>Ga0075434_100001191_pt1 | contig 21577 bp, 18 predicted proteins | sample RhiMethybrSRZTD3_FD_75298 | JGI IMG/M metagenome (GOLD analysis project Ga0075434, IMG submission 75298) | Populus rhizosphere microbial communities from Tennessee, USA - Rhizosphere MetaG P. TD hybrid SRZTD3 | ecosystem: Host-associated > Plants > Roots > Rhizosphere > Soil | place: USA... | reverse complement strand
ATGGCAACAGCCATGAATTTCGTTTGGGACAAGGGGGCGAGGGCGCTCGTTCCATGCCCTGCAATTTCAAGCTGGAGTTGGCCTTCCTGCATTGAGATCCGTGCAGTTGGATCTTTGCCTGCTTGGCCGATGTAAGTGCCCGCGTAGGATTGTAGCGTTTGAGCATCGATGATTGCGGCCTCAGTTGACCCAGCCCCAGTTACACTGCTATGCGGTGAGGACGGATTACTCTCGGATGGCGCAGCAGCCTGCCTGTGCGACTTGAAGACCAGCACGACTCTGCCCTGGTCGGTGTATAAATCTTCATCGCCGACTACTTTTGTAGCTTCCTGTCCCGACGGCTTCGCCTTCCACGATTCCGGTGGACTGATCACAGGCTGCTGGATCCACACAAAGGACGGATGATTCCACGCGTAGCCCATCGTCCAGCAGGCAGCGTCTAGAACGAGAATGGAGAGAAAGGCGCCAAAAAGGAGAGCCTGCGTGCGCGGCTTGTTGCTCTCAAACGTTTGGAAAAGAGGGACGCCATTCGGAGTTGCGGCAATCGCCGGCTCTTTCCAGAATTCCGGACGCAATGTCCATTGCCGCACTAGCGAGATGATGGCGTCCACCAACAGCTTGGCGGCGGCCGTTCCGTCTTGCGTATCGTCAAAGATCGACTGCATCTCGTCGCCGAATCGCTCTTGAAACCGCGGCGGATGCGCACGCAGTACGCAGCGATAGAGGAACCGAAGCATCACGCCCTCCTTGGCCGGATCTGCAGACGCATTTTGCCTTCGCGCACGACGCCATCGAGCCGGGCAATTTCGGCGGTGAGGACTCCGCGGCCGAGCGAACTCAGACGGTAATAGCGGCGGCGCGGATCGTCGTCGCCCGGACGATGCCCCAACTCCTCCACCAGCCGGCGATCAATGAGCTTCTGCAGATTGTCGTAAAGGGTTCCAGGGCCCAATTTGTACTGCCCGTCCGATTGCCGCTGTACTTCCTGCATGATTCCGTACCCGTGCAACTCCTCCCCTGCCAGCGACAGCAGGATGTGAAGCGTTGCGGGCGAGAGCGGCAAGAACGAACTGATGTCATCTTTCATACTCGGATATCGTTATATCGGACTCCGAGTTATATGTCAAGAGATGCAGCAGTCAAGGGATCGGATTGGTTTTACTCCGGTATGCCGAGTCTTCGCATAAGGTCGGCGTAGCGGGGATCCGAACGAATCGAATCGAATGCGGGGAAACGAATGTTATTGATCAATTCCTCGTCTTCTTCGGCGTACGCCTTTTCGAGGCGCTCGAACGCCTTCTCGCGGTCTCCGACGAGGGCGTAGGCACTGGCCAAGGGCGACAGCCGGCTTCCTTCGGATGCCGTAGCCAACGTCAAAGCGAGGTAACCCTTTGCATCGGAACTGAACGAGCCCGGCGCCGATCGGAATTTCTGCAATTCAGCAATGGCCTCCGGGAAGCGCCCTGTCACCGCATACAGTTGCGATAACTTATAGTGCGCAGGCTTGAAATTCGGGTCGCTTTCCAAGGTTCTCTGGAATTGCGCCAACGATTCCGGGTAGCGGTGAGCCTCCATAAGGATTGCCGCATAGTTCGTGTTCACGATGAGTGAGAGAGGATCGAGGGAGATCGCCGTGCGGAATTCCTCGAGCGCCTGGTCCATGCGCTTCTGAGGCGCGAGAAATCCCATCGCATAGAAATAGTGCGCGTTAGCGCTATTGGGATTCAGTTCGAGCGCGCGGTGGAATTCTTGCTCCCCTTCACTCCATTTCCACGCCTGGCATAAGGCGATGGCGCGCGTAGTGTGGGCTTCGGGAAGCGAGGGGTCCAACTCTAACGCCCGCCGCGAGGCCTGATCCGCGATCAGGCGCGCCTGTTTGGAAGTGATTCCTACGTCGTAACCGGGCGCCACGCTATATGTGTCAGCAAGGCCGGTATAGGCCAATGCGTAGTTGGGATCGGCGGCGATCGCCTGCTGGAAGAGATCGATACTTCTTTTGAGGCCCTCGGGCGTCCGGCCGTACCATTGCTGGCGCCCCTCCAGGTACAGGCGATAGGCTTCAGGATTGCTGGTACCGGCGCGACCCAGGCGCTGTTGCTGGCCACTATTTACGTGACTGCGGAGGCGGCTGGAGAGGTCGCGCGATATGTCACCTTGGACCTGCATCACGTCAGCCAACTTGCGTTCGTAGTGCGAACCCCAGAGCTCAGAGCCATCTGACGTATTGACCAGGTCTGCCTGGACGGCCACTTGATCGCCACGCTGAGAGATGCGGCCCACAAGCACGGCCGCAACCTTGAGGTTTGCGCCGATCTGCCGAGGATCCTCCTGGCTGCCTTTGAAGCGGAAGACCGTGCTGCGGGCCATCACCTTGAGGTCGGGTAGTTGCGAGAGTGCACTGATCAGGCTCTCGGTCATGCCGTCGCTCAGATACTCATTGTTAGGATCGGCGGTTGCATTGACGAAGGGCAGCACGGCGATCGAGTTGATCTGGCCGCGTGCGACACCTCCCCGCAGGAGGTAAGCCCCGATCGCAGCGGCAGCCAGCAGTACTGCGACAACAACAGCGCCGATCCAATACATCCGGGAACGAGTCGGTAAAGCCGCGGCAGGCACAGACGATGAACTCTGCGAAGCTGCCACCCCAACGGCAGATGACACACTGGAGGAACGGCCCGAATCGAGATCACGCTTCAGACGCGCGAGATCACTGCGTAGATCGGCTGCGCTCTGGTAACGCAGGTTTCGGTCTTTTTCGAGAGCCTTCTGAATAATTCGCTCCAGATCGGCCGGGAGGTCTGGGTTGAGGCGCACCGGTGAGACTGGTGTCTCATCCAGGATGGCCTTGAAAATGACGGGCGAGCTCTCGCCGCGGAACGGCACGACTCCCGTCGACATTTCGTAAAGCACGGATCCGAAGGAAAACAGATCACTGCGAGCGTCCAGTTCCCTGGCGCGTGCCTGTTCCGGCGACATGTACGATACCGTGCCCAAGGTTGACCCGGGACTGGTCAGATGCTGCTCATCGATGGTGCGGGTGTTTTCGGTCCCGATGGCGCTGGTCGTTTGAGAAACGGCGCCGACTTTGGCTAAACCGAAGTCCAAAATTTTGGCGTGACCACGTGTGGTAACGAAGATGTTTGCCGGCTTGATGTCGCGATGAATGATGCCCTTGGAGTGCGCGGCATCGAGGGCGTCGGCCATTTCGATGGCGAGCGATAGGAGCGTCTCGTTGTCCATGGGACGCCCGGCGATCCGATGCTTCAAGGTGCTGCCCTCGAGAAACTCCATCACGATGAAGGAATGCCCCTCGTGCTTGCCGATTTCGTAGATCGTGCAGATGTTGGGATGATTGAGGGCTGAGGCCGCCCTAGCCTCTCGACGAAAACGTTCCAGGGCCTGCGGATCCCGGGCCAGGTCATCGGGCAAGAATTTGAGTGCCACGAAGCGGCCGAGTTCAGTGTCCTCGGCTTTGTAGACGACGCCCATACCGCCGCCGCCCAGCTTGTCGACAATGCGGTAGTGCGAAACCGTTTCCCCGATCATGGAGTCGGTTCATCTTAGGGGGGATTAGAGGGCGCGTCAACAAACGGCGGGCTTACTTGCCCTGACGCCAAGAAACAGTGACAATGAGCCTCGATTTTGTGCACATCCAGGTGCAAACATGTCCCTGACCGTTTTTCTCTCACAAGCTTGGTCCGATGACCGAGGGCAAGACGTCGCAGAATACGCCGTAATATTGGCGGTCATAGTCGTTGTTGTGGTGGGCACAATCACTGCGCTTTATCTGAAGCTGAAAGGTATGTAGTATCCCCGCTCCTTCTTGGACGGTCGTCCGGGGCAATGAGTGTAACGGCGATATCAACAGCTGGGAACAAGGGGAATTGTCTCGGCCCAGCCTAGGGAACTGTCATCTAGAATCCATCGTATTCCAACGATATGCCTATCCGCTGTCAGCCGCTCGCAGAATTCTGGCCAAGCCCCAAGAACTGCGGTCTCATCCTTGCCTCGCTCCTTTGTCTCTTTGTCGCCAGCGGCTTAGGGCAGGAACCGGTCCGGGTTAACGTCAGGCTGGTGAATGTCGCGTTCTCGGCCCGCGATTCGCGCGGCGCTCTCGTCGAGAACCTGACCAAAAACGAAGTCGAAGTCTTCGAGGACGCTGTGCCTCAAAAAATCTCCTTCTTTGCCCACAGTGTGGATGTCCCCCTTACTCTCGGGCTAATTGTGGACTTCAGCGGAAGCCAGGATCAATTCTCCAAGCAGCATGAGCGTGACCTTCAAGTCTTCTTGAAGAACGTCTTGGGCTCAAAGGACCGAGTATTTCTGGTGTGTTTCGGAAATCACGTCCGGCTGGTCAGTAACTTTTCACAGTCTGGCGTGCAAATGATGCAACAACTCGACACCTACCGGCACGATGGTGGACACTTCCCTGAATTGGGCCCAAAAGAAAGCCGCGATCTCGGCACTGCTTTTTACGACTCAATTTTCTACTCCGTCACCGAAAAACTGTCTAACGAAAGTGGCCGTCGGGCGCTGCTCGTTTTCAGCGATGGAGAGGACAACTCCAGTTCTCACGACATGATTACAGCAATCGAGGCTGCCCAGAGTGCAAACGTTCTCATTTTCACCATTCGCTATACCGAGAAAAAGCATGGCAAGCTTACTGCCCGCAACAAATACGGAATCCGCGTGATGGACCGTGTTGCAAAAGAGACGGGTGGCCAACACATTGATGCAGAAACCACCGACGCTAAAACTTACTTCCGTCAGATCGCCGAAGAACTTCGATCTTCATACGAACTGGCATACTACCCCTCGAACCCAATCCGAGATGATACATTCCGAAAGATCGCAATCCGACCGAAACAGGCAGGGGTAACGATACGCTCCCGAACGGGATACTTCTCACGATCCGCAGACTGATCTCGCGAACTTACAGTTGATGTTGACAGGCCATTTCACTCACAACTCCCGATTTCAGTTCGAGACGGGAAGGAGCTGCGGGATAGTTGTAGTTGTTGGTGAATCGGAAATATCTTGAGAACGCCTCGCAGGTCGGGTGCTACGTAGTAGATACGGCTTTCAAGAAGGTCTCCGTGGATAGAGTAACCTCGACAGGCCCACGACGATGAAGGAGAGTCCAACAAACGTTCCCCAAGGGACTGGCCGAACTGCATCAAAATCCTTATTCGGGATCCAGCTTGTAAGGCTAAGCACGAGAAGTGGCAAGGCCGAGATTCTGGCCATGGTTGCGCCCGTTCGTATGAACCAGGAGTTGCGAAATCGAATCACGGGAGTTTATGCCATACACCTTATTGTGGGCTGGACTCATGATGGAGGAAGAGTTACGGCGGTTCAGGCATAACTGTGACCCATTGTTCAACGGGATCAATCTGCTCTTCACTTCGGCTTTCTTAACGCCCCGAGTTTTCGCTTGTTCCCGCCGTAGAAAGTCTCGCCCATCTGTTAGCTTCTCCATGGTGAAGTACCGGAGTAGAGTGTCACGGTCAGTAGTTTGCTAGTATTCCCACCCCATCTAAAGAGACACGACTGAGGTGACATAACCCGACAAATCTTTTGCACATTGGTGACGTCCGTTCTGGGGTGGGCGTTGCTAAACTTGTTAAGACGCGGTTACGGCTCATTGACCCACCAGAGCCTCGTATTCACAACGACAACGGCTCTGCAACTCTCCCACTGTCTCCACCCGTCAAAGAATTCATCGCTGTCACGTGCAGGTCGCCGGCAGGGTGTTTGAAACCATTCCCCTCTTGCTGGAAGATAGATTGGTGTTAATCGCACTGCGCCCAGCACTCAGCGACGATTTTGAATATTGCAGACGGATCTACTTCGCCGAAATGGAGTGGATCATTGAGAAATTGCAGCTGAATCGAGCCTCTCAAACTGCCACATTTCGCCAGTACTGGGATCCGACACAGGTGCGTATCATTACGCTTGACGGCGCCGATGTTGGCTGGTTGCAGACAATAGCGCAGCATACGGAGGTCTTCCTCGCCCAACTCTTCGTGGATCGTGACTTTCAGCGGAGGGGCATCGGTACCGAGGTTATGAGGCGCTTCATGAGCGCGGCTCAAGAGTGCGGCCAGGCCATCCGTTTGAATGTCGTAAAAATCAATCCCTGCGTGCGCCTCTACGAGCGACTCGGCTTCCGAGTCATAGAAGAGGACGATCGCAAGTTTTATATGAAGCGTGATCCGGACCCATAGCACGTTGTTGTCGTTCTCTCGTTGGAACGGTCCCGTTCTTTGCTGCACGCTCGAGATTTTGCTACTCTAAGAAGTTTTCGCGCAGATTCCGTTTTCATCTAGAGGTCTACACTCATGCCAGCCATCAAATTCCGCGGCGTCGATTTCATCGAATTCGATTCTCTGCTCTCCGACGACGAGCGACTGGTCCGCGACACCGCGCGCAAGTTTATTGAAGACAACCTTATCCCGATCATTGAAGAGTGCAATCGCGCGGGCCGTTTTCCGCGCGAACTCGTGAAGCCCATGGCCGACCTGGGATTCTTTGGAGCGAATCTCAAGGAGTATGGCTGCGCGGGCATGTCGAATGTGGAGTACGGCCTGGTCACGCAGGAGCTCGAACGGGGCGATTCGGGCGTGCGCAGCTTTGTGAGCGTACAGTCTGCGCTTGTCATGTATCCCATTTATACATTTGGGTCCGAGGAGCAAAAGAAAACCTGGCTTCCCGCTCTGCAAAAAGGGGAGAAACTCGGTTGCTTTGGTCTCACCGAGCCTGATTTTGGTTCGAATCCGGGAGGGATGCGAACGCGCGCGAAGAAATCCGGCAAGGAATATGTTCTAAACGGCGAAAAGATGTGGATTACCTCCGGCACCATCGCCGATGTCGCTGTGATCTGGGCCAAGGTGGAAGACGAAGGCGACAAGGTGCGCGGATTCCTGGTCGAGACGGATCGTTCCGGCTTCAAGGCCGACGACATTCACGGCAAGTGGTCGCTGCGGGCCTCCGTCACCTCGGGGCTCTCACTTCAAGATGTGCGGGTACCCGAGTGTAATCTTCTCCCCGGCAGCGATGGCTTGAAGTCTCCGCTGATGTGCCTGAACCAGGCCCGTTACGGGATCGCGTGGGGCGCGATCGGAGCCGCGATGTCGTGCTATGACTGCGCCTTGCAATATTCCCTGCTCCGCAAGCAGTTCCGCGATCAGCCCATCGCCTCGCACCAACTTATTCAGGAGAAGCTCACCTGGATGATCAACGAAATCACCAAGGGGCAGCTTCTGGTGTTGCAGGTGGGCCGTCTGAAAGACGCCGGGAAGGTTGGTCATCAGCACATCTCGATGGCGAAGCGAAACAACGTGTGGATGGCGCTCGAGTCTGCCCGACTCTCTCGCGACATTCTGGGAGCGAACGGCGTGGCCGACGACTACCCGATCATGCGTCACCTGATGAATCTGGAGTCAGTAAAGACCTACGAGGGCACACACGATATACACACGTTGATCATTGGGCAGAGTGTTACTGGGATCGACGCATTCTAATCGCTGGTCTTGCCACGCTGAGATGGGATTCACTCGTGGGGCCGAATCCTCGCGAAGCGCGGTAGGGGCGCGGGTCAGGAGTCGCTGTTCTTCCGGATTTTGACAAGAGCAGGCAGAGTCGCGAAAACTCACCTTCATGGACGTTCTCCAGAAACTTTTTGAGAAGCATTTCGGAACACCGGTCGAGCACATCATCCCGCTACAGGGCGAGTTGGGAGGATCGGGACGCAAGATCATTCGTCTTGCTGGCGGGAAGAACAGCGCGATCGGCATTCTCTATGGGGTGCGCGAGGAGAACACCGCATTTCTGGAGTTTTCGCGGCATTTCCGCCGTCACGGTCTGCCGGTTCCCGAAATCTATGCGGAAGACTTGGCGCAGGGTGCTTACCTGGAACAGGACCTGGGCGACACTACGCTATTCGAGTTTCTTTCGAAGCATCGCACAGGAGAGAGTATTTCCGGCCCGGCGGTGGAAGCGTATCGGAAAGTGGTGGCCATCCTGCCGCGCTTTCAGGTGGAAGCGGGTCGCGACTTGAATTACAAGGTATGCTACCCGCGCGAGAGCTTCGATCGCCAGTCGATCAATTGGGACCTGAACTACTTCAAGTATTATTTTCTTCGGTTGGCAGGAATCCCCTTCAATGAACAGGCCCTGGAAGATGACTTCAGCCGGCTGACGAAGTTCCTGCTCAGTGCGCCTCACGATTACTTTCTCTATCGCGACTTTCAATCTCGCAATGTGATGCTGCCGGGGGGCGAGCCCTACTTCGTTGATTATCAGGGTGGGCGAAAGGGCGCGTTGCAGTACGACATCGCTTCCCTGCTCTACGATGCCAAGGCCGATCTCCCGCCAGAGTTGCGTCAGCAACTTCTGGACCACTACCTCGATGCGCTGGCAGGCTACATTCCACTCGATCGCGCTGCGTTTATGCAGCACTACTACGCGTACGTCTACGTGCGCATTTTGCAAGCACTGGGCGCATACGGCTTCCGGGGCTTTTATGAGCGTAAGGCGCACTTCCTGCAGAGCGTTCCCTATGCGCTAAAGAACCTGCGCTGGCTTTTGCACAACGTCAGGCTGCCGATTGCAGTACCCACCCTGCTCGACGCGTTCAACAGCATGCTGGCCTCGGAGAAGCTGCAGGGAATCGCGTCCGACGCAGACAACCTGGTGGTGCGTATATTCAGTTTCTCGTTCCACCGCGGTTGGCCCAAAGATGAAAGCGGAAACGGCGGCGGGTTCGTTTTTGATGGGCGCAGCTTGCCCAATCCTGGGCGCGAGGAGCGTTTCAAGGCTCTGACTGGCAGGGACGCCCCCGTCATCGACTATCTGAACCAGCAGGAGAGTGTCCACCAGTTCTTCGCTAGCGCTCTCTCGTTGGTGGACGCCAGCATCGCGGAATATCAAAGGCGCGGTTTCAAAAACCTGATGGTGTCGTTTGGTTGTACGGGGGGCCAGCACAGGTCCGTGTATCTGGCTGAGCAACTGGCGAAACGTTTGCGCGGAAGAAACGGAGTCGAGGTGATTGTGCGCCATCGGGAGTTGGAGAACCGGGCAGAATGAAAGCCATGGTGCTGGCCGCCGGTCTGGGCACACGTCTGCGGCCTCTCACCGACGATCGGCCGAAGGCCCTGGTAAAGATTTCTGGGCGGACTCTCCTGGATATCACGCTCGCTCGGCTACGTTCTGTCGGAATTCGCGACGTCATCCTCAACGTGCATCACTTCGCGGACATGGTTGTGGATTTCTTGCAGGCTCACGATAACTATGGCATGCGGATTGTAATTTCGCGCGAAGGGGAACTGCTCGATACGGGTGGGGGTTTGAAGAGGGCAGCGTATTTTTTCCTGGAAGACTCTGGCCCTGCCGACCAGCCATTTCTTGTGCACAACGTGGACGTAATCAGCACGATCGACCTGAATCGCATGCTTCGGGCGCACAAGGAAACGGAGGCCCTTGCGACTCTCGCGGTGCAGCAGCGGGAAACGTCACGCCCCCTGCTTTTCGATGACCACCTTCAGCTCTGCGGCCGCGGAGTAGGCAGTGATGGGAAAAATGAAACCGTGCGGACATGTTCTCAACCACAGCCGTTTGCTTTTTCCGGAATTCATGTCATTTCAACAAGGCTGCTGAGGCAACTGAGTGAAGACGGCGCATTCTCGATCATTACCTCTTACTTGCGCTTGGCGGGACAAGGCGAAACGATCAGGGCTTTCCGAGCTGATGAGTATTACTGGCGGGATCTGGGAAGACTCGCTCACGTGCAGCAGGTTGAAGATGAGGTAAGTCAGCGGATCGTCCAACTACCGTAAAGTGCCCGCCCAAGCCGCAAGTCTTCCTCGGGATGGTATCCTCGAAACCTTCCTGAGGTACGTGCGGCTTATGCTCCACAGACTACTTGTATCAATTCTCTTCTTCAGTCCCATCATCTCAGCACACGCAAAGACCGAGTTCGGAAAACTGCAAGGCGCTGAATTTCGGATTGACATTCCCGAGAATTGGAATCACGGGCTGGTCATGTACTGTCATGGGTACGATCCGCACATCGCCGGTGTCAGTTATGACCCAGTGAAGCCATTGCCGCCGGAACTCGGCGTATTCGTGAAGGGGGGTTATGCCCTTGCCCAGTCGGGGTACTCCACCGGCGGATGGGCTCTTGAGCAGGCAATTCCTGATATCGAAGCTCTGCGAAAGTACTTTGCGGATAAGTACGGACAACCGAAGGAAACGTACATCACGGGCCACTCGCTTGGAGGCCTGCTTACAGTTGCGATCCTGGAGAAATCGCCGGACCCATATCTTGCCGGACTGGATCTGTGCGGCGTAGTTGGCAATGCCACGACTGTTCTGAGCCATGCGTTCGATATGCGCGTACTCTTTGATTACTTTTTTCCAGGGGCTCTTCCACCTCCAACGAAGGTTCCGCAGGACTACGCGGTAACCCAGAAGTTGACGAAACAGATCTACGACCGGCTGGTTGCAAGGCCTCAAGCGGCAGCAGCCATGCGGAAGCTAGCAGGCGTACATAACAATCAGGACCTCGCCTCGGGCCTTGTCTTCGGCACCTATGTACTGAAGGACATTCAGGCACGGGCGGGCGGCAATCCTTTTGACAATCGCGACACGATCTACACCGGAACGGCCGACGACAACGCTCTGAACGATGGCGTGAAACGATATACCGCAGAAGCAGGCGCCCTCGCCTATCTGCAGCAGCATCAAACCTTGAGTGGGCATCTGACACGTCCGGTGCTTGCTATCCACACCACTTATGATCCGCTGGTAAGGCCTTCGATTCCGAATGATTACTCGCTGCTCACGCGGGAAGCCGGCAATGGCGATATGTTTGTTCAGCAGTATGTGAAGCACGACGGCCACTGCAAAATCACTCCCGAGGAGACTGAGCACGGCTTCAATGAACTGCGGGAGTGGGTGCACAGCAAGCGAGTGCCCCACGCGGGATGGCTGCACTGATGCTGTCTGTACTCGCGCGAGGCTCTGAGAGCGATCCCCGTGGAACCAGCCTTCGCTCCAAACCGCTCGCCTGCTCCTGCGACCGTTTTCTCTGCGGGATGTTGGGGACCTGATTCGGTTGGCCGGAGATCGCCATGTAGCCGCCACCACCGTGCGGATTCCGCATCCCTACCGCGAAGAGGATGCCATCAACTTCATATCGTCGTGCCAGCCTGAGTTCGATCAGGGTTTGGGCGCTCGATTTGCGATCACGCTTCGTGACAACAACGAACTGTGCGGGGGGACGGGACTACAGATTGAGCGGAGTCACAACCATGCAGAACTGGGATACTGGATTGGTGTGCCTTATTGGGGGCGAGGCTACGCGACGGAGGCCGCGGCCGCACTTCTCCAGTACGGATTCGGTACATTGAATCTCCATCGCATCCAAGCGTCGGTCTTTGCAGGGAATCTTGCGTCTGCCCGTGTTTTGCTGAAAGTCGGCATGCGCCTGGAAGGCCGAGAGCGCGATCACGTCTGCAAATGGGAAACGTTTTACGACCTGGAATCTTACGGGATTCTGAGAAGCGACTGCATGCCAACTCAACGTTCCTGCTCTGACCGCTAGAACGGTTCCAAGCCGATTCTAGAGTCTTGACCCTATTTACCGAAGTTGTGAATCCCACTAGCTTCAGTGAGGCTTCGGATCAAGTGGTTGGCAATCGCTTGGTTCCCATCGCCCTTCAATGCGACTTCACCTCTACAAACCGGGCGCTGAGCCAGCGGAACCGCCTTCCAAGCCCGAGAAATCTTCTTCGCCACCCGAACGACCGCTGCCAGAGGAACAAGTCGAACTCTTACGCGGTCCTGTCCAGACCGGGATGGTCGCGCAGTTTGTGATAGCGATCGCCGCAGCAGTCGGACTGCTTTATTTGCTGAAACTGGTTTGGATCACCATTCTCGTCGCAGCGCTGCTGGCATTCGCACTGGATCCATTTGTGGTCTTACTCGCTCGAGCACGAATTCCGCGACCCGTAGGAGCTGGCATCGCGCTGTTCGGCCTGCTCTGCCTGTCGATCGCCGTCACATTTTTCTTCTACAACCGAGCCGTAGATTTCATGGACGAACTCCCGCGCTTTTCAGCCACGATTCGCGAGGATTTGGGGAAACTACGAGCTCAGGCGGATAAGTTCGAAAATAGCACCAAGTCACTGCTGCCTGACGACAAAGGAAGAAAGCCAATTCCGGTGCAGGTACAGCAGGCACCCGGCCTGGCTAAGCTGATCACATCCGGCGCCAGCCAGTTCGGCGACATAGCATTGGCCATCGGATTTGCCCCGTTTCTGATCTACTTCATGCTCACGTGGAAGGCGCATGTGCACTCGGCGACTCTGCATATTTTCCCCAAGGAAAAGCGGTTAGTGGCCTTTCGCACGATCGGCCGAATCTCGGAGATGGTGCGCAGCTTTATTGTGGGAAACCTTTTTGTGGGATTGTTGAATGCCATCGCCACGACGGCGGTCTTCTGGTATGTGCATCTGCCTTACTTTTATTTTCTCGGTGTCATCAGTGCCTTTGTGGGGCTTGTTCCTTACCTCGGACTATTCTTCGCCCTGCTGGCGCCTGTCGCGGCGGGGATGGGTGTGCTCACGAAAACAGAACTGGGTGTCGTCTTTGTGGCGGTCATCGTCTTGCATATACTCAGCATGAACGTCTTGTACCCGAAGGTAATTGGCCGACGGTTGCGGTTGAACCCGCTGGCGGTGGCCATATCGCTGCTGTTTTGGGCCTGGATCTGGGGCGCCTTTGGGCTGATCCTCGCCATTCCGCTGATGGGGACTACTAAAATCATCTGCGACTACATCGAACCTCTCCAACCCTTGGGTGACTGGCTGGGCGACTGATTCCGCGTTCAAACCAAGTTGCGCCATCCTTTTGACTCACCCGTACAGCTCTTTTAGCAATTCATACGCCCGGCGCAGATGCGGAATCACAATGCTGCCGCCCACGACCAGGGCGACATTAAGCGCCTCCTCCTGCTCGGGCCGCGTTACTCCCAGGCGGAAGGATTGGATGATGTGGTAGTTGATGCAGTCATCGCAACGCAAGCCTGCCGAAACCACTAGCCCCATCAACTCCTTGTACTTTGCAGGAATCGCACCTTCAAGATAAGTGTTGTGGTCGATGTTGTAGAAGCGCTTGACGAGGTAGTTGTCAGCTTGGTCGACATTTTCGTTCAGGCGGGCGCGGGTTTCCAGGAAGCGCCTTGCGATCTCGCTTTTGTCAGCCACCTGTCGGTCCGTGAAGAGATATGTGGGTTCTTTTCTCTCGGTGTTCATTGCGGGAGGGTAGCAGAAACGGTGAAAGCTATCTGTGAGGTGGATGGGGAGGAATCTACTTGCTGGCAGGCGAAAGCAGATTCCTCCCGTGGGTCAGAGTGACAAAATAATTCCCGGGCAGACGTATTAGAAGCTGATTTTGACAATGCGACCTTCGGTGCCTACCAACCAGCCGCCACGCGGGCTTGCGAATGCGACTGCCCAGAAGTTCTCCAGTCCATCGAGGCTGTACCAGGTTCGACCTTCATCTGGAGACCACGAAGCACCGCTCGGTCCTGTGGCTACTACCCGCCGGTCCTCTTTGGTTTCGTGGTCGTCGCCATGTCGAATTGTGCGCACGTAACTGAGGCCGTAGATCGCTCCAGGAAAGGTTGTGCGACCGCCGAGCTTCCAAGTTTTGCCGCCATCGCGGGAGCGCGCCACCGTGTCGGAAAACACCGTTGGAGTCAACAACTCTCCGCCACCGAGGATTCCGTGACGCGCATCACGGAAGTCGACACTGATCACACCAGATGTGCTGGTGCCTTGCACAATCGGAGTATCGTACGCTGTCCATGAGTCTCCGCCATCGGTCGTGGCGATGATCCTGGCCTTAGCGGCGCCGCCTGTGCCGATCCAGGCTCGCCGTTTTCCTTGCGTGGCAATGCAGGTGCCGCTGGCCGCAAATGCAGCTTCTCCATCCTGTGCGGTGGGAAGATTGTTGCCGATGTCTTCCCAGAATTCTCCATCCTTTGTGCGTAGCACCGGGAACCGTCCGCTGACCGCGTCGCCCATGGTCACACCGCGCTGGGGAGTCCAGAACGCCAAGCAATCGTAAAACCCATTTGGGTCCTGATTCTGAAATTGCAGCGTCCATGATTGCCCACCGTCTTCTGTTTTATAGATGCGAGAATCTGTCCCGACCCCGGCCGACAAAAGGTAGGCGACTTTGTCGCTGATTCCTTGCACATCGCGGAATTGCAGCGTCTCCGCGCCCGCCATCACATGCGACTCCCAGGTCCTTCCTCCGTTTTTGGTGATGGCCCATGTACCGGCAACACCGCTTGCCCACACGACGCGCTCACTGACAGGACTAATCGCCTGCAGACGATTGGTTGTGCCGCTGCTCTGCGGGATAAGCCTGGGTCCGTGCGGAGCGAAACCGGCACGAAGCGATTGCGAAAAACTTGGGTTCGAAGTCCCGAGAGCGATGAATGCAATAGCGGCAATTAGGCAGCGAGGCATGAGTTCCTCCGTTGATCTTTTGGGACCGACGAAGTATAGGTCTGAGCGTCGGTCGCGTCAAAGAGGGTTGCCCTGAAAGTGGCGACCACAGAGGCGTTCGGTAGGGGCAGACCACGGTTTCACCACAGAGCTACAGAGTCACAGAGAAGGCACTTTAACGTCAGCCGAGTTCTCTCTGGTCGATGTCTTGTTGAGCGGTCTGCGGTCGCCTGCTGTAAGATGAAGCACCCCTTTACAGGCTGCGAAAAACTCTTTGGGGACTAAATCCGGGAAGGGCACGACTTCAGTCGTGCCAGAAAAGGTCGTCGTCGCGGCGCTTGAGCGCCTGAGGTGAGCCGTTCGTTTCAAACCTCAGTCAAACTTTGATTACGGATTGCGAACATTCTCTTCGAAAGAGAGCAAACCTCAGTCGCTAAAGCGACGCTATCGTTGTGACATGGCGGCACGAGTGAACTCGTGCCCTTCTCGCAGCGACTCACGACAGGATTTTTCCGCAGCCTGTTTAGCCGAGACCAAGAGATTAAAGAGATGATTCTAATCAAACGATCCGGAATTCTGTCTTCTGTTGGACTACTTGCGCTCCTGTTACAGGTCTGCGCATTCGCGCAGTCCCAGCCTCCATCGCAGGGTTATTTCAAGTATGAGAAGGTCATGATCCCGATGCGTGACGGAGTGAAGTTGGAGACGGTGATTCTTACGCCGAGAGATCAGAAGGAAGCTTTGCCCATCTACTTCAGCCGCACGCCTTATGGAGTACCCAAGGGAGACGCCTTCGCGGGATTTCATCCGGATGCGACCAGCGTGTACGCCGACGGCTACATTCGGGTGGTCCAGAACATCCGCGGCCGGTTCGAATCGGAAGGTGAATTTGAAATGGTTCGACCGCCACGGTCCTTGAGTAATCCAAAAGCTACCGACGAAGTCACCGATGCCTGGGACACAATCGACTGGCTGGTAAAGAATGTCCCCAACAACAACGGCCGCGTCGGTATCGCAGGGACTTCCTACGATGGCTGGCTGGTGATGGAAGCCACTCTCAATCCTCACCCAGCGCTCAAGGCGGCGGTCGAGCAGGCATCTCCAGAGGACATGTTTGCGAATGACGACTTCCATCACAACGGAGCATTCCGCCTAAGCTACGGATTTGAGTATTCCGCGCTTCTGGAAACCTCAAAGACTGAGAATCATGATTTCAAGTTTGATCGCGGTGACACCTACGATTGGTACCTGACGCTGGGAGCACTCTCGAACATTGACGCCAACTATTTCCACGGCTCGATTCCCACCTGGGACAATTTCGTAAAGCATCCCAACCGGGATGCCTTCTGGCGGGAACGCGCACTGACGACGTACGTGGGCGAACCGAAGCTTCCCATTCTGCACGTCTCGGGCTGGTGGGATCAGGAAGACATGGTTGGTCCACAGACCCTATACAGGGCCATGGAAGAACGGGATCCAAACCACCGCAACTTCTTCGTTGCGGGTCCGTGGAACCACGGGCAGTGGAGTGGCACTGGGTTGAGTCTCGGCCCCATCCAGTTTGGCTCAGACACGTCGGAATACTATCGCCAAAAGATCTACCGGAAGTGGCTAGCGTACTGGTTACACGGCAAGGGCTCGTCCGATTTTCCCGAGGCGCAAGTTTTTCAGACAGGCTCGAACCGGTGGGAAAGCTACGACGCGTGGCCTCCGCGAAACGGCATTGCGACGAGACACCTCTATCTGCAACCGTCAGGTAAGCTTTCCTTCGATGCACCGACGAGCGCAACCAAGGGATACGACGAATACGTCAGCGATCCGGTTCACCCGGTCCCGTACCGGCCACGCCCTGTGATGCCCACTTATCCGGGACCGGAGTGGCCAGTTTGGCTGGTGCAAGACCAGGTCTTCGTCGATGGCCGACACGACGTGCTGACTTTTACCACCGAACCACTGACGGAGGATGTCACCATCACCGGAAACGTTGTAGCCGAGCTGTTCGCATCCACCTCTGGCACGGACAGCGATTGGATTGTCAAGTTGATCGACGTATGCCCTGCCGACGCCACCCACAACCCTGCTACCCGGCAACCGATGGCGGCGTTTCAGTTGATGGTCAATTCTGAGATTTTGCGCGGCCGTTTCCGCGACAGTCTGAGCGATCCAAAAGCCGTGCCCGCCAATGAAGCCGTGAAATACACCATTGATCTGCATTCGAATGATCACGTCTTCCGTAAAAAGCACCGCATTGGCATTCAGGTACAAAGCACATGGTTCCCGGTTTACGATCGCAACCCACAGCGCTATGTGCCCAACATCTTCAAAGCCACGGCTTCCGATTATCAGAAGGCCACACAGCGCGTGTACCACTCGGCCACACAACCTTCAGCCATCCTGCTTCCTGTGAATGGAGGCAATCACGTGCCCGGGGAGGCGCCTGACAGTTGCTATCCTCCAATGAAACTGCAAGAGAAGATTGCCCTCGCGAAGCTCGACAGCTATGTTGGCTCCTACAGCGGGCCCAACTTTCCAATCACGATTACTCGCAGGGACGACGGCCTCTCCTACGACATGCGCGGGGAGAAGGCCGACCTGTTTCCTGTTTCAGAGACTACATTCTTTACGAAAGATAATTGGGAGTTCACATTCGCTTCCGATGGCAATGGCAAAGTTCGTGCGCTGGCGATTCGCGACGATTCGGATCGGGAGATAGTCGCCTTCCGGGTTGAATAGACTTGTCGGCGTAATGACAACGACCTCGATATCGAGCACACCGGATGTGGGGGCTCGCGCCCGACGGCGGGTTGCCTACCGCCTGCTGCCGTTTGTCTTCCTGATCTACATCGTCAATTACATCGATCGCGTAAATGTATCTTTCGCCAACCTCCGCATGAGCGCCGATCTGGGCTTCAGCGACCGCGTTTACGGTCTCGGCGTGGGTGTCTTCTATGTGACGTACGTTTTGTTTGAAATTCCTGGTGCCATTATTGTGGAGCGGTGGAGTGCGCGGAAATGGATTGCGCGCATCATGATTTCCTGGGGAGTGGTAACCATCCTCACCGGGTTCATACACAACGCCGGAGAGTTCTATGCTGCCCGATTTTTTCTAGGACTAGCCGAAGCCAGCTTTTTTCCCGGCATGATCGTTTTCCTTACGCACTGGTTTCGCTTGGGCGAGCGCTGTCGTGCCATCGCATGTCTGTATGCTGCGGTTCCAACGGCATCGCTGGTTGGGTCTCCCATCGCAGGCTGGCTGCTCGGGGTTCGCTGGTTTCAACTGGCGGGGTGGCGCTGGCTTTTTATTCTGGAAGGAATTCCTGCGATCGTCTTCGGCGTGATTACTGTTTTTTATCTGACCGACCGGCCAGCACAGGCCAACTGGCTTCCGCAGGAGCAACGGGACTGGCTGACTCGTGAACTCGAAGCTGAACTGCAAGCGAAGAAACGACTTCGGGAGTACACGATTCTCGAAGCGTTTTGTGATCGCCGAGTTTTGTGGCTCATGACTGCGTGGTTTCTGACTCTGTCGGCGGCACTCGGCAATCTCTACTGGCTGCCCACCTTTACAAAGCGTGTCTCGGGACTGCCAGTTCGAAGTGTGACGACTCTGTTGGTACTGCCTGCGGTAATCGGTATCGCGGGAATCCTTGTTAACGGGTGGCACGCCGACAAAACCGGAGAACGACGCTGGCACTGTGCGTTGCCGCTTCTGGCATCCGGGCTGATGTATGGCCTCCTGCTTTGTGCAGGCCACAATGTACCCTTGATCATGTTTTTCTTATTGCTCGGCAGCGGCCTCTTCTTCGCGTTCTATCCTGTCTTCTGGGCCATTCCAACCACGATCCTGACCGAATCATCGGCGGCTGCCACCTTCGGCCTCATTAATTCGGTCGGGCAACTCGGTGGCCTCGCAGGTCCCTACCTAATCGGTTTGCTAAATGACCGAACACATGCGCTGACGGCCAGCTTTGCACTGATCGCGTTATTGTACTTTGCCGCTGGCGGGCTGATAGTCGCCTTGCGTGTTCAAAGTCCGCTCGCACCATCGTGAACTTCCGTTGACTAGACAAGTTCCCGACTCCTTCCCCTCTCCACCCTCGAAGCGGTATAGTCTCCCCCGGTTTATACGCGGAGGCATTCATGGCTACAGAGACCCGTCCCGAAGCAAAAGTGAAGAGCTTCGGGGTCAATATCGAAAGCGATCTCGCATTGGAATTTTTGCGAGTGGTGGAAAAGGCAGCGATTGCCTCGGCTCGCACCATGGGCCAGGGCGATCGACCGATGGCCGATCAGGCTGCTACCGAAGCCATGCGGCAAACCATGGACACGGTTCCGATGCGCGGCAACATTGTCATCGGCGAAGGCGAGCGCGACGAAGCACCCATGTTGTACATCGGAGAGAAAGTGGGTGCGGAGTTTCCGGATGGACGCCAGGTCCCGGAAATCGACATCGCGGTCGATCCGTTGGAAGGAACCAATCTCTGCGCCACAGGAGCACCGGGCGCCATCACGGTGCTGGCTGCATCGGAAAAAGGAGGTCTGCTGAATGCTCCTGATTGCTACATGGAGAAAATCGTCGTAGGCCCTTCCTGCAAGCACGCGGTCGATCTGGACGCGCCCGTTGCCGAGAACTTGAAAAACATCGCTCGCCGTTTGCAGCGCGGCGTGGACGACTTGGTCGTTATCGTGCTTGATCGGCCTCGCCACGAGAAACTCGTCGCTGACATTCGTAAAGCGGGCGCCCGGATCAAGCTGATTGGAGATGGCGACCTCTCCGCTGGCATTGCTGCCGCCGTCATCGGCACAGGAGTCCACTGCGTGATGGGCTCGGGCGGCGCACCCGAAGGAGTGATCACTGCTGCGGCCATACGCTGCTTAAACGGCTACATGCTGGGGCGTCTGGTCATCAACAAGCCAGAACTGGAGGAACGAATCGCGAAGATGGGGATCAAGGACAAGAACAAGATTTACGAAGCGCAGGACCTCGCGCCTGGCAATCAGATGATCTTCGCGGCTACTGGCGTTACAGATGGTGCGCTAATGAAGGGCGTGCGGTTCTTCGGGGAAGGGATCCGGACCTCCTCGGTCATCATGACGTTAAAGACTGGGCGCGTCCGGTTCATTGAAAGCATCCACTTGGAAAAGGGGGCGGATGTGAAAGTGCGCTTCGCATAGCGAAGGAGAAGAGGCCTGCTCCGCGATCTTGGCGGCTGTTCTTTGCGACCTTCGCAGTTGAAACCTTTTGACCCCAAGATTCGCGAAGGAGTCGCAAAGATCGCGAAGTTAACGGATAAAGTCACTATGTCCTGCAAAACCTCAATAGTTATGGCCGCTCCTACTTGAGGTACTCGGAATCCTTCTTCAACTCCGCAGGAATTTTCGGAAAGAGTGGAAACGACTCCGAATACCCCTTCAAGAGGTGGGCGGTTTCCTCCGAACGCTTGGTGCCGTCGTGCACGGCGATCTTGTGGGGATTGCCTTGCGAGTATCCCTCCCACAGTGACACCCCCGCATAAGCGCCATCCTTTCGCAGAACGTAGTACGTCATGTCGACGAAGCGCAACTTGTTCATGTCGTTGTTGTAGTTGCGCACGATGCGCTTGAGCGCGTCCATGCCGGCCTCCTGCGGTGACATTCCCCGCCGCATGTTCTCGACAATGGTATGCGCGCCTGCGATCTTAATGTTCTCTTCCCCGCTGCCGGTCGCGCCCGCTGATCCTACATCCTGATCGGTGTAGCAACCAGCTCCGATGATGGGAGAATCGCCGCAACGCCCCGGAAGTTTGAACGCGAGCCCGCTTGTAGTCGTGATTCCGGAAATCTCGCCTTTCTCGTTGAGCGCGGAGCAGTGAATTGTCCCGGTTGGCGGGCTGAGTACTCGACGCGCCGATGCTATGCAGAAGTCCGGCTCGACTCCCAGTTCGGCTGCTCGCTCGGAGAGCTGCAGCATGCGCTCCTGCATCAAGTCTGCCTTTGGTTTCTCCCCTTTTTCCTCGGGAGCCTGCCACTTCGGGTCGGCCAGCCCGGGTCCCCACCAGTCGCCGCTCGAGTGATATTCCCTCCACAGCATCCAGACCTTGCGTGAGCGCTCGGTGAGCAGGTTCTCGCGTGGAAATCCCATCGCAACAGCAAAACGTTCCGCTCCCTCCCCAACCAACATGACGTGCCCTGTATGCTGCATGACCGTCTGGGCTACCTTGGAAACGTTCTTGATGTTCCGAACCCCACCCACCGAACCGGCACGCCGAGTTGGTCCATGCATGCAGCAGGCATCGAGTTCGACCACACCTTCCTCGTTCGGCAGGCCCCCATATCCAACGCTGTCGTCGTTGGGATCGTCCTCCGGGCCAGTAACTACGCGGATGGCGGAGTCCAATGTGTCCCCACCTCTGGTCAAATGCTCGTAGGCACGATCAAGATAGGCGAAGCCGTTGTGCGCGCAAACGATGATGGGACGCTTTCCTGAACCAGCACTGGCCTGTGGCTCACCGGCGGCGGAGTGGACGGAATTCTTAAGGGCATCTCGCGCCTCAGCATCCAAACCCAGGGCAAGCGATCCAAGTGCGGTGGTTGTCAGGAAATCGCGGCGGGAAAAACTCATGTCATTCCTCCGAACTAAAAACTTAGGAAAAGCGCTCGTCAGGATACCAGTTCGCTGCATGTTGGGGACAGGACACCTCGCGCAGACTGCGCAGTGAAACGGCTGCTCCAGAGAGCGGACTGAAAATGCCAGGGCTGGCATCGCGCCTACTTCAACCTGGCAAATTCCCCTTTCGCCGCTTTCAGAACTGGGATGTCTGGATCAGCATCCTTCCATAGGGAAAGAAACTCCTGATAGTTCTTTTGAGCTCCTGCTTTGTTATCGGCGAGCACGAATGCTCGTGCGAGCTGCAGATGCGCCAAGGCACTCAAGGGAAAATTCGCGAGGAGGCTGCGATGGTCAATCATTTTCTGGAATTCAGTAGCGGCCTCACGAGCGTGGTGCGCATTCAAATACGCCTCTCCGCGAACGTAGACTGGATACATGGTTCCGGGTGAGAACTGCGGAACCCCTCCGA
>Ga0075434_100001190_pt1 | contig 21583 bp, 12 predicted proteins | sample RhiMethybrSRZTD3_FD_75298 | JGI IMG/M metagenome (GOLD analysis project Ga0075434, IMG submission 75298) | Populus rhizosphere microbial communities from Tennessee, USA - Rhizosphere MetaG P. TD hybrid SRZTD3 | ecosystem: Host-associated > Plants > Roots > Rhizosphere > Soil | place: USA... | reverse complement strand
TTCGCGCGGCTGGGGGAGACGGCACGGAGCAGCGGCGACCTGCTCATCCGGCAGACGCTGCGGGATGCCGCGTCGTCCGCCGGAGAAACGGCGCCGGGCGGCGCCGACGCCCTCGCCGGGGTGGTGACCGATCTGGGCCGGCGTCTCGATGCGGATCTCTGGGCCTACCGGGGCGGGGAGCTCGCGGGCACCAGTGCGCCGGTGCTCGCCGAGCTCGCGCTGGTGGATCCGTTGCTCGAGCCGACCGTGCAGCGGCGGCTCGCGTACGAAGACGAGCTGGAGCTGACGGTGGACGACCGGACGGCGGGCCGGCCGACCCGCGTCGGATACCGCGTGATCGAAGGCGGCGCGCCGCGCGACCAGGTGGTGTTGGCCGCGCCGCAGTTGCTGGATGACGAAGCCGTGCGACGGCAACAGGAAGACCTCGGGCTCGCACTGCTCCTGGCGACCCTGATCGGTGTGATCGCGGCCGGTACTTTGGCGGGCGTCGTGGCACGGACCCTCGCGGAGCCGGTAGCGGTGCTGCGCGACGCGGCCCTTGCTGTGGGGCAGGGTTCGGTGCCGCCGCCGTTCCCGGCCGATGTGCCGCGGGAATTCGCTCCGGTGCTCACGGCCTTCGAGCGGATGGTGCGTGACGTCCGACGCAGTCAGGCCGCCCTGGAGGAGTCGCGCCAGCGCACCGCGCAGGTGCTCGCCAACGTCGCCACAGCGGTCGTGGCCGTGGACGACGGGTTGCGCGTGACGATCGCGAATCCGCGCGCCGAAGAGTTGCTGGGCACGGCGCTCGAGCCCGGCGACGTGCTCTCCGCCGCGACCGATCCCGTCTGGACGCCGGTATGGGAGTCGGTGCGGGCGTTTCTCGCGACTCCGGGAGGCGGAACGGAAATCGTGGAGCGCGACCTTGTGATCGGCGGCCGCGACATCCGCGTCCAGCTCGCGCCCCTGGGAGAAGGCGCCCAGCGCGACGGCTGCGTGGTGGCCCTGGACGACACGACCACGCTGGCGCGCGCGTCGCGCGTGCTGGCCTGGGGCGAGATGGCGCGGCAGGTGGCTCACGAGATCAAGAATCCGCTCACGCCGATCCGTCTCGGCATCCAGCATCTGGAGCGGGTGCACGGCGCCGGCTCGCGCGGCGACTTCGATCGCACGCTGCGCGACACCGCGCAGCGCATTCTCGCCGAGATCGACCGCCTCGATACGATCGCGCGCGCATTTTCGCGGTTCGGTGCGCCGAGCGAAGGTCAGCCGCCGCTCGAGGCGGTGGACCTTCACGCCCTCGCGCGGGACGTGGCGCAACTGTACGCGCTGGGAGGGGGGGACGAGCCAGGCGGCGCGCACGTGCTGCTCGAGGGAACGGCCGGCCGGCGGGCGCAGGCCCGTCGGGACGAAGTGAAAGAAGTGCTGGTGAACCTCGTGGAAAACGCGCGCATCGCCGGGGCGCGGGAGATTCGGCTCGTCGTGGACCAGGACGGTCTGCGCCTGGCTGTTTCGGACGACGGCAGCGGCATTCCTCCCGAGTCGCAGGGGCGCGTGTTCGAGCCGACGTTCTCGACCCGCTCGAGCGGGTCCGGACTCGGCCTGGCGATCGCCCGGCGGTTGGTGGAGAGCTGGGGTGGCCGGATCACCTTGACGAGCGCCATGAACCGCGGCACGAGCGTGGAATTGGTGCTGCGCGAGGCTCCGGGGGGGCTCAAGACTGGTGCGGCGTGACCTGTCTCACAACATTAGAGCCCGGCGAAATGCCACCATTCCCCTGTTCCCTTTCGAGGTGGATCGTGCGGCACAGGCTCGTGCTCCTGGTGTCGGCCGGATGGCTTGTGGGGATGACCCCGGCGGCGCGCGCGCAGTTGTTGTCCTCCGATGCGCGACGGACCGGCATGGCCGGGGTCAGCCTGAGCCGCGACGGCGCGCTGGGCCGGTTCAACCCGGCCTATCAGGCCGTGCCGGCACGTGAGGGCCGTGCCGCCAAGTTCACGATTCCGATCCCGCTCGGCCTGTTCCAGGTCTTGAAGGACAGCACCGCGTTCGATTTCGACTCCTCGTATTTCAATCCGATCCAGCTGGCGAACTACATCTTTCATCCGCCGCTGTACCTCGAGGTCAAGAAATCCCCGACCTTCACCAACGACGTCGAATTCACGATTGGTCGCGACTCGCTCCTCGTAGACCTCGGCAAAGCATCCCAGCTCGTGCCCACCGATCGGTTCGGATTCGGCGGCACGAGCCGCCTCGCCGACATCGGGGTCACGATCAAAGGGTTCCACGTCGGCGCCCTGATTTGGGAAGAGCACGATCTCGGCTTTCAGCTCGGCGATACCCTGCTGCGATTCCTGCGGGAGAAGGATCCGGCGCGCACCAACACGGTCTACAACAGCGCTGGCGATGGCGTCGCCCAGGCAGGGATCGCGCCGACCATCGGCTACGCGGGTCGCGTGTGGGGTGACAGCCTCCGCGGCATCTACCTGGGGGCCTCCCTTCATTACTATCTCGGCGGTGGCTATGGGGGGGTGGACGGCATCGCGGGCTTCCGCACCGGCGACACCTTATTCGCCGGGTCCAACCCCGTCTCCCCAACCGTCGATGTGCTGGTGAGCTACTCGAAGTTCGGGAATACACTGGGGCACGGCTTCGGCTCCGATCTCGGGATCGTCTATGTCACCGGGCCGATCGAGGTCGGGTTCGGGATCAACGACATCGGCGCCACGCTCACGTGGCCCGACACCCGGGTGGATCGGGATACCTTCGATACGGTCCAGAACAAGTTCGTTTCGACGCAGGTGGCGAACCACGTGTCGAGCAAGACCAAACTGCCCGTGACGTATGTGGCGAACGCCATCCTCGACATGGGCACCAACACGACGGCCGGCTTGATGATCCTGAACAACGGGCGCGGCACGACGATTCAGATCGGCGTGGAGCAGCGCGTCGGGCCGCTGGCGCTGCGGGGCGGCGTACAGCGCGACCAGCGCAAACGGGTTCAGCTCGGGTGGGGAACGGGGGTGCGGTTCGGTCCGTTCGGGCTCGATGTCGGGTTTGCGACGCATTCGGGCTCGCTGTCTCCCGCGCGAGGGATCACGATGGCCACGTCGATTTCGATCTACTGATGCTACGCACGGGGGCACGTATGTCGGTCACCCGGCTCACCTGGCTGGCTGTTGCGGCGGGCGTGATGATCCTGGGTTGCGGTGAAGGCCGCGCCATCTTCAATGTGGACGTGCTGAGCTACGAGCCACAGCTGGCGGACACCGTGCCGTACGCGGTGCCTGGCGGGACATCGATCACGCAGGTGCGGGACTCGTTCGGCCTGGACCTTCCCGGTGGGCTGGGAAACTCCACAGTCGATTCGGTCTCGCTTTTGTATGCCTCCACCGTGCTCAACGCGGCGGGTGGCGGCAAGGTCAGACTCGAGATGTTCTTCGACAGCACTCCCGGGAATGTGTTTTCGAGTACGGTGATGCGGGCAGACTCGGCGGTGTTTACGGGACCGGATACCGTCATGCTCGGGCCGATCTCGGTCCCGCTGCTGGCCGACTCGCTGTTTACCCAATCCAAGTTGTGGGTGGGTGTACGTGCTTCGGTGGTGGCCAATGCCGGACCCGTGATGACCGGTCGCTTCGTGACCGTGAGTGTGTTGCGCCTGCGGATCATTTTCCAGGACAAAGTCTTTTAAGGGTCGCTGCTAGCCGACCCGGCCGGTTCGTGGCACATTCTCTCCCACGCATGAGATCTGATTCGTGGTGAGCGACGCCGTGTCGGGAACGCGCCGCCGCCGGGCCGGTCACGCGTGGCGCGTCATCCTGGCCGCGGCGGCGCTGGTCACCTGCACGAGTGATCATCCCACCGGGCCCGGCCGATTCGGCCGCGGTTATCTCATGGTCCGGCCGGTCGTGTCGTCGCCCGTCGATCTTGCCGCCTTCGGACTCACCATCGACAGCCTGCGCGTCATCGCCATTCGCCCCGTCGCCGATACCGCGCTCGACACCACCGCCTTCTTCAGTCCTGATTCGACCGCCATCCACCTTTCGCTCGCCATTCTGCTCCACGCTTCGGTGGAGACGTTCGTCGTTCACTTCCAGCTCAAGGCGGGCGCCCTGGTGCTGTTTCAGGGCGTGGATACGGTGCAGGTGTCGTCGGGCGCGCCAGACACGTCGGCGGTGGCGGGAGACACGTTGCAATACGTCGGGCCCGGCGCTGGGCTCACGACCCTGCGGATCGCGCCGCGCGACTCCGCCGTCACGCTCGGGGACTCGGTCCGCTACACGGCCACCGCCGATTCGCTCGGCGTCCCGGTCACTTCCTTCTTTGTGCACTGGTCGACGAGCGACAGCGTCAACATCCCGATCAATGCCGCCGGCCTGCTGCGCGCCCCCAACGCCCGCGGCAGCGTCATCGTGCGGGCGATCACTCCGGGTTTTGTGAAGGATTCGACGCGTGTGACCTTCGTTCCGGTACCCGCCGCGGTCGCAGCGGCGGCCGGCAGCGGGCAATCAGGCACGGTCGGCACCGCACTGCCGTTGCCGCTGCGGGCACGCGTGACGGCGAGCGATTTGCTCGGCGTTCCGGGTGTCGCGGTGAAGTTCCAGGTGGTCTCGGGCGGCGGGGGCGTGAAGGACTCCGTCGTCGTGACCGACAGCCTGGGGTTCGCCGAAGACACGGCGACGCTCGGCACGGTGGCCGGGGCCCAGACGTTCCGGGCGACGGTGGGCGTGCTGCCGCCGGCCACGTTCACGGCGACCGGGACGCCGGGCGCCATTTCGCCCGCACAGTCGGTGGTGACGGTCTCGAGCGCTACGGTGGCGTCCGGTACCGGCGTCACGCTGACGCTGCGCGGCAAGGATCAGTTCGGCAACAACCTCACGGCCGGTGGCGCGACGGTCGCGTTCTCGACCACCGGCGGCAGCAGTACGGGAGCGATCGGGCCAACCACGGACGTGGGCGACGGCACGTACACCGCCACGTTCACGGGGCTCACGGTCGGGACCGCGACGACGGTCGGCGCCACGATCAACGGCACGGCCGTGACGACCACGCTGCCCACGATCACAGTCACGGCCGGCGCGATTTCGCCGCTGACGTCCGTGGTCACGACGTCCAGCGGGACGGTATCCTCAGGCGCCACGGCAACGCTCACGCTCCAGGCCAAGGACTCGGCCGGCAACGCGCTGACGACCGGTGGCGCGACCGTGGTCTTCTCCCGGACGGGCGGCACCAGCACCGGCACCATCGGCGCCACCACGGATCACGCCAACGGGACCTACACCGCGGTGTTTACCGCCGATTCGGCGGGGACGGCGACCACGATTCAGGCGACGATCGGCGGCGTGCTGGCGGCGTCCACGACGACGATCACGGTCGTGCCGGGGAACACCACGGCCGCGCAGTCCGTGATCACGGTGTCGGCGGACACGATCCAGTCGAGCGGTACGTCGACCCTGACGCTGCAGGGGAAGGACTCGGCGGGCAACAACATCACGACCGGTGGACTCACAGTCGTCTTCAGTCACGCGGGCGGCACGAGCACCGGCAGTATCGCGCCGAGTCCCGCGACCGATAACGGCAACGGCACCTACACCGCAACGTTCACGGGACAGACGGCCGGCACGGCAACGACGATCAACGCGACCATCGACGGGGCGCCGGTCACTTCGACGCTGCCGACCATCACCGTCATCACCGGGGGCGTGTCGACGGCCACCTCGGTCGTCACGAGCACGGATTCCGTGCTGTCGCTCGGCGGCGTAGCCACGCTGACGCTCCAGGCCAAGGACGCGGCGGGGAACCCGATCACGACGGGTGGCGCCACCGTCGTCTTCACGCAGTCGGGCGGGACGAGCGCCGGCACCATCGGCGCGACGACCGACCACGCGGATGGCACCTACACGGCCACGTTCACCGCGACGACGCCCGGCACGGCGACGACCATCGGCGCCACCGTGAACGGCAACGCCGTCACCTCCGCGCCGTTGCCCACGATCCGCGTGTTTTCCTCCGTTCACACGGCGGACATCACCGCGGATTCGATCTGGACCGCCGCGGCGAGCCCGCACATCGTCGGGGCGAACATCCGCGTGCGCAACGGCGCGACGCTCACGATCGAGGCCGGGGCCACGGTCAAGTTCGACGCCGGCACGGGACTCCAGATCGGCGACACGGCGGCGGGAGAGAGCGGCCGGCTGGCCATGGACGGCGGGGTGCCCGGGATCCTTCTCACGGCCAACACCGGTACGCCCACGCCGGGATTCTGGAAGGGCATCGAGGTGGAGCGGGCGCTGTCCGGGCCGGCCTGGCGCAGGGCGACCATCGAATACGGTGGTGGCGTCCGGTCGCCGTTCGGCGGCGTGCTCGCCGAGGCGTGCGTGCTGATCGTGAACCGCTCCGGCGCCGCGCTCGATCTGGACAGCCTGCGCATCCGCCAGTGCGTGCACGCCGCGATCCACCACTTCGGCGGCACGGCGCACGTGCACCGCAGCACGATCGACACGGTTTCGGGCTCGGCGATCCACGTGGACTTCGACGCGCAGCTCGAGCTCGATTCGACGACCATCCGGCGCGCCGGGCAAGAGGGGCTGTTCTTCGCCAGCCTCACCTCACGGCTCCTGCCCTCGAGCGGCAACCGGTTCCTGAACAATGTCGTGACGGGCATCCACCTGAACGCGATGCAGCTGCCCGGGCTCCTGCTTCAGGATTCGATCGTCGGCAACGGGACCAATTTCATCGAGGTGCAGCCCGGGCGCCCCGACTCGACGGTGGCGGCGTTTACGATCCTGGCGCAGCCCCAGCCGGTCGGGCAGAATGGATACCTCATCCGCCAGCAGACACCGGGACTCCTCGACATCGGCCGCGTTGGCGGGCAGTCGATGACGCTGGACTCGAACGTCGTGCTGCGGTTCGAAAACCAGACCGGGCTCGTGATCGGCGACAGCGCCGGAACGCGGACCGGCTCGATCCACACGCTGGCGACCAATTCGCTCAACCGGGCGTTGCTGATCGGGGCGATTCCAAGCCCGGGCAGCTGGCTCGGCGTCGAGATCGGCCGGCTGGCCGGGCCCGACACCATCCGGAATCTCGAGATCCAGTACGCCGGTGACTCGCTGCCGGGCCGGACCGTGCATCGCGGCGGTCTCTGGGTGCGCAGCCCCGTTGCCGTGCCGCTCGTGCTCGACAGTCTCAACATCGTCGGCAACGGCTCGTCCGGCGCGGTCGATAACTCCGGCGGCGTGTTCTTCACCGCGGCGGTCGGCTCCGTCGACGTGCTGCACAGCAACATCGCCGGCAACCCGGGCTACGGTATCGTGACGCCGGATCGCGGCTTCAAGGTCATCGGCAACGTCGTGCAGTCGAACGCCGTCGGGCTCGGAACCTTCGCGCAGGGCGGCACGCAGATCACTCCGGCCGACTCGATTGCCGGCAACTCGTTCGTGAGCAACGGGCATGCGGTCAGCCTTACGGCTGGGTCGCTGCGTGCATTCTACGACACGGTGATCCCGGCGAACCTGACCGACACGCTGATCCTTCTGGGTGGCCAGCTGACCGCCAATGCGCGCCTACCGCGGGTGCCGGGCTTCGTGTGGCACGTCGTGGGCGGGATCGTGATCGACTCGGGCGCGACGTTGACGATCACCGCCGGCGACACGGTCACCTTCGATACCCTCGCCGTCTTCAGTGGCCCCCAGATCCCCGGGTTCGTCCTGGGGTTCCCGGCGCTCCCCGCGGCGATCACGATCGGCGGTCTCCAGCCCGGCGCGCTGGCCGCAGCCGGCACCGCAGCCAACCCGATCCTCCTGACCAGCAGTATTCCGGGGCGGGGTTGGGCCGGAATCCACTGGGCCAAACCCGAGGGGGTGGTCGACGTCACGAACAACGTCTTCACGTTCGTCACGGTCGAGCGCGCCGGGTACTACGCGCCCTGCTTCGGGGACTGCAGTCCCACACCGTTCGCCGCCTTGCGCCTCGATGACACGACCAACGTCAACCTCGTCTTCGACCACGTCGTCGTGCGCGGCGGCGGGGCGTATGCCGTGGACTTCGAGCGGTTCGGAACCGGCACGCTCACGATTTCCAACAGTCAGCTCTACAACAACGGCGGCGGCATCCGCGCGCACAGCGGCCACGGCGACCAGCTCACGGTCACCGGCTCGGACGTCTACAACTATCGCGGCTCGGTGATCGACGCGACCTACTCCGGCCTCGACTCGGTCAACGCGAACGGGAACTGGTGGGGCGACCTGGCCGGGCCGTATCCTGGGTTCAACTTCTCCGACAGCCTCGGCCGCGGCAGCTTCGGCGGCACCGCGGTGCGGGCCGGTTCCTTCGCCGGCACCCCGTTCTTCCCCGTCGGTCCCGCCGCGCGTCTGATCGCCGCGCGAGACACCTTCCTCTCCGCCGACACCGTGCTGAGCCTGGCCGGACAATCGGACTCGCTGCGCGTGCGCGTCGTCGATGCCCAAGGGCGCGGCGTCCCGGGCCTGGCGGTGAGCTGGACGACCAGCTCCGGGGTGGTCACACCCGGATCGGGCGCTTCCGATCTGGGCGGTCGCGTGGGTACTTCCTGGGTGACGGGCAGCGTCGCCGGCCAGCAGACCACGACCGCAAACGGGGTCGGCACGCCCGTCGTGTTCCCGCTCGACTTGTTGCCGGGGAACACGACCTCGACGACGGTCGACTGGACGGTGTTCGCGCCGGCGACCGGGGCCGACTCGATCTATACGCATCCTGGGGTCGGGACCGACACGATCGTCTACTCAAGCAGCAATCACGTCAGCGCGATGGTGACGCACGCCCGCGACACTCACGGCAACGTCACCTTCCCGAACTTCGGACCGCTGTTCGATCAGGGACCGTGCTCGGGTTTCGTGTGCCGCTTCCCGGCCGCCGATTCGACCAAAGGCGACACGGTGTATTTCCGGCCGCCGGAGGTGGGCGACTACGTGATCAGCGGGGAGTACGAGTCGGGCCTGGGCGGAACGGATCAGATCGTGCTGCGCGTAAAGCCGGTGGCGGCGTTCGTGCGGATCGATCGCGACGTCACGACCCAGGGCATTCAGGACACGGGAAGCTTCACGTTCAACTCGCAGTGCCGCGTGGGGGCGCCGGTGAACATCTACTGCGCCCGGCAATTCGACGCCTTCGTCGTCGACTCGGGCGGCGCCCCGATTCTCAGTTCGTTTGCCACCTTCAACTGGGCCACGCCGAGCGGCGATACCACCGTCACCCCGGACTCGATCCGCGGTCCGGCGAACGACAACGCGTTTGTGAGCGCGCACGCGAACGGGCCGACCTACCTGGTGACGTTTGACATCAATGACGCCAGTCCGACGTTCGGCAAGCGCGACTCGATGCCGATCCTCGTGGACCAGCGCCCGGGGAACCTCGTCATCACTCCGCCAGCGGATACGCTGGTGGTCGGCGACTCGACGGTCTTCACGGCCAGGGTGACGGATCAGGGCGGCGACACGATGCCGTCGGTCCAGGTCCACTGGCGGCTCGAACAGAACTACCCGGGCCTGACGATCCTCGACACCGCCGTGTTCAACCAGGTGAAAGTGCGCCTCGACAGCGCCCCCTCGGGCCAGACCCAGGTCACGGCCGTCACCTGTTGCACGACCGCGCAACCGCCGTTCGATTCGCTGTTCGGCGCGGCGTACGTGTACAACCCGGTGCAGATCCCCGTCACCGTGGGGACGGCACCCGGCGACGTGAGCGTCAACCCCGTGACGCAGCGGGCCTACGTCGCGCTCGGGACCGACAGTGTGGCGGTGGTTGACGTAAACACCGGCTCATTGCTGACGCGCATTCCGGTGCCGCTCCCGTCGTACTGGACGGCCGTGAACACGGTGACGGACCGCGTGTACGTCGGAACGAATAGTGCCAGCCGCGGCTACATGATCGATGCCGGGATCAACGCCGTCGTGGACAGCTTTGACGTCGGCTCGGCGTTCTTCGTCGCGCAGATGGCGGTCGACGAGGCGCGCAACCGGCTCTATGTCCCGATGCAGTTGTGTGTCGGGGCGGCTGCCTGCGTGGACGTCCAGTTCCTCGGCGTCCTCGACGGGTCTTCGCCCCAGACATTGATCGACACCGTCCCCATTATTCACCAGGGCGTCGGCACGGCCTATAACCCGACGTCGAACCGCATCTACGTCGCCACCTCCTCGGGGACGGCCGACACGGTGCGGGTGATCGACGCGACGACGCTGCAAGTGGTCGACTCGATCGCGGTCGGCGGCGGAGCGTACGCGGTGGCGGTGAATCCGGTGACCGGCAAGGTCTACGTTGCCACGCAGAGCGACCACAGCGTGTGGATCATCGATGGCGCGACCGACGCGGTCATCACGACGGTGTCGCTCGGGTTCTCCACGCCCAACGACCTCGCCGTGGACACGGTCGCCAATCTCGTGTACGTGGCGGTGAGCGACAATCAGTTCCAGTTCGTGATCGACGGCGCTGACGACACCAGCGTGCGCGCCATCCTCCTCGACGGCTACGCCACCGGCGTTGCCGTGCTGCCGGGGCAGGGGGGGGGGCCGGTGCTGTACACCCAGTTCAACCAGAACATCCTCAAGATCCTGCGCTTCTGAGGCGGCCGGGGGCGCTATATTTGAGCCCTCGATGCCCGCAGTGACTCGCCGGCGCACCCCAACTGTCCGCGTAGGTGACGTGCGCGTGGGCTCCGCCCACCCGATGGTTGTCCAGTCGATGACCAACACCGACACCGCCGATGTGGCCGCCACGGTCGCCCAGGTGCGGGCGCTCCACGAGGCAGGCTCGGAGCTGGTGCGCGTCACCGTCAACAACGACGCGGCCGCGAAGGCCGTCCCCGACATCGTGGCCCAGGTGGACGTTCCCGTGATCGGCGACTTCCATTACAACGGTCACCTGCTGCTCACGAAGTACCCCAGGTGCGCCGAGGGTCTCGCCAAGTACCGCATCAACCCGGGCAACGTCGGCGCCAAGCGTCGCGACGACAATTTCCGCACCATCGTCCAGGTGGCGATCGATCAGGGCAAGCCCGTCCGCATCGGCGTCAACTGGGGCAGCCTGGACCAGCAGCTCCTGACCGACATGATGGATGTCAACGCGCGCGCCGCGGAGCCGCGCGACGCGCGCGACGTTACCATGGATGCGATGGTCGAAAGCGCGCTCCGCTCGGCGGCGCTCGCCGAGCAGACGGGGCTCCCGCACGATCACATCATTCTTTCGGCCAAGGTTTCGGGCGTGCAGGACCTGGTGGACGTCTATCGCCAGCTCGCCCGCCGCGCGGATTTCCCCCTGCACCTGGGCCTCACCGAGGCCGGCATGGGCAGCAAAGGGATCGTCGCCTCGAGCGCCGCACTCGCGATTCTGCTGCAGGAAGGCATTGGGGACACGATCCGCGTGTCCCTGACCCCTCGCCCCGGCGGCGACCGTACCGAGGAAGTACAGGTCGCCCAGCAGATCCTGCAATCACTCGGGATTCGCAGTTTCGCGCCGCAGGTGACGGCGTGTCCGGGCTGTGGCCGCACCACATCGACGTTTTTCCAGGAAATGGCGGAGCAGATCCAGGAGTACTTGCGTCTCCAGCGACCCGAGTGGCAGCGTCGTTATCCTGGCTCCGAGGAGCTGCGGGTGGCGGTCATGGGCTGCGTCGTGAACGGGCCGGGAGAGTCGAAGCACGCCGATATCGGGATTTCCCTCCCCGGTACCTTCGAGGAGCCCAAGGCTCCGGTGTACATCGATGGCCGCCTGCGGGTGACGCTGAAGGGTGAGACGATCGTCGCGGATTTCCTGCGCCTGCTCGAGGAGTACGTCGCCAATCGCTGGAGCGATCAGCCGGCTGGAGTCCCCTCCTCGACCGGATGACCCGCGGCCTGCCAGGCCAGGTACCCGCCGTCGAGTTTCACCACGTTGGTCCGTCCCAGCCGTTGCAGCACACTGGCGGCGATCGCCGCCCGCCCCCCGGTCCGACACTGCACCGCCACCGCCCCCGAGCTCGGGATTTCCTCGACGCGCTGCGGCAGCTCGCCCAGGGGAATGTGGAGGGCGCCCGGCAGGTGGCCCGCGTCCCACTCGGCGCGACTGCGGACATCCACGATCGTGATGGTCCTTTGCTTCACCTGTGAGGCGGCGTCGCCGACGGCGATGCTGCGAATCGCCGCCGGCCGGATGCCGGCAGCCCGGCGCCGGTCGATCGCCGCGGGGTCGATTTCGCCGAATCCGACGATGCGATCGAGGCCGATCAGCCCGAGGTCGCGGACCGCCCGGTCGAGCACCCCCGGGCGCCCCGGGTCGATCAGCAGGGCGAAATCCTTCCCGTAGGGGACGAGCCACCCGGCCCAGCCCGTGAACGAGCGATTGAGCGGGATGTTGAGTGTGCCGGGGACGTGCGCGCCGGCGAAGTCCTGCGCCGGCCGCGTGTCCACCACGACGACGCCGGCGGCGATGAGACGATCGATCCGGGCCAGGTCGAGCTGTGGCGGGCGGTGACGCGGGCCCAGGAGCCGTGGCCCGTCGCGGTTGATCTGTTTCATCTCGGCGAAGTAGGGCGGTGGCTCCAGCTGCCCGCCGAGGACGGCAGTGACGAATCGGTCTTCCGACGATTCGCGCAGCGCCCAATTCGTGAGCCGTTCGTAGCCCAGCGTGCTTTGCGGCATCGCCCCCAGGGACTTCCCGCACGCCGACCCGGCGCCGTGGCCGGGCCAGATCTGGAGATGGTCGGGAAGGGCGCGCAGCGTCTGGATCGACTTGAACAGGGCCCGCGCCGAGCTCTCCATCGTGCCCTGCTGGTTCGCCGCCCGCTCCAGCAGGTCGGGGCGGCCCACTTCGCCTACGAACAGGAAGTCGCCGGAGAGCATGCCGAGTGGTGCATCGGACCCCGCGGTATCCGTCACCAGGAGCGCCAGGTGCTCTGGCGTATGGCCGGGGGTGTGGAGCACGTCGATCTGGACCTTGCCGACCGTGAAGCGATCCCCATGCTTGAGCAATCCGGCGTGCGCGTCCGTCGCGTATCCGTAGCGCCAATCCGGCCCACCCTCGTCGGAGAGGTGCAGCGTTGCCCCGCTCAACTGGGCCAGCTCCCGGCTTCCCGAAACGAAATCGGCGTGGATATGTGTTTCGGTAACGTGGGTGATCGTCAACTCTTCGGCTTTGGCGGCTTCGAGGTAGGGCGTGACGTCGCGCAGGGGGTCCACGACCAGCGCCTCGCCGGTCACGTCGCAGCCGATCACATACCCGGCCTGCGCCAGGCCCTCGTCATACAGGCGTTTCAGGATCACAGGGGCTGAATGCTAGCCGAAACATCAATCGTTGGGGAGGCGCCGTGAACGAGACGCGAGTCGATACCGCGACGCTGGGAGGCGGCTGCTTCTGGTGCCTCGAGGCGGTATTCCAGGAGCTGAACGGGGTGCAGCGCGTGGTGTCGGGCTACGCCGGCGGCCAGGTGGCGAACCCGACCTACGAGCAGGTGTGCAGCGGCCGGACGGGGCACGCGGAAGTGGTGCAGGTCACGTTCGACCCGGCGCAGGTGTCGTTTCGGGACGTGCTGCAGGTGTTCTTCGGTATCCACGATCCGACCACGCTGAACCGCCAGGGCGCCGACGTCGGCACGCAGTACCGTTCGGCCATTTTCTATAATAGTTCCGAGCAGGAGTCGATCGCCCGGGCGGTGATCGAGGAAATCGATACGGCAGGGATCTGGGACGCTCCAGTGGTCACGGAGGTCGCTCCGTTGACCGGGTTCTATCCGGCTGAGCAATACCATCAGGACTATTTCCGTCGCAATCCGGGTCAGGGCTACTGTCGCGTGGTGATCGCTCCCAAGGTCGCCAAGTTCCGCAAGGAGCATCTCGCCCGGCTCAAGGCCTAGCAGAGCCTGGCGCCGAGCTGGACTTCACGGTCAGGGTGAACGAGGACTACGTCGCCTGGTCCGGCGTCGATCCCCAGTGTGAGGACCTCGGAAAAGAAGTTCGCGATCTGGCGCGGCGGGAAGTTCACGACAGCGAGCACGAGCTTTCCCACGAGATCTTCTTTGCTGTAATGCAGCGTCAGTTGGGCACTCGACGATTTCACGCCCAGCTCCCCGAAGTCGATGCGCAGCTTCCAGGCGGGCTTGCGCGCCTGCGGGAACTCCTCGACCGCCACGATCCGGCCGACCCGCACGTCGACCCTGGCAAAATCGTCGTAAGCAATCTCAGGCATCGCTGTCCTCCCTGGAGGTCACACCGCTCGATAGGCTCATGGAACTTAGCCTTTCAGCAATTGGCATATCGCTTGCCCCTGGACCTCGCAACTCGAACCGGGCGGGCAACATGTTGGGCAGCGTTGGCAGGAAATGGGAATGGATCCGCGTCATCGCCCTCATCTCGTTGGCCCCCGGTCCCATGGCCGCGCAGCGATACGCCTCGGGCCTGCACGAGGTTCGCGAAATGGGCACCGCCGGCATCAACCTCGCAATCGGGGCCCCGACAGGGGACTTCGCTCAGAATGTCGACGCGGTGGGCGGGTTCGACGCGTTCGCCGCGGTGAACCTCGGCGCCGGCAGCCCCATGGCGTTGCGGTTCGAGGGCGCCTATCTGGTTTACGGCAGTGACCACCAGTTCGACCTCAACACGACGTACTCGATCGCGACGTTCGGTTTCGGCCCGCAGGTCACCCTGGGCCAAGGGCCCATGCGGCTGTACGGCTTCGGAACCGTCGGTCTCTCCTACATCTCCGCCTATTCGTCATTCCGCGACGGCTGCGGCTGCTACAGCTATTCTCAGACGGATTTCAGCGACTGGACGTCGGCGCTCCAGGCCGGCGGCGGCGTGCTCCTGACGCTTGGCAGGCGCTCGTCGGTGTCCCTGGATCTCGGCGTGCGCTCCCTTTACAGTGGATTCGCGAACTACGTGGCCCCCGGGGACGTGCAGCCGCAGCCCAACGGCGACGTCATCGTGTACATGTCACGGGCGCGGCCGAATCTGACGGTGGTGCACCTGGGCGTTTCAGTGGGACTGCGATAGGCTGGTTCTCAGACGGACAGAGAGGGCGCTCAGGCGCTGAGTGGCGTAGCGGTTCTCAGTAGGGAGGGGGTCAGGAAATGCTTTCCTGGCCCCTTTGCGTTACGACCGCGAGGCGTCTTTACATCTCGGCGGCGGCGGGTTAACAAGCCGTCGCGAGTGTGGAACCGCCGACTGAGCCGCTTGCGGGTTTTTCAATCTACGGTGTATCTTCGGGTCCGGTTCGTACACAAACGGGACCGACATTGTCGAATTCCCGTGTTCTATTTCGACGTTCCAGCAGGTGCAGCGACGGAAACCAGACTGTGACAGCTCCCGTTTACGTTGTGGAGTGTCCAGCCGCTAACATCCCCCGGGAAGACACGGGCCTATGAAACTCTCCGAAACCGCTATCCGCCGCCCGGTTCTGGCCAGCATGCTCTCGGTCGCACTGGTGTTGTTCGGGGTCATCGGGTACACCCGCCTGTCCGTGCGTGAGCTTCCGGACATCGACCCTCCCGTCATCTCGGTTTCCACTTTCCTGCCAGGCGCGAACGCGCAGGTAGTGGAGACCGCGGTCACCGACGTGCTCGAAGAGGAGCTGTCGACGATCCAGGGCCTGCGGACACTCTCCAGCTCGTCCGCCGAGCAGACCAGCGACATCACCCTGGAGTTCACCCTCGACCGCCCGGTGGACGTCGCCGCGCAGGATGTCCGCGACAAAGTCTCGCGGGTGCGGGGACGGCTCCCGGTGGACGTGCTCGAGCCGGTGATCGCAAAGCAGTCGGCCGACGCGCAGCCGTTCTTCTGGCTGACGCTCTCCAGCACGACCTTCGACCTGATGCAGCTCTCCGACATCGCCGATCGCCTGGTAAAGGCCCGGCTGCAGAGCCTGCCGGGCGTCGGCAGCGCCCAGATCTTCGGTGAGCGGCGGTACGCGATGCGCGTTTGGGTGCAGCCCGAAGCCTTGTCGGCGCGCGGGCTCACGGTCCAGGACATCGAAGCAGCGATCACGGCGCGCAACGTCGAGATTCCTGCCGGACGGATTGAATCGACCCGGCGCGAGTTCTCGGTGCGCTCGCTGGGCGAGCTCAAGACGCCGCAGGAGTTCGGCGAGATGGTGGTCGCGAGCCAGGGCACCCAGCTCATCAAGCTCAAGGACGTGGCGAGGGTCGAATTGGGGCCGGAAGACGACCGGTCGATCTTCCGCTACAACGGGGTGCCCTCGGTCGCGATCGGCGTGGTACGGCAGTCCAAGGCCAACCTCATCGATGTGGCGGGCCGGATTCGCGCCGCGCTCCCGGGCATTCAGCAAACGCTTCCGACCGGCGTGAAGCTCCAGAGCGCGTTCGACGGATCGGTGTTCGTGACGCACTCGATCAACGATGCGCGGCTCACGTTGCTGATCGCCGCGATCCTCGTCGTGCTGATCATCTTTGTCTTCTTGCGTAACGTCCGGGCGACGATCATCCCCGGGCTCGCGATCCCGGCGTCGATTATCGCGACGTTCGCGATCATGTATTTCCTGGGCTTCTCGATCAACAACTTCACGTTGCTGGCGCTCACGATCGCGATCGGCATCGTCGTGGATGACGCCATCATCGTGCTCGAGAATGCCTTCCGCCACCAGGAAGAACTGCAGGAAACGCCCGAGCAGGCCGCGGTGCACGGAACCAATGAGATCGGGTTCGCCGTCATTGCGACCACGATCGCGCTGGTGGCGGTCTTCTCACCCCTGGCATTCCTGACGGGGACGGCCGGCCGCCTGTTGAGCGAGTTCGGGGTCGCGGTGGCGGGCGCAGTGGTGATTTCAGGATTCGTCGCCCTCACTCTGACTCCGATGCTGTGTGCCAAGATCCTGCGCATGTCGCACACGCATGGCGCGGTGTTCCAGATGTTCGAGCGCGGTTTCAGCGCGCTGTCGGAGCGCTACGCCCGTTTGCTCCGGCGAGCGGTCATGCATCGTGCCGCGGTGCTGCTCGGGACGGTGGCCATCGTGGGAGTTTCGGTCTACGCCTTCCTCTTCTTCCCCAAGACCCGGCTCCAGCATGAGCTGATTCCGGACGACGACCGTGGCTTCTTCCTGGTGATCGTGAGAGGGCCGGAAGGTGCTTCGCTGCCGTACACAGATGGCTATGTCCGGCAGGTGGAGCAGATCATCAGCAAGACCCCCGACGTGAATGGCTACTTCACCATCGTCGGGGGATTCGCGGGCGGCGTGAACAGCGCCTTTATCGGCGTCATCATGAAGGATTGGAGCGAGCGGCGCACCACCGTGCAACAAGTCGTGGGGGGATTGTTCCCTCAGCTCATGGGGCTGTCCGGGGTCATGGCGTTTCCCTACTCGCCCGGCGCGATCGGCTTCTCGCAGCCAATCCAATACGTCGTGCAGAATCCGGATTTCGCGAAGCTCACGGAGATCATGGGCCCCTTCGTCGGTCGCGCGTCACAGGTCAAGGGCCTCGTGAACGTTCAGACCGATCTCTTTGTGAACAAGCCGGAGCTGCGCGTCACGTTCGACCGCGACCGCGCCGAGGATCTGGGCGTCCCCGTCCGAAACGTCGCGTCGGCACTCCAGACATTCCTCGGCGGACGCCGGGTCAGCACGTTCACGCGCAACGACAAGCTCTATTACGTGATGGTGCAGCTCGATCCCAGGGATCGGGAAACGCCGGCGGACATGCAGGGGATCTATCTGCGGGGCAAGGGTGGGCAGCTGGTCCAGCTCGCAGCCCTGGCCAACGTGGAGGAAGGGGTCGGCCCGCGCCAGATCAACCACTACAACCGCGTCCCCTCCTTTACCCTCTCGGCGTCGCTCATGCCGGGATTGGCCCAGGGCGAAGCGCTCGACTCCCTCGACGCCGTTGCCCGTCAGCTGTTGCCCCCCGGCAGTACCACCGAGCTGGCGGGTGAGTCCCGCGAGTTTCGGGAGAGCGGGAGCGCCATCTGGTTCGCATTCGTGATCGCAATCCTCGTGGTGATCATGGTGCTCGCCTCGCAGTTCGAGTCGTTGCTCCACCCGTTTACGGTACTCCTGGCGGTGCCGCTCGCCGTTACGGGCGCGCTGGCGACACTGAAGGTGGTGGCCTTGTTGACGCCCACTGTAATCGGCCGGGTGCTGCACTTCTCCGGCGCGACGATGAATCTGTATAGCCAGATCGGGATGATTCTCCTGATCGGCTTGGTGTGCAAGAACTCAATCCTGCTCGTCGAGTATGCGAATCAGTTGAAGGCGAAGGGACTCGAAACCGTCGACGCGGTGCTCGAAGCCGGGCGCATCCGGCTGCGGCCGATTCTGATGACGTCCGTCGCGACGATCATGGGCGCGTTGCCGGTGGCTTGGGGACTCGGTGCCGGCTCCGCTTCGCGCAAGCCGCTCGGCTATGCCATCGTGGGCGGCGTGTTCTTCTCGACGGCGCTGACGTTGTTCGTCGTCCCGGCCGCCTACGTCGTGTTCGATCGCCTGCGGGCACGCGAGCGTCGTGATCTCCAGCAGCGGGCCCTCGAGCCGGCGGAGGCGAAGTGATCTTGCCTTTGCTCGCTGCGCTGCAGATAGCTGCGGCGCAGGATACGACACGGGATACCATGCCGATCGTCACCCTGGCGGACGCGTTGCAGAAAGCCGCGCGGCTCGATCCCAGCTACGTGTCGGCGGCGGGGCAAGTGTCGAACGCCGAGTGGACGCGGGCGGCGGCGTTCGCCGTGTTCATCGTCCCGTCGGTCACCGTGGCAGCCAATAAGACGCACTACTGGCCGCCCTTCTTCAATTTCGCCACGTTCACGCCGGTCCCGAACACGTATGCGGCGACGATCGATCTCCACCTCGACGTGTTCACCGGGGGACAGAAGCTCGCCGGGCTGACCTCGAGCGGAGCCGGGCTCGAGAGCGCACACGCCGGAGAGCTGCAGGCCCGGCTCACCACGGCGATGAATACCGAGTCGGACTTCTATTCGGTGCTGGCCCAGCGGGCCCTGGAACGCGTGGCCGAAGACCAGCAGCGCCGCGCCGAGCAGCAGTTCACCGTGGCGCGCGCTCGCGTGACCTCCGGAGCCGCGGTGCAAACCGATTCGTTGCAACTGTTGCTGGAACTGGCTCAGGCGCGCGTGACGTTGTTGCAACAGCAATCGGCGCTGCGGGCCGCACAGATGCAGCTGGGGCGGCGCATCGGTCTGGCGGGTCCCGCGGATGCCGCTCCAGTGCTCGACGATTCGACGACCATGCGGGTGCTGCCGTTTACGGTATCGGATGCCGTGGCGCGCGCCCTGGCGCAGGGTCCGGCCTGGAGGATCGCGCGCGCCAACGAGCGGGCCGCCTCGGCGGAAGTTTGGGCGCGGCGCGGCGACTATCTGCCTCATGTGTCCCTCGATTTCTCCGGGGGCGCGTTCGACACAAAGTTTTATCCCAAGTTGATCAAACGGTCGAGTCTCTCTCTGACCGTGTCATTCCCCTTGTGGGACAACGGACAACGGGAAATTCGGCTGTCCCAGGCGCGCGTGAACCGCGACGTGGCACGGGCGATCCGGAGTGATCTCGAACGCTCGGTGTGGCACGACGTGACCGTCGCGTACGACGCGTACGAGACGAGCCGGGCCACAGTGGCCCTGGAGCAGAGCGCGGTGCTCGTGGCCCGCGAGAACAACCGGGTGCAGGAAACGCGTTACCGGGCCGGGGCGACTACGATTCTCGATCTCTTGCAGGCGCAAAACCGTCTCGTGTCGGCCGAGGCGGACCTGGTGCAGGCGCTGTACACTACGCGGCGCGCCCGCGCGGGGCTGGAAGTCATTCTCGGCGAGCGAATCACCTTCGATCAGGGACCACAGTGAAGACCCGCTACGACGTGTTGCGTGGTGTTGGGTTCGCCGCAATCGCGCTGGTGGCGATCGCGGCGTGCGGCAAGAAAACCAAAGGCGATCCCCGCGGTGCCGGTGGCCCGCCCGGCGGCGGTGGGCCGCCGGCGATGCCGGTGGAGGTCGCCGTCGCCAAGGCCGATACAGTACGCGACGAAATCGCGGCGACGGGGCAGATCGAGGCGTTGCAGTCGATCGAGTTGCGTCCAGAAGTCGAAGGTCGCATCGTCGCCATCCTCGTCAGGGAGGGACGGGAAGTCGGCCGCGGGACTGGGTTGTTTCAGATCGACTCGACTGAGCTCGCCGCGACTGTGGCCCAGCTCGCGGCCCAACGCGATCTGGCGCGCCAGGATTTGGCGCGCACCAGGGAACTGATCGCCCAGAATGCGGCATCCGCGAGCGACTTGGAGAAGGCCGAGGCCAACAGCCGCAGCGCCGACGCGCAGTACCTGCTGCAAAGCACGCGGCTGGCCCGGACCACCGTTCGAGCGCCGTTCGGCGGGGTCGTGGGACAGCGGTTCGTGAGTCTGGGCGACTATGTCAACTCGTCCAACCGGCTCGCGACACTGCAGACCGTCAATCCACAGCGCGCCGTGTTTGACGTGCCGGAGAAGTACGCGCGGTCGCTGCGGCCCGGGCAAAGGGTGACGTTCCGGGTCGGGGCCATCCCCGGGCGGGACTTCCCCGCGGAAGTGGATTTCGTCGATCCCGTGATTCGGCAGCCGGGCCGCACGATCCTGATCAAAGCCCGCGCCCCCAACCCCCAGCGGCTGCTGCAACCAGGCATGTTCATCGAGGCGCGACTCGTCACGAGCATGCGTCCCAAGGCCGTCGTCGTCCCCGAGGACGCCATCGTGCCGCTTCAGGGGGCGAACTTCGTCTGGGTGGTCGAGGAAGGGAAAGCCAATCAGCGCCAGGTGGGATTAGGGGTCCGCACTCCGGGGTTTGTCGAGATCAGGAGCGGCGTGAGCGCCGGGGACCAGGTTGTCGTGGGCGGACTGGCCATGCTCTTTCCCGGTGCGCCGGTGATGGCCCGCGTCGTGGAGCGCACGCAGGCGGTACCCCAGGAGCACTAGCGGCGTGCCCGCGCGCTGGTTCGAGCGCAAATTCGAGTTCGACCTGCCGAACTCGCTGTTTCCGAATCTCGTCGAGCGCGTGCGCGGAACGCCGGCCCGGGTCGAGGAGCGCGTGCGAGGGGTCGCGACGTCCACGCTCACCCGACGCGTGAACGAAACGTGGTCGATTCAGGAGAACGTCGGCCACCTGCTGGACCTCGAGCCGCTCTGGCTGACCCGCGCCGGCGAGCTCGCCGCGGGTGCCGCCACGCTGAGTGCCGCCGATCCCGAGAATCGCAAAACGCACCAGGCCAACCACAACGCGTTGCCGCTGGCCTCGCTCCTGGAAGCGTTCCGGCGCGAGCGCGGCCGGCTCGTGGTCGCGCTCGACCGGGCCGATGCGACGCTGCTCGAGCGCACCGCCCTGCATCCCCGTCTCCAGTCGCCGATGCGGCTCATCGATCTCGCCCTGTTCGTGGCCGAGCATGACGACCATCACCTGGCCCGGATCAGCGAGCTGCTGAAGACCGCGTAGGCCGGCGCCGTCCGCGTGCCCCACCCCCGTTCCGGAGCCTGGATACTCTTCGCCGCTGTCGCCATCGGCTGTGCCGCGCCGCGCTCCGCGTCGCTGCCGCTGGCCCCCGATACGACGGTCGCGATCCCGCTCGAAGTCCGTCTCGGGTATCCGCGCGGCGCTCGCCTGCTCATCGTGCACTTCGACGATCTCGG
>Ga0075434_100001189_pt1 | contig 21589 bp, 21 predicted proteins | sample RhiMethybrSRZTD3_FD_75298 | JGI IMG/M metagenome (GOLD analysis project Ga0075434, IMG submission 75298) | Populus rhizosphere microbial communities from Tennessee, USA - Rhizosphere MetaG P. TD hybrid SRZTD3 | ecosystem: Host-associated > Plants > Roots > Rhizosphere > Soil | place: USA... | reverse complement strand
GATCGACTACGCCAAGCTCGCGCAAGCGATGGGGTGGTACGCCGAGGGGCCAATCGCCAATCCGAATGATCTGGGGCCGTCGCTGGCCCGCGCGATCGCCGCCGTCAAACGCGGCCAGCCGGCACTCGTCGACGTGGTCACGCAGGCGCGATGATGAAGACGCTCGCCGTCATCTTCGTCGTGAGTGCCGTCGTGATTGGCACTGCCCTCAGCGGCGCGATCCTCGCAGCGCAGTCGCCGGCGCAGCTGACACCGGCAGGCACCATCGAGAAAGGGCGGCTCGGGTTCGTGAGAGTCGGTTGCGCGCAGTGCCACGGCCGCGAAGCACAGGGATCGCCGACGAGCGGACCCCGTCTCGGACCGAACGGTCTTCCCTATCAGGCGTTCGCGCGCTACGTGCGTGCGCCCCGCCTGCAGATGCCGCCGTACACCGAGAAGATCCTGTCGGACGCGGACCTCGCCGATCTCTACGCCTTCGCCCAATCACGACCGAAGGCCGCGACGCCGCCCGCGCTGCGGTAGTCGCCTTAGTGGGTCATGACCCAGACGGCCACATTCACACCGAGCGCGTAGCCTTTTCCCCCAAAGGTGTGGAAGTAGTCCGCGTTGTCGCCTTCACGCTCCCAGCTGTCTGACACGTCCGAGTTCATGCTGACGAGCACCATCAGCCTGTCGTGGTCGTCGAACACACCGTAGAAGTGGACGGTTGACGGCCCGATCTCAGAATCCTGACGCGTACGCTGCCACGAGCCGAGCGCGGGGATCTGCGGGAGCGGGTTGACGCGGTAGAGAACCGAGAACATCGGGTGCTCGACTGGCAGGTCGACGATCGTCGCGCCGGGGAGGATTCGCATGAGATTCGGGCGGATGTAATCGAAGTCTGGATCCCAGTTGTCGTCGATCCACAGAAAGCCGCCCTTCAGCAAGTACTCGTGCATGCGCGCGGTCTCTTCAGGTGTGAAGTCGTAGTTCGCTGCATTCTGCATGCGCAAGTACGGACACAGAAAGAGATCGGGATCCATGACGGTGACGTTCGAAAAACCGGGATCGCCATTGTTCCACTGGCTGATTCTCGTCTTCGTCAGCTCGGAGAGACGCACCAGGAAGTTGTAGTCCGCTTGCGGATAGTCGTCGCCCCAGCCAGATTTTCGCGCTCTACGGATGTTCTGGTACCGCAGGCGACAGAACGTGAAGCCGAGCGCCTTGTCGGGGAGTCCGTGGTTGATCGGTATCTGGAGGTTCCGTCCGTTAGTCAGGATGGTGGACCGCTGCGCCGCGCCACTCATGACGGCCAGCCCCAGCGCCACCGAAACGGCCAGTGCGAACTGCATCCATCGAGCCGATGCCCGCGTCCGCCGCATGAGAGCATCGTACAACGAGGCGGTTCGAGAATGGTCTACTCCGATCGACGAAAGCTCATCTCGACCTGCCCTTCGTTCCAGCAAAGAAAACACCGCCACCGCGCGCCGCCCTAAAAACGCGCGATCGTCACCATTGCGTTCAAATGTTTATGATGCCCGGGCGGAGTTCCGCGAACCTCCACTCAGCTTTCTTGTCGTCCTTCTTCTTGTTCGCGACAACCGTAATCACCCGAAGCTTCGGATCGACAGTGATGTCAACAGATACACGCGAATACACGATCACCGGATCGATCTTCACGTCGGCCAGGATATTCCGACGATTGAAGAAGCCGTCGCCAAGGGTGAAGACCTGCAAGATTTTTTTGCCGTCGGTCAGCATCTTCATGTCCTTGACCATGGCTGTAGCGTTTCCGTCTGGGTCGTGCACGCTGAACCCTTGCCCCCCGTACTGCCCAACGTGAGCGCCGATCACAGCATCGTCCGCCATGATGAAGACAATGGCCAGGCAGCTGTCCACGTTTGGAAAAATCAATCTGTCCGACGCCTCGCCCCTCGCGACCGACGTGGAACCTGGATGGTCCGGGACGGACGCAGGCTCGACCACCAGCTTGTCTCCCATGCGATCCTCGCTTCGTTGTGGCCGGCGCGCCGGCCCGGCGGGATCCTACACCAGCGCCAACAGGGAGTTCGATTGCTTCAGCCCACCATTCGACTCGTCGGCCCTGGCGGAGCGGGCAAGAGCACTACCGGCGCGCTTCTCGCCGAGCGTCTTGGGCTCCGATTCCTCGACCTCGATCGAACCGTTGAGGGGCGCGTCGGAGACATCAGCGAGTACATCGGCCGGTATGGATACGACACGTACGCTCGAGGGAATGTCGAGACGTATTGCTCGACGTGCTGTGGACACGATCGTCCTGGAGTGGTCGCCCTGTCTTCGGGCTTCATGACTTACGCGCGCGACGTTCATCCTGAGTACGCGCGCGTCCGCGACGATCTCGAACACGGCTCAAGCACATTCGTCCTCCTCCCATCGCTCGACCGTGAGATCTGCGTGGCCGAAACGGTTCGTCGTCAAATCGCTCGCCCGTTTGGTCGCTCGTCGCCGGCAGAGGAAGCGGTGATCCGCTCGCGATTCGACATCTACGCCGCTTTGCCGCTGCTGAAGATCGAGACCATGCGTCCGGTTGCCGCAGTGGTCGACGAGATCGTGGCAGCGGTGTCTCGGAGAGCGAGCGAAGCGGGAGCGGATATCCTTAGAGCGATGCCCGTGATCAAGGCCGCCGACTTTGACGATGACCGGATCAAGGCGCTGCTGACGCGACATCTCGAAGGCATGCACACCAACTCGCCGCCCGGGCACGTGTTCGCACTCGATTGGTCGGGACTGCAGAAGCCAGAGATCAGTTTCTATGCGTTGTGGGACGACGAAGAGCTTCTCGGCTTCGGTGCACTGAAGCAGCTCGGGCCGCGAGCCGGCGAAATCAAATCGATGCGCACCGCCGATGCGCATCTACGAAAGGGTGTCGCGGCGATGATTCTCGATCACATCATCGCCGAGGCCCGGCGCCGAGGATACGCGCGTCTCTCGTTGGAAACGGGCTCAGGCCCGGCGTTCGAGCCCGCTCTCACCCTGTATCGCAAGTACGGTTTCACCGACGGCGGCGCATTCGGAGACTACCAGAAGAGCCCGTTCAATCAATTCCTGCATCTCGATCTAACGAGCCACGCGACATGAAAGCCGCGGTCTATCGCCGCTATGGTCCGCCCGACGTTGTTCGGATCGAGGAGGTGCCGACACCCGATCCAAAACCCACTGAATTGCTGGTCAAGGTCCGGGCGACGACGGTCAGCGCGGGTGATGCGCGATTGCGAAGCGCTCATGTGCCACCTGGATTTGGTCTGATGATGCGGCTCGCCTTCGGGATCGTCGGTCCGCGCCGACCGATCCTTGGTTGGGAGTTCGCCGGCGAAGTCGCAGCAGTCGGCGCATCGGTATCGCGCTTCGCACCCGGCGACAAGGTCTTCGGCGTGCGCATGGGATCCCACGCCGAGTATGTCGTGGCGTCCGAGAACAACGTCGCCCCAATACCACCCACTCTGCGATTTGAGGACGCCGCGGCGCTCGTGTTCGGCGGCATGACGAGCCTCTTCTACTTGCGAGACAAGGCGAAGATTCAGCCTGGCGAACGAGTCGCGATCAACGGAGCATCGGGCGCAGTCGGTACGGCGGCCGTGCAATTGGCGAAATACTTCGGTGCAACCGTGACCGGCGTCTGCCGCGCGGCCAACGCGGAGTTGGTGAGATCGCTGGGCGCGGCGCGCGTGATCGATTACACCAAGGACGACTTCAGTCAGCTCGGCGACACCTACGACATCATCCTCGACGCCGTCGGCAACTGTCCCTTCTCACGCTGTGAACGGGCGCTCTCGCCCGGTGGACGCTTGCTGCTGGTGGTCGCGAGCCTGGGTCAGATGGTTGGAGGCATGCTGCGGCCGTCGCGGGCTGGGCGCACAGTGCTCACTGGAGTTGGCAGCCCACGCGGCGAGGACTTGACATTCCTTGGAGAGCTCGCCGCATCCGGTGCGTTCAAGCCGGTGATCGATCGGACTTATACGCTGGCGCGCATCGCCGATGCCCATGCCTACGTCGACACTGGGCGCAAGAAAGGCAGCGTCGTGATCACGCTCTGAACGTGAGCGCGTCAATCTTCGATCAGCGTCTCGATCCGATCGATCACGACCACCTCGATCGACGCGCGCTTGGCTTCCAGCTTGAGTCCCAGTTGATCGGCGAGCGCGGTGGCGAGCGGTGGACCGTTCGGATCGACGTTCGGCGGCGGCGCGCCGCCGCGGCGCGCGACAGCTGCCGCCGAAAAGACCTCGGGCGTATAGGTCAGATCGATGTCGTAACGGCCGTCGAGACCCGTGCTATCGACGACCAGTCGTCCTTGCGACGGCCCGAGCTCGCCGGCAAGTGCCCGCATGTCGATGCCGTTGGCGACGATGCGTCCCGGACCATCGGTCGGCATCACGCCGCAGCGATCCTTTGCGTTCGGCTCCGCCTGCGGATCCCGCGCGAACAGGTTGGTGGTTCCGACGCCCGCGCAGCTAAGCATCGTGCGTGTGATCTTCGGTCCGAGCCGCGCGGCATTGACGCGCACCAGCAGCAGTGCATCCATCTCGCGCATCTCTCGATGCACGGCCAGCTTGAAACGCTCTTCGAGCAGCGGACGCAACATCTGCTGCATGTCCGCACCCGTCGCTGGGGTCGCCGCCTTCGCGACCACGTCGATTCGCTGCTTCAAGATCGGGCTGCCGTTGGTCACGAGCTCGAACGACTGTAGGCCGTATGCCGACTGGATGACTTCCTGCACGAGCATGCCGGTGAGCGTAAGACGGCCTGCGTCGGGGATGGCCCGGACGCGAAACCGTACGCGCTCGTTCGACGTGTTGAGCCGAACCGACGCCACATCAAAACGCGGCGTGGTCGAGCCCACTGCGGTCTGAGCGGGCTGCGCTCGAGCGCCATCGATCGCGCACACCGCGGTGAGCGCCGCAACCACCGCCAGACGGGCGGCATGTGCCATCGCGAGAAGCCTAGCAGAGAGAGTTGGCGTCGTGCCGATAGGATCCACGAGCGCCTCTTGAAAGAACAGCTTCACGACACGCCTGCGCCATCGCGACGTGCGCGGCTTGCGTGCGCAGCGATCCTCGGCATCGCCGCCGCACTGTACGCCGATCTCTTCTGGGAACATCGCCAGACGCACCCATCCGATTTCTGGCAACCGTGGGCCGCCGCGCGCATGCTTGCGCAAGGCAGCAATCCCTACGAGCTGATTGGACCGGGGCGAACATACCAACACCGATGGCCGCTGGTCTACCCCGCCACCGCAGCGGTCGCGGCGATGCCGTTCGCATGGGCATCAGCCCGAGTGGCCGACGCGCTGTTCGTCGGGTTCGGCGCGGCAGTGCTCGCGTGGGCGCTGACCCGTCGCACCCTCGCCAATCCACAGCTGTGGGTGTTCGCCTCCTACGCCATGCTGGTGTCGGCACAGACGGTCCAGTGGTCACCCCTGCTGACCGCGGCAGCGTTGATCCCGTGGCTGGGGTTTCTGTTCGCTGCCAAGCCGTCGATCGGGCTCGCGATCCTCGTGGCGTACCCGTCGCGCGTTGCGGTCTACGGCATGGCCGCGTTCGGCGCGCTCACGGTGGCGATCTGGCCGTACTGGGTGCCGGCGTGGCTCGACAACCTGCCGTCGATCACGCATATGAGCGCACCAGTCGCGCGCCTGGGCGGGCCGTTGATCCTTCTCGCGCTGCTCAAGTGGCGCCGCGCTGATGCACGGCTGCTGGCGGCTCTCGCCTGCGTGCCGCAAACGCCGGTGCTATACGAGGCCGTACCGCTCTTCCTGCTCGTTCGCAATTCTCGCGAGGCCACGCTGCTGATCGTCCTCACCGGAGTGCTGGGCAGAATCGTTCTGACCACTGTGACGACCACCGACTACAACGCATGGATGGCGACCAACGGCCAATTGATGGTGTGGCTCCTCTACCTGCCGTGCACCGCGATGATCCTGTTCAGACCCAATGAAGGATTGACGCTCGATTGGCGTGCGATGCTTCCGCAGCGCTGGTCTCCCGATCGTCGTCGATCGGATCCAAAGGCCGCCTGATAGCAACAGCGCGTCAATCGTGGCACAGTAAACGCGTGCGGCGAACGTTGTGCGCGCTCGTATTGGCCGTCAGTGCGACGACCGCCAGCAGGATCGTCGCGCAGGAAGACGTCGCTCGCGTCTTGAAGCAGCAGACGCAGGAGCTGTTCGATGCGGTCTCCTCGGGCGATGCGCGGGTGTGGGATCGCTATCTCGACGCCAACGTCATCTACCTGAGCGAAGACGGCACGCGAAAGACCAAGGCCGATCTGCTGAAGGAAATCACGCCGCTCCCCAAAGGGATCTCGGGCTCGATCGTCGTCTCCGCGTTCGAAGTGAGGACGCACGGCGACACGGTCGTGACGACGCACAACGATCTCGAGAGCGAGAACTACTTCGGACACGCCCTGAAAGCGGAGTACCGCACCACAGACACGTGGATCCGTACGGCGCAAGGATGGAAGCTCGCGGCCAGCCAGGTGCACGCGCAACTGATCGATCCGCCGTCGATTGCCCTGCCTCCATCAAAGCTGGACGAGTACGCCGGTACGTATCGACTGAACGCAGACATCACCTACACGATTCGCAGGAAAGGCGACGTATTGACCGGCGAACGCTCAGGGCGCCCCGCGCAGACGCTGAGCGCCGAGGCGAGCGATGTGTTCTTCGTCGCCGGCCAGCCGCGCAGCCGCAAGATCTTTCAGCGAGCCACGGACGGGCGCGTCACAGGATTCGTCGACCGCCGCGAAGGACGCGACGTGCCGTGGACGCGCCAATGAATCAGTAGTGCAGACGGCTGATTGTAGAAGCCTGATTCATCGCTCGAGTGCTGAATGCAGAGCGCGAAATAAATGTCGATTGCGCCTGTACGACAATCATCGTTATTCAGCACTCCTCATTCAGCATTCCGACAATGGATCTGCAATCCGCAATCAGCCTTCTGCATTTCACCGCACCTTCTCTATATTGCCCGCGTTCAGCGTGGCGCCGATCTGCAGGACGGTGCCGCCCTGAGGGTCGCGCACGATCACGCCGAAGAGATCGCGTCCGGCACCAGGCTCGCCGTTGTCGGCCGCTTCCGCCACGAACGTGTATCCCGGCCGGCCGTTCCAACGACCGCTGCCGCTGAATCGCACGGCTGTACCGAGAAACACGACGTCATGCACGGCCTCTGAGACGAATGTGATCGGCAGCGCGCGCGGGCGGCTGGTCAACAGCTCGAGACTTCCACGCTCGTTCCCGCTCATCCCCTGACGGGCGATGAACGCAAACGTCACGCGCGCGGTGGTGGTGACCTGACCCAGGCCGGCCATGACCCCCGCATCGTCGGCCAGCTTGACGGTGACGAGGAATGATGTCGTTCCGATGTTGCCGGCGACATCCGTCGCAGTGCAGGTTACTGCTGTCGCGCCAACCGGGAAGAACGATCCCGGCGGAGGCACACAGACGACCGGCACTGTTGGATCGAGATTGTCGGTGGCGATTGGCAGGTCGTAGGTGACGTTCGCGCCGTTGAACGACGTCGCCTCGATCGTGAGGTTCGACACAGTGCCGAACACCGGCGCACTCGTATCGGCGGGGAACGAGAAGCGCGCCACGGCAGGATCGTGATCGGACAGCCGCTCGGGCCGGGTCGGATCGGCGCGGAACGCTTCGGGGAAGTCGGCGTCGATGCGCGCGTGATCGACGCCGACGAGCATCGCCGACGCGACCGACGACACGAGCACATGATCGAGCGTCTGCGCATTGCCATCGAAGCTGTACGAGTAGTCGCCTGGCCTCAAGCCCTCGACGAAGTGCGGATTCAACCCAAGGGGCGACCAGTCGACGACCTGTTCCGGCGGTGCCTGATCGCCGCGGACGATCCCGAGCACGTCGACATAGCCGTCGTTGACGTCGAATGCGTTGTAGTCGCCCACCGAGACGACCGGCACGCCGGGGTACTGGTTCTGCAAATCGATCAGCAGTTGCGCCACCGATTCCGCCTGCGCCTTGCGCTTGGCCCGAACGCGCGGGCCATCAGCCGCATCATCCACGCCGTTGAGCGAGCGAAGATGGTTGACGACCACGACCACGTGCGCGGGCAGGCGATTGGATGGCGCTGATACCGTGGCATCGAGGACGAGCGAGGGTCGATCGTTGAGCAGATCAACGCTGCCGTCGCTTGGATCGATGAACGTCTCGTCTCGTCGCCACTGCGTGACCGAGTGCACCGTCACGTTCGATCGCACGAGCAGTCCGACATCGATGCCGCCGATGTCGTTGCCTTCTTCGAGAAACGCCTGGTAGCCGGGGAGCGGCTGGCCGGCCGCGGCGGCATCGGTGTCGATCTTCGCGGCAAGATCCTGCAGGACTCTCAGGTTCTCGGCTTCCTGAACGCCGACGATCTCGGGCGCGCGCAGGTAGTCACGCACGATCAGCGACGCCTTGGCCAGCCGGTTGGCGTAGGCCGTCGCGGTGAGCACCGCGTCGTCCTTCGCAGGATCGTCGGTGGTGTCGAAGAACCGTTCGATATTGAAGCTCGCAATCAGATACTCGCCGGCCGCGCGGAGTGGAACGGGCTGCGGCGGCATTCCCGCGGATCCAATCGTGAGGGCGCCTGCATCGGGCAGGATCGTCCACGTGCGGAAGGCGAAGTCGAGCACACCGGACGCAATCGTCATCGCGGCGCCGGTCGAGACGATCGCGCCTGGGAACACGCCCACCTGACCGTCGCTGTCGACTCGCAGACGCTCAGGGTTCGCATCGAACACCGGAATCGCACAGGCACCGACGGCGTGTTCATCGCACGCCGGCGCTGGATCGCTCACATCGATACCTGGCTCGCGGAATGGCCGCGGTGTACCGCTGAACACGGCATAGAAGACACCGTTGTTGCTACCTGTGGCATTGGCTTCGTTCACCGATCCGCTGGTCGGAGCCACCACCGTCAGCCCAGGCGCCGCCACTCGCATGCCTTCGAAGCGTTCGAGCTGCAAGGGCCCCCCAGTCGGACTCACATCCGCGGGGGTGAGGACGACCGGTGCGGGCAGTGGCTGGCCTGTGGCCTGCACCGACACGACTGGCGCCGTGAGTTCGGTCACAGGCGGTTGATGCGGATCGGCCGCGGGAACGAACTCCGTCACCGTGCCGGTGACGATCACATCGTCGCCAACGTTCACCGTTGGCGCGATCGAGGTGAAGACGAACAGCCCTTCCGACGTCGCCGGATCTCCCTCGAGCGCCGCGGTCGCATCGGGCGTCTGAATGAAGAAGCCGTTGTTGAAACGTTTCGCCGTGACGATGCCGCGAACAGCGACCATCTGACCGACGAGCGGTGATTGGTTTCCTGACCCCTGGACGTCGTGCGGCCAGATCTGCGCCGGCACGGCGCTGCAATCGTTCAGTGCAGACGTACTGTTTCGCGGCGTCGGCGGCGAGATTGCCGCGAAGTCGGCGCCGTTGATGTTGGTGTCGATGCAGCCACCGCGAACGCGAACCGCAGCGATGTTTGCGCCCAGTCCCGACGCCGCGACACTGCCTTCGGAGCAATTGGCGGCACCGTAGCCGAGAAGATCGACGACATCGCCGCCAGACGGACACGCACCGGCAAGTGGCACCACACTTCGCACGAGCGCCACTTTCCCGTCGGTGGCGGCCAGCGTGATCGTGCCGGTCGCGTCGGGCACCGGAAGAGGCGTCGTGCCATTCGCGCCGCCGGCTTCCTGCACCAGCAAGTAGTGGCCAGCTGCGATCGTGCCGGTGAGCGCCGTGGCCGACCACGTTGTCCCGCCGCTCGATCCGTACTGCACTGACCATCCCGTGACGTTCACCGCGGTCGGGCCGGGATTGAAGACTTCGATGAAGTCGTTGGTGAATAGCGACCCCGTATTTCCGCCGCCGCCATACACCTGACTGATTACCGCCGAACCCAGATCGACAGGCGGAGCTGCGCAACCAATTACGGACGCAAGGTTTTGCGGACTGCTCGGCGAGGTCATCACAAAATCGGCAGCGTTGTCGCCGGAGTCGGATCCCGGAGTCGGCGTGCGCGCGTAGGCGCGATCCGAATTAGTCGCGCCGAAGCTGGCGAGCCGCGTGCCTTCGCCAAATGCCGAGCCGGCGCTCATCCCAACTTGATCGACGATCGAGTTGTCGCCGCGCGTCAGCGCAACACCGCCGTCGTCTGTGATCCCCGTCGTGTAGGTGAGGTTGCCGGGAACGGCGCCGCTGTATCCAGACGCCCCAGTGTTCGTGGTGAGAAAGAAGCAGCCGGGGCCAAGCGTGGTTCCCGCCGGCACCGTGGCGCGATCGCCGACCGTGCCGCTGGCATTCGAACCGCGGATCTTCCAGCCGCTGATATCAACGGCAGCCGTCGTGGGGTTGAACAGCTCGACGAACTCGTCGTTGCCGCCAGCAGGACCCCGAGTCCGAAACTCGCTGATCACGACACTGGTGCCGGATTGAGCGCGGAGATGCTCCTGATCGGAGAGGGAGATCGCGATGAGCGCGAAGAGCGCCACCGCGAGAGAGGCCTTCCTCATAGAACCTCGCGAGCCGCACGACCAACGGGGGGAGGGATGCCGCATCGAACACTAGTGCGAATGCGGACGCAAACGTATCGCACGACGATGGCGCGCTTGTAAACAACGAATTGGCTCTTGGGGCCGCCTGAAGGCGGCCCCTACGTACGCCTGAAGGCGGCCCCTACGTACGCCTGAAGGCGGCGCCTACGTACGCCTGAAGGCGGCGCCTACGTACGCCTGAAGGCGGCCCCTACGTACGCCTGAAGGCGGCCACTGCGTACGAGGCCGGCCCGCACCGCTAAAAGCGGCCCCCACTACTTGGCGCTATGATTCGAGGGATGCGCGGTTTCCTGAAGTTCCTGTTTGCTCTGGTCGTTCTGGCTGTTCTCGTCCTCGGCGGTGCCTGGGTGTGGGCGGGCCGTCAGCCCGGCCCCGCGATCGAAATCCGTCAGCCCGGCCAGTTCATCGGGCAGGCGGCAATGCTAGACGTGATGGCGCAGGCCCCCCGTGGACAGTTCTCGGCCCTCGACGTCACGGTGGAACAAGGCGGCAAGACCTTTCCGGTCTACTCGCTGGACCCCCGCGAGCGCACGACGCTGAAAAACGAGGCCGCCGACCGCATGTTCGTGATGCGGCCGATCGGCAAGAAGGTCATCCCCGACCTTCAGGCTGGGCCCGCGCGCATCACCGTGCGAGCCAGACGGCCGGTCCTCTACGGATTGCGGCAGGCGGAAACAACCGCGACGCGCGATGTCCAAGTCCGGCTCCAGCCGCCGCAGGCGGCGGTCCTCTCAACGTTCCACTTCATCAACCTCGGCGGCAGCGAGTTCGTCGTCTATCGTGCGACGCCGGAGGATGTGATGTCCGGGGTGCGCGTCGGCAACATCGAGTATCCCGGCTTCCCGGCCAAGGGCGCCGGCATCACCAGCGATCCGGCGCTGCGTATCGCGTTCTTCGCGCTTCTTTACAACCAGGACCCTGACGTTCCGATCTCTGTCTACGCCAAAGATCCGGCGGCCAACGAAGTGGTCGTTCCGCTCGATCACAAGGTGTTCCCGAAGGCCTACGTGAAGAGCCGCATCGAGGTCGACGACAAGTTCCTCGGCCGCGTGGTTCCGGCGATCGCGTCGAACGCACCTGACGAGAAGATCGCCACCGACAACCTGCTGATGGGATTCCTGAAGATCAACGGCGATCTGCGTCGCAAGAACAATCAGTATCTGATGGAGCTTGCGAAGAAGACCTCGCCCGACATGCTGTTCAAGGATGCCTTCCAGCAGCTTGGCAACTCGCAGGTCGAGGCGCGGTTCGCCGACACGCGCACCTACATCTACAAGGGAAAGGACATCGATCAGCAGGTACATCTCGGCTTCGATCTCGCCAAGACGGCCAATGTCGCGATCGTCGCCTCGCAGCGCGGGAAGATCCTGCATGCCTCCGATCTGGGCATCTACGGCAACTGCGTCGTGATCGATCACGGTCTGGGTGTCCAGTCGCTCTACGGCCACATGTCCACCATCCTCGTGAAGGTCGGCGACTCAGTCGAGAAGGGTCAGGAGATCGGGCGCAGCGGAATGACCGGTCTGGCCGGCGGCGATCATCTGCATTTCACGATGCTCGTCAGCGGCCAGCAGGTCACGCCGGTGGACTGGTGGAGCCCGCAGTGGTTCAAGGATCGGGTGCTCCGCAAGATCGAGGCAGCAGGCGGCAGCGTGAGATAATTTTCTGTTCGGAGTCTTCATCTGATGAACGTCCGTATTCACTCAACCCTGTTGGCTGTACTCGTCACGTCCGCCGCTGTGTGTGGCGCGTGCGGTGAGTCGACGCAGCCGGCCAATGCGCCCGCGGCCGCGACGGCGCCTGCCACCAATCCCGTCGATCCAGCGACGGCGGCCACTATCACGGGGTCGGTCAAGCTCGAAGGCACGCCGCCGGCGGCCGCCACGATCAATCTCAGCTCGGACGACTACTGCGTGAAGAACGCCACCACGAAGACGACGCGTGTGTACGTCGTCGACGCCGGCGGGCTGCAGAACGTGTTCGTCTACGTGAAGGATGGCCTCGGCAATCTCAAGTTCCCGGTGCCGACGACTCCAGTGGTGCTCGATCAGCAAGGGTGCTGGTACGCGCCGCGCGTGTTCGGCATTCAGGTTGGCCAGCCGTTCAACATCGTCAACAGCGACGACACGCTGCACAACATCCATGCGCTGCCGATGTCGAATCGCGAGTTCAATCGCGGACAGAAGCTGAAGGGCGAGAAGTATCAAACGGTGTTCACGGTGCCGGAGGTCATGGTGCCGTTCAAGTGCGACGTCCATCGCTGGATGAACGCCTGGGTCGGCGTCGTCGCGCATCCGTTCTACGCCGTCAGCGGCGCGGGCGGGAACTTCGAGCTGAAGGGTCTGCCGCCCGGCACGTACACGATCGAAGCCTGGCACGAGAAGCTGGGAACGCAGACGCAAACTGTCACGCTCGGCGCCAAGGAGACCAAGCCCGTCGCGTTCAACTTCAAGATCTGATGCGCCACCAGTTTGCAGCCCTCGTTGCGGCCTCCACGGCCGTGCTCATCTTTGCCGGCGGCCTCGTCACCAGCACGGAATCGGGACTCTCTGTCCCCGACTGGCCGACGACTTACGGCTATTCGATGTTCACCTTCCCGCTCAGCAAGATGGTTGGCGGGATTCGCTACGAGCACTCGCATCGCCTGATCGCGAGCACCGTCGGCTTCCTCATCATCATTCTCGCGGTCTGGCTCTGGCGCGCCGAGCCGCGGCAATGGGTCAGGCGGCTTGGATACCTCGCGCTCGCGGCGGTGATCACCCAGGGTGTTCTCGGCGGACTGACCGTCATCTATCTGCTTCCCGATCCAATCTCAATCGCGCATGCAAGTCTTGCGCAGATCGTCTTCAGCCTGACGATGACGATCGCGGTGGTGACGTCGCCGGGATGGATGCGGGCCTACTCGGGACCCACTCGTGTTCCCAATGATCGTCTGCTTCAGCGAATCGCCATCGTCACCGCGGCGACCGTGTACATCCAGATCATCATCGGGGCGACGATGCGGCACACCGGCGCGGGACTGGCGATTCCCGACTTTCCGCTCGCGTTCGGGCATCTCATTCCTCCGAACTGGGACGAGAAGATCGCGATTCATTTCGCGCATCGCATCGGTGCGCTCATCGCGACAGGGTGCGTGCTGGCCACGACGGGGCACGTCTTCTATCACCATCGCGATCGCGCGGAGCTCGTGCGCCCCTCGCTTCTGCTTCTTGCGCTGGTGGCAACGCAAGTCACACTGGGTGCGTTGACGGTGCTCACGCGCAAAGATGTCCTGATCAATTCATTGCACGTGGTGACGGGCGGATGCGTGCTGGCAACGACGGTCGTGCTGGCGCTGCGAGCGCATCGGGCGCGATTTGCGCGAATCGCGAACGCCGGGTCTCAAGAACAAGACCCGGCCTACGACGGGTCGCTTCGAAGCGCGGGGGCAATTGGGGCGGCGGGAGATCACGCGTGAAAGTGGAAGCCGCGCGCGCGGCAACCGTGCCAGTGACAACGGCCGCGACCGAGCGGCGCGCGACCGACTTCCTGACGCTCACGAAACCGCGCCTCAACCTGCTGGTGCTCCTCACCACGCTTGGCGGGTTGTATCTCGCGTCGCCGAGCGGCGTCCCGCTCATGCTCGTCGTGCACACGCTGGTAGGCACGGCACTCGTGGCCGGCGGCGCGTCGGCGTTGAACCAGGTGTGGGAACGCGAGACTGATGGACGCATGCGCCGCACCAGCGGACGGCCGCTTCCGCGCGGGCGGTTGAATGTTGGCGAGAGCACGTGGTTCGGTGTCGTTCTCACCGTTGCCGGCCTGGCCGATCTCGCATTCGCGGCAAACCTCACCGCCGCGCTCGTGGCCGCGGGCACATCGCTCAGTTATGTGTTCGTCTACACGCCGCTGAAGATTCGCACCTCGTTGGCCACTCTCGTGGGTGCCGTCCCAGGTGCGCTGCCGCCGGTGATCGGCTGGGCCGCAGCCACCGACAGCATCACGCTCCCCGCGCTCGTGCTCTTCGGGATCGTGTTCCTCTGGCAGATGCCGCACTTCCTCGCGATTGCCTGGATGTATCGAGACGACTACGCACGCGCCGGCATCCCGTTGCTGCCGGTGCTCGAACCGGATGGGCGTCGCACCGGCCATCAGGCACTCCTCTACGCGGCTGCGCTCTGGCCGGTGAGCCTGCTGCCGGCGCTGGTCGGTCTGGCCGGCGCCCCGTACAGCATCGTCGCCACCGGTCTGGGCTTCGTGTTCATCGGTCTCGCGGCGCTGTTCGCGCGCGATCGATCGCAGACCAATGCGAGACGATTGTTCTTGTTCTCGCTCGTGTACCTGACGATGCTCTGGGGCGCACTCGTGATCGATCGCGTCTTTCTCGAGCCCCGCTTCCGCCCTTAGGGCTTCGGCGAGGCACGCTGTGAGCCCTGAACTGATCGCTGAGCTCCCCGCAGTCAACGCGACGCTCAATGGAATTTCAGCGATCCTGCTCACCACCGGCTACCTGCTGATCCGGCGCGGTCACGTCGTCCTCCACAAGCGCTGCATGATCGCGGCGCTGGTCTCGTCTGCGCTCTTCCTGACGAGCTACGTGATCTATCACTTGCACACTGGATCGCGTCCCTTTGCCGGGCAGGGCGCGATTCGTGTCATATACTTCGCCATCCTCCTCACTCACGTCGTGCTGGCCGCTGTCATCGTGCCGCTCGCGCTCGTCACCGCGACACGAGGGCTGCGATCGCAGTTCGACAGGCACGTACGAATCGCACGATGGACGCTGCCTTTGTGGCTCTACGTCTCGGTGACCGGCGTCGTCATCTACGTGATGCTGTATCAGCTGTACTGACGGCTGTTCTGTCGCCGCGTGGGGCGGCAGCGTGCGTGGTCTTCTCGGTTCTCCTGCTTCCTTCGCTGGTTCATGCGTCGGCCCTCGATCGCGTCGTGATCGCGGCAGGCGATTCACTGCGAAGCCTTCCAGGTGTGGGCCCGATTGCGATCCGTCCGCGTGTGCTCGCCGCCTACGGCTCGCTGGTGACGGCGGGCATGCTCAGCCTGCTGTATCTCTATCGCGGTCGATCTTTCATCGTCTATTGGATCTGCGGGTGGCTGCTCACCGCCGCCGCCCTCGGACTGGCGTCGCGTATCTACGCCGACGCGACGCTCGATCGGGCGCTCACCGGCCTGACGGTGCTGTTCACCGTCTGGGCGTCGGGTCTGGTTTTGCTTTCCGCCGAAACATTTCAGCAACAGCCGCTGCGTTGGAGCGCGCAGCGGCTCAACGCGATCGCGATCAGTACGATCTGGTTCCTGCTCGCGCCGTTCATCGTCGCGATCTCAGCGGTGATCGTGACTGGAGCGATCGTCACCGCTGGACTGTTGGGATGGTCGGCGGTGGTGTACGCGCGACTGGCGCGTGATTCGAGGTACGCCGGCGCCCTCCTGATCGCATTCGGGTTTTCGGTCGTCGTGATCCTCAACCTGACCGGAGCGACAGCCTCGATGTCCTCGAGCCTCGTTGGCTGGGAGGATCGACTCGGCACAGTGACCGTGCTCACGACGCTGGTGGTCGCGTTAGGTATGCATCTCCTGGTGTTCGAAGACATGACCCAGGAACTGCGATTGGCCAATCGCCAACTGGCCGGCGCGAACGAGGAGATTCAGCGTCTCGCGATCACGGATCCGCTGACTGGGTGCCACAACCGTCGCTTCTTCGACGAGATCGAGCCGCGTGAGATCCAGAGACATCGTCGCTATCTGGCGCCGCTGTCAGTCGTGTTCTTCGACGTCAACCATTTCAAACGCCTCAACGACACGCTGGGACACGACCGGGGAGACGCGGTGCTGTGGATGATTGGTGCGCTGCTTCGCGCTCAAGTGCGGCAGTCGGACTTCGCGATCCGATGGGGCGGGGACGAGTTCCTTCTGCTCCTCTCGTGCAGCGAGGGCGAGGCGCGCGACACGGCCGACCGTTTGAAGGAGGCCTTCGAGCGCGAGCGGGTTGGCGCAGGCCTTCCGCCCTATTTGGGCCTGAGCGCCGGGGTAGCCGAGGTGGAAGTCAGCGCAGTGACGCTGCGTGATGCCGTCCGGGACGCCGACAGCCGCATGTACGGGGACAAACTCTCGGAATCTGGGACGTGAGGGTGCTGGGATAAGATGGAGCGCGCGATGGGGTGCGATGCGGGGGGAGGCCTAGGAGCTCGTATGCGACGTCTCGTCACTGCCGTATCCGTCCTCGTGTGTCTGTGTGTCTCGACGTCCGTATTCGCGCAGGCGGCGCGCGCGACGGGCACGGTGCGCGACACGGGGGGCAAGCCGCTCAAAGGCGCGACCATCCACGCCGTCAACAAAGAGGCCTATCCGCCCGAGATCACGTCGTCGACTGACGACAAAGGCCGGTGGGCGATGATTGGGCTCCGCACTGGAACGTGGACGTTCATTGCCGAAGCGCCTGGATTCTCAAAGGCGCAAACGCCATGGCCAGTTCGCGTCGCCGGCACGCCGCCGCTCGGGTTCGTGCTGGCGCGTGATCTGGGTCCGATTCCGAATTCGCTGACCAAGACGGTGCAGCAGCAGATCACGGCCGCCAACTCGCTGCGCGATCGCGGGCAGCTCGATCAGGCGATCGCCGCGTACGAGCAGGTTCGCGATCAGAATCCCAAGCTCACGTCGATGAATCTGGTGGTCGCCAGTACCTATCGACAGAAGGCGGCGCAGGAAACCAACGTCGTCACCAGGCGCACGCTCCTCGATCGGGCGATCGCCTCGTACACCACGTTGCTCACGAGCGACCCGGACAACGAGCGGGCCAAGTCCGAGCTGGCCTCTGCCAAAGCCGAGGCCTCGGCCATCAAATAGCGTATGGTCTCCCGGCCTCAGGCGAGGACCCGCCGATGGGTCGCCTCGCTCATCATCACCGTCTTCTTCATCGCGGTCGCCGCGTCGGCGGCGGTGGGGTGGTGGTACGCGCGCGAGTCGCCGGCGCATCAAGGGCCGATCGTACTGATCTCGATCGACGGCATTCCTGCGTCCGAGCTGCGGGCTTACGGCGCAGAACGAAGCGACACGCCTTCGATCGACGAGCTGGCGTCCGAATCGATCGTCTTCGAGCGCGCGTACGCGCACTCACCGCAAACGCTGCCGTCGCATGTCTCGCTGCTCACCGGACAGCTTCCGATCCAGCACGGCGTGCGCGACGACGCCGGCTTTGCGCTCAACGCACACGCCAAGACGCTTGCCAGCCTGCTGCGTAATCGCGGCTTCGCAACCGGTGCCGCAGTGTCGTCGTTCCTGCTGCGTTCGCAATCGGGTCTGGCGCAGGGATTCTCGTTCTTCGATGCTGACATTCCCGCGCCAACGGCCGGCGAAGCGCCCGCACTCGAGCGGCCGGGTGCCCTGACCATCGACGCCGCCGAGCGCTGGCTCCAGCTGCAAAGTGGCCAGCGCTTCTTCCTGTTCGTGCAAGTGGCTCGACTCGACGCCGATGCAACAGTGGCGCGGATTGCGGCTGCGCTCAAGCAGCGCCGGTTATACGACGACGCAACGATAGTGATCGCGGGCGATCATGGCGACGCCGGCGCGGCGATCACGCTCGACGACGCTGCGCTGCGCGTACCGCTCATCGTCAAGCAGCCGAAAAGTGAAGGCGCCGGGCGGCGTGTGCTCTCACCGGTGCAGCACATCGACCTCGTCCCCACGCTCCTCGATCTCGTTCGCGCGCCGATTCCCGGAGAGCTGCGCGGTCGATCGCTGCGCGCCGTGCTCGACAGCGATCGCGGTACGATCCCGTCGCGGCCGATCTACTCCGAGTCGTTTGCGGCCTACTATCGCTTCGGCGGCCATCCACTGTTCGCACTCACCGGCGATCACTATCGCTTCATTCGCGGCGCCGACGAAGACCTCGTGCCGGTCACCGCCTCTGTCGACGAGACGAGCAGCGGAACGTCCACGGAAGCCGGCCGTTTGCGATCGAGCCTCGATGAAATGCTGGCGTCGACGACGATCGCGCTGCCGGCACCGATCGCGGCGAGCGATGAAGAACGCTATGCGCTGCTCGGCTATCTGAGTCCGTTCCGCGTCGCGCCGGCGGGCGACATGGCCCTCGACGAGGCCGCCGAGCGCGAGACCGTGGAGGCCCATCGCGCGGCCGCGGTGTTGATCGGTCAGAAGAAGTACTCAGCGGGCATTCGATCGCTGCAGTCGATCGCGCGCGCCCATCCCTCGCTGGCGACAGTGCACTTTCAGCTCGGCGAACTCCTCGTCCGCATGGGCCGCTTCGACGAAGCCATCCGCGCGTTCGGCACCGTTCGCGAGCTGCGGCCCGACGCCACACCCGGCGCGCTCGCCTTGGCCGACGCGCTCATGCGCGCGGGCAAGACCGGCGGGGCGCGGGAAACAGCCGAAACCGCAATCGCACTGGCGGAGCGCGAGGACGCCCATGCGCTGGCGGCCGCACACGAGATGGCCGCGCGCGTGGCTCTGGCCGAGAAGGATGAGGAACGCGCGACGCGGCACGCCGAGGCTGCGCACACCGCCGACCCGACGCTGCCGGTACCGCAGTTCGTCCACGGCCGTTTGCTCTACGACGAAGGCAAGTACGAAGAGGCGGTCGCCCGCTTCAGCGAAGCCATCGATGCGCTGAAAGATCGCAACGTGACGTTGCCGGATCTTCACTTCTACTTCGGCGAAGCGTTGGCGCGTCTCGATCGCTACGCCGATGCCGAGGCGCAATTCCGCGACGAGCTGCGCGTCTATCCGCGCAACGTGCAGGCGTATACGAGTCTGGCGATGCTCTATCGCGCCAGCAATCGCGATGCGGCGGTCGAGGACGTGTTGAACGAGTTGGTCGCCGCCACGCCGACGCCGGAGGGCTACGCCGTGGCGGCGCGCTTGTGGACGATCCTCGGCGAGCGATCGCGAGCCGAAGCGCTCAGATCGGACGCAAGGGCTCGCTTCCCTGGCGATCCGACGCTGGCTCAACTCGAGCGGGGGCCGCGGCGATAAGCAGTAGGCCCACACCGGTCCACACCAGATTTCTCACCTTTCGTACGAGCGCGAGCGTCACGCCGGCCACCGGCTGCACGGCCATGACCGGGGCCAGCGCACCGGTGAGCGCCTCGTCGATGCCAACGCGAAACGGCACGAACTTGAACGCCGCGGTCACCACGCGATCCAATCCTGCGAAGACCAGCGCCTGCGCGATCGTCGGCCGTCCACCAAGCAGCCAGCCGAGCGTCAAATAGATTTCGTACACCGCCAGGACATGGAACCCCATGTCGAGCAGAAACGCGCGGGCGATCCTCTCGGGCGATGCCGACCAGAACGCGACGATCGATTGACGGACCCGTGACAGCCACTCGCGCCACCGCGGCCGCTGCTCTCCATCCTCCGACCACGTGCCACGCAGGAGCCGCAGCATGACGGCACCTCCGACGACGATCGCAACCAGCGCCACGACGGCCACCTCTTGGCCTTCGCCAGGGAGCGTCGTCGTGACCAGCAGTACGACGAGCGCGGACATCACGACTACGGCGATCGACATTGCGTAGACGAGGTTGTCGATCGCCAATGACGACACCGATTCGGCAGTGGCGAGGCGATGGCGAACGAGCAGGGCTTTGGTGGGTTCGCTGGCCGCCATGCCGAGCGGCGTGAAATTGCCGACGGCATCGCCAGAGAGATAGGCGCTGAACGCACGCCAGAAGGACAGCTTCGTCCCCGGCGGCATGCACAATCGCCAGGCCGCCGCGCGAAGCACGAATCGAAGGCCCGCCACACCGACGATCGGCAGCAGGCCCCAGCCGATGCGCCGTATCCCGTCGGCGATCTCGTCGACGCCGCCGGCCCGGCGCACCGCATACGTGAACAGCGCGACACCGCCAAGCGCGGCGACGACGGCCAGAACACGTTGCCGGGCGCGGGTCATGCGACGCTCCGGGACTCGGCCACTAACTGGGCTTTCTGGCCTCGATCTCTTTGAAGGTTTCTTCGATCAGCCGCTCGTTGTCTGCCTTGGTCAGGTTGCGCTCGAGCAGCTTCGATGCCAGTGCCACGGAGAGATCCACGGCCTCAGTGCGAATCTGCTGCAGGGCGCGTGCGGTCTCCATCTCGATCTGACGCTGGGCGTTCTTGACGATGCCCGCCGCTTCCGTCTGCGCTTTCTGCTTCAGCTCGTCGCGCAAGCGATTGGCGTCCGATCGCGTCTCCGACAGGATCTTGTCCGCCTGCACGCGGGCCTCGGTGAGGATCTTCTGCGACTCGACGTGCAGCCGCTCCAGTTCCTGCCTCGCCTGCCGCGCATCGTCAAGCGACTTGCGGATCAATTCCTCGCGGGTCTGGAGTACCGCTTTGAGCGGCCGCCAGGCCAGCTTGTTGAAGACGACCAGCAGCACGAGAAACGTGATGATGGTCCACACGTAGAGCCCGGGATCGGGCTGCGCTAGCGGATTCATGGTGCCTCCACCACTCTTCGACGTCTCCTCGACTACGAAGCCTTGAGGGCAATCAGCAGCGCGACGACTTCCGCAATGATGGCGACGCCTTCGAGCAGGAAGAGCGGCAGCATGACGGCACCGGTGATCTGCGCCGCCGCACTCGGCTGACGGCCCACGGCCTCGGCGGCGCCTGCCGCGAGGCGGCCGATCCCCACGCCCGCGCCGATGGCGGCCAGACCGGCCCCGAGCGCTGCGCCGAGGTAAGCAAGTGCAAGGATGTTGCCTGTCATTCTCTGTTCTCCTTTGATGGCGCTGGCGGCTTCTGGGCCCCAGCGAGATCAGTGATGGGCGTGAATGGCCATGCCGATGAACACAGCCGTGAGCAGCGTGAACACAAAGGCCTGCACGGGAACCACGACGACTGCCTCGAGGACGGAGATGCCCACGGACAGCGGCAGCGCCACGGCCGCCATCGCGAAGCCGACGATGGCGCTTCGCGTCGAGTCAGCCATCATGAAGATCATGAACAGCACGGCGAGCACCGCAACGTGGCCGGCCGTCATGTTGGCGGCAAGTCGCATCGTGAGCGCGAACGG
>Ga0075434_100001187_pt1 | contig 21597 bp, 19 predicted proteins | sample RhiMethybrSRZTD3_FD_75298 | JGI IMG/M metagenome (GOLD analysis project Ga0075434, IMG submission 75298) | Populus rhizosphere microbial communities from Tennessee, USA - Rhizosphere MetaG P. TD hybrid SRZTD3 | ecosystem: Host-associated > Plants > Roots > Rhizosphere > Soil | place: USA... | reverse complement strand
CCCGAGCATGTCGTCAACTATTTCTTCTTCGTCGCCGAAGAAGTGCGCGAAATCATGGCGAAGCTGGGCATTCGGCGTTTTAACGAGCTGATCGGCCGTTCCGACCTGCTCGACATGCGCGAGGGGCTGGACCACTGGAAGGCACGCGGGCTCGATTTCTCGCGCATCTTCTATCAACCGAGGGTGGCCGCGACTGTGGCGCGCCACAACTGCGAGCTTCAGAATCATGGCCTGGAACGCGCCTTGGACCACCGCCTGATCGCCGACGCTGCAGCGGCGATCGAGCACAAGAAGGCGGTGCGCCTCGAATATCGGATCCGCAACGCGCACCGCTCGGTCGGTGCGATGCTCTCGGGCACTATCGCCCGCCGCTATGGTCACGAAGGCTTGCCCGAGGACACGCTGCACGTTGCGTTCACCGGGACTGCGGGCCAGAGTTTTGCTGCGTTTCTCGCCCGTGGCGTTACCTTCGAGCTGCAGGGCGCAACCAACGACTACGTCGGCAAGGGTCTCTCGGGCGGCCGAGTCGTCGTCTATCCCGACCCCGAGTCGCCCGCAACGCCGGAAGAGAACATCGTCATCGGCAACACGGTCATGTACGGGGCGATCGCCGGTGAAGCGTACTTTCGTGGCGTCGCCGGCGAGCGCTTCTGCGTGCGTAATTCCGGCGCCGCTGCCGTCGTCGAAGGCACCGGCGACCACGGCTGCGAATACATGACTGGCGGCACCGTTGTCGTGATCGGCCGTACCGGGCGCAATTTCGCGGCCGGTATGAGCGGCGGCATCGCCTATGTCTACGACGAGGACGGAAAATTCGCCGAGCGCTGCAATGCTTCGATGGTGACGCTGGAGCGGGTCTTGCCGGAGGCGGAGCAGGCAGTGGTCGAGTTGGAGCTGGCGGCAGCGGGAAAGGGGCGCCTGGTCCACGCGGAGCAGCCCGACGAACTGCTCCTGCGCGGCTTGATCGAGCGGCACTTGCGTTTCACGGGCAGCACGCGCGCGCTTTCGATACTCGACCATTGGGAAGCAGCACGCGGCCGGTTCGTCAAGGTCTTTCCCCACGAGTACCGGCGTGCGCTTGGCGAACAGTACGCCGCGAAGCTCAAGACGGACAAGACGATCGCGCGCAGGCAGAAAGAGGCTGCGTGAGATACATGCGCATGCTTGCTTCCAGGCCGTGTCCCTGGGCCCTCACCCCTAGCGCGTTTCCCTCTGGAAATGAGGAGCATCGCGCGCGCCTTCGGCGCGGCTGTTCGGAGTAAAGGCCGCGCGATGGGCAAGATCACCGGCTTCATGGAGCTCGAGCGCGTCCGGGAAGTCTGGCTGCCGGTCGAGGAGCGCGTGCGCAACTATCGCGAGTTCATTCTGACGCTCAAGGATGACGACGCGGCGAAGCAGGGCGCACGCTGCATGGATTGCGGCATCCCGTTTTGCCAGTCGGGTTGCCCGATCCACAACATCATTCCCGACTGGAACGATCTGGTCTACCGGCATCAGTGGCGTCAGGCGCTCGACGTCCTGCACTCGACCAACAATTTTCCCGAGTTCACCGGCCGCGTGTGTCCCGCGCCGTGCGAGGCGGCATGCACGCTCAACATCAACGACGATCCGGTCGGGATCAAATCGATCGAGCACTTCATCATCGACCGCGGCTGGGAAGAGGGCTGGGTCGTTCCACAGCCTCCGGTGGCGAGGACCGGGAAGCGCGTCGCGGTCGTCGGCTCGGGTCCCGCAGGAATGGCCTGTGCGCAGCAACTCGCTCGAGCCGGTCACGATGTCGTGCTGTTCGAAAGGAATGACCGCATCGGCGGACTGCTGCGATACGGTATCCCGGACTTCAAGATGGAGAAGTATCACATCGATCGGCGCGTCGAGCAGATGCGGGCCGAGGGCGTTGAATTCCGGGTCGGCGTACACGTCGGCGGCCGGGGCGTGGACGGCGTATCGGCGCTCGAACTGCTCGACGACTTCGATGCGATTGCGATCACTGCGGGATCGGAGCATCCACGCGACCTCGACGTGCCCGGCCGCGAGCTCGAGGGCATTCACTTCGCGATGGATTTTCTGCCGCTGCAAAACCGCCGCGTCGCTGGCGACGCGGACGTCCCGCCGCTCACGGCGCACGGCAAGCACGTCGTCGTCATCGGCGGCGGCGATACGGGATCGGACTGCGTCGGCACGTCGAATCGTCAGGGTGCGGCGTCGATCATGCAATTCGAGCTGCTGGCCCAGCCACCTGAGCACGAGAACAAGCCGCTGGTGTGGCCCTATTGGCCGATGAAGCTGCGCACTTCGTCCTCTCACGAGGAAGGTTGCCAGCGCGACTGGGCGGTGCAGACGAAGGCCTTCAAGGGCGAGGGCGGCAAGGTGAAGGCACTCTCGGCGTGCCGCGTCGATTGGAAGGACGGCAAGCTGTACGATGTGCCGGGAAGCGAATTCGAGCTCAAGGCCGAACTCGTATTGTTCGCGATGGGCTATCTGCACCCGGTGCACGAAGGGATGCTCAACGAGCTCGCCGTCAAATACGATGCCCGGGGCAACGTCGCCGCCGACACCGAGAGCTACCAGACATCGGTGCCCAAGGTATTCGCGGCCGGTGATACGCGGCGCGGCCAGTCGCTGATCGTGTGGGCGATCCGCGAAGGCCGCCAGTGCGCGCGCGCGGTCGACGAATTTCTCGTGGGCAGCTCGGAGCTGCCTCGCTAGCGCAATAACGCGGAATAGCCGCGCAGGTTGGTCCGAGCCTGGTCGCGATTCCGCAGCGCGCCGTTCGGCCCATGACCCCAATCGTTTCGCTGGATCTGGCAAGCTGGCGGCCGAACGCGCCCGAAGAGCAGCAGACGGCGATCCGTACGCTCGAAGGGGGCGGCGTTCTGTTGTTGCCGCATCTGGCGTTCGAGCTGTCGCGCGATGAGCGCCGTTTCCTGTCGCCTGCCTGGTCCAATGATCGCGCGAAGAACATCAGCCTGGAAGGGAACGCCCTGAAAGGCGCGCGCGGCGACCCGGAAAGCCTTGCCGCTCTGGCGCAGATGATCGCTCGGTTCGCGGAACGCGCCGGGGAGCTGGTGACGGGGCTGTTCCCGCGCTACGCGCCGTACGTGAAGCGCGCGCGCACGAGCTTTCGCCCACAACCCGCCGTCGGACGCACTTTATCCTGGCGCAAGGACGATTCGCGGCTGCACATCGACGCCTTTCCGTCACGGCCGAATCGCGGCGAACGGATTCTGCGCGTGTTCTCGAACGTCAACCCGGTCGAGGATCGCGTGTGGCGCGTCGGCGAAGAATACGCGGCGATGGCCCAGAGGTTCCTGCCGCAGATTCGCCGCCAACTTCCGGGGACGCCTGCGTTGCTGGCGTTGTTGCACGTGACCAAGGGAATCCGCAGCGAGTACGATCACCTTATGCTCGGTATGCATGACAAAGCCAAGGCCGATCTCGGCTACCAGAGAGATTGCCCGCAGCAGACGGTTCGCTTTCCTCCCGGAGCGACATGGCTGTGCTTTTCCGACCAGGTCATGCACGCGGCGGTATCCGGGCAATACATGCTCGAGCAAACCATCCATCTGCCCGTCACGGCGCTCTACGATCCCGAAAGCTCGCCGCTCGCCATCCTGGAGCGATTGTGCGGGCGACGCTTGCTTCCGGCCCATTGAGTCACCGATGCCACGTGCCTGGCCTGCCGGCCGGCACAGTCCCGGAGCGCAGGTACCTGCGATGATCCGACCGCGCAACGACACGTTCCTGCGCGCGCTCCGCTGCGAAGCCACCGATTACGTACCGATCTGGTTGATGCGACAGGCGGGGCGTTACCTGCCGGAGTACAACGCGACGCGCGCCCGGGCGGGAAGCTTCATGAAGCTGTGTGCAAATCCCGCGCTCGCGACCGAAGTAACGCTGCAGCCGCTGGCGCGCTATCCGCTCGATGCGGCCATCCTCTTCTCGGATATTCTTACCGTGCCTGATGCGATGGGCCTGGGGCTATCGTTCACCGAAGGCGAAGGCCCGCGTTTCGAGCACCCGCTCGCCGACGAAACTGCAATCGCGCGCCTCGAAGCGCCCGATCAGGACCGCTTGCATTACGTCTTCGATGCGGTTGCCGAGATCAAGCGCGCGCTCGACGGCAACCTGCCGTTGCTCGGCTTCGCCGGAAGCCCGTTCACGCTCGCCTGCTACATGATCGACGGCGGCGGCAGCGTCGACTTCACGCGGACGCGCCGCCTGCTGTACGCGCGGCCGGATCTCCTGCATCGGGTGCTCGCGGTCAACGCGGACGCGATTACCGCGTACTTGAGCGAACAGGTCCGTCATGGTGCCGATGCGGTGATGATTTTCGACACTTGGGGCGGGCTCCTTGCCGCAGATGCATATGCGCGGTTCTCGCTCGCGTACATCGAGCGCGTGCTCACGCGCCTGCACCAGGAATGCGGGGCAAAGGTGCCGACGATCGTCTTCACCAAGGGCGGCGGCCAATGGCTCGAGCGCATAGCCGGATGCGGTTGCGACGCTGTCGGCCTCGACTGGACCACCGACATGGCCAGCGCCCGCGCGACGGTCGGCTCCCGCGTCGCCCTGCAGGGCAACCTCGATCCCCAGGTCCTGCTGACAACGCCCGCGGCGATCGAAAGCGAAGCGCGCGTGGTACTCGACGCGGCTGGACCGGGGCCGGGCCACATTTTCAACCTCGGCCATGGCGTTCTTCCGCAGACGCCGCCTGAAAACATCGCTACATTGGTGACTTGCGTGCACGCGTATTCGCGCGCACAGCGGGCGCGGATGGGCGGCGCTTGCTGAGGGAAAATCGGCGGAAAACCGCGCCCTGCCTGGCTTCGCGAGGGCTTGACAAAATCCTAAAACCTGCTCTCCCGCGCCCTACTTATGCACACCGGCCATTGTGGTGGTGCTTCCCAGTAGGACGAAGGAGGCAACGCTGCGCGTGTAACCCAACTGTATGATTCATATGCGATATTGGCTAATTTTTGCCGACACCACGACGAACCTAGTGTGCGGTATGGCACCAAAGCTGTGCAATGCAGCATTTACTTACGCACAAATTTATCCACATCTCGACTCGCGATGAGCGGAGTACTGAAAAAAGAATGACTTGGGAGCTAGTGCTGGTGCCAGCCATCAAGATTGGCGATAGAACAGTCGCACATCCGTTTCACTTGCCGCAATGCGGCTAGACGCAGAGGCACTGGACCCGATTCCATGGCCATCGTTCGCGTAGCTTTGCCGGTCGCGGCCGACCAGCTCTTCGACTATTGGTCCCCTTCCGGCCTCGAAATCCAGAGGGGAAGCGTGCTTCACGTCCGGCTCGGACGGCGACGGTTGCTCGGGATTGCGGTCGAACGGGTCGAGGCGACGGAAATTGCCCCCGAGCGCGTGGCGCCAGTCGACGAAATCGTGACGGCGCTGCCACCGTTGCCCGCAGACTTGTGCGAGTTGGCGCGGTTTGTGAGTGAATACTATCAACAACCCATCGGCCAATGCTTCGCACAGCTGCTGCCACCATTGGGTTCAACGGCGAGGGCGCGCACGCCGCTGGCAGAGCGTTATCGCCTCACTGCAGGTGGGCGTGCTGCGCTCGCGCGGCATGCGGACACACGATCGCCGCTGCTGCTGCGCCTGCAAAGCGTTCTCTCTGCACCCGAAGGCGCTGCTACCGACGAGCTTCGCCGCTTTGGCGCCCACGCCTGGCGGACTTTCGGCGTTTGGCGCAAGCAGCGGTTGGTCGAGCCCGTGCCCGAACAGGAAGGAATAGCCCCCGGGAGCATCGTTCTCAACGTCGAGCAGAAAGCCGCGGTTATCGACGCAACGGCACAGATGGACCGGTTCGCGCCTTCGCTCCTGCAAGGTGTCACCGGGAGCGGCAAGACGGAGGTCTATTTTGCCGCCGTCGCGCGCGCCATCGCCGCGGGCCGCCAGGCGCTCCTGCTCGTGCCGGAAATCAACCTGACGCCGCAACTCGAGCAGCGCATCGCCAGCGCGCTGCCGGGCGTGAGCTTGGCCGTGGTCCACAGCGGACTTTCATCTGCAGCGCGGCTTTCCCGCTGGCTCGCTGCAGCGCGGGGTGACGCGCAGCTTGTGGTGGGCACGCGGCTCGCCGTTTATACGCCGTTGCCACGGCTCGGGCTCATTGTCGTCGATGAGGAGCACGACACCTCGTTTAAGCAACAGGACGGTGTGCGGTATCACGCGCGCGACGTCGCAATCTATCGCGCGCGGCTCCGCGACGTACCGGTGATTCTCGGCAGCGCAACGCCATCGCTGGAGAGTTACGCACACGCGCGCCGCGGCCGCTATCGCTGGCTCAAGCTCCCACAGCGCGCGATCACACGGTCGGTATTGCCATCGGTGCGCCTCGTTCCGAATCGCGCATCCGACAGCCGCGAAGGACTCGGAGCGCCGCTCCGCCAGGCGATCGCCGACCGCGTCGCGCGCGGCGAGCAGACGCTGCTCTTCATCAACCGACGCGGCTTCGCGCCATCGCTCCTTTGCGTTGCGTGCGCGTGGAAGGCGATGTGTCGGCGGTGCGCGGCGAGACTCGTCGTGCACCGCGACGCCGGAGCGCTGCGCTGCCACCATTGCGGATACACCGAGGGGCTGCCAGCGGCGTGCCCGGTGTGCGGCAACCAGGATCTCCTGCCGCTTGGCTTCGGTACACAACGGCTCGAGCGCGCGCTGGCAGAGCTCTATCCCAGCGCACGAGTATTGCGGGTCGACCGCGACAGCACGCGCCGGAAAGGCATGTTTGCGACGATGCGACGCGCCATAGCGGCGGGCGAAGTCGATATCCTGGTCGGAACGCAGATGCTCGCGAAGGGACACGATTTCCCGCGGCTCACCCTGGTCGGCGTGCTCGGCGCCGACAATGCGCTCTACAGCGCCGACTTCCGCGCGACGGAGCGGCTGTTTGCGCTGCTCGAGCAGGTCGCCGGGCGCGCTGGGCGAGGCATCACGGCGGGCGAGGTCGTGGTGCAGACCGACTTTCCGGACCATCCGCTTTATGTAGCGCTCGTCGGCCATGATTACGATGGTTTCGCCGAGACACTGCTCGCCGAGCGTGAGCGCCTCGACCTGCCGCCCTTTGCCCACCTGGCGCTCCTGTCTGCCGAAGCGCCAGGACGCGAGGCGGTCACTGCGTTCCTCGGGCGGGCGGTTGCGCATGGGCGCGCGCTGCTCGCGGCGAGCGAGCTTTGCTGTGAAGTGTATTCGCCGGTGCCAGCGGGGCTCGCGCGGCGCGCAGGACTGGAGCGTGGGCAGGTTCTGGTCCAGAGCTCCGAGCGGTCGGCGTTACATGCATTCCTGCCGCGCTGGAGGGCGCTGCTCGAACGGATGCACCAGCAACGCGTTCGCTGGGCAATCGATGTCGACCCGCTCGCGTTTGCATGACTGCAGCACGGTGAAGGTGTAAGCACTCAAGCTATAATTAAAAAGTTTGCCATCGCTCTCGCAACGACTGCGCCGCCTTGATCGATCCCCGCTCCGAACTCGCCGCTTGCCTGCATGCGGCGATAGCGCGCATTGCGCCGGGCCAACCGGTTCCGCAACTGTCGCTCGAGCGTCCCAAACAGGCGCAGCACGGCGACTACGCGAGCAACGCCGCGTTGCAGCTCGGCAAGACGCTCAAGCGCAATCCGCGCGAGCTCGCCGCCGCGGTCGCGGCAGCAATGGAGCCTTCACCCTGGCTCGAGCGTGTCGAAGTCGCCGGTGCCGGTTTCATCAACCTGTTTCTTTCTCCGGCGGCGCGACAGGCAGTTATCACCCGCATTCTCGACCAAACCGACCGCTATGGCCGCGCTGCGACCGCGATGTCCGGTCGCGCGATGGTCGAATTCGTGTCCGCGAATCCGACCGGCCCCCTTCACGTGGGCCATGGACGCGGCGCCGCGGTCGGCGACGCGATCGCGACGTTGCTTGAGTGGCAGGGGGCGGAGGTTCACCGCGAATTCTATTACAACGATACAGGGGCGCAGATCGCCAATCTCGCACTTTCGGTTCAGGCGCGAGTGCGCCAAGCTAACGATCCGGCGGTGCCATTCCCCGAGGATGGCTATCGCGGGGACTACATTCGCGACATTGCGGCCGCTTACGGTGCCGCGCAGCCGGACGATCACGCTGCGAATGACCTCGACGCGATCCGGCGCTTCGCCGTGGCCGCGTTGCGGCGCGAGCAGGATTCGGATCTGGCGGCCTTCGGTGTGCGCTTCGACCATTACTATCTGGAATCCTCGCTGTACGCCGACGGCAATGTGCAATCGGTCGTCGATCGTCTCGTCGCCAACGGCAAGACCTATGAGAAGGACGGCGCACTGTGGCTGAAGACAACCGAGTACGGCGATGACAAGGACCGAGTCATGCGGCGCTCCGACGGCAGCTTCACGTACTTCGTTCCGGACATCGCGTATCACGTGACCAAGTGGGAACGCGGATTCGGACGCGTGGTCAACGAGCAGGGCGCCGACCACCACAGTACGATCGTGCGCGTGCGCGCGGGATTGCGAGCGCTCGAGATTGGCATCCCGGAGGGCTATCCCGACTACGTCTTGCACCAGATGGTCACCGTGATGAAGGGTGGCGAGGAGATGAAGATCAGCAAGCGCGCCGGCGACTACGTTACCGTGCGCGATCTGATCGACGAGGTCGGTCGCGACGCCGTTCGTTTTTTTCTCCTGATGCGCAAGGCGGACTCGCAGCTTACCTTCGACGTCGATCTCGCGCGCTCGCGGAGCGAGGAGAATCCGGTTTATTACGTGCAATACGTCCATGCCCGCGTGTGCAGCGTGCTCGACAAGGCCGGGATACCGCCGGCAACGGCGCCCGCGATGCTGAAAGATGCCGATCTGTCAGCGCTGACGAGTCCCTTCGAACAGGCGCTGCTGCGCCGGCTGGCGGATTTTCCCGACGAGCTCGCGGTCGCTGCGCGCGAACTTGCGCCGCATCTGATCACGTTCTACCTGAAGGAACTGGCAGCGCAATTTCACAGCTACTATAATGCGGAACAATTTCTCGTCGACGATCCCGTGCTGCGCCGCGCACGTCTTGCATTGGTCGTAGCGACCGGCCAAGTCGTGCGCAACGGCTTGGGTGTACTCGGCGTCAGCGCACCGGAGAAGATGTAAAAGACTTCCGATGCTTCGCAAACAACCGATGCGGCACTCGCGTGCCGTGCCCAGAACCAGGCAGGCCGGACGCGGCAGCACGCTGCTCGGCATCTTTATCGGCTTGGTGCTCGGCTTGTCGATCGCTGCCGCAGTCGCGTTTTTTCTGGGAAGGAGCGGGCTCACTTCGCCGCTCCAGGCGCCCGCTATTACGAAGGAGCCCGCGCGCGCCGCCAAGGGAGATGTCGGCGCCCAGGGGACGACGCCGGACAAACCGCGCTTCGACTTTTACAAGATCCTTCCCGGCGCGGAAGAGCCCAGATCGAGCGTTGATCGACGCGCTACCGACAAGGGCTCCGAGCGGTCTTTGGACAAGGTCCCGGATGCGGGTAAGGCCACCGAGGCGGCGAAACCCGCCGATCGTTATTGGTTGCAGGCGGGCGCCTTCGCTAGCGCATCGGATGCCGAAAATATGAAAGCGCGCCTGGCGCTGTCCGGTTGGGAAGCGTCGATCCAGGCCGCGTCGTTGCCCGACAAGACGGTGCGCTACCGCGTCCGGCTTGGACCCTACGACAATACCGACGAGCTCGGCCGCGTCAAGACCGAGCTCGGAAGCCGCGGTTTCGACGTCGCCGTGATCAAGAACCAGTGAGGGGCCGCAACCGCGAATTGAACTTTGCCGTCGACGACCGGCCCAAGGTCCATTTTCGGCATAACTCTCTTTCAGGAGCACTGATGAAGCGATTGGCGATGCATTTTCTTGGAGTGCTCGCGTGGTTCGCCGTGACCACGGCGGGCGCCGCCGACCTGGTCGAGGGCAAGGATTATGTGCGGCTCAAGAATCCGCAGCCGGTGGAAACGGGCAAGAAGATCGAGGTCATCGAGTTCTTCTCGTACGGCTGTCCGCATTGCCACGACCTCGAGCCGATCCTGCAGACCTGGATGCAGAAGCTTCCCCCGGACGTGCAGTTTCGCCGCGTGCCCGTGATGTTTCAGCAACGCTGGGAGGCGCTCGCCAAGATCTACTACACGCTCGATGCCATGGGCGATGAGGCGCGTCTTTCACCCGAAGTTTTCAAAGCGGTGCACGTCAATGGCGTGCCGTTGTATCAGGACAAGGCGTTCTTTGACTGGGCGGCGAGCCACGGTCTCGATCGAACCCGCGTGGCGGAGGTGTACGCCTCGTTTGCGGTGAACAGCAAATTCAACCGCGCCAAGGCGCAGGCGAACGCCTACAACATCCAGTCGGTGCCGATCATGGTTGTCGACGGCAAATTCGTGACCGGGCGCGTCGAGCACGCAGCGATGCCCGCCGTCCTCGACGTGTTGATTGCCAAGGCTCGCGCCGAGCGCGCGAAGTCCTGATCGTTCTTCGGTCGTGCCGAGCGGGCCGGCGCGGCACCGGGCGTGAAAGTCTTCCTGACCGGCGCGTCCTCCGGCATCGGCGCCGCGCTTGCGCGGCAATACGCTCGGGAAGGCGCGCAACTCGGTTTGTTCGCGCGGCGCGCCGATGCGCTTGCCGCATTCGCGGCGACGCTGCGCCCCCTGACACCCGAGATATATGCTGGCGATGTCCGCGATGAATCCGCGCTGCGTTCGGCCGCAATGGACTTCACCGCAAGGCACGGCGCCGCCGATGTCGTCATCGCCAATGCGGGCATCTCACGCGGAACGCTGACCGAATACGCCGGGGACAACGCAGATTTTCGCGCGACGTTCGACACCAATGTGCTGGGCATGCTGCATACGTTCCAGCCGTTTGTGCCCGCGATGCGTGCGGCCCGGGCCGGCAAGCTGGTCGGGATGGCAAGCGTAGCCGGCTTTCGCGGCTTGCCCGGCGCCGGCGCGTACTCGGCGTCGAAGGCCGCCGCGATCAATTATCTCGAAGGCCTGCGGGTCGAGATGGTGGGCAGCGGCATCGAAGTGATCACGATCTGTCCGGGCTACGTGGCCACGCCGATGACCGCGAACAATCCTTATCCGATGCCGTTCCTGCTGCCGCCCGACCGTGCGGCGCGGCTGATCGTTCGCGCGATCGCCGCGGGACGGCGCTTCTATGTCTTGCCGTGGCAGATGCGTTGGGCCGGTCGGCTCCTCCGGCTCCTGCCGCGAGCGATCTACGATCGCGCGTTCGCGAATGCGCCGCGCAAGCCGCGCGGGCATGCCTAGAGCCTGCGCAGTTCCGCCCCAATCGTCGCCGGCGAAAGGAAAGGGCCGCAGGAGCGGCCCCGGGGTGTGCGAAACGCGAAGCCGTTCCTACAGCGGGACGCGGGCGCCAACCCAGCGCGGATATCACTTCTGCGCCGGCCGGTCTCGGCGCCAAATAGAACGGCCCGGCGCTCCGGAAGAGCCGGGCCGCTTCGAGCGGCTGCGGTTTCAGTTGGCGAGCAACGCAAGTCGCTTGCCATCGACGATCTTGACGCGGTCGCCCTGCTTGAATGCGGGCTTGGCGCCCGACGTGATCGATTGCCTCGAGCCGTCGTCGAGCCGGACGGAGACCACCCAATAGGTCTTCTTCTTGGCGTTCTTCTCGATCTGGTTGCCGGCGTACGCGCCCGCTCCCGCGCCGAGGATTGTCGCGGCGGTGTTGCCCCGTCCCGAACCGATCTGATGCCCGAGCACGCCCCCGACGACGCCGCCCGCGATGAGACCCGCGCCAGAGCCCTCACCCTTCTTCTCGACGTAGCGCACTGACTCGACGACGCCGCAGCTCGCGCAGGACGTCGTCGCCGGCGTGCCTGGCAGCGGTTGCCCGGTTGCCACGGCACAGAAGGCGAGCGTGGCGGCAGTGATGAACATGGATCGCATTGTCACCTCCATGAAGTTGCCTTCACAGCGATCAACTATACCAAACTGCTAGAAATCGGATTGAGGTGCTCCGATCTGTCAGCGCACATCGGCGCGCTGGCGCGCGTAACTACCCGGTGCCGCCTCGATCACGCGGGCGCGGGCCTTGCCGACCGCTTTGCCCACTTCGCGCGCCGCAACTTGAGGACCCAGGTACGGCTGCAACCAGTCGATCCAGTCTTTCCACCAGGATCCCGGGTGCTGCTTGGCGCCCTCGAACCACTCCTCGGCAGTTGCGGGCAGTTTCTCGTTGGTCCAGTAGCCGTATTTGTTGGCCTCGGGAGGGTTGATCATGCCGGCGATGTGACCCGACCCGGAGAGCACAAACCGTGATTTTCCGCCGAGGAGCTGCGTCCCTGCGTAGGTTGTCTTCCACGGCGCGATATGGTCCTCGATCGCCGATACGAAATACGCCGGGACCGCGGCCTTCGACACGTCGATGGGAGTTCCGGCCAGCGAGATGCCGCCCGGCTCGCGCAGCTTGTTCCTCATGTACATGTTACGCAGGTAAAAACTGTGCATCTTCGCCGGCATGCGCGTCGAGTCCTGGTTCCAGTGCAGGAGATCGAACGGGAACGGGTCGCGTCCCATGAGGTAATTGTTGATGACGAACGACCAGATGAGGTCGTTGCTGCGAAGCATGTTGAAGGTGTTCGCCATGTGCGAACCCTCGAGATAGCCGCGCTCGCTCATCTTGCGTTCGAGCGAAGAGACCTGCTCTTCGTCGATGAACACCTCGAGCTCTCCGGCGCCGGTGAAATCGATCAGCGAGGTCATGAAGCTGGCGCTGACGATGCGCTTGTCCTTCTTCGCCGCCAGATGCCCCAGCGCGGCGGCGAGCAGCGTGCCGCCGAGGCAGTAGCCCAGGACATTGGCGTCCTTCTCGCCGGTCGCCTTCTCGATCGCGTCGAGCGCCGCCAGCGGGCCCTCGAGCATGTAGTCGACGAAGTCCTTTGCAGCATGGCGCTCGTCCGGGTTGACCCACGAGATCACGAACACCGTGAGCCCTTGCGCCACGCACCACTTGATCAGCGAATTCTTTTCCCGGAGATCGAGGATGTAGTACTTGTTGATCCACGGCGGCATGATCAGCAGCGGCCGCTTCGCCACCTTCGCGGTCGCAGGCTCGTATTGGATCAGCTGCATCAGGTCGTTCTGGAACACGACATGTCCCGGCGTCGTCGCGATGTTGACGCCGAGCTCGAAGGCCTTGCTGTCGGTCATCGAGATCTTGAGCTGGCCGTTGCCGCGCTCGATGTCGTCGAGAAGGTTATTGAGGCCCTTGACGAGGTTCTGTCCGCCGGACGCGATCGTCTCGCGGAAGACCTCGGGATTGGTCAGCGCGAAATTCGACGGCGCCAGCGCGTCGATGTACTGGCGCGTGAAGAAATCGACCTTCCTGCGCGTGTGCTCGTCGAGCCCTTCGACGTTGGCGACGGTGTTGTGCAGCCAGCGCGCGGCGATGAGGTAGGACTGCTTGACGTAGTCGAACAGGAAATGCTCCTCCCAGTCCTCGTGCCGGAAGCGCTTGTCGCTTTTCGCCGGCTCGACCACGGGCGTCGTGGATTGGCCCATCAGCTTCAGCATCGACGACTGCCACAGCGCCGAATATTCCCACCAGAGATTCATCTGGGTCTCGGCAAGGCGGTAGGGATTGGAAAGCATTTTCGCCGCCAGCTCGAGGAACGCCTGGGTCAAGCCGAATTCATCGGTCACCATCGACTTGCCGGCGGCGGCCTGCCGGGCAATGAAGTCGCCGAGAACCTTGGCGCTCTTGTCGGCGGCGCTGGCCAGCGACTCGGCCAGCGCGACCGGATCATAGTCCGGTCTTTCGGCGACGGTTTCAGTGGCGGCCATCGTTCTCCTCCATGGTCACGCTATTGTAGTCTGCCCGGTCAGGCAGCGACAAAGCGGACGGCGCGATCCGCGGCGACCAGACGCTTGACGCGCCCGCGGTGCCATAGATGATTCAGGTGGGCGATGGCCTCGCCCATCGCGAAAAAGCGCTGCTGCAGGTCGAGCTCGCGGCGGAAGAGCACCGGCACGATGTCCGCCGCGGTGATAGGGAGGCTCGCCGCGGCTTCGAGCTCGGCAAGGCGGGAAACGTGGTGGGCGCGCAGCTGTTCGACGCGGGCGGCAATGCCCACAAAGGGCAGGCCGTGCGACGGCAGGACGAGCGTGCCGGAGGGCAGCTCGCCAAGACGGTCGAGTGAGGCGAGAAAGCGGCCCAGCGGATCGCCGTCCGGCTCGACCGGCCAGACACTCACGTTGGTGCTGATCCTGGGCAGGAGCATGTCGCCGGAAATGAGCACGCCCAACTCGGCACAATAGAGCGAGGCGTGCTCGGGCGAATGACCGTACCCGGGAATCACTCGCCAGCGTTGCGGCCCGATGGCGACCTCGTCGCCGGCGGCAAGACGCTCGAAGTAGAGCGGTAGCTCGGGGACGCCTCGACGGTAGGCGTTGCCGCGAGCCGCCAGCGCCGCGACGTGCTCGGCCGCGAGCCCATGCGCCCGGAATAGGGCGGAGATCGCGGCGACGCCGTAGCCGGCGCGCTCGTCACTGACAGCGTGCGCGGTCAGATACTCCGCCTGCGGCATCGTGACCGCGCAGTCCGAGCGCGCAGCAAGCCATGCCGCATTACCAACGTGATCGGGGTGGTAATGCGTCGCGATCACACGGCGAATCGGCCGACCTTTGAGCGTGCCCGCGAAATGCTGTTGCCAAAGCCCGCGCGTCGCAGCGTCCCCATAGCCGCAATCGACCTGCGTCCAGCCATCACCGTCCGCGAGCAACCAGAGATTGATATGGTCGAGCGCGAAAGGCAGAGGCATGCGCAACCAGATGACGCCGGGCGCCACCTCTCGCGACGCTCCCGCCAGCGGCGCTTCGAGCCAGCGAAATTGCAGGGCGTTCTCTGTGACAGCGAGGGAAGCGTTCATGAGTCTGGCGGATGCATGCCTCAACTCAGGTCGCTGGAGAGGCGATTGTGCAACGCAGCATCGTCATCGAATCCTCTCCCCGTGTCAAGTCTGGCGAGGTGAGCCTTAGGTTCCTTATGGTATCTTGACCCGTCCGCCGCCATCGTGCGCCTGCATCGCCGTGCCGTCCCGCGCCGAATCCGTAACCTATTCGATTTCCGACCTCGCCCGCGAATTCGCGCTGACGACGCGCGCGATCCGCTTCTACGAGGACGAAGGCCTGCTTGCGCCGCGCCGCAGCGGCCGCAGCCGCATCTATGGCGAGCGCGAACGCGTGCGCATCAAGCTCATTCTGCGCGGCAAGCGGCTGGGCCTTTCGTTGTCGGAAATTCGCGAGTTGCTCGATCTTTATGAAGCGACCAAGAGCGAGCGGCCGCAGCTCCTCAAGTTTTTGCAGGTGCTCGCCCAGCGGCGGGCGATGCTCAATCAGCAGCAGGAAGATATCGCGATCGTGCTCTCCGAAATCGACTCGCTCGAGAGACAGTGCCGCAAGCGACTGCGGCTCGGGGCGAACGGCGGCGCGGGCTAGCCGTACGACCGACTAATTGACGTTTACGTAAACGTCAGTCAGAATCTTGTTGCGCCTTTGCCTCCCAGATCATTATGTCGCCTCGACCTGCCACCGCACCCGCCGGCACGGCATTCGCCCCCCTCAATCCGGATTACGAGGCGCGGGTCCGCGCGAGCTTCGGGCGCCAGGGTGCGATGCACTTGATCGGCGCGCGGCTGTCCGTACTTCGACCCGGCTATTGCGCCATCGAGCTCCCCTTTCGCGAAGACCTCACGCAACAGCACGGCTACGTGCATGCGGGAATCGTCGGCGCCATCATCGACTCGGCGGGCGGTTATGCCGGCTTTACACTTTTTCCGGCCGACGCGAGTGTCCTGACCGTCGAATACAAGCTCAATCTCCTCGCGCCGGCGGCGGGTGAGCGCCTCGTCGCGGAAGCCCAGGTCGTCAAGCCCGGGCGGACGCTCGCCATCACCCGCGGCGAGGTTTACGCGGAAGCGGACGGCAAGCGCACGCTTTGCGCGATCATGCAGCAGACGCTGATCGTGCTGGCGGGCAAAGCGGACGCCTGATCGAGGATCGAATCGATTATCGAGATGCTGAACTTCCCCGCATTGGATTTTCATCTCGGCGAAACGATCGGCCTGTTGCGCGAGAGCGTGCAGGACTTTGCCGCCGCGGAGATCGCACCGCGCGCCGCGGAGATCGACCGGAGCAACCAGTTCCCGATGGACCTCTGGCGCAAGATGGGCGATCTAGGCCTGCTCGGGATGACCGTCGAGGAAGACTACGGCGGCACCGATATGGGTTATCTCGCGCATATTGTCGCGATGGAGGAGATCAGCCGGGCGTCGGGCTCGGTCGGCCTTTCCTACGGAGCGCACTCGAACCTCTGCGTCAATCAGATTCGCCGCAACGGCAACGCCGCGCAAAAGCGGAAATACCTGCCCAAGCTGATCTCCGGCGAGCATGTCGGTGCGCTGGCGATGAGCGAACCCGGCGCGGGATCGGACGTCGTGTCGATGCGCCTGCGCGCGGAGCGCAAGGCAGACCGCTATCTGCTCAACGGCAGCAAGATGTGGATCACCAACGGCCCCGACGCCGACACGCTGGTCGTCTATGCCAAGACCGACGCGCAAGCCGGGCCGCGTGGCATTACGGCATTCCTGGTCGAGAAAGGCATGAAGGGATTCGCGACCGCGCAAAAGCTCGACAAGCTCGGCATGCGCGGATCCAACACCTGCGAGCTGGTGTTCGAGGATTGCGAGTTGCCGGCGGAGAACGTACTCTCCGAGGAAGGGCAAGGAGTCAACGTGCTCATGAGTGGCCTCGACTACGAGCGCGCCGTGCTCGCAGGCGGGCCGCTGGGCATCATGGCGGCGTGCATGGATGTCGTGCTGCCTTACATCCACGAGCGACAGCAGTTCGGCCAGCCGATCGGCGAGTTCCAGCTCATGCAGGGCAAGGTCGCCGACATGTACACGACGATGAACGCGTGTAGGGCGTACGTGTACGCGGTCGGCCAGGCGTGCGACCGCGGCGAAACCACGCGCAAGGATGCGGCCGGCGCGATACTCTATGCGGCGGAAAAGGCGACCTGGATGGCCGGGGAGGCGATCCAGGCGCTAGGTGGCAATGGTTACATCAACGACTATGCCGCCGGTCGGCTGTGGCGCGACGCCAAGTTGTATGAGATCGGCGCGGGCACATCGGAGATACGGCGGATGTTGATCGGCCGCGAACTGTTCAACGAGACGAAGTAACGGGAACGATCATGGCTCTGGAAATGCGCGAACGCTGCGAGCGCTGCGCGTGGCCGCTCGGCCCTGAGGACGACACTGCATACATCTGCAGCTTCGAGTGCACGTTCTGCGCGACTTGCGCCAATGCGCTGAACGGCATCTGCCCCAACTGCGGCGGCGAGCTGGTGCGCCGGCCGCGGCGCCCGCGCAAGCCGGCAGGCGCGGCTTCGAAGCCTGGCGCATAGCAATGCCAATTTCGGAAGCGGGCACACCGGCCAGGGCAGCGGCGATCCAAGAGCGAGATGAGCGAGACGAGGATGCGTAACGACCCTATCGCGATCGTCGGCGCGGCACGGACGCCGATCGGCGGCCTGCAAGGCGACTTTGCGACATTGTCCGCCAACGATCTGGGCGGCGTTGCGATCAAGGCTGCGGTCGAACGTGCCGGCGTCGCGGCGGACGCCGTCGACCAAGTCATCATGGGATGTGTCTTGCCTGCCGGGCAGGGCCAGGCGCCGGCGCGACAGGCTTCGCTGAAGGCGGGCTTGCCGCTCGGCACGGGCTGCACGACAGTCAACAAGATGTGCGGCTCGGCGATGGAGGCGGCCATGCTCGCGCATGATGCGCTCATCGCTGGCAGCGCAGACGTCATCGTCGCCGGCGGCATGGAGAGCATGACCAATGCCCCGTACTTGCTTCCCAAGGCGCGCGGCGGAATGCGCATGGGCCACGGTACCGTGTACGACCATATGTTTCTCGACGGCCTCGAGGACGCCTACGACAAGGGGAAATTGATGGGGACGTTCGCGGAAGCATGCGCCGACAAGTATCGATTCACCCGCGAACAACAGGACGAATTCGCGCTGCGCTCGCTCTCTCGCGCGCGTGGCGCGACCGAAGACGGGTCGTTTCGCTGGGAGATCGCGCCGGTGACCGTTGCGGGTAAGAAAGGCGCGGTCGTGATCGACAAGGACGAGCAGCCGGGCAAGGCGAGCCCGGAAAAGATTCCGACGCTCAAGCCCGCATTCCGGAAAGACGGAACGGTAACGGCCGCGAACTCCAGCTCGATCTCCGACGGCGCCGCGGCGCTGGTATTGATGCGCCGCTCGACGGCCGAGCAAAAAGGATTGCGGCCGTTGGCGCTGATCCTCGACCACGCCACCCACGCCCAGGAACCGAGCTGGTTCGCCACCGCACCGGTTGGAGCGATGCAGAAGCTCTACGCGAGAGTCGGGTGGAAGCCCGGCGAGGTCGACGTCTACGAAATAAACGAGGCGTTCGCCGTCGTGGTCATGGCGGCGATGGCCGAACACGGGCTGTCGCCCGAAACGGTCAATGTGCATGGCGGCGCCTGCGCACTCGGTCATCCGATCGGCGCCTCCGGCGCGCGAATCGTGGTCACGCTGCTCGGCGCGCTGCGCAAGCTCGGCAAGAGGCGGGGAATCGCGAGCCTCTGCATAGGCGGCGGCGAAGCTACCGCCATGGCCATCGAGCTGGTCTGATTCGGCGTGATGGCCGGCAAGATCGTCTTCGAATCGCAGAGGTTCGTCTTATCGAGCGGCGCGCGCGCAAACCCGCGCGCTTCGACCAACGCCGCGCAAGAGCGGGCGCGCAGAAGCCCGCTGCCGGTCGTCGTCGGCTGCCCGCGCTCGGGGACCTCGCTCCTGGCGGTGATGCTCGATAGCCACCCGGAGGTGGCGGTTCCTCCCGAGACCGCGTTCATCGGCGCGGTCGCGACGCTGCGGGGCTCGAACGAATCCGTCCGGCAAAGCTTCTTCGACGCGGTCACCGCAGACCGTATCCCGATTTCCAACTGGTCGGATTTCGGACTCGACAAGGATCTGTTCTGGCGCCGGCTCGAGGCGATCGATCCGTTTACCGTCAGCGCCGGGCTGCGCGCCTTTTACGCCATGTACGCCGAGGGCGAAGGCAAACCGCGTTACGGCGAGAAAACGCCTGGCTACGTGTTCATGATGCCGCAGATCGCCGCCCTCCTGCCGGAGGCGCACTTCATTCATTTGATCCGCGATCCGGGCGACACCGTGCTCTCCTGGCGCAAGACCTGGTTCGCTCCCAGCCAGGACTTGCGCGTGCTCGGCGAAGTGTGGAGAAACAATGTGGAAACCGGTCGCCGTGCGGCGAATCTCGTGCGACGCTATGTCGAAGTCCGGTTCGAGGAACTGGTGCTCCATCCGGAGCGCGAGCTCATGCGCCTGTGCGAATACCTTTCGTTGCCCTGGGATCCGGTCATGCTCGACTACGGCCCGCAGGGCGCGGCGCGCGTCGAGCGCCTGCAGGGGCGCCTGCATGCACGCGGTCGAATGGTCCCTCGCGAAGAGCGAACCCGGATTCACGCCAACCTCACCCGCGCCCCCGATGCGACCCGGCTCGACGTGTGGCGGCGCGAGATGACTGCGGCGGAACGCAGCGTCCTCGAAGATGCCGCGGGCCCGCTGGTCCGCGAACTGGGCTACGCGGCCTGAAGCTGGCGCTAGCGCGATCGCGGGTGGATGACAGATGCTACTCTCCGAGTCGCAGCGGCTGATCCGCGACACGATGCGCAGTTTCGCCCGCGAGCGGCTCGCGCCATTTGCCGCGGAGTGGGATCGCAACCACGCGTTCCCGCGCGAGGCGCTCGCCGAGCTCGGCCATCTTGGGGCGTACGGCATCGTGGTTCCGGAGCGCTACGGCGGCGCCGGCCTCGATTACGTATCGCTGGCGGTCGCGCTCGAGGAGATCGCCGCCGGCGACGGCGCGACTTCGACCATCCTCTCCGTGCAGAATTCGGTCGTGTGCGGACCGATTCTCGCCTTCGGCAGCGACGCGCAGAAGGAGCGGTACTTGAAACCGCTCGCCGGCGGCACCAAGCTCGGTTGCTTCTGTCTCACCGAGCCGCATGTAGGCTCCGACGCCGCCGCGATCACGACCCGCGCCGAGCTGGTCAAAGGCGGCGACGGCTATGTGCTCAACGGCGTCAAGCAGTTCATCACGTCGGGGAAGCATGCCGACGTTGCGGTAGTTTTCGCGGTCACCGACCGGACGGCCGGCAAGAAAGGCATTTCCGCGTTCATCGTCGACACCGACGTGCCCGGTTACATTGTCGCGCGGATCGAGGAGAAGCTGGGGCAGCGCGCGTCGGACACGGCGCAGATCGTGTTCGAGAACTGCCGCGTGCCCACCGCCAACCTTCTCGGCCGCGAGGGCGAGGGCTATCGCATTGCGCTCGCGAATCTCGAAGCGGGACGCATCGGCATCGCGGCGCAAAGCGTCGGCATGGCGCGCTCCGCATTCGACGCCGCACTCGACTACGCGGGCGAGCGCCGTTCCTTCGGCAAGCCGCTCGTCGAGCATCAGGCGATCGCCTTCCGGTTGGCCGATATGGCGACGGAAATCGAAGTCGCGCGGCAGATGGTCTGGCATGCCGCGAGCTTGCGCGACGCGGGCGAGCCTTGCCTCAAGGAGGCGTCGATGGCGAAGCTCTTCGCGTCCGAGATGGCCGAGCGCGTGTGCTCGGCGGCGATCCAGATCCACGGCGGTTACGGCTACGTCGCCGATTTCCCGGTCGAGCGGATCTATCGCGACGTCCGGGTGTGTCAGATCTATGAAGGCACCAGCGACATCCAACGACTGGTGATCAGCCGCGCTCTGGCGGCATGACGAGAATCGGGTGACTGACGTGAAATCGCCGATCGACTTCTATTTCGACTTTTCCTCGCCCTACGGCTACCTCGCTTCGGAGAAGATCGAGGTTCTGGCGGCGAGGCATGGCCGCACGATAGACTGGCACCCGATCCTGCTCGGCGTCGTGTTCAGAGAAACCGGCGCCTCGCCCCTGACCGAGGTCCCGCTCAAGGGGAAATACTCCAAGCGTGATTTCGCGCGTAGCGCCAAGTTCCACGGCGTCGAACGCTTCCGCCTGCCCTCGACGTTCCCGATCGCCACGCAAGGCCCGGCGCGCATCGTGCTCTGGTTGAAGGTCCGCGACGCGGCGCTCGCCGTTGCGACGATCCACGCGCTTTACCGTGCGTTCTTCGGCGACGACGTGGACATTTCGAAGCCCGAGAACGCGGCGGCAGTCGCCGTCGGTTGCGGGGTCGACGGCGCTGCGGCGCGGGCCGCGATCGACGACCCGGCGATCAAGGATACACTCAGGCGCGAGAATGAACAGGCGATCGCTGCGGGCGTGTTCGGCTCGCCCTTCACGATCGTCGACGGCGAGCCGTTCTGGGGCATGGACCGGCTCGACCAGGTCGACCGCTGGCTTGCAACCGGTGGGTGGTGACATGGCCGATTCAGCAGCATTCACACTTTACTGCTTTGCGCAATCTGGCAACTGCTACAAGGCCGCCCTGGCGCTGCAGCTTGCGGATGCCGCCTGGACGCCGCGGTTCGTCGATTACTTCAAGGGCGAGACG
>Ga0075434_100001186_pt1 | contig 21600 bp, 20 predicted proteins | sample RhiMethybrSRZTD3_FD_75298 | JGI IMG/M metagenome (GOLD analysis project Ga0075434, IMG submission 75298) | Populus rhizosphere microbial communities from Tennessee, USA - Rhizosphere MetaG P. TD hybrid SRZTD3 | ecosystem: Host-associated > Plants > Roots > Rhizosphere > Soil | place: USA... | reverse complement strand
CTTGTCGTCGGTCTCATGCCCTCCTTGGGCGTTTCCTCCCTAGACTTGGGCCGCACGTGACCCGCGCGGCCCCTTTTCTTTGCCCAATTGTCTCCGTCACTTAGCAGAACACCCCGCACGATCCCGGGAAGCCTGCCAGTGGGGCTTCGGCGTGCCGCCCCAAACCAGGTCGCTGATGCCCGTCGCCCTCTATTGCGCCGCAACATCCGGCACCGCCTTCGCCGGCCGTAGGCGATCATCACGTCCCCTATTGTCCGCTATTCCGCCGCCGCGCGCCGTTCCAGCAAGGCCGGCAGCGCCTGAAACACCTGCGCGGCCATGGCGCCCAGCGTGGCCGCGAGGCCGGAAAAGTTCTTGCTTTTGGACAACGTGGCCTCGTCCAGGTAGAGCGCGCGATTAATTTCAAGCTGCAGGCATTGAATGCCGTGCGTGGGATTGCCGTAGTATTCGGTGATAAATCCGCCCGCATAGGGCCGATTGATCTGCACCTCATAACCACTTGCCTGCAAAATCTCGCGCATGAAGCGCGTGAGCTTGGTGTCGCACGACGTGCCGAACCGGTCGCCCAGCACAAAGTGGGGACGCGCGCCGATGGGTTGGCCCATGGAGGCAGAGGGCATGGAGTGGCAATCGATCAGCACGGCCATGCCGAACTGGCGCCGCGTCGCCTCGAGGAGCCCGGCCAAGGCGCTGTGGAAGGGTCGATAGAGTCGCTCGATGCGCTCGAAGGCGGCGGTGATCGGCAGGCGCTCGCGATAGATTTCCTCGGTATCCGCGACGATGCGGGCGATGGTTCCGAGCCCCCCCATGACCCGGGCCGACTGCGTATTGGCGAAATCGGGCAAGCGCCCGCTAAAGAGCTCCGGATCGAGCTCGTAGGGCTCGCGATTGACGTCGAGATAGGCGCGGGGAAAGCGCGCGGCGAGCAACGGCGCACCTAAGCCGACCACGCCCTCGAATAGTTCATCCACATAGCAGTCTTCGGATTTGCGCAGGGTGTGTGGGTCGAGCCGCGAAGCCTCCAAAAAGGACCTCGGGTAGATGCGGCCCGAATGGGGCGAACAGAATACGACGGGTGCACGCTGTGTGGGGGGCGAAAGCAAGGTGAAAGGCGGCGTCAGTTCCGCAAGAATCGAGGCTCTTTCGCTAGCTTGCATCAGGGGCTCGGAGGTTCGGTCGATCTAAGGCTCTAGCATACTGAGTGGGCTACCGATTTCCGAGACGGGGGATGGTGCCATTGGGGGCGGCCGCAGGCGATGGGCAACCACTTTGCCAAGCCGCGAGGGGGCTGTCCATCATTCTCACGCCAGGACGGTGGAAGACTTTAGACGATGCTATGGCAGCGGGCGGCGGCGAGGCAGGTCAGCTATCCCGTCGCGCGCTCGCGCGGCGCAGGGCATGGGTCGGTGCCCCTCGCCGCCCATTAGCGACACTTCACCCACACTTCACCCACACTTCATTGCCCGTTTACCAAATTGGCGCCAGATTTGGCTAACAGCGTTGCTTACCGTTACTGTTGAGCGCGGGGATCGTTCACCGGCTTCAATCGGGATCACGCAGGCTATCCATGAGCGCCAAGCCCTCACGCTTGCCAGCCAAGCGCATTCTGCTCGCCGAAGACGACGACTCAATGCGCGGCTTCCTGGAGCGCGCGCTCGCCAAGGCCGGCTACGAGGTGATCGCCTTTGCCAACGGGCGGGAGGCGCACGAGCGCCTGAAGCAAGAACCTTTCACGCTGCTGCTCACCGACATCGTCATGCCGCAGATGGACGGGATCGAACTCGCGCGCCGCGCCGCCGAGCTGGACCCGGAACTCAAAATCATGTTCATCACCGGCTTCGCCGCCGTTACGCTCAATACCAACAATCCGATGCCGCGTGACGCGCGCGTCCTTTCCAAGCCGTTCCATTTGAAGGACCTCGTGCGGGAAATCGATCGCCTATTGACGTGATGGCACGCCTCGGCTTGCGCGTCCGGTCGGCAGGGCCGACGGGGTAAAGCGATTATCCGTTAGCTGATGTTCCCCTACGCGACGTGCACTCTCAGGCGGATCGCTCTGCTGCTCACCTTTGAGAAGGATCGGCCCCGAGTAAGCACCTCGTCGGGGCCGCCAACGTTTTGGGCTCAGCTCGAGCGTGACCGCTCCGCTGGCGTGATCTCTTTTGCGTCTTCGCGCTGCGTGCGCTCCTGCTCGTTCAAGCGGTGGATCAAATCCACCCAACGCTCTGGCAACGGCTCGTTCAGGATCGCGTCGTATTGCGCGTGCAGGGCCGTCTTGAGACGCTCGACAATCTGAGAACGTGCCTGCGGCATGGGCCTTTCTCCCATGGCGAGAATAGGTGCCTGAGGTGTTAACGGCAGCGACCTTTCTGAGTTCCGCACATTCCCTCCGGCAGCAGGCAGAGCGAATCGCAAGCGCTTTGCCCACCTCCTCGGTCCCGCACACGACGCCGCGGACAAGACCGCGAGCGCAACCGCGCCAGCGTCGTGTGCCTTACCAAGGCTCGATCAGGAGCATCGACGTCGGGATCACGGCCGTTCAGACAAGGAACGTCTTGATGGGGGTTGGCGCCACGACCTCCTAACGGGCAACCTGACTTCCGATAGTCCTCAGCCGTCGGCACAATGGGCGAGCCCAAGGATCGCGCGTGGGCCAGCCCAGCACGTCTGCGGCCCTCCCAACAACCAGCAGGCGCCCTCGCGGCCTCGCGCGCGGGTGCCAAACGCGCGCGCGCCCTTTGGCACCCGTCCGCCGCACGGGGCCCTACCCAAGACGTGGCGCCCCCGCGATGGCCGGCTCCCCCCATGCGCGACGCTGCAGGTGCCTCAAGGGCGGCGTAGGCCGCATCCGAGCCTCAGCCTCGTGCCTCGCCTGCCTTGCCACCCGCAGGGAATGCCGTTATACGCTCCCCTGTTTTGCCAGGGCCGCGGCATTCTGGGCGCGTAGCTCAGCGGTAGAGCACTACCTTGACATGGTAGGGGTCACAGGTTCGATCCCTGTCGCGCCCACCATCAGCGGCCGATCGAGAGACACTGGGTATGAAAGTCAGGAATTCGCTCAAGTCGTTGCGTGGCCGCCACCGCGCCAATCGCCTGGTACGCCGCAAGGGCCGCGTCTACGTTATCAATAAGACCAACCGCCGGTTTAAGGCCCGCCAGGGCTGACGGTAAGCGGCTTTGACGGCGGCGAGGCCCCCCGGCTATGTTGCGCCCATGGCTGCCATGATGCTGCGCCTCACGTCTTTTGTTGCTGCCGTCGCGGTCGGCGCCAGCCTGCTCGGCGGCACGCCCGGCAGCTGGGCCCAGACCCAACCCGCGCCTCCGCAGACCCCCAATCCCAAGGAGGCCACGCCGCCCGCCCTCACGCCGCCGGCGCCGGCACCCAAACGCGGCTCCGCGGCATTGCCGAAAACGCCGGAGGAGCGGGAGAAGACGCTGTCGGATCTTTACGCGCTGCTCGCCACGGCCGACGATGAGGACAGCGCCAAGGCGATCGCGGAAGCCATCGAGCGCATCTGGCTGCATTCCGGCAGCGCGACCATCGATCTGTTGATGGAGCGCTCGATGAAGGCCGTCTCCGAGAAGAATCAGGAGCTCGCCTTGAAGCTGCTCGACCACATCGTTGAGCTTGCACCGGACTTCACAGAGGCCTGGAACCGTCGCGCCTATGTGCACTTCGTGCGCAACGAAATCGAACTGGCCCTGGGGGATCTGCGCCGCGCTTTGGCGCTCGATCCCAATCACTTCAAGGCCCTCGATGGGCTAGGCCAGATCTTGCGCGAGATCGGCCAAAAGAAGGCCGCCCTGCAGGCCTTCAAGCAGTTGCTCGAGGTTCATCCCTTCTGGTCGGGCGCGCAGCAATTGATCGACGAGCTGGCCCGCGAAGTTGAAGGTCAGGGCATCTAACTCGATCTGAGCGCTCTTTTTTTGCGGGCGGTAGCCATCCCGGCCCCCTGCAGGCGGCGGGTCCAAGCGGCATGACCTAAAAAAGTGGGGCGCGCGCCTGCTGCCCAGGGCGTCGGCCCGCGGCGGCCCACCGGCGCACGCAGATGTTGACAACCACGCCTGGCGCTGGGTTGTAGCCAACCCGGCGCTGGCGATCCGAGCGTCGCCTTGCTAAGCACGCATCTTCCGATTTGCCACCGTGGAGGCGCGGTGCTGAGAATCGATTACCTCTCGATCGGCGGCTTGCCGCCGCTCTCCTTTGAGGTTGCGCCAGGACAATGCCTCGTGATCGAGGGGCCCTCGGGATCGGGCAAGACCCGGCTGCTGCGCGCGATTGCCGATCTCGACCCGGCGGAAGGATACGTTTTCCTTGAAGGCGTCGAACGCTCGGAAATGCCGGCATCGCTCTGGCGCCAGCGCGTGCGCTTTGTCTCCGCCGAACCTGCCTGGTGGGCGGCGACGCCACGTGCGCACTTTCCCGCCGCAGCCAAACTCGATCGCCTACTTGCCGCGCTGGGCCTCGAACATATGAACCTCGATCAGCCCGTGGCGGAGCTCTCCACGGGCGAGCGCCAGCGCCTGGCGCTGGTGCGCGCGCTTGCCGATGATCCCCCCGTACTATTGCTCGATGAGCCAACCTCGGCGTTGGCGGCCACCAATGCGGCGCTTGCCAGCGAGTTCATCAAGTTTCAGATCCTCGCCGGGCGCATCGTCATTCTGGTCAGCCACGACGCGGTACAAATCGAGCGGCTGGCGAGCGCACGCCTCCACCTGGCCGATCTCGAGTGGCCGCACGCCCCTGACAGCGTCGCGGCATGAGCAGTCTTCCCCTCGCCAACACCGATCTGTTGTGGGCGGCTCTCCTCATCGCGCTCAATGGCGCGATCTCGCTTACGTTTGGTCTGCGTCTTGAGCTCAGCCTCGCCCTCATCACCCTGCGCATGGTGGTGCAAGTCGCCGCGCTGGGCGTCGTATTGCGCTTCGTGTTTCTGCAGTCTTCACCGTTGTGGACCGCCGCCGTCGCCCTCTTGATGCTGCTGATCGCTGGCTATGAGCTCGCCGAGCGTCAGGAGCGGCGCTTCAGGGGCTGGTGGGCCTACGGGCTCGGCAACACGACGTTGCTGTTCGCGAGCGGCTTGGCCACGCTCTATGCCGTGACCGTGGTGATCGCGCCGAACCCGTGGTACGCGCCGCGCTACCTGTTGCCCATCCTTGGCATGGTGCTCGGCAGCACGCTCACCAGCGTCAGTCTGGTGCTGCAAACCTTGGCCGAGGGTATCGAGCGCGAGCGTGGCGCTATTGAGGCACGCATTGCTCAGGGGGGCACGCGCTTTGAGGCGTTTGCTCCCTTGATGCGCCGGGCGATGCGCACGGCCATGACGCCTCTGCTCAATATCATGAGCGTCGCCGGTATGGTCACGCTGCCCGGCATGATGACCGGACAGATCCTCGCCGGCGCGGATCCAGTCGAGGCGGCGCGTTATCAGATCGTGCTGATGTTCATTTTGGCCGGCGCGGCAGGGCTCGGCGCATTTGCCACCGCGGTGGGTGGCGTTCTCATGATCAGCGATCGCCGCCACCGCGTGCGCCTCGATCGCCTGGCGCCCTTGGCTTCCTCCTGGCGGCCTTTTTAGCCGAGCCGATCGAGCCACCACTTCATACCGGCCGATCCCGGCGCCAACAGCACGTAGGCCCACAGGAATGCCGAGCCCCAATTGGCGATCTGAAAGCGCAACCAGGGCATTTCGATAATACCGGCAACGATCGGCACGCTGGCCCGCAGCGGCCCGGAAAAACGCCCCAGCACGATCGCCCATACGCCCCAACGCTTGAAGAAGGCGCGCCCGTTCTCGATCAGCTTCGGATGATTTTTTAGGGGCCACATCTTCTGGATCTGCTCGTGATAGTGGTTACCGAGCCAATAGGAGACCCAGTCGCCGAGCGCGGCACCGGTCGCAGCCGAGGTGACGATCGACCAGAAGATCAGTGGGTTGGCGGCCGCGACAATGGCCCCGATGCCAACCAGCATGGCCCAGAACGGCAGGACCAAAGAAACAAAAGCCAAAGACTCGCCGAAAGCCAGAATAAAGACGATGGCGGAAGCCCAGTTGGGGTGCGCGCGTACGAACTCCAGCACCACGTTGGTGATATCGGCGAGCCCCATCAGTTCCCTCCCACGCCGCGCTGGCGTGCGGCGAACAAGCCCTGATCGACCGAACTTTGTCAACGCGCGCTAGGGCGCAGCCCCAGGTCGGCGCAGTTTCGCATTTCACCAACGCCTGCCGCCGGCGGCACAATTTGTGCTTGGCTCGCCTTGATCTCATGGTTTGCGTGCGGTTAATAGACTTTGGCCAGCGGTGTTGGGGGGGGCAGTTGTGGGCGTTGTTGCTGTCGCCAGCGTGCGTCACAGGGCAAATCGCCGCCTGGCATTGCTGCTATTATGCGGTGCCAATTTGGCACTCGTGATTGCCATCGCCGGCAGTATCACGGTCCTCTCCGACGTGCTGGCGCCGTTGACCGGGCATTTTATGGGTGTGGGGCTTGCCGCTAGTCTGGGGCTGCTGACGCGCCGCCTTTCCGCCCTCGTGCTTGGCATCTTGGCGACTTTCCTCGTGCATGCGTGGCTCGGCTTGGCGGGTTGTTGCCATCCACCGCAACCAGGGATGGTCACGGGTGGCGGGCTCAGCACGATCGCCGCACCGGCAGGGTCCCAGGACCTTTCCCTTGTTGCCCTCAACGCCTGGCACCACCACAGCGACCCTTCACGCCTCTCTTCCTATCTGGCCGACGTCGATGCCGATCTCGTGGTGCTATCCGAATTCGGGCCGAATAAGCGCGCCCTCCTCGACCCGCTCAAGAGGAGCCATCCCTTCCAGATCGACTGTGCGGACGACTGGTCGTGTTCCCTGGCCTTGCTCTCGCGCATCCCCTTCGCCTCTGCGGGTACCGGCCAGATTGGTGAGGGCAAACTAGCGTTTGTGTGGGCGCGGCTTAACGGCGGCGTGACCGTGCTCGGTACGCATTTGCATCGGCCGAGCCGCGATCCGTGGTTACACGAACAGCAGATGCTCGAACTTGTTCAGTTCATTGACCGCATCCCGGGACCTGTCATCCTGGCGGGTGACCTCAACACCACGCCGTGGTCGAAGAGCTACCGCACGCTGCGGCGCGTGGCCGGGCTCGTGCCGGCAAGCACGCTGCGACCAACCTGGCCCGCCTGGCCATTGGCCGTCCCACAGGTCGCCCTCGACCACATCTTCGTCTCTCCCGATCTTGCCGTCAGTGCCGCCGGCACGGGGCCGGTGGTTGGTTCTGACCATCTGCCGATCTGGGCTGTCGTGCAGCGCCGGCCGTCCTTCGACCGCAGCAAGGCGGCCACGCACCGATTTGCCTCAGGCTTTGCACCGCCGCAGCCGCATTTCCGCGCCCAGCTCCTTGCTGACTTCAGCGGCGAACATGCTGGCACGCGAAATCTGCGCCGGTGAAAGCGCCTTGCCCTCGGGGCCGCGCAAGGCCTTCGGGGCATTATCCGCTTCGCGTTTGCCGTGCGCCAACTCTTCGCAGCTCAATTCCTTTTTGCGGCTGCGGAAGGCAAACAGGCGCACGCCTGAAGCATGCGCCTCGGGCGTCGCGGGCTCCCTCACCCACTTGCGATCTTTGTCGGCGATCATGGACTTGAGCGCCACCTGACGCTGTTCGACGCACTCAGGCGAATCGTCGAGGCACGCGAGCCCTGCCCGACCGTCGTCGGGTCCAAACAACCCTGAGCAGCCGGTGCCGATCAAGGCGAGCGCGCTGAGCGCGCCGAGCACCGACTGTTTGGCCAGGCGGCCGATAGCTAAAGGCATCGTTTCCTCTTGAGGTTCCCGCCCGGAGCCCATAGAAGGCAGGCATGGCGGGGGTGTGGCAAGCGCTTGCCTGCGCCCCGCCCTGGCGCCTCTCAGCTTGCTACGAGATTCGCCGAGCCTTTGAATACGGCCAGCAACATCGCCTCGTCACACGGAGTAACGGCCCATGCCCCACGCTGTTCGCATCCACAAAACCGGCGGTCCGGAGGTGTTGCAATTTGATAGCGTCGACGTTGGTGCACCGGGACCGGGTCAGGTGCGGCTCAAACAACACGCGGTCGGCGTCAACTACATCGATATTTATCAACGTTCCGGCCTCTACAAACTGCCCATGCCCTATGTGGCGGGCTCAGAAGGTGCCGGCGAGGTGACCGCGGTCGGTCCGGGCGTCAGCGACTTCAAGGTCGGCGATCGCGGTGCCTACGCCGGCGCGGCGGGCGGCTATGCCGAGGAGCGCCTGATGCCGGCCGATCGGCTCGTCAAGTTGCCGGATAGCATCGACTACAAGACTGCCGCCGCCATGATGTTACAGGGTATGACGGTGCGGTATCTGCTGCGCGAGACCTATAAGGTTGGCAAGGGCACCACCCTCTTGTTTCACGCTGCAGCCGGCGGCGTGGGGCTGATCGCCTGTCAATGGGCGCGTCACCTCGGCGCCACCGTGATCGGCACGGTCAGCACTGCCGCGAAGGCCGAGCTCGCCAAGGCCCATGGCGCAACGCACGTGATCAACTACAGAAGCGAAGATTTCGTCAAACGCACCAAAGAGCTGACCAACGGGCAGGGCGTCGATGTGGTCTACGATGCCGTCGGCAAAGATACTTATCCAGGCTCCCTCGATTGTCTGAAGCCCCTCGGCCTGTGGGTCAGTTTTGGCAACGCCTCGGGCGCCATCACCAACTTCGACATCCTACAACTGTCGGCCAAGGGCTCGCTCTATGCCACGCGACCCACGCTCGGCACCTACATCGCCAAGCGCGCCGATCTGCTCGCCAACGCCAATGACCTGTTCGAGGTGGTGAGCAAGGGAATCGTGAAAATCAACGTCAATCATACCTATCCGCTGAAGGACGCTGCGCAGGCACACAAGGACCTGGAAGCGCGCAAGACCACCGGCTCCATCGTGCTTCTGCCCTAACGCAGTCAGGGCGGGCGCCGGTCGCGCCCGTGTTTTGAAAAACCCTCAAGCTTCGCGAGGAGTTTCGCATGGCGCCAAAGCCGATCGAGCTCTACTACTGGCCAACACCGAACGGGCACAAGATCACGATCTTCTGCGAGGAGGCGGGCGTTCCCTACCAGATCAACCCCGTCAACATCGGCAAAGGTGATCAATTCAAGCCCGACTTTTTGGCGATCGCGCCAAACAACCGCATGCCGGCGATCATCGATCCCGACGGGCCTGGCGGCAAACCGATCTCGATCTTTGAGTCAGGGGCGATCCTGCAGTACCTCGGCCGCAAGACCGGCCAATTTTACCCGAGCGAGGAGCGTGCCCGCGTCGAGGTCGAACAGTGGCTCTATTGGCAAATGGCCAATCTCGGTCCCAACTGCGGCCAAGCCCACCATTTCCGCAACTACGCGCAGGAGAAGCTGCCCTATCCGATCGAGCGCTACACCAATGAGGTCAACCGGCTCTACGGCGTGATGGACACGCGCCTCAAGGATCGCGAGTTTCTCGCCGGCGCCTATTCGATTGCCGACATGGCGAGCTATCCCTGGGTACGGCCCTATAAGAATCAGGGTCAGGATTTGGCCGAGTTTCCAAACCTGGAGAAGTGGTTTCAGCGCATGCACGACCGACCCGCGGTCGCCAAGGCCGTCAAAATCGGTGAGGAGCTGCGCGCCAACTACAATCTTGCCACCGACAAGGACGCGCAAAAGGTCCTGTTCGGTCAACGCGCCCGGCGCTAGCCAAGTCGCTGCAAGCGGCAAAAGCCATCGCGGGGTCCTCGCGGCGAGCCTTGCGCCCTGCGGGTTACCCATCGGGGTTGCGCATCGTGCGCGCCGTCAGTTGCTGCTCGCCTGGCTCAGCGTGCTCCAGAGCAAAATGACGCCGTCGTCTCCCGCCGAAATCAGGCGACGGCCGGCATCGGCGAAGCCGAGCGCGCGTACCGGCCCCGTGTGTCCGTGTAAGACCCGTACATTGCGCATGGCGCGCAGGTCCCACACCTTGACCAAACCATCGGTGCCGGCCGTGGCTAGGAGCGCACGCTCGCTTGGCATGAAAGCCAGCGCGGTGACGCGGCCGCTATGGGCGCGGAAGGAGCGTTGCAGGCGCGAGGACGAGGTCGACCACACGCTGATGGAGCCGTCCATGCCCCCGCTCGCCACCAGTCGCCCGCCCGCAGCAATGTCGAGCGCGCTCACGCCCGCCAGCGGGCCGCGATAGGTACGACCGACACCGCGCGGCTCGGTGCGCCACACCCTGATCATGTGGTCGGGTCCGTTGGCGACCAACAGGGGACGCGATCGGGCGGCGGCCACCAGGTCGGAGACGCTCTCGCCCGCCTCGACCAGCGCCGAGGAGGTGGCGGGATCGCGGATGTCGAACAGGGTCAGGGGCGCCACTGGGCTGGCGGCAGCGAAATGATTGGGATCATCGGTGAAAGCCAGCGCGCTGATCGGGCCGTCCTGCAGATGATAAACTTGTAGCCGTTCGGCGCGCTGCAGATCCCAAAGCACGATGGCCCCCGACCGGTGACCCGTCAGCGCGCGTCGATCGTCGAGCGCGAGCGCGGTGGCGGGACCCTCTTCGAGGTCGATGCTGCGCAGGAGCGCACCGGACAGGCTGTGCCAGATTTTCAGGCTGGCGTCCGCGCCCGAGGAGACGATCCAGTGGCGCGCGTCGTCGCTGGCCAGCGCGGTGACCGGGCCGGTGTGTCCGCTCAGTCGTCCGAGCTGGGCAAGGGCGGTGGCCTGCATGACCGCACCCCGTTGCTCCTCGGGCGGCGGTCGGCTCTGGTAGCTGACCGCAAGCCAGGCAATCATCAGGCCGGCGCCCAGCTTATAGATCAGCGAGCGCCAACGCCGCGACGGCAGGCGCCAACGCCGTACACGCCGGGCCCGCGCGGCGGGCGCGCGGTCCTCCGCTAGTCTTGCCGCGGGCGGCTCCTTCTTGGCCGCGGCGGGCTTTGGCGCACGCGCCGGCGTCGCCGGCGCGTAGGGCACGCGACCGAAGCCGAACAGCCGTTTGGCCGGCGAGGGGGGGTCGGCCTCGGGGCTAATGGCGCGCTTTTTCACCGAGCGACGCCGGGCGGCAAGCGGCGCGGCAGGCGGTGCCTCCGCCTTCGGCGCCGGCTTGCGCGGCGCGCGGCGGCTTTTCAAGGCATCGATGAAATCGAGCAGCTGGCCTTTAGGCTGCGGCGCGTCGGGTGGCAGCGGCACCAGGGTTTTTTCCTGGTCGGGCGCGCGCACGGTAAGGGCCTCCTTGCCAGCGCCCGCCGGCACCGGCAATGCCTCAGAACGCCGGCGGCCCAGGGTGCGCACCAGGGCCAGGCGTAGCCCGAGGCCGGCGCTGGCGCGCTTGGGATCGGGCGACAACAACGTCCCCCGCCAAGCCGCAATCGATTGCGGACGTTCCGTCACCTCCAACAGAAGAGCTTGGTCGATCGCGGCGAGAAACGAGGCCCGGTAGGAACTGAGCGCCGCCTCGCGCGCGGCAATGTATTCATCGGCCACCATGCGCGAGGGCGAATCGGGGGGGCGCTTGCCGGTAATGGCATGATAGAGCGTCGCCCCAAGAGCATAGATATCCGTCCACGGTCCTTGCTTGCTGGCGGTGGTGGCGTACTGCTCGTAGGGGCTGTAGCCCGGCTTCACCAGCGCGCTCACGGTGCGGGAATGTGAGATCATCTCACCGCGCGCGGAACCGAAATCGATCAGCACCGGCGAGCCATCGGTGCGAATGATGATGTTGTCCGGGGCAATGTCGCGGTGCAGGAAATTGGCCCTGTGCACGAACTCGAGCGCCTCGAGCAGTGGCGTCAGAATACGATCGAGCTCGGCCTGGCGCGGGGCGCGCTTCAAGCGCGCGAGCCAGCTTTTGAAACTGGCGCCCTCCTCGAAAGCGATCACCATGTAGCCGGTATCGTTGGCGAGGAAGTAACGATAGACACCCACGATATTGGGGTGCACGAAGCGGGCCAGCGTCTTGGCCTCCGAAATAAAGCGGTCGAGGCCCCACTTGAAGTCTTCCGCGCAGCCTTGCGACCGCGGTGCGGCATTGATGGTGCCAACGCGAGCGGCAAAATCCGCGGGAAAGTATTCCTTGATGGTGACGAGGCGACCGAGCGCGATTTCCTCGGCCAGGTAAGTGATGCCGAACCCTCCGGCACCCAGCACGCGCTTGATCCGGTAATCGCCGACCAGCTCGGTGCCTTCCGGCAAAGCCAGAAGGTTCGTGCCGGACGCCGGCTTGGGTTGCATCGCCTTCCCCATTGCGGCCCATACGAGCTTGCAGGGGGCAACCCCGCGACAGATTTGGGCTTCTTGCCGGCGCCAATCGGCGCCCCTGTCCCGCCCGCACTCACGAACCGAACGCGACAGCATTACAGGCAATAATATGGCGGAACAATGAGCCTCTCAGCGCCAGCGCGGCGAATGTGCAACAGGCCAGAGGTGCGGCCATGTTCCTGCCGTCATACTCTTGCAACGATGCGAACGATTCGTGCGGGAAGTCAGCCACAAGCGTCGAGTGCATCGAGTGCGCTGTTGAAAGAAAGCGCGGTGCACGACGCCTGTGGCGGTGTTGCACTTGCCAGCTCACCGCTGCACCCCGCGCGCGCCCATTTGCGTTCCGTCATCGCCGACACCTGGACACGGCGCAGCGGTGCCGCTCACCGCCTCGCACCTAGGAGGGAAGACCATGAAGGACATGAAACGCAGCGCCCTTGAGACCCCGGCGTCGACCGCCGGCGCTTCGATCCCCAATCGCATTCTTGGCAGTCTGCGCGACGCGCTCAACGCCGCCAGCCGGGAGTCGACCGGGGAGGTTAGCGGCAGCCGCAATCCCGAGGAGCCCTCGGCGCGCCCGGGTGCGCCGGCCGCCGGCGCAAGCGCGCCCGCCGAATTGAGGCTTGCGAACGCGCCGGCGCGCCCGCCCGAAGCGCCTGCCGTGGCGCCAACCCAGCCCGTCAGCGCGGCGGAAGCGCTGCGCCTCGCCAAGACGCCCGCACCCGAGCTTGCCAGCGACGAGGACAAGGAGCCGACGACCCGCGTCGTGCGCGCCGGGCCCGCCCTCAAGCCGGCGCCCGCCAGTGCCGCCCCGGAGGAGGTCGGCAGGACGCAGGCGGTGCGCGGCAAGCCCAAGGTCACACGCACCACCTTCCATCAGGATCCCGTGGTCGGCTGGATAGTGGTGGTCGGGGGACCGGGCCTCGGGGCCTATCGGCCAATCTATGAAGGCAACAACACGCTCGGACGCGGCAAGGGGCAGCGCATTCCCATCGATTTTGGCGATGAGTCCATCTCGGCCGAGGAGCAGGCCTACATCCGCTACGATTCGGTCGACCGCTCGTTTCTGTTCGTGCCCAACCTGGCCAAGACCAACATTGTCTCCATCAACAATAAAAAGCCGACGGGGGCCGTGCCGCTCAACGCCATGGATGTGATAACGGTAGGGCGCACGCAGCTCGCTTTTGTGCCATTCTGTGGCGAGGAGTTTGACTGGTCGGAACTGACAGACCTCAAGGAGTAGCAGTGGCGTTCCACTATGCCGGTTGCGCCAGTCAGGGCGCGCGCAGCTACCAGGAAGACGCGGCCGCCCTGCGCACGGCAGCCGGCGAGGAAGTGCCGATTGGCGAAGGCCAGGCCGGCAGCGCGACGGAATTCACGCTAGCGCTGGCCGATGGCATGGGCGGACATGCCGGCGGTGCGCTGGCGAGCACGCTCGCCTGCCGTACCTACCTCGCCGCCATGGCCTCTTCCTCGGGCAACCTCTCCGCCCGTCTCGACGAGGCCCTGACGCTTGCCAACGGCGCCATTGCCGATTACGTGGCGGAGCATCCCGCGCTCAACGGCATGGGCTGTACGCTGGTCGGGGCCGCATTTGGCGCCTTCGGCGTTGAATGGGTCAGCGTTGGCGACAGCCCGCTCTACCTCGTTCGCCTGGGCAAGATCGAACTCCTCAACGAGGATCATTCGCTGGCGCCCGAACTCGACAAGCTCGCCGCCGCGGGCAAGATCAGCCGTGCGGAGGCGCGCCATGACCCCCGCCGCCATTTTCTGCGCTCCGCCTTGACGGGTAGCGCGCCGGAGTTGGTCGACCGACCCCATCGCCCACTGCGCCTTGAGCCCAACGATGTGATCGTGCTTGCCAGCGACGGCATCGGCAGCCTCGAGAAACACGAGATTTTAGCCACCGTGGAGGCGCACGCCGCGGCAGGTCCTGCGGGCATCGCCAATGCCCTCATGCGCGCGGTCGATGGCAAGGGCGAAATCTATCAGGACAATACCACCATCGTGGTGGTGGTGGTCGGCGCGGCCGCGAGCTGAGGAGCAGGGTGCGGGGCCTGGCGGGCGAACCCGGGGCGGCTACCGTGACAAGCGACCCCCTTCGGCGCTACCGTGCCGTCGGCAGATGCCGCTCTATGCCTTGGGCCCCAGAGCGGCGGGGACCGGTCGGCGGTGGCAGCAGCTGCGTGCGCAGTCTTGCCTACGCTGCCAGGACCGTGTCGGTCGCGCGCTGCCGGTTGCGCACGCGCGATTTTCTTCGGCAGCCTGGGGGCACCGGCGGAGCACAAAATGCGCACGAAAGTGACGGCGATCGAAACGCTGGCCTGCGATGCGGGGTGGCGCAACTACCACTTCGTCAAACTCAGCACCAGCGATGGCGTGGTGGGCTGGAGCGAATTCGATGAAGGCTTTGGCTCGCCGGGGGTCGGGGCGATTATCGAGCGCCTGGTGCCGCGCGTGGTTGGCCAGTTGGTGGGCGAGCACGAGCGCATCTACCAAGAGCTCTATAGCCTGACGCGACCTGGTTCCGGCGGCGTGGTGGCCCAGGCGCTCGGCGCCATCGAGAACGCCCTGTTGGATGCCAAGGCCCGCACGCTCGGGGTGCCCTGCTACGAATTGTTGGGGGGCAAGATACGCGACCGCATTCGCGTGTACTGGTCGCACTGTGCCACCTGGCGCATCAACCATCCGACCTATTACCCGCCGAGGATTGGCGACCTCGACGGCGTCAAGGCCATCGGCCGGGAAGTGCGCGAGAAGGGCTTCAGCGCCCTTAAAACCAATATTTTCCTCTACGAACCCGGCGGCAAAAACCCCAAGGGCTGGCGACCGGGTTTTGCGGTGCCCTTTTATCCCGAGCTTAACGTCGACCGGCACGTTCTCAACAACCTGCGTTTGCATTTGGAGGCCATGCGAGAAGGCGCCGGGCCCGATGTCGACCTGCTGCTCGACCTCAACTTCAACGCCAAGACCGAAGGCTATCTCAGGATTTTGCGCGAGATCGCCGCACTCGACATGTTCTGGGTGGAAATCGACACGTTCAGCCCGGAGGCATTGGGCTACATTCGCAGGCAAAGCCCGCATCCGATCTCCTCATGCGAGACCCTGCTCGGCGCGCGCGAGTTTCTCCCCTACTTCCGCGCCCAGGCGATGGACGTGGCGATCATCGACACCCCGTGGAACGGGGTCTGGCAATCCGTGAAAATCGCGGCACTCGCCGAGGCGCATGAGGTCAACGTTGCCCCGCACAATTTCTACGGGCACCTTTGCACCATGATGAACGCCCACTTCGCCGCCGTCGTGCCGAACCTGCGCATCATGGAGACGGACATTGATCGCCTCGCTTGGGATGCTGAGCTCGTCAGCCATCCCCCCGTCTACGAGAACGGCCACCTTGTGCTGTCGGACCGGCCGGGCTGGGGCACCGAGCCCAACGAAGCCGCCATCCGCGCGCGGCCGCCCAAGGCGGTGGGAGGCTTGCTCGGCTACGCACAGAAAGCCTCCGCGCAGCCACGCACATGACTTGGGCGTTCGTGCGGGTCGCAATCATCACGGGCAGCCTTGCGCTCGCCTTGGCCGGCTGCAGCAACAATCCCTATCCGGCCAGCGATCGCGCCCAGAAGATCTTGTATTCTTCTTTCAGCGAAGCGCCCAAGACTCTCGATCCCGCCGTCGCCTACACCACCGCCTCGCATATCATCACCGGCAACGTCTATGACACGCTGCTGGAGTACCACTTCCTCAAGCGTCCCTACGAGCTGATGCCGGGGCTGGCCGAGCGCGTACCGGAGGCGGAGCCGCACGCGGATGGCCGGGTGTCATACCTCTTCAAGATCAGGGACGGCATCCTGTTCCACCCCGATCCTTGTTTCCAACTGAGCCAGGGCGAGGGCCGCAGCCGCAAGGTCACCGCCGCCGATTTTGCCTTCGAGCTTGCCCGCTTGGCCGACCCGGCGGTCAACAGTCCCCTGGCCGGTAGCTTCGGCCAGGTGTTGGGCTTTGTGGAGTTTGCCGAAACGCTGGCGGCACTGCGCCAGACGGACCCTGCCTTCGCTGACTTGCCGGCGCACGAGCAGTATCGGCGGGCAGGCGGGATTGCCGGCGTCGTGGCGCGCACAGAGTTGGAGCTCGAGATCGTTCTCAAGGAAGCAAAGCCGCAAATTCTCTACTTCTTCGCCATGCCGTTCACCACACCGGTGCCGTGGGAGGCGGTCGCCTACTACAACGGCCAACCGGGTCGCGAGCACTTTGCCGATCACCCCGTCGGCACCGGGCCCTACCGGCTCACCACCTATGAAAAGCAATATCGGATGCAGTTGGAGCGCCATGCGGCCTGGTATGGTAGTGGCGTTGCTCTTGCGGACGCGCCCGGCGCGGTCTTTCCTCGCGAGATCGCTCGCGAGGACATCCTCAACCAGCAAATCGACCCCGACTATGCCGGACGGCGCCTGCCCTTCCTCGACCGCATCAACTTCGTGCGCGAACGCGAGGACATCCCACGCTTCAATAAATTTCTACAGGGCTATTACGACGAGGGCCACATTATCAAGGAGAGCTTTGACGCCATTGTCCAGAACGATGCGCTTTCCCCGCAGATGTCGGCGCGCGGCATGCGGCTCGACAAAACGGTAGAGCCCAGCATTTTTTACATCGGCTTTAATATGGCCGATCCGGTGGTCGGCGCTGCCGCGGGCGAGCGCGGCCGTAAGCTACGCCAGGCCATGAGCCTCGCCATCGATTCCAAGGCCTACCTTGAGCTGTTTTTGAATGGACGCGGCGTGCTGGCGCAATCGCCGCTGCCGCCGGGGATATTCGGCTACGATGCCGAGTACAAGAATCCCTTCCGCCAGCCTGATCTGGCGCGCGCACAAAAGCTGCTCGCCGAGGCAGGCTACAAGAACGGCCTCGACGCGCACACCGGGGCACCGCTGAAACTAGCCTTTGACACGCCGAATACGACGGCGCAGGCCTTGCTTCAGTACCAGTTCTACGTATCGGCTTGGCGCCAGCTCGGTCTCGACGTCGAGATCAATGCCACCACCTACAATCAATTTCAAGCCAAGGTGCGCCGGGGTGCCTATCAGCTTTTTACCTGGGGCTGGATTGCCGATTTTCCGGATCCAGAGAACTTTTTTTTCTTGCTCGAGTGCGGCAACGCGCAGGCCAAAAGTGGTGGACCGAACACAGCCAACTTCTGCAATGGCGAATTCGACCGCCTCTATCACGCCATGAAGAGCCTTCCCAACGACGAGCGCCGGCACGGCTTGATCAAGCGCATGCTGGCCCTCACCGAGCAGGAACGGCCATGGATCGAACTGTTCCACAATGAGGAGTATGCGTTGAGCCACGCTTGGGTGATCAACTCCAAGCCGATGGGCCTTTCCTATCCAACCTATAAGTATATGGACGTGAAGCCGGAGCTGCGCGCGCGCCTGCAGGTGGACTGGAACGTGCCCGTGCGCTGGCCGCTCTATGTTGCCCTGCTGTTGATCGTCGCCGTCAGCCTACCGGCGGTGCGCACCTTCTATCGGGAGCGGCAGTGATGGGCGCCTATCTGATCCGCCGCGTGGGATATGGCCTCATCACCGTGCTCGGGGTTCTCTTCCTACTGTTTGTGCTGTTTTTTGCGGTCACCGATCCCGACGATATCGCGCGCAAGGCCGTGGGCGAACGGGCGCGCCCGGAGGTCTATGCCTTGTGGAAAAAGAACCATGGCTACGACCGGCCGCTCCTCCTCAACCGTGCCTATGCCGCCGGGGACAGCAGGCGCTACACCGACACTTTGCTGTTCGATCACTACCGGCGCATGCTCACTTTTGATTTTGGTAACAGCGACGCCGATGACTCCTTGATCGCGCGTCGCCTGAAGGAGGGCATGGGGCCAAGCCTGAGCCTCACCGTGCCGCTGTTCGCCTTTGGCCTGGTGCTGGGCGTGCTGCTCGCGCTGTTCGTGGCCTTCTTTCGCGAGACCTATATCGACCGCGCCGTGCTGGTGCTGTGCATGCTGACCATGAGCATCGCCGGCCTCCTCTACATTATCTCGGGGCAGTACCTGATCGGCATGCTGCTGAAATGGTTTCCGATTTCCGGTTTCGCCTTCGAACCCTACCTGGCGGGCCGCTTTCTGGCGCTGCCCGTCCTGGTCGGCGTGGTGTCCGGTATAGGTGCCGACGTGCGGCTCTATCGCACGATTTTCGTGGAAGAAAGCAACCGCGATTACGTGCGTACCGCCAGGGCGAAGGGCTGCGGGGAGGTGCGCGTGATGCTCGCCCACGTGCTGCGCAATGCGCTCATCCCCATCCTGAGCAACATCGTCATCACCATCCCCTTCCTGTTCACCGGCGCACTTCTCCTTGAATCCTTCTTCGGCATTCCGGGCCTCGGCTCCCTGACGGTGGAGGCCATCCAGGGCAATGACTTCTCCACCCTTAGAACCATGGTGTATCTCGGGGCCTTGCTGTTCATCGCCGGACAAATCTTGACCGATATTAGCTACGCGCTCGCCGATCCGCGCGTACGTCTCACCTGAAGGCCAGCCACTTTGGGGTTCCTCTCCAATACTCTCGTGGTGCTGCTGCTGGTGGGGGGCGTCTGGCTGGCGCGCCTTGTCGCGCGCGATCGCTACTGGCGCGAGAATGCCACCCAGCTGTGGCGCCGCCGCCCGCTCGCGCTCATCACGCTGGCGCTATTTTTGCTGATCGGTGTGCTCGATTCGGTGGGCTGGGTCGGCGGCGGCGCTTCCGGCGAGGACGACGTGGCCGCGTTGCGCTCGCGCACGCTGATCGACCGGTTGTTCCAGCCCGAGCGCTTCACCGAGGCCAGCTATTCTGCGCCACTCGCCAGGCTCAGCTTCTATGGCGGCCAACCTCTCAAGCACCCCGGTAAGCACCTGCTCGGCACCGATATCCTCGGCCGGGACGTGGTCTATCGCGCCTGCAAGGGCGTGCGCGTGGCACTGCTCATCGGCGGCTTCACCAGCCTGATCGTCATTCCCATCGCCCTCCTGTTCGGCGTCTTTGCCGGCTACTTCGGCAAGCGCATTGACGACGCCGTGTTTTTCCTGATGACGGTGCTGGCCTCGGTGCCATCGCTGTTGCTGCTGATTGCCCTCGTCATGGTGATGGGCCGGGGCACGCTGCAGGTGTGCATCGCCCTGGGGATCACCGGTTGGGTACATTTCTGCCGCATCGCTCGCGGGGAGACATTGAAGCTGCGCGAAGCCGAGTTTGTCGACGCTGCCCGGGCGCTGGGCGTCTCCGACCTCACCATCATTCGCCGGCATGTGCTCCCCAATATCGCCCATCTCATCATCATTACCTTTGCCTTGTCGTTCACCGGCTTGGTGCTGGCGGAGACCATCCTGTCCTATCTCGGCATTGGCCTTGACGGCAGCTGGGGACAGATGATCGATCAGGCCCGTAACGAGTTGTCGCGCACCCCGATCATCTGGTGGAATCTGGCCGGAGCCTCAGTAGCCCTCTTCGTCCTCATCCTTGCGGTTAACATGATCGCCGACGCGCTGCGCGACATCATCGATCCGCGCACGCGCAGGGAGGGCCGATGAGCGCGCCGCTCCTCTCGGTGGAGAACCTGGTCCTTACGTTCCCGGCCGAGACCGGCAGAATTGCCGTGGTCGACAAGCTGAATTTGACGATTGCGCGCGGTGAAACGCTGGCGCTCGTCGGCGAATCCGGGTGCGGCAAATCTCTGACGGCACTCGCCATCATGCGGCTCCTGCCGAAGCCCGGCCGTGTCGAGGCCTCGAGCCGGATCGAGTTCGATGGCCGCAACCTGCTCGAGTTGTCGGTACCGGAGATGCGCGCCGTGCGCGGCGGCGCCATCGGCATGATCTTCCAAGAGCCCATGACGAGCCTCAATCCCGTGACCACCGTGGGCGATCAGGTGCTGGAGGCGGTGTGGCTGCACGAAAAGATGTCGCGGAGCGCCGCCCGCGAGCGTGTCGTGGAGCTCTTGCACATGGTGGGCATTCCCGATCCACGCGCCCGCTTCAGCGCCTATCCGCATCAGCTCTCCGGCGGGCTCAAGCAGCGCGTCATGATCGCCATGGCCATGGCGATGCGACCACGCCTGTTGATCGCCGATGAGCCGACGACGGCGCTGGACGCCACCATCCGCGCGCAGATCCTGGCGCTGTTGCGTCAGTTGTCCTTCGATACCGGTACCGCCGTACTGCTGATCACGCATGACTTCGGCGTGGTCAACGAAATCGCCGATCGCGTGGCTGTCATGTATGCCGGCATGATCGTCGAGGAAGGCACGCGCCGCGAGTTGCTGAGCCACCCGCGCCATCCCTACGCGCAGGGCTTGCTCAAATCCATTCCCCGCCCCGAGGCGCGCGGCAACAAACTCCTGGAAATCAAGGGCGTGGTGCCGCGCCCCGGACGCTGGCCGCCGGGCTGCCGCTTCGCGCCGCGCTGCCCGTCCGCCTTCGATCGCTGCCAAGCCGAACTACCGCACCGCACGACGCTCTCTTCCTCGCAGGGTGCCTGGTGCCATCTCGTTGAATACGAGGTGCACACATGACCATCTTGAGCGCCGACGCCCTGCTCGAGGTGCGCGGCCTGCAGACTTGGTTTCCGATCCGGTCCGGGGTGCTGCGGCGCGTGCGCGGACAGGTGCGCGCCGTCGACGGCGTCGACCTCACCATCTACCCCGGCGAAACCTTAGCGCTCGTAGGCGAATCGGGATGCGGCAAGACCACGGTCGGGCGGTCACTCTTGCGGCTCATCGAAGCCACCGGCGGCAACATCTGGTATGACGGCGTCAACCTCTCGCGCCTGTCGCTTGCGGCGTTCAAGCCCTATCGGCAGAAAATGCAAATCGTCATGCAGGACCCGGGGGCTGCCCTCGACCCGCGCCTGACCGTACGCGATGCCATTGCCGAGGGTATGGAGGCGTTCGGTCTCGGCGCCTCCTGGGCAGGGCGGACCGAGCGCGTCGCCGATCTCATGCGCCGCGTGAGCCTCGATCCGGAGCTGATGTGGCGCTATCCGCACGAATTCTCGGGTGGACAACGGCAGCGGATCTCGATCGCGCGCGCGCTCGCCGTCGAGCCGGCGCTCCTAATTTGCGATGAAGCGACCTCGGCCCTCGACGTTTCGATCCAGGCGCAGATCTTGAATCTGTTGGGCGAGCTCAAAGCCGAGCGCGGACTGACCTATCTCTTCATCACCCACGATTTGGGCGTGGTTCGCTACTTCGCCGATCGCGTGGCCGTCATGTATCTGGGTCGCATCGTCGAGCTGGGGCGCACCGAGCGCGTGTTTAACGCCCCTCAGCATCCCTATACCCAGGCCTTGCTCGCTTCCATCCCCTCGCTCGATCCGGACCGCCG
>Ga0075434_100001184_pt1 | contig 21618 bp, 21 predicted proteins | sample RhiMethybrSRZTD3_FD_75298 | JGI IMG/M metagenome (GOLD analysis project Ga0075434, IMG submission 75298) | Populus rhizosphere microbial communities from Tennessee, USA - Rhizosphere MetaG P. TD hybrid SRZTD3 | ecosystem: Host-associated > Plants > Roots > Rhizosphere > Soil | place: USA... | reverse complement strand
ATGGCAAACCCTGAGTCCAAATCGAATTTGTCTGTGATCATGCCGGGCGAAGCGACTTCCACCTGCTGGTCCTGCGGGACCATGCGTGCGGAGCATTTCTGCAGCGCCTGTGGCAAGGTTCAGCCTCCGGTTCCGGTCGACTACTTTACTTTCTTTGGGCTTCCGCGAAAGCTCAATGTCGATGTCGGCGGCTTAGGGCAGGAGTTTTATCAGCTGAGCCGGAAATTGCACCCAGACCTGTTCTCGGGTGCGGACAAGCGGGAGCAGGAGTGGAGCCTGGAGCAGAGTTCGCAACTCAACGACGCCTATCGGGCCTTGAAGGACCCAATCAAGCGCACAGAATATTTGCTTCGTCTCGAGGGCGTGGAACTCGAAGAGCAATCGAAGTCTGCCACTGAACAAGCGCGCGCGACCGGAGAGGTGAAGAAGCAGGTCGTGCCTCCCGACCTTCTGGAAGAAGTCTTCGATCTCAACATGCAGCTCGAAGAGCTGCGTATGCAAAAAAAGATGGGGGAAGATGATCCAGCCCTGATCGAGGAAGTGGGCCGCCAGAAGCTAGAACTCGAAGCAAAGCATGAAGCGCTTCTCGAAGAGTTGAAGGATGACTGGATCGAATGGGACCACGCTGTCGACAGTGGCGCCGAGGAACAGCGACGGAAGGTCCGCGACAAAATGGTGGATGTGTTGAACCGGCGGAATTATTTGAAGAACCTGGTGCGCGATGTCAACGAAGTTCTCGAATGCTAGGAGCTTTATGCGATTGAACGACTACATCACACTTGGGCGCTCAGGGTTACGGGTCAGTCCCCTCTGTCTTGGAACCATGACCTTCGGTACCGAATGGGGGTGGGGCTCAGAGGAGAGCGTCTCTCACTCTGTATTCAACGGATACGTCGATGCGGGCGGAAACCTGGTGGACACCGCCGACGCCTACACCGGCGGCAAGAGTGAAGAACTGGTGGGAAAGTTTATTGCCGATCGCAGCCTGCGTGATCGGGTGGTGCTGGCTACGAAGTTCACTTTCAACAGCGATCCGGGGAATCCAAACGGCGGGGGCAACGGCCGCAAGAACCTCTATCGCGCCATCGCGGGCTCGTTGCGTCGCCTGCGTACGGACTACATCGACCTTTACTGGTTGCACGCATGGGACACGGTGACTCCGGTCGAAGAAGTCGTGGCCACCTTGAACGACCTGGTGCGCGAAGGAAAGATCCGCCATTACGGATTCTCTGATACTCCGGCTTGGTATGTTGCCCGCGCTTACACACTGGCCGAGAAAGAAGGCAAAGAACGTCCCATCGCTCTGCAATTGGAGTATTCGCTGGTGGAACGCAACATCGAGCGCGAGCACATCCCGGTTGCCCAGGAACTTGGGTTGGGGATTTGCCCCTGGAGCCCCTTGGCCAGTGGATTCCTTACCGGCAAATACAAGCGCCAGGGGAATGACGGCAGCGGAGATGGCCGGCTTGAGAAGACGAAGGATTCGGGTAACCCAACCCTGATGCGATTCAATGCGCAGAACTGGAATATGCTGGATGTCTTGCTTGAGGTCGCCAAGCAAGTGGGCCGCACCCCTGCGCAGGTTGCTCTCAACTGGGTCGCAACTCAACCTGGCGTGACCTCGACCATCATCGGTGCGAGTAAGCTTTCTCAGCTCAACGACAATCTGAGTTCCATCGAGTTCAACATCCCCGCGGAACTTCGCAAGCGTGTCGACGAGGCGAGCGCTCCGCCATCGATTCATCCCTACATGTTCTTTGAGTCGTTTATTCAGGGCATGATCAGCGGAGGCACAGCCATCAACGCGTGGAAGCCGGTTCGGCTCTATAACGCAACCAAAGCCGCTGAGCCGCAGCCTGCAGTGACGGCGGAACGGAAGGCCAGCTAGTCGAATGCCGAACGAACGCATCGTCGGAATCGATCTCGGCACCACCAACTCCTTGGTGGCGTTTATGCAAGGGGAGACGCCTGTCGTCATCCCGGGCGAGGATGGCCTGAACCTTGTGCCTTCCGTTGTGGCTTTGGACGAGCGAGGACAGATTGTGGTGGGGAGCGGAGCGCGGAAATACTTGATCGAAACGCCGGAACGTGCGGTCTACTCGATCAAGCGCCTGATGGGGCGCGGCGTCGACGACATTCAGGAAGAACTCAAACTGTTTCCGTTTCGTCTTGCCGAAGACCTGCAGCCGGGAGAGGTTCTTCGCATTCAATTGGGAGACAAGACCTACACGCCGCCGGAAATCTCCGCTTTCATTCTGCGTCAACTCAAGCGCAATGCGGAACGTTTCTTCGGCGGGCCTGTCAGTAAAGCTGTCATTACCGTTCCGGCTTATTTCAATGACGCACAGCGTCAGGCCACGAAAGACGCCGGGCGCATTGCTGGGCTTGATGTTCTGAGATTAGTGAATGAGCCTACGGCGGCGTCTCTCGCCTACGGTCTCGAAAAGAAGAAAAATGGCATCGTCGCTGTCTACGACCTGGGCGGGGGCACGTTTGATATCTCGATTCTCCGTCTGCATGACGGAATTTTCGAGGTCATTGCCACCAACGGTGACACTCACCTTGGCGGCGACGACATCGACAATCTGCTGATCACGATTGCGCTCGACGACATTCGGGGTGACTTGGGGATCGACCTGCGCCGCAGTGGCGAGGGCGTACAGACCATCCGCAAAGCAGTCATCGATGCCAAGATTGCCCTTTCCTCACAAGACTCGGCGAAGCTGAACATCGAATTGCCCGGAGGAAAGCGCTACCAGCGCGAAATCACCCGCCAACAATTTGAGCAGCTGATCGACCCACCCAATTTGCCGAAAGCCTCGATCCTGCAGCGTACCATTGGCCCGTGCAAGCAAGCGATGAAAGACGCCGGCCTGAAGCCGGAGCAAATCGATGAGGTCGTGCTAGTGGGTGGTTCCACCCGCATTCCGAAAGTGCGAGCCTTAGTGCAGGAACTGTTCAAGCGCACGCCACATACTGATTTGAATCCCGATGAAGTCGTGGCCTTGGGTGCTGCTGTGCAGGCGAACATTCTGGGTGGCGGTTCCGAAGCCACCAAGGAAATGTTGCTGCTCGATGTGACGCCGCTGTCCCTGGGCATCGAAGTCGCCGGCGGCGTGACCGACAAGATCATCTTGCGCAACTCGACGATTCCCGCGTCGGCGACCCAGTTCTACACGACACAAGTCGAAGGACAATCAAACGTTGCCATCCATGTTCTGCAGGGAGAACGCGAGTTGGCCAAAGACTGCCGCTCGCTGGCTCGCTTCGATCTCAAGGGCATACCGCCCATGGCGGCCGGCATGCCGCGAATCGAGGTGAAATTCCTGATTGATGCCAATGGCATTCTGCACGTCTCCGCGCGCGAGCAACGCAGCGGTAAAGAAGCCGAAATCGAAGTGCAACCGAGTTACGGTCTGACCGACGAGCAGGTCGAGAGCATGCTGCTGGAATCCTTCGATTACGCCGAAGAAGACTTCCGGCAGCGCCAGGTGATCGAGGCCCGCAACGAGGCAGAGACGATCCTGAGCGCCCTCGAGAAGGGCCGTCGTAGTCCGGCTTGGGGTCAACTCACATCTGACGAGCACAAGCGCATCGCCAAATTAGTGAGGGCTCTCAACGAAGTTAGAGGGAAAGATGACTATCAGGCGATCCGCAAGGCGATTGACGAATTGAATCATGGCACGATGCATTTGGCGGAACTGATGATGGACTCCGCCGTTTCGACCGCCCTGAAGGGCAAGACCATGGACGAGGCGGACCTGGGCGAGGGCCCGGCGGCGCCGCATCCGGTGGCGAAGGCAGATTTTGAGTAGGGCAGGGGTCAGGGCTTAGGTGTCAGGTCTCAGGAAAAGGCCAACGAAATTGAGGTTTGCAGACCTGACACCTGACACCGTGAGACCCGAGGGAGAAAATTATGGCAGAGGAAAAACACAAAGGCGCGACTGGGATCATCGATGCGCCTAGCGAGAATACGATTCAGGTGACCTTTCTGCCGGAAGGCAAGACGGTTCAGTTCGAGCACGGCAAGCTGCCCTACAAAGACCACGGCAAGGAACAGTCGCTTCTCGATGTCGCTCTGAACAACGGCGTGCGTCTCGACCACGCCTGTGGTGGCAACTGTGCGTGCACAACGTGCCATGTCTGGGTCAAGGAGGGAGCGGAGAATCTCTCCGATATGGACGACGACGAAGCCGACCGCCTCGACATGGCCGCCGATCTGCAACTCAATTCGCGCCTGGGCTGCCAGGCGGTGATCACAAAGCCGGGCAAGGTTGTGGTGGAGATTCCAGCGTGGAACCGGAACTATGTTTCGGAGGAACACTGAGAGAGAGCTGTCAGCTCTCAGCTGTCAGCCCTAGCTCTTCTGGCAGAATCGGAAGAGCAGAGGGGATTCTATCTAGTTTTCTTGTGAGCTGAGTTCCTAAGAATTGTCATGCTGAGCGTAGCGAAGGAGCTGCTTTCCTCGCTGGAACAGCAGGTCCTTCGGCTCCGCCTCAGGGATTGACACCTCATGAGTTGGACGGAGCAAGAACAGACGGCTTAACTCCGAGTCTAAATTGGCTGTGAGTTGTCGCATGTGGAAGGAATTGGCATGCCAAAAGATCTAACCTGGGATGACGCCGAAGACATCGGCATTCTGCTGTCGGAAAAGCACACCGACGTCGATCCGCTTGCGGTGCGCTTCACGGATCTGCATCGCTACGTCACAGAACTCCCCGGATTCAAGGATGATCCCAAGAAGTCCAACGAGTCCAAGCTGGAAGCTATCCAGATGGCGTGGCACGAGGAGTTCCTGGAGCGCACGCAAGGCTAGTTTCTGCTTCGCGGACTACTGCGGAAGCACGGGGCCCGTTCCACTTCGCTCCGCTCGAGACCCAAACTGGCGTAATACCAGCCTAGGGCAATGAACTGCTTAGCTCCTGCGAATGCCGACCGTCGAACAGTTCAAAGGCTAAATGCAAGGTGCTAAGAGCTTTGCACTCGAGTGATTGTCGTGTTTACCGTGTCAGCACCGGAGAGGCGATCGCCTTGCGCGACTCGCCAGTGCGCGCGTGTGCACGCCTTATCGGGCTTTGCGACCCGGCAGGGAGGTCGACGTCATGGCCTTCATGTGCGCGCCAGAGGGCCGCATCCCCGGCTTTGCTGGCCTCGTTCGCAGCCGCACGGATGGCGCGGACGATGCGAGGGCGGGGTCGTTCTCGGAGAGAGCGAGCAACTTCTTCATGATCTCCGCCTTTTCCCACTTTTCCGCGCGCTTGGGCTTGCGGGCAGAGAGCTTCAGCAGCAAGGCCAGCGCTGCGACGCCGATACCCGCCAGCGCAATCACCATTCGAAGCGATGCGATGTCATACATATGCCCGGTTCCTTGATACGAGGAAATTAGTCTCGCGCGGCCAGATTAGGCATTTTGCTCCGCCGTTGCCGTAGAGGACAGGTTACCGAAGGTGTTGGCCTGAATTCGCTCCTACGGCTGATTACCTAAAGCGAGCTCCATTACCCTGCTTCCGCTCCCTAAAGGGTTCTCATCTGGGAAGAGGGTTGTAATGATGGCAATCTCCTATGTTTCTCGGGACAGGATTTCAACTTTTCGACACAAGTTGAACGAGTTACTGCGGATCGTAGATCAGTTCAAGCGTTACGCCACCATAAGGCTCAGTATCGAGGTAGACTGCGCGACCTTTCCCTTTTGCTGTTTTCCACGCTGCCAATTGGGAGGGGGGCGCCCCGCGTGCCTCCATAATCCGGATCGCGTCGTCCATATCGTTCACGTTCACACCTAGGTGGTGGAAGCCTTCTCCATGCGATTTCTGGTATTCCACGTAAACATCCGGACCCGTAATCTGCTGTACCCACTCGAAGGGAAATTCCCCCGTTCGATCCCAGCCAAGCCACATTTCATATGTGCCGGGCTGACCTCGATAGACGCGATCGAGGCTTATGTTGTGGTCGATCCTTGAAAACGGCCGGAATCCGAGGCCGGTGAAGTAAGAGTCCACCTTGCGCACGTCGTCGACGACCCAGGCAAAGTGGGTGATCTTCGTCAGCGGATATTGGTTTCCGGTCGCAGCACTCGTTGGGTGTGCCCGGGCGTCCGGATCGTCGATCAGCCCGATGGTGTGTCCTCCACCTTGCGCGGCTGTATCCAGGTAAGCGCATCGGCCCCTTCCCGCCGTGCCTTGCCAGCTATCCTCAACCACTACTCCAACTCCCTTGGAAGAGAAGTACTTGAGTTGATCGTCGAACTCCTGGGATGAGCGCACCGCGTAGCTGAGCACGCGAATTCCGTCGCCGTGTTTTTTGAGTTCATCCTGCCAGAACTTCCCGCCCTGCACAGGGTGTATCCAGCGGATTTCGAGTTCACCAACCCGGGCGGTGACGTGCTTGGTTGTCGCGGAATCAGGCTTGCCCCGATAGGTCAAATTTGGGTACTTCACCTCTCCAGCACGATGAATGTCGCGGATGCCGAGTCGTTGCCAGTAATCCGCGGCGCGATCTACATCGCCCACGACCCACGTGATCTGTGCAACATGGTGGTAGACGGCGGGATCAAGCGCGGGCGTTGCGGCCGAGGGTACGGAGCTCGCTTGTTGAAGCCCTGGCAATGAGCCGGCAAGGACTACTGCACCCACAATGACCAGCAGCACCGCGCTGAGTTTTAATGAAGTTGCTTTCACGCAGCCTCCCGAAATTTTGCGGGCATTATAAGCCTCGAATTGCAGCCCAATTTAGCGCCAAATTTTATCTTGACCGAAGGATACGGAATGCGCGATGATATGGCGTTATACAACATGTCGTAGATAGATATAATGCAATATGTCATAGTGATTTACGACATGACGCTATTAGATATGACGTAAGAGGACGTATGGATTCACTTCCCGTCACCGAACCCGTGCTTCTCATCCTGCTCAGCCTGGCCAAGGAACCTCGCCACGGATACGCAATCCTCCGTGATGTGCGGGAGATGAGCCATAGCCGAGTACTCCTCAGCACTGGCACACTCTATGGCGCGCTTCGTCGCTTGCTTGCTGAAGGTTGGATCGAGCGAGTTTCCGAAGAAGATGCTTCCCGAGGCCGGCAGGCTTACCGCCTTACCGCGCGCGGCGAGCGCAATCTCCAGCAGGAAGTCCACCACTTAAAGCAACTCACTCGCATGGCCAGTTTTCGCGTAGCGCCGAAAGGGACCTGACTTCATGTCCTGCGTCTACCGCTTTCTCCTGCAGCTGTACCCATCTGCGCATCGCCATGAGTACGGCGAAGAGATGCTGGCCGTGTTCCGCGAGGTGCAAGCCGAGACACGGGGGAAAGGCATTCTGCGCACGGGTCGATTTTGGATCCGGGAGGTACTGGGTTTGCTAGGCGGCGCTTTTGAGGAGCACTTCCGCTCCCTTATGGGTTCCAGCTATCCACCATCAATTTTCTTAAGGAGGCCGATCATGCGGTCTGAATTTCGTTTTCCAAAAGCTACGGCCACACTAATGACGATCATTCTGGCCGCGGTCGTAATGGCCATCGAGAAGGCGACAGCCATCGTGAATTCTGTCCCTCATACTGGCCCGCACGTGGGTCCCATCCAGCCGGCACATTTCACCTTGTTCCCGACATTGCTTGTGATTTTGACTTTTGGGTGCGTCGCAGGCGCGATCGGCTGGGCCGTTGCTTTCGCCCTGCACCGTACAGGTGTGCAGCGGCTGGCGGATTTCAATCCTTCCGGGCGACAGGCTTCGGGGGGCCGTTGAGCACCTGCTTGCGGCACCCCCCTGCGTCCAATAGGGCCTAGCAAGTCATGCGTTTTCTGTTGCTTACAGGGTAGTGACAAGTTACTAGCTGGATCCGGTCTTTCGGTCTAAAATGGCATTCGATCGCATCTGTATTTAGTCGCATCCAAGGATGCGAACAGGCTCTATCCGCCTGAGGCGGAGGGGCACTGGAGGACATTGTGAGTCTCACTCCGATCGGCGAACCTCGCCATAAAGTCACCGTCGCTTCCCTTCGGGAAAAGAAACGTCATCACCAACCAATTACCTGCCTAACGGCGTACGACTACGCCAGTGCGCGCCTGGTCGACGAAGCCGGCATCGACATGGTGCTGGTTGGCGATTCGTTGGCTATGACGATGCTGGGCTACGAGAACACGCTCTCGGTCACGATCGACGAGATGCTGCATCACGCTCGCGCCGTGCGCCGCGCCGTGAAACACGCGCTGCTGGTGGTGGACATGCCATACGGCTCCTACCACGTGAGCGTGGACGAAGCCGTGCGCAACGCAGCTCGGTATGTGAAAGAGGCAGGCGCCGAGGCCGTGAAGATTGAAGGCGGCGAGAAGCGCGCGGATCTTATCCGCCACATCATTGACGCGGAGATTCCGGTGGCCGGTCACATCGGGCTGACTCCCCAATCAGTGAATGTGATGGGTGGCTACAAGGTGCAAGGTAAGGATCTTTCTGCGATCGAACGCCTGATGCGCGACGCGGTGGCTCTCGATCGTGCCGGCGTGGCTTGCATCTACCTCGAAGGTATTCCGCGAGAGGTCGCGGCCATGATTACGGCCGAAGTGGAAACGCCCACCATTGGCATTGGCGCGGGGCCTGAGTGTGACGGCCAGGTATTGGTCTTCCACGACATCTTGAACTTGACCTTCCAGCAGCCCGCGAAGTTTGTGCGTCGCTACGCGGACGCAGCTGCGTTGATTACGCAAGCGGTGCAGTCGTTCCGGGCCGATGTAGTTTCGCACCAATACCCTTCCGATGCCGAGTCCTACCATCTGCCAAAGGAGACGCAGGTCGCCTTGGAAACGGTGCTGGAACGGAAGCGCGCGATGCGGCGCTAGGACTGCAAGGAAATTCTGATTAGGTCGAGCGCGATTCACTCCGCTGGTGACCGTACGTGAGCTCGAGAGAAACGCAAGGTCCCTCCACTCCGAATTCCCGCACGCTGCGCGTGCTGAAATTCTCCGGTCGGGATGACAGGATGTGTTACCACTCGATAGGCCCCATGCACTAATTTCAGTGCATTTTTCATAACCCTGTAACATCGGCCGCGTATAAGTCAGAGTATGGAAGCGGCGGTCTATGACACGCTGATCCTCTCTGACGTGCATCTGGGCGCGGAGGTGAGTCGTGCGCGTGCGGCCACCCGCATGCTCAAGGAGAACGCCTTCCGCCGGTTGATTCTTCTGGGCGACATCTTCGCGGACCTGAATTTCGGTCGGCTCAAGAAAGAACACTGGCAGTTCCTCGGCACGATTCGCAGGCTCTCCAATCCAAAACGCAAGGTCGAAGTAGTGTGGGTCGAGGGCAATCACGACCTCGGACTGACCAATGTCATGTCGCACCTGGTGGGAGTGAAGGTCTACCAGAAATACGCTTGGAACTATGCTGGGCTGCGGCACGTTGCGATTCACGGCCACCAGTTCGACGGCTTCGCGGTAAACAGTGTCTCACTCAGTAATGTCGGAACGTGGCTGTACCTGCTTCTGCAGAAACTCGACCTGCGAGGCAAGCCCCTCGCGCGCTTGATCGACCGCTTGAACACGCGCTGGCTGCGCATGTCGGCCAAGGTGGCGGCGGGTGCGTTGTCGTACGCTCGCATGCAGGGCGCGGACCGCATATTCTGTGGGCATACGCACGACGCGACGCACCGCGAGCAGGCTGGCGTTCACTACTACAACTCAGGCGGCTGGATCGACTCGCGGTTGACCTACATCACAGTTGCAGAAGACGGCGTTCGCATCCACGAGTACATCGATGAGGATGATGCGAAGGCGCAAAATTTTCCATCGGAAGAACAAGGCAGCGAAACGCCAGAATCAGAATTCCTGGAACCAGTGGAATATGAGGGCGTAGGCTCCTAAGCCGAAGATCCCGCCCTGAAGCCTAACACCCAAAATCTAAGACCTGGCACTTTTTCTTAAAAGCTGATTACCAGCCCGGTGGACGCTCGAATCATATTCTGGTGTGTTTGAAAGACGTTCAGGCGCAAGTAATCGGCCTGGACGCGCCAACCGAACGGGCCTTGCCATTTGTAGTCGACGCCGCCCCCGCCGCCTGCAGTCCATTTTGTATCGGAATCAAAAAAGCCTGTAGTGGCCACGTTCACGCGGGTCGCGCCAGCGAGGCCGTGCACAAATAGGCGATAGTTTCCACGAAACCGCGAAATCTGCGGACCAGCCACATAAGTGTATTGCTTCACGCGCACATCAGGGATGGCCGGCGTGCAGACCGGTACGGTCACGCAGGAAATAGGAAACTGATTCCATCCGTACTGCGCGCTGCCATCAAAAAGCACGGTTAGCCAAGGCTTGAGGCGGAACATTTCCAGCGACCCCTCATAGCCGTGCAAGCTGGTGCGCTGGTCAGAGGCGTAGTTCGTGTTGCCGTATGCGTAGCCCGCAAAGATGGTGAACCGGGAATTCTGAGCAGCCGCAATACTGCCCAGCCCGAAAAGGGCCAACACCATGAGGGCGCGTTTCAACACAGGAACTCCTCCTCTAGGCCGCGTGCAATGATGTGATGGAACCTTAAAGAAATTTTGGATGCGCCGGCTTTCAAAAACTTTGCCCGTTCTGTGTGACGTCGAATCGTAGCTCCGAAATGAACCCCATATTGTAGACGCGAACTAATGTTCGCGCAGGAAGCGATAGCGCCCCTGGCGCTCGGCTGCGACCGCTTCGGCGACCTGGAGGAAGGCGCGCCCCGCATGAGTCAGACTGGCTTCTTTGCGGTATACCACCCGCAGCTTGCGATGCAGCTTCAGTTCGCGCACTTCGATGCTGACCAATTCGCCACGAGCGAGTTCGTTCTCGACACTGATGAGCGGCACGAGTGCCACACCATTCCCCATCGAGACAAAGCGCGTGATCGCCTGCAGTGTGGGCAGCTCCACATCCATGTGTAAGGGCGTTTTGTGCCTGCGAAAGGTCTCGATGACTTTTTCGCGGTAAGGTGACGACACGATATGCGCAATGAATACTTCCGCACCCAATTGGCGGATGCTGACTTGCTTCTCCGAAGCCAGAGGATGGCTCGGGGGAACCACGAAGGTTAACTCATCGAGGTAAACGACGATCGAACGCAGGCGCGGTTCCTGAGGATCGTAAGAGAGAACTCCCATCTCGATTGTGTGGCGAAGCAAGTCATCCGGGATGTGACTGCCGAGTGATCGCTGCACTGTGATTTTGATCATGGGATGCAAGCGGCGGAATTCGGCCAGCACGGGGAGCAGGTACAGCCCTGTAAATTCGTTGGCTGCAATGGCCAGCTTGCCCTTCTGTAGCTCACGGAGTTCGACCAGGGCTTCCTCGGCGTCGCTCCGCAGGTTGAGGAGTTTTTCGGCGTATTCCTGCAGGGTGCGGCCGGCGTCTGTAAGGACCCCTTCGCGCGATGAGCGGTCCAACAGGGGCTCTCCCAACTCCTCCTCGAGCTTGCGGATCGTCTGGCTGACGGCCGACTGGGTGCGAAAAAGCTTCTCGGCGGCACGCGAGAACCGCCGTTCGCGAGCCACCGTCAGGAAGACCTCGAGCTGGGAAAGTTCCATGGTTGGCCTTAAGAGAAAGTTGCATCCCTATTAGGGCAACTGATTGTCTTCATAATGTCTAATACTAATTTAAAGATTATAAGCTTTGCTTCAGGCCGCCGTCTACCTACCATAGAACCTCATACACAGGAGGCCTGCACCATGGAACGAGTACGAATCACGGTCTTCGATACCACCCTGCGCGACGGTGAGCAGTCGCCGGGGTGCAGCATGAACGTCCACGAGAAGATTCGCATGGCCCATCAGCTCGACAGGCTCGGCGTGGACGTGATCGAAGCGGGATTCCCGATTGCTTCCGAGGGAGATTTTCAGGCGGTGCAGGCGATTGCCGGGGCCATCCGCCGGCCTATCATCGCGGGTCTCGCCCGCGCCTGTGCACTCGACATCGAACGCGCCTGGGAGGCCCTGAAGGGGGCCGCGCGGCCTCGCATCCACGTATTCCTGGCCACCTCCGATATTCACCTTAAGTACAAGTTGCGCATTTCGCGCGAGCAGTGCCTGCAGCAAGCTCGTGAGAGCGTGAAGCTGGCCAAGTCTTTTTGCGATGACGTGGAATTTTCGCCCGAAGATGCCACCCGCACCGATCGCGATTTTCTCGTACAGGTAGTACAAGCGGTTGTCGATGCTGGCGCAACCACGGTCAACATTCCCGATACCGTGGGCTACACGATGCCGGCCGAGTTCGGCGAGATCATTCGGATGCTCAAGGAGCGAGTACCGGGAATCGAGAACGTAGTGATTTCCACGCACTGCCACAACGATCTTGGACTAGCGGTCGCGAACACCATGGCCGCGATCGCCGCCGGTGCGTGGCAGGTCGAGTGCACGATTAATGGCATTGGCGAACGGGCAGGGAATGCTTCTCTGGAAGAGATCGTGATGGCGATGCGGGTACGCCCGGATCGTTATCCCTTTGACTGCGGAGTGGCCTCGGAACAGCTTTATCCCGCCAGCCAGCTGCTGAGCGAAATCACCAAGGTTCCGGTCCAGCCCAACAAGGCGATTATCGGGCGAAACGCGTTTGCGCACGAAGCGGGCATCCACCAGGATGGCATGCTGAAGAACCCGCTAACCTACGAGATCATGACGCCACAATCGGTAGGCGTGCCCGACTCCAAGTTGGTTCTGGGTAAACATTCTGGGCGGCACGCGCTCAGCCTGCGCTGCGAGCAGCTCGGATATCAGTTCGAGCGTCGCGAACTCGACGAGGTATATCGGAGGTTTGTAGTACTCGCTGACCAGATCAAGCACGTCGAAGATCATCACTTGCTTCAGCTGATTCGGGAGGCACGGCACGAGACACCACGCATCCCACCCGCCCACGCCGAAATTTCGCAAACCGTGCTCGCGGCCACTGGGACCGCGTATCCGGTGCCGGCTCAGATCGAAAGGCATCCGCTGGAGATGGCGCTGCATTCCGCGCATGACCATCACTCGGAGCAGGAAGACTATTTGTGGGGAGTATAGGTAGTTTGTAGTTCACCGAGCCCGGCTTCTAGCCGGGCTGTTCTTTTTGCGAAAGAATGTTGGCTTTGCGTCACTGCGGAACATGCTTCTTCCTCCCGCAATCTTATGTAGAATTCGGTGCTCAGCAGGCAAGGAGATTCTGTGCTTCTTAACCTGACGATCGTTGCCGGCGACGGTATTGGGCCGGAAGTCACTGACGAAGCCATCCGTGTTCTGGAGGTCGTTTGTTCGGGCTTCGGACACGATCTCAAGCTCACCCGAAAGAATATTGGCGGAGCCGCGCTCACCGCGAGCAACGATCCGCTACCTCCGGACACGCTGGCGGCTTGTCTATCTTCGGGTGCAGTACTGCTAGGCGCTGTGGGATCTCCGGCGTTTGACAAGAATCCGAGCCATTTACGGCCTGAGGCCGGATTGTTGCGTTTGCGGCGTGAGCTGGGGGGGTACGCGAATCTGCGTCCAGCCGTCTGTTTTCCGGCGCTCGTGGACGGTTCACCGCTGCGGCCCGAGGTGGTGAAGGGCACGGACATCCTGATCGTGCGGGAGTTGCTGGGTGGAGTTTATTTCGGACAACCCCGTTCTATCGACGGCGAAGCCGGTTCACGACAGGCGTTGAACACAATGCGCTACGGAGAGCCGGAGATCGAGCGGATCGCGAGGGTGGCGTTCGAGTTGGCACGGGGGCGCAGACGGCAAGTACTCTCCGTGGACAAGGCCAATGTTCTCGAATGCTCGCGACTCTGGCGCGAAGTGGTAACGCGCATTGCGGCGGACTATTCGGACGTAAGGCTGGCACATCAGTACGTCGACTCGGCCGCCATGCTGCTGGTGTTGAAGCCTGCGGAATTCGACGTCATCCTCACAGAGAACATGTTTGGCGACATCCTCTCCGATCAGGCAGGTGGTGTCGTTGGCGGGTTGGGCATGCTTGCGTCGGCCAGTATCGGCGGCTCTGTGGGGCTTTACGAGCCGGTTCATGGCTCAGCACCGGACATTGCTGGCAAAGGAATCGCGAACCCGCTGGGCGCGATTTTGTCAGCGGCCATGCTGTTACGCCATTCGTTTCACCTTGAACGGGAGGCCGCGTGCATCGAGTCGGCGGTACAGGGCACTCTGGCAGCAGGACATCGAACCAAGGACCTTGCTCGGGCGGGACAAGCCGCGCTGAGCACATCGGAGATGGGCGCCAAGGTTGCGCAAGCTGCACAGGCAGCGATCAGTCGCAAGGGCCCGCAGGAGAAATCTGCGTAGCTCGTCTCTTTTAGAACGCCGCGAGGCAATAGTTGCAGCTGAGACGACCAATCAGCGAGCCGATTTCTCAAGAAGTTGCTCGAGGTATTCCTTCCAAACAGCAGCCCAGGTGTGAGTGCCATGCCCGTGCGTCTTGTCGCTAATCGGCAGAAGAATGAAAGTACCGCTCTTCAGACGTTTGCTCTCGCGCTCCGCAATTCCTAATTCGGGTGGATTGATGAAATCGTCTGCCGAGTTGATCCAGGTGAGCGGTGCGCGGATCTTCTCAAGATTTGGTGATGGATCATAGTTGCGGGAAGCGTTCACCTGATAGAGGAGATCGTTGGCGTCCAGCTCTGCGATCCGCTTATCCGCAGACTCTGCGACGTACTTGTCTGCCGTAACCTGAGTGGGAAAGGTTTTTTGCATCACGAGAGGAGCGCTGCCCGCAATCGTGAGAAGATCGGAAGCGGTGCGTAGGGCCTGCCTTGGTTGTTCTTTGTACTCCCCGCGCTTCCAGTCAGGATCGTTTCGGATTGCATCCATCAACATCTTTCGCCAAAGACGATTGCGGCCGGCAATCTGAACGGGCAGGCACGCCATCGGCATTAAGGCGTCCATGAAGTCCGGATAGGTCTCTCCCCACACGAACGAATGCATGCATCCCATGGACGTCCCGAAGATCAGCCGCAGATGCTGCACGCCCAGCCCTTGCGTCACCAGGAGGTGGTGGGCGGCGATCATATCGTCGTAGTCGTACTGGGGGAAATGGGCATGCATGCCGTCGCTGGGCTTTGACGATTTCCCGTGTCCGATTCCGTCCGGCAGAATGATGAAATAGCGCCTGATATCGAGCGGCTGCCCGGGACCATACAATTCGTCAGCGAATTGCGACGCGAGAAATTGTTCACCGGATCCGCCCGTGCCGTGAAGGATAAGAACCGCATTCGTTACGACACTCTGAGGGTTGCGGGTAGGCTGGCCCAAGGTCCGGTAGTGGAGGCGTACCTCCGCCATCTGCTCACCGGAGCGGAACTTGAAGTCACGGGCGACGAAGTCACCTTCGGTGATCGGATACTTCGTTGCTTGGCCGAAGGTGTGTGGCGCGACGAAAAATACGATTACAAGGATCTTGGCGCGAATGGAAATGGTCATGGCTGAACTCGACAAGACTCGAGGAATTTCTGAAAAGCCCCGGATAAGTCGCCCGGCTTGAAGGGCCTCAGCCCACCCTCCCGCAGAGGGCGGGGGTAGGGGCACCCCTCGTTGGCTGACTCATATTCAGACTAATCAGGTATCTCTAAGGTTCAAAACTCTTGATGCGAGTTACCGTCGCCGCATCGAGCTTCTGCACCAGGGCAACCATCAGATCGACTGCACGGTCGAAGTCGCTGCGGTCGATGATGCTGTTATGCGTATGCGTGGAGCGAGCCGGCACCAGGACCGTTGTCACGGGTACGCCAATGTTATGCAGCTTGATGGCGCCGGCGTCATCGCCGAATCCCTGGACGAAATCGAATTGCAACGGGATGTGCTGCTGGCCGGCCACCTCTTTTACGAAGGCGACCAGTTTTCGATTGGGTAGCTCGCTGAAAGTGTAGAGCATCATGCCTGGTCCGCCGCCGAGTACCTCCTGCGATGCTTCCGGTCGGATGCCCGGAACATCATTGGCAATGCCGACTTCCAGCGCGATGCCCAGGTCCGGATTGATCACCCGGGCGGAAGTTTGGGCGCCGCGCATTTCGATGCTGCCTTCCTCCTGCACTGTGACCGCATAGAAAAGCTGGTTCGGATGTGGCGCGTGCGCCAGCCGCCGCATCATTTCGAGGATGACGACGCAACCGACACGGTCGTCCCAGGCCTTGGCGAGGTAACGATTGTTGGCGAGGACTTCGAAGGTGGAAACAGGAACCACCGGGTCGCCCGGTGAGATCCCCAGAGCTTCTACGTCGGCAGGGTTGCCAGCGCCAATATCAAGATAAAGATCGTCGGGAGCAATCGGACGGGTATGCACGTCGCGAGGCGCGATATGCGCGTCCCAAAGATCGGTTACCGCCAGCACCGGACCCTTGGAGCCGATCACCACCCACCGTTGGTCGGGCAGGGCCGCTTCCAGCCAGTAGCCCAACATCTCCATAGAGAGAAAGCCGTCCGGTCGAACGCGACGAATCATGCCACCCAACTCGTCCATGTGGGCGTCAACCATGATGCGCGGCCCGGAGGTGCCCTGCTGTGCGATCACCGAGCCGAGGCCATCGTAGGAGATCTTGTCGGCGTAAGGCTTCATGTGCTCGACCATGATTTTGCGTACCGGGTCCTCGAAGCCGGGAGGACCGGGAGCCTCGGTAATTTCCTTCATCAGTGGAATCAGTCGGTCTTGTGCGTGGGCGGTGGAGAGGAACATCAGCAGAAAGGGGAGGACTCTGCGCATGGGCGAGATTCTATCGTGACGTTGACTGTTCCATCTTGATCTTTGCACCTCGAAGCCACCAACGCGGGGATTCTGCGGATTGCCCCCGGGCACAACGTCAGAGACGCCCCGTCCGACTGAGTATTCATTCAGAATTCACCTTCCATTCACATTCCCGTAAGACAGGGCCGTCTAGAGTTGCCGGGTTGATGATTTCGCCGGCTTAAAAGCCGCGCCAACCTGGAGATAGACGCCGATGAAGATGCAGGATGTTCGAATGAATTGGATCCCAAGACTTCGACGGACGACGAGGCTTCCGTTGATGACAGCTGCCCTGGTGATTGTGGCCGTCGCTAGCCTGGCATCCGCGAGCGACGATGATCGCAGACCTTATGCGATTGGGCTGTGGGGCGATCTTCCATATAACTCTGCGCAGGCAACCATCGGTGTGCCAAACCTGATCGCCGACATGAACAGTCAGAATCTCGTCTTCACTGCCAACGACGGAGACTTGAAGAGCGGGTCGAGTGAGTGCACCGACGCGGTGTACCAGCAGGCTCTGGCTTATTTCAGCTCCCTTAAGGCTCCAGCCGCGTTCACACCCGGCGACAATGACTGGACCGATTGCGATCGGACGGCGGGATATTCGTCACTCGCCCAACTTGAGAAAGAGCGCGCCTTGTTTTTCAGCACACCGTTTACGTTGGGGCAACACAAACTGCGCCAGCGGGTGCAGACAGCGGCCCTGTGCCTAGGCGTGAGTGGAAATGTTCCGTGTGTGGAGAACCGGCGCTGGACAGTGGGCGGTGTCACCTACGCAACGCTTAACATCCAAGGTTCCTGTAACAACCTGTGCGACACAGCTCCGGACCCGGCAGAATACGCCGCGCGCAACCAGGCGGCCATCCTGTGGATGCAGCAGACATTCGCTGAGGCGAAGGCGCGCCACTCGGCGGCAATCATGTTCATCTCGCAAGCCGACCCCGGATTCGATGCGACCGACGCCACCCGTGCACCCGTTCGCGACCCGAATACACTGGCCGAGACCGATGGTCAGCCCGACGGCTTTCAGGAATTTCTGTTGGCACTGCGCGATCAGGTGATCGCTTTTGCCAAACCGGTTGCTTATGTGCACGGCGACTCCCACTATTTTCGCGTCGACAAGCCATTTCTGAATGCCGCAGGAGCAAGGCTGGAGAACTTCACGCGTGTGGAGACCTTCGGCGACCATCAGGAGAACGGCATCAACGACGTGCACTGGCTCAAGGTGATGGTAGATGCGCGAAGCCGCGAGGTGTTTTCTTATCAACCACAGATCGTGCCAGGGAACCGTACGGCAGTGCCAGCTCCCTAGACGAGAATTGTGTTCGCGGTGCCGGCATTTCGTCGAATGTTTCGCGCGCATAGCGGGAAAACCTCAGACAATCGACGAATGTCGGCGCTGCTCATTCTCAATTACAACATCCCGGACTTCGTGATAAGTTTTTCACAGCCACTTTTTTTCTGTGGGTGTAGACTGTAAATAAATCCGCTCACAATCTATTTTTTTCAAAGCCAGGAGGCTGCGATGATTTCCAAGTGCGCGAATCCTGCTTGCTCCACCCGTTTTCTTTATCTGAACGAAGGCAAATTGTTTCGCTTTGAGCACGAGGTGAAAGAAGAGACGGAATTGCTATTGGGATTCGATCCCAATCTTCGAAAACGTTCGCGTAGCGTTGAATTTTACTGGCTGTGCAAAACGTGCGCGGCACAAATGACGCTGGTCCGGCGGAAGGATGGAGGAGTCAGACCAAACCGGTTGCCCGACGCCTGGAAGGCTGCCTCATAGGGTAGCGACTGCGGAAGGGGGGTCGGTGGCGTACTTTCCGCTGATCGAGTACCAGCGGATTCTCAGAATTTCCACGAACATCCGCAAGCCATCGCGTAAGGGACTGATACGAGTGCCTTCGCGGTGCGCCCAGCGCACCGGAACTTCCTCAATCTTGAAACCAAATCTGCGAGCCAGGAAGAGAATCTCCGGATCAAAACCCCAGCGCTCGATGTGCTGCAAGGGGAAGATCGATTGAACCGCCCGGCGGGTACATGCCTTAAAACCGCACTGGGTGTCACGATAGTGCAGACCGAGAATAATCCGCAGAGCCAGATTGAAAATGCGGCCGAACAACTGCCGATAGAGGGGTTGGCGTTGCGTCTGCAACTCGACGCGCAGCCAGCGAGAGCCCATCGCGATATCGGCGCCCGCATAGATGGCGGAGAACAGTTTGTCTGCCTCTTCGATCGGAGAGGAGAGGTCCGCGTCGGTGAATAAGATGACTTCCCCATTTGCGTGCAGCATTCCATTGCGCACGCTGTATCCCTTCCCCCGATTGCCAGGATTCTCGACCAGATGCAGCGCAGAATTCTCGAGAGCATAACTCCGGACGATTTGCGCGGTGTCGTCGGTGGAGCCATCGTTTACGACAAGGACTTCGGCATCCCAATGATTCCGTTGGGCATGGGCGAGAATCTTCTCGATCGTCGTGCGGATTCTCGCACTTTCGTTATAGGCCGGAATCACGATGCTGTATTTAGGGGCCAAAAGGAATCTTTCAGCAGCTTTTGTTATAAACCCGAATCACTAACCCGAGTTGCGGAGTGCGTCGCGAGGCCTAATGGAACGACAGGCAGAGTACTACGCAACCTGACGTTTGGCGAGCATAGAGAAGAACTCCGCCACCAGTTCTTCATCCCAAAGTCCATTTTGGGCTTCGACTCGCATGGTTAACGCGGCCTGCTCGTGGCTCAGGGTTGGTTTGTAAGGACGCGCCGTGCGCAGGGCGTCATAAACGTCTACGACCTGCAGAATCCGCGGCAAGAGCGGAATCTGGTCCTTGTGCAACCCGTCAGGATAGCCAGTGCCGTCGGAGTGTTCGTGATGAAAGCGGATAATCGGCAGCACAAGACGGAGTGACTTCAGAGGCTTGCAGATGTTCTCGCCGGTAAGGGGATGTCGTTTCATGACATCCCATTCTTCCGGCGTCAGGTTAGAGCCTTTTTTCAGAATCTCGTCGGGCACCGCAATCTTGCCCAGGTCGTGGAGATAACCGCCGCGTCGAAGGGCGATGATTGAGTCTTCATCCAGCCCTAGATGACGGCCCAAAGCAGCGGCCCGCTGCGAGAGCCGCTCGCAGTGTCCTTCCGTGTAGGGATCCCTGGCCTCAACACTCAAGCCCAGAGTGCACAGAACCGACTCTGCCGTTTCAAGCTCGTCGGTGAACTCCTTCAGCTTGAGAAGAGACTTGACGCGCGCGAACAGCTCGGCGGGAAAGATTGGCTTATTCAGGAAATCGTCGGCCCCAGCCTCGATCCCTTTGACCTTATCCTCGCGATCGCTGAGACCGGTAATGAGGAGGAACGGGATGAGCCGGGTGGCTGGATCCTCCTTCATTTGATGGCAGAGTTCGTAGCCCGAGCGGCCGGGCATGACCACATCGGAAAGAATTAAGTCGGGAGGGTGCCGGCGCACCTCCACCTCGGCGCGCGCGGCATCAGGAACGGTGGTGACTTCATAGCCGTGGCTGACGAGCAGTTCCCGCATCAATTCGATCATGTCCGGATTGTCGTCCACGACGAGAATGCGAGGGATACGGCGATGGATCAGTAACTCGCCCATACTTCAATAGAATGCGATTCCAGCGGATTAGTTGCAAGAAGAGGACCAATGTCCTCCCCTGGGCCGTTGTGAAAACTTGGCTATTGTAACGAACTTCCCAACGCATGAGCCCTCTTTCTTACGGAAAAATCGATTCTTTTCAATACCTCCGGGCTTTCCCTGAGTGGGAATAGGAAAACGCACTAATGTGCCGGGTGACCTTGTCGACTCCGCAGAACAGTTCCTAGGCTGACGGCATGCACCAAAAATCGCCCTTATTGGTTGTCACCCTTTGTTCGATCTTGGCCCCTGCCGCCGCGGCTCTTCCGAAACCCCACATCATTAGCTTCGGTAAATGGACGTCGGTGAAGTGGGCTGCGGCCGGGACCGAAGCCTAGTCTTCTGAGATCAAGGTTCGCGGACTCTTCGTTGATACCCGGCTGAAGGAGTTCACCATCGGGTCGCCGCACGAGGTCACGGATCAGCTTTTCGTCGTGCAACGCGCATACCGCCTCAACGATAGCTTGCCCGACGAGCCGGGCAGCGGTGCTCGCTGGCAGTGTCAGTGCGGAGGCTGGCTGCTCGTGGATCGCATCACCGGCAGGGTGACGGCGATCCCTCTGCCGGAGTTTGACACGCACGATTCCAATGCAAGCTGGTACCGCGACTACATTGCGTACTGTGGTTTTTCAGATGACGGCAAGAAACTGTCTACCATCGTCGTCCAGCTTGGACGACGAAAGCCTGTTCTTAAGAAACCACCGGGCGAAACCGGCGAGGATACTTCCGATTCTCAATGTTCTCCACCAGGATGGCAGAGGCAACCGGCGCGAGTAACGTTTGCACCTACAAATGGACAGAAAGTGATGTTCGCCCTGCGGGGACGCGTGGTCGATTTGGTTGAGGACGAGGAGGAAGACGAGTCGGGTTCGAGGTAAGGGCGGTGGCTCAGTCTCCGGTTGTCAGAACGGATCTCATGAATCATCCGGGAAAGGGCCCGGCTTCCCCAGGCTGCTGGAAGGTCATGTAGCAACAAAAAAGGGAAGGGCACGAATTTGTTCGTGCCGTAAACCATTGAAGATTCGTCGGCGCTTTAGCGCCCGAGGTTCGCTTTGCTGAAGACGCATGAGTTTTTCCGCAGCCAGTCCAGCCGTGCGCTGGAGACCAACAAACACGCGGACTTCAGCCCCTGAGGTCCGCTGTTGCTTCTTGGCACACTGCTTTATGAGACGGTTCTCAATTATTTAGCCAGTTGTCAGTCCCCAGCTGTCTCGACCGCGGCCATTTCCTCGGCGGCGATCTTCGCTGTGACTTTGGCACTGGTTACCAGAATCACGGACGC
>Ga0075434_100001179_pt1 | contig 21655 bp, 24 predicted proteins | sample RhiMethybrSRZTD3_FD_75298 | JGI IMG/M metagenome (GOLD analysis project Ga0075434, IMG submission 75298) | Populus rhizosphere microbial communities from Tennessee, USA - Rhizosphere MetaG P. TD hybrid SRZTD3 | ecosystem: Host-associated > Plants > Roots > Rhizosphere > Soil | place: USA... | reverse complement strand
GCGAAGCATCATGGCGGAGGCACTACTCAATCATTGGGGCCGCGGCTCGTTCCACGCCTACAGCGCCGGCACGCATCCCAAAGGCTCGGTCAATCCGGTCGCGCTGGAGCTCCTGCGGCACATGAACCTGCCGACCGAAGGGCTGCGCAGCAAGAGCTGGGACGAGTTCGCTATGCCCGACGCTCCGGTCCTCGACTTCGTGTTCACCGTGTGCGACCGCGCGGCCGGCGAAACCTGCCCCGTGTGGCCCGGAGATCCACTGAGCGCGCACTGGGGCGTGCCAGACCCGGCGCTCGTGACGGGCAGCGACGCGGAGCGCTGGGCGGCGTTTCGCGAGGTCTTCCACGAGCTCGAAAGCCACATCAAGGTTTTCACGAGCCTGCCGCATGCGTCCCTCGATCGCATCCGGCTTCAGAAGCACCTGGAGGACATCGGCCGCGCGCCGCGTCAGCCGCAGCCAGCCTGAGGAGTTCCTGATATACCGAGTTGCCCAGCGGGACACGGCCGCCCCGTTGCCACTCTGATATAGTCCGCGCCACCTGAGAGTGCGGCCAATATTCCCGTTGCAACTGTCTAATTTTTCAGGTATTTCGGCAGAGGCCATCGAGTTCTGGCGCGGCGAACGCCGCGTGCTCGCCGGCGTGTCTTTCGAACTGGCCCGGGGCGAATGCCTGCACGTGCTGGGACCAAACGGCTCCGGCAAGACGACCCTTCTGCGCGTCGTCGCAGGATTGCTGGAGCCGGAGCAGGGCTCGGTCCATTGGGGCGGGCGCCCGACGCGAGAGCAGCGCGACGCCTGGTGCGCGGCCTTCAGCTATCTCGCGCACAGCGATGGCCTCAAACCCGAGCTGACAGCACGCGAAAATCTCGCGTTCGAAATCGGGCTTCGTCGCCGCGTGCAGGACGCCGAGCTGGACGAAGCGCTTGCTCGAGTAGGCCTCGCGGGGCGCGACCAAGCGGCCGGCACCCTGTCGGCCGGCCAGCGTCGTCGCCTCGCGCTGGCGCGCGTCGTGCTTGCGGAGGCACCGCTCTGGATCCTGGACGAGCCCTATACCAACCTCGACACCGCCGGAGCGTCGCTCGTGTCGGATGTCATCACGCGCCACCTCGACGCCGGCGGCGCGGCGCTCATCGCCGCGCACCAGCCACCGGCCATCCCAAACCACGTGCCACGCCAGCTCGTTCTCGCGTGATGCACGCCACCGGCTTCATCGCAGCGATGCGCCTGACGATCCACCGGGATCTCCTGATCGCGTTCCGGCACTGGGGGCAGGTTGCACAGCCTCTCATTTTCTTCGTCATGGTCACGACGCTGTTCCCGCTGGCACTCGGGCCGGACCTCGCAACACTCCGCGGCATCGCGGCCGGCACGCTCTGGGTCGCCGCGCTCCTTGCGTCGCTCCTCGGACTCGAGCTCCTATTCCGAGCCGACCATGCGGACGGGACGCTCGAGCAGATGCTGCTGTCCGGTCAGCCGCTCGCCATGCTCGTCCTTGCAAAGGCCGTGGCGCACTGGCTCGTGTCGGGAATGCCGCTCGTGCTGCTGTCCCCGGTCGTCGCGGCGAGCCTTGCGGTCCCGCGCGCGGCCCACAACACGGTCCTGCTGTCACTCGGGCTCGGCACTGCCATTCTCAGCAGTCTCGGCGCGATCGGCTCCGCGCTGACCCTGGGACTGCGCCGCGGAAGTCTCCTGTTGGGGCTGCTCGTGCTGCCGCTTGCGATGCCCGCGCTCATCTTCGGCGCCCGGGCCATCGACCTGTCGATCCACGGCGACAGCCCCCGCGGCCCCTTGCTGCTGCTGGCGGCCATGCTCGCCCTGGCCCTCACCCTGACGCCGCCCGCGGTCGCGGCGGCGCTCCGGATCAGTGCAGAGTAGGGGCCCATGGCGTTCACCTGGTTTAACAAGCTGGCTTCGCCGCCGCACGCGTACCGCATCGCCGGCCGCCTGCTGCCCTGGTTCGCCTGGCCGTCAGGTCTCCTGATCGCCATCGGGCTTTACGGCGGGCTGGTGCTGGCGCCCCCGGACTACCAGCAGGGCGACGCTTTTCGCATCGTCTACGTGCACGCCCCGAGCGCCTGGCTGTCGATGCTCGTCTACGGAACCATGGCAGTTGCCGCGGCCATCGGCCTCGTGTGGCGCATCAAGATCGCGCACGCAGTCGCAGCCGCGGCGGCGCCGGTCGGCGCGTCATTCGCGTTCCTCGCGCTTGCGACCGGATCGATCTGGGGCAAGCCCATGTGGGGCACCTGGTGGGTGTGGGATGCGCGGCTGACTTCGGAGCTGCTCTTGCTCTTCCTGTACGCCGGCGTCATGGCGCTTCGCGCGTCGATCGACGACCGCGACCGAGCCGACCGCGCGTCAGGGCTGCTCGCGATCGTCGGCGTCGTGAACCTTCCGATCATTCATTACTCGGTGTACTGGTGGAATACGCTGCACCAGGGATCAACCCTGACGAAGCTCGGGAAGCCCTCGATGACCGGTGACATGCTCTGGCCCCTCCTGGCCATGCTCCTGGCGTTCACGCTCTATTTTGGCGCGGTCCTGCTGCTGCGCCTCCGCGGAGAGATTCTGCTGCGCGAGCGCGATGCCTCGTGGCTCCGTGCGGAACTGGCGCGATGAGCGGCTTTTTCGCCATGGGCGGCTACGGAGCCTTCGTGTGGCCCTGCTTCGCGCTGGCCACCGTCGTGCTCGTCTGGAACGTCGCCGCGGCAAGACGCCTGCACGCGACGGCCAGGAACCGTGCGCTTCGGCGCGCGACGGCGGGGCAGGGACGGCCATGACTCCGCGGCGCAAGCGCCTGCTCGCCGTGCTCGCCATCGTCGCGGGCGTCGGCATCGCAACCGCGCTCGCGATGCTCGCGTTCCGCGACAACTTGCTGTACTTCTACAATCCGACGCAGGTGCTCGCCGGCGACGCTCCGACCGGGCGCACATTCCGCATCGGGGGCATGGTCACTGAGGGAAGCCTGAAGCGCACGGCCGGGACACTACTCGTGCAGTTCGTGGTCACCGATTACCAGCACTCGGTGCCGGTGCGCTACGAAGGGCTCCTGCCTGACCTATTCAAGGAAGGGAAGGGCGTGATCGCCCATGGCCACATGACGGAGTCTGGCGAGTTCGCCGCGGACGAAGTGCTCGCGAAGCACGACGAGAACTACATGCCGCCGGAAGTCGCGGCGTCGTTGCATACGCCGACGCCGGCGCGCGTGTCGCAATGATCCCCGAGCTCGGCCAGTTCGCGCTGATCCTGGCGCTGCTGCTCGCGATTGCGCAGGTGGTCTTCGGCCTCAGCGGCGCCGCGCGCCGGGACCCCGCCTGGATGGCCGCCGCACGTTCCGCGGTCGTGGGCCAGTTCGTATTCGTCGCGCTCGCGTTCGGCGCGCTCGCCTGGGCCTTCGTCGAGCGCGACTTTTCGGTCAAGTACGTCGCCTACAACTCGCACTCCGAATTGCCGCTCTTCTACCGTATTGCGGCGGTCTGGGGCGCACACGAAGGCTCGCTGCTGCTGTGGTCGCTGTGCCTCTCCGCGTGGACCCTCGCGGTGACCGCTGCGAGCGCTTCGCTCGATCCGCCATTCCGCAGCCGCGTGCTGGGGTTCCTCGGGGTCATCAGCGTCGGCTTCCAGCTTTTCATGCTCACGACGTCGAACCCGTTCGAACGCCTGGTTCCGGCGGCCACCGAAGGCGCGGACCTCAATCCGCTCCTGCAAGACTTCGCGCTCGCGGTACACCCGCCCATCTTGTACCTGGGCTACGTCGGCTTCTCCGTCGCGTTTGCCTTCGCCTGCGCCACGCTGCTCGAGGGACGGCTCGATGCCGCGTGGGCGCGCTGGACGCGGCCCTGGACGCTGGCCGCGTGGCTATTCCTCACGATCGGCATCTCTCTCGGCAGCTGGTGGGCGTACTACGAGCTCGGCTGGGGAGGGTGGTGGTTCTGGGATCCGGTGGAGAACGCTTCGTTCATGCCCTGGCTCGCAGGCACGGCGTTGATCCACTCGCTCGCCGTCACGGAGAAGCGGGGCCTGTTCAAGAGCTGGACGCTGCTGCTCGCGGTCGCGGCGTTCTCGCTGTCGCTGCTCGGGACCTTTCTCGTTCGCTCCGGCGTGCTGATCTCTGTCCACGCCTTCGCGACGGACCCGAAGCGCGGTATTTTCATCCTGAGCTTCCTCACGCTTGTCATCGGCGGCGCGCTCGTCCTGTACGCCTGGCGCGCGCCGCGCCTAAAGTCCTCGGCAGCCTTCGAGGGGACGTCGCGGGAGAGCTTCCTGCTCTTCAACAATGCGTTCCTGGTCGCGGCGCTCGCGCTGATCCTGCTCGGGACGCTGTACCCGCTCTTCATGGACGCGTTCGAGCTCGGCAAGGTGACGGTCGGCGCGCCCTGGTTCAACCTGATGTTCCTCGTGCCGATGCTGCCGCTGGTCCTCCTGCTCGGCGTCGGCATGCACGCAGCCTGGAAGCGCGGCCTGCTGAGCTCGCTGAAGACGCGGCTGTATGCCGCAGCGGGCCTTGCGATCGCCGGTGCAATCCTGATCAGTGCCGCCGCCTACGCGGACCTCAAGCCGATGACGACGCTCGGATTCGCGCTCGCGCTCTGGGTCATGTTGTCGTCGCTCCTGATCCCGCTCGCGCGCCTGCGCGCGCGCCAGCCCATGCCGGCGGCCGTGATCGGCATGGTCATCGCGCATTTCGGCGTCGGGCTCGCAACGCTCGGCATCACCGGCGTGCAGTCGTACAAGGTCGAAAAGGATTTCGCGCTCGGGATCGGCGAGGCGGCGACGATCGCCGGCTACGACTTCCGGCTCAGCGCCCTGCGCAGCGTACGTGGGCCAAATTACGGCGCAGTCGAGGCGGACGTCGTCGTTTCGCATGGCGGCCGCCCCGTTACGGTCCTGCACCCGCAGAAGCGGTTCTACGACTCGGGCGGCAATGCGATGACGGAGGCGGGCATCGAGGTCGGCGCGGCGCGCGACCTCTTTGCGGCGCTCGGCGATGACCTCGGCCAGGGCCGCTGGAGCGTGCGGCTCCAGTACAAGCCGCTGATCCGCTACGTCTGGCTCGGTGCCATCCTGATCGCACTGGGCGGGGCGATCGCGGCGCTGGACCGGCGCTATCGCCTGCGCGTCGCGGCCGCCGCGCGCGATGCCGTGGTGTCCGCCGCTCCATGAAGCTGCCGCTCCGCTTTCTCATCCCGGCGCTCGCGTTCGCGGTCCTGGTCGGCTTCTTCGTCGTGGGCCTGCATCGGGATCCCGGCGAGATTCCGTCGCCCTTGATCGGAAAGGCGGCGCCCGCGTTCTCGCTGGAGTCACTCGGGGACCCGGGCTGGAAGGTGGGTTCCGCGGACTTCCAGGGGCGGCCGTGGGTTTTGAACGTGTGGGCCACCTGGTGCGTCGGTTGCCGCGAGGAGCACGCGGCGATGCTTGAGATCGCCCGCGAGAACCGCGTCCCGATCATGGGGCTCAACTGGCGCGACGATCGCGCGCTGGCGCTGCGCTGGCTGTCGCAGCTCGGCAACCCCTATGTCTCTGTCGCTTTTGACCCCGAGGGTCACGTGGCCATCGACTGGGGCGTATACGGCGCGCCGGAGACTTTCCTGATCGACGCCGGCGGGCGCGTGGTCCGGAAGCGGATCGGGCCGATGACGCCGGCGATCTGGGCGCGGGACTTCGCGCCGCTCCTGCCGCCGCGCACGGCGGTTCCATGAGGCGCGCGGCCCTGATGCTTGCGCTGGCGATGCTGACGACCTCCGCGGTCGCCGTGGATTCCGGCCAGCGATTCCAGGACCCAGCCGAGCAGGCGCGCTACGAGCGGCTGATCCGCGACCTGCGCTGCCTCGTGTGCCGGAGCGAAAGCATTGCCGATTCCAACGCAACGCTGGCCGCGGACCTGCGGCGCGAAGTCGAGAGTCAAATTCGGGCCGGGCATACGGACGCCGAGATCTACAAGTTCATGACGGAGCGCTACGGCGACTTCGTCCTGATGCAGCCGCCCGTCGTCCCGCGCACCTGGCTCCTGTGGTCGGCGCCTGCGCTCTTCCTCGCCGGCGGCCTCGTCGTGGTCCTTGTCGTGGTGCGGCGCCGAGCGCGCGTCGCGGCATCGGATCCCGCGGCGCTCGACGAGGAACCCGATCGCCCGTGACCGCCTTTGTCGCGATCTGCGCGCTTTTTCTCGCTGCGGCGATCGGCGTCGTCGCGTGGCCCTTGGTCGGCCCCCGGCGCCGCGGCGACACGATGGCGAAGGCGCCAGTCGCCGCGATGGTGGTTGCGGCGGCGCTGCCCGTGGCCGCGTTCGTCACTTACTTCTGGGCGAGCAACTGGGACTGGAATCCTCCGCCGCCCGCGAGCGGCATGGGCATGTCGGCGACCGACATCCAGCGCGCGGTCGCCCAGCTGCAGGACGAGCTCGCGAAACACCCCGACGACGTCGAGCACTGGAAGCTGCTCGGCCGCTCCGCGTCCGTGCTCGGCGACTTTGCCCTCGCGCGGCAAGCATTCGGTGAGGCGTATACGCGAACGCTGGGCAAGGATGCAGATGCGGTCGTCGGCTATGCCGAGTCGATGGTGCTGATCGACGAGCGCGAGATCGACGGCCAGGCCGGCGAGCTCTTCGAGCACGCGCTGGAGCTCGCACCCGACAATCCGCGCGCGCTCTGGTACGGGGGCGTGGCGGCCTACCGGCGCGGTGACATGAAGCTCGCCCAGCAGCGCTGGGTTGCACTGCAGGCCTACCAGCTGCCCGAGGAACTGCGCCAGGAAGTGGCCCAGCGACTCGCCGAGCTCGAGCTGTCGCAAGGAAAGCCGGCGCCGAAGAGCGCGAATGCAGCGGCCGCGGGCGGCATCGACATTGCGATTGCGATCGATCCCAAGCTGGTCGCGCGAATCCCCGCGAACGCCATCCTGTTCGTCATCGCGCGCCGCGGCAGCGGCGGGCCGCCGCTCGCGGTGCAGCGCCACGCAGTCGGATCATGGCCGCTGCCGGTGCACATCAGCGATGCGGATGCGATGCTGCCCGGCATCCGGCTCGCTGACGACGGGCCGATCAAGCTCATTGCGAGGATCTCCGCGAGCGGGCAACCGATCGCGTCGAGCGGCGACCTCTTCGGCGAGGTCGGTTATGATTTCGCCTCGGCCCATCCGGCGAACATCACGATAGACCGGATTGTTCCGTAGACCAGCGGCCGGAGGAGTGCGATGGGCCCGGCCGTCGTTAGCTACCGCTTTCAGCGCATGCCCGCGGCGTCGCGTTACTTCCCGCGCGCCCTGTTCGGACGGCGGAGCGCGTTCGTTCCGGAAGGGCAGACGGTCCCGCGGCTCGAAGCGAGCCTTGAGAGTGTGCGCGCCAGCCGCCGCCACCTTGATCGCTATCGGAAGATTTGCGGGTTCACCGACGACGGCCTGCTGCCGATCGCGTATCCGCATGTGGTCGCGATGCCGCTCCAGTACGCCATCCTGACGCACCCGCGCTTCGTCGTGCGAATCATGGGCCTCATCCACGTTGCGAACGAGATCCGGCAGGCGCGGCCTCTGCCGGCCGATCGCCCGTTCGGCGTGCGAACCTGGATCGAGGGACATCGCGCGGTGGACCGCGGGCATGAATTCGACCTGTATACCTCGGCTGAAGACGCAGAGGGCACGGCCTGGCTGGAGAAGTCGACGCTGCTTGCGCGGCGGTCGTCCAGCGGTAAGCCTGGCGCGCGGAGCGCGCGGCAGGCGTTGCGCTACGAAAAGCCCGGCGCATCGGACCTGGTCCGGCATGCCGACATCGACGTCCCGCGCGCCGTCGGCCGACGCTACGGCTGGCTCTCGGGCGATCTCAACCCGATTCACCTCGCGGACCGTGGCGCGCGCATGTTCGGCTTCGACCGCGCGGTCGCTCACGGCATGTGGTCGATGGCGCGCACGTTGGCTGCGCTCGAGCCAGGAGCGCTCACGCCGCCTGTGCGGGCGAACGTCGAGTTCAAGTTCCCGCTCTTCATGCCGTCGATCGCCGGGCTCGAGCATTGGGCTCACGAGGCGCGGCACGTCTTCGTGCTGAAAGACACCGAGAGCGACCGACCGCATCTCGCCGGTTCGACCCAGCCGGGCTGAGACGATGGCCGGCACGCTGATCCGGACGCTGCTTCGCGCACAGGTCGGCGAGGAGCGCGCCGTCGGTCTCGCTTTCGCCTATTTCTTCGTGCTCATGTGCTCCTATTACCTGCTGCGCCCGCTCCGGGATGCGCTCGCGATCGACACGGGGCTCGAGAACCTGCCGAAGCTCTACCTTGGCACGTTTATCGCCATGCTGCTCCTGACGCCGTTCTATGGAGCGCTTGTCGCGCGGGTGCGCAAGCAGCTGCTTCTGCCGACGACTTACGCATTCTTCGCGTCAAACCTGCTGGCGTTCTACCTGCTCTTCAAGCTGACGCCGGAAGCGCGCTGGCTGCCGGCGGCGTTCTTCATCTGGGTCTCCGCCTTCAACATGTTCGTCGTCTCGGTGTTCTGGAGCTTCATGGCGGACGTCTTTCGCGACGAGGAGGCAAAGCGCCTGTTCGGGCCGATCGCGGCCGGCGGCGGTGCGGGCGCGATCGCGGGACCGTTCCTGATGCAGCTCCTGCTGCCCCGCATCGGCGTCGATGCCGTCGTCGGCCTGTCCATGTTGTTCCTGCTCGCGACGCTGCCCTGCATCCGCGGGCTCGCGCGCTGGGCCGAGGCGCGCCACGGCCATTTCATGCTGCCGGCCGGAGATCCCGGGGCGCGGATCGGCGGCGGGATTCTGGCCGGCTACCGCCTCGTCGCGCGGTCCCGCTACCTGCTCGGAATCACGACGATCATCGCCATTGGCTCGATCGCCGGCGCATTCATGTATTACGAGCTCCTCCACCTCGTGGAGGCGCGCTCTCCGGACCTGGCCTCCCGCGGGCAATTCCTGGGCCGGCTCGAACTCACGGTCAGCCTGGCGTCGTGGGTCTTCCAGGCTTTCGTTGTTGGCTGGCTCATCCGTAGATTCCAGCTGTCGGGCGCGCTCGTCACCGTGCCGCTCGCGTCGCTCGTCTCGTTCCTGGCGCTCGCGGCGGCTCCCGTCCTCCTGGTTCTGGCGGCGGGACAGGTCGTGCGCCGCGGAGGCGAGTACGGCATCGCCAAGCCGAGCCGCGAAGTGCTCTTCACGGTCGTCGATGCGGAAACGAAGTACAAGGCCAAGAACTTCATCGACACCGTGCTGCAGCGCGGCGGCGACCTCGTCGGGATCTGGCTGTTTTCGGTCGTGCAGGCCGCGGGCGCAGGCATCGTCGGCTTCTCGTACACCTGCGCGATCCTCATGGTACCGGCGATCGCGATCTCGTGGACGCTGGGCCTCGCTTTTGCTCGGCGGCAGGCGGGCACTTCGTGACGCAAGGTGGGTCAAAGTGCGGGTACGGAGGAACGGATGGACATGACGCGACGCCAGGCGCTCGGACTCATGGCTCTGCTCGCGGCGCCCGGCGTGTCGCACGCGGCTGAACCCATCGAGCGCGCAATCCCCCGCACCGGCGAGACGCTGCCGATGCTCGGCCTCGGCACCTGGCAGGTGCTCGACGTGCCGGCGCGCGGCGGCGACTACGACGGCGCGCTCGCTGCCGTGCAGGGCTTCCTGACTGCAGGCGGCCGCGTCATCGACAGCTCGCCGATGTACGGACGATCGGAAGAGCGGGTCGGTGACATGCTCGCCGCGCTAAAGCCGGTCCAAAAGCCGTTTCTGGCCACCAAGATCTGGACGAGCGGCCGCGAGGAGGGCAGGGCACAGCTCGCGGATTCGCACCGATTGATGCGGTCCAAGACGCTCGACCTCGTGCAGGTGCACAACCTCCAGGACCTCGGCACGCAGCTCGCGACCCTCAGGGCCGCACGGGACGCAGGCAGCGTTCGCTACATCGGCGTGACGCATTACCTCGCGAGCGCGCACGCGGAGCTCGAGCGCGTGATCCGCCGCGAGAGGCCGGACTTCATGCAGGTGAACTACTCGCTCGCCGAGCCGGATGCGGGCGCGCGGCTGCTGCCAGCCGCCCGCGAGCTGGGCGTTGCGGTGCTGGTCAACCGGCCGTTCACCAAGGGCTCGATGATCGACCGCGCCGCGGGCAAGGCGCTGCCGCCCGTCGCGGCGGAGCTCGGCGTCGCAAGCGCCGCACAGCTGTTCCTGAAATGGGTGCTCGGCGATCCTGCGGTCACGGTCATCCTGACAGGAACGCGCAACTCCGCGCACGCGCGCGAAAACCTCGAGGCCGTGTCGAGGCGCGTGCCGGACGGGTCGCAGCGCAAGGCCATTTCGGACTGGTTCGCGCGGCTCTGACGCTAGGGTGCTCACCCTAGGGGCGATGGCGATACTGGCGCGCCATTGCGCCAAACCCCTGGAGTCCGAGATGATCGAGAACGTCAACCAGTTCATCGGCACAGTCGCCGAGACCGAGCTCGCCAAGGCCGCCCGCCGCTCCGCCCGCACGATCTGGAACGCGCATCGCGCCGCATTCGAGACGACGCGCGTCGAGACCGGCAAGGTTCTCACGCTCGCGATCGGCGAAGGTCGTAAGCTCGCCGCCCGCGTGAAGTCACCGGTCGCCGCGAAGGCTCCCGTCGCGCGCAAGACGACCCGACGCAGCACGCGCCGCGCTGCCTGAGTCCGTTCCCGCCGCTGGTGTACGATGGCGTCCGCCGCCGTACACCAGCCGCATGCCCAGCCACTTCAAGTCCGAGCCCGGCCGGCGCACGCGCCAGCGCATCCTCGACGCGACGCTCGCGCTCTACAACGAGCGCGGCGAACCGCAGGTCTCAACGTCCTTGATCGCGACCGAGCTCGGCATCAGCGCCGGCAACCTCCACTACCATTTCCGCCGCAAGGACCAGCTCTCCGCGGCGCTGCTCGAGCGTTTCGTCTCCGAGTTCGAAGCAACGCTGCCGCCGGCGGGATGGCGCGCGGACCAGGTCGAGGACGCCTGGCTCCTGCTGCACGTCCTGCTCGAGACGCTCTGGCGCTACAGGTTCCTGTTCCGGGACCTTTCCGGGATCATCGAGCGCGATCGGCACGCGGGGCAGCGCCTCGCATCGGTATTCGATCGCGCGGTCGAAGCGTCGCGCGGCATCTGCCTCGGTCTCGTCGAGCGCGGCCTCATGACGGCGACCGGCGCCGAAATCGACGCGCTCGCCGAAAACATCGCCGTGGTCTCGCTGTACTGGCTGTCGCTCGAATCGGCGCGTCATCCGCGACGCGATCCGGCGGCAAGCGGCATGGCGCGCGGGGCCTACCAGGTATTGATGCTGGTCGCGCCATTCCTGCAGCCTGAGAGCAGGTTCCATCTCGAGACACTCGCGCGGGAGTACCTGGCGCGAGGGTAGGGCGGACGTCGGGGTGGGTCAGCCGCGATTCGCGAGCTCAATGAACTCGGGGTCGTCGTACAGGCTGGCCAGGTCGGGGTCGCGGACCATCCACTGAAAATTCGTCACGCCCGCCGCGATCGCGGCGCGGAGCGTCGCAATCGCCTTCTTCTTTTCGCCGAGCTGCGCATAGAGGCAGGCGCAGTTGTAGAGCATCAGTGAGTCCCCGGGAGCGAGCTCGAGCGCCGCGTTCCCTTCCGTAATCGCTTCCTCCCGGCGACCGAGCTCGAGCAGCGTCATCGCATGAAACAGCTTCGCGCGCGCGTCGTCCGGATTCTGCAGCAGGTAGTTCGGCAGGATCTCCATGACGCGGCCGAGCGTTGCATTCGCCTCGTCGTTGCGCCCGAGATTCTGCAACGTCTGCTTCAGGTCCAGATGGGCGACATAGAAGCCCGGCTTCAAGTCGATGCACTTGCGGAACAACTCGAGGGCTTCCGCGTAGTTCGACGTGGAGAAGTGAATCCGGCCGAGCGTCCAGTAGGCGATGAAGTTGTCCGGATCGAGCTCGATCGCCTTGCGGCCGGACGCGGCGGCTTCGTCGAACCTGCCCCAGATGAAGTATGAGAGGCCCATCGCGGCGTAGGCCTCGGGCAGGTTGCTGTCGTACATGAGGGCCTTGAAGCTGAACTCTTGCGCCTTTTCGCGGAACGTCTCCTTGCGGGAAAAGTACTGGTACATCTGGCCGTAAGCGCCGGAACAGGCTGCATACGCCGCCGCGTACCGCGGATCGAGCTCGATGGCTTTTTCGAACAGCTGGATCGCGTACTCGACGCTGCGCTTCGTCAGGCGATAGAGGTAGTCCTGGCCACGGAGATACAGGTCGTAGGCCTGCACGTTGTCCGTCTGGCGCTTGGTGATCGAGACCTTCTCGGAGAAGGTGATCTTCAGCTTCAGCGCCTCGACAATCTGCTTCGCGACCTGCTCCTGGATCTCGAAGATGTCGTCGAGCTTGCCCTTGTAGGTCTCGCCCCAGATCTGGCGATTGGTCACGACGTCGACGAGCTGGACGGTGATCCGCACGGAGTCCTGCGCCTTTCGGACGCTTCCACCGATGATGTAGCGTGCGCCAAGCTCGAGCCCGACCGCCTTGAGATCCTTGCGCGTGCCCTTGAACTGCATCGAGGCCCATCGCGACACCAGCTCGATTTCGCTGACGACCGAAAGCCTCGCGATGAGCTCTTCCGTCAGCCCATCGCTGAAGTAGTCGTTGTCCTGGCTCGCGCTGATATTGTCGAACGGCAGGACGGCGAGGGCGCCCGAGCCCTTCAGCGCTTCGGCATCGGCCGTACGTACTGCTGGCGTGGCGGCGACCGCTTGCGGCTCCACGGACGGCGCAACGACAGGCACCCTGCCGACTGCAACGCCCAGGCGTTCCAGAGCCCGCAGGATCGCACGCATGTGCTCTTCCGGGTCGCCGCGATAGAATTCGATGTGCTGAATGCCCGCGAGCGCGTACCGGAGGCTTCCCGGAACTTCGGTGGCCTCCAGGTCAACGGGCAGGATGTGACCCTTGCGCTCGCTGGCCAGCAGCACTTCCTTGACCACGTTCTGTGAGTTCACCGAGGACCTGGAGACGAGCAGGAGCAGGACCTTGGATTTCGCGACTGCGTTGACGATTTCTTCGCCCCACATCGCGGCGCCGTCGATGTTGCGTACGTCCATCCACATGCTGACGCCCGCGTCGCGCAGCTTCCGGGTGAGGGCGAGAACCTTCTCGTTGTCCTGGCGGGAATAGGAAACGAAAACGTCTTCCGGCTCGGCCATGCGCACCCCTGAATCGACGGCGCGCCAGTCTATAGCCAGATGGCACTGGCCGGCGAAGCAGGGTGAACGTAATCCGGAATCCAGTGATTGGCCGCTGCGGCAGCCGGATACGCATATCGCTTATTTCACATAATATACATTATGCGAACTATAGGATCTGAGCGGGAAACTGCGGCGATCTGTATTAGTGGACTGCAACACCCCTGCAAGCCGATGCTCCCCCTCATGCGCAATTCCGGCCAACCCGACAAGCCCGAAGACGTCACCCAGGAATCCCGGACCTCGGAAACGCGCGCCTTCTTCGAAAGCTATTACCGCGCTACGGCCAAGGGGTTCATCCGGGATTCGATGACGATCGGGACGGTCAGCGAGCCCGAGTCGCGGTTCCATTACAACGCCTGTGAGAACGCGATCATTCGCTGCCTGACTCGCCTCACGCCCGTCGCGGGCCAGGCGCCGAGCGTATGGCGATTCGCGCAGGAACGGCGGGCCTGGCGCGTCCTCGACGTGGGCTCCGGTACCGGGCATTGGGTGGATTTCTACCTGGACGTCTACCTGGCTAAGGCCGTCACGGCGGTCGAGTTCGTTCCGCAGATGACCGGGTACCTGCGGGGCAAGTACGCCGGCCGCGACGCCGTTACCGTCCTGGAGGCGGACATCGTCAACGACCCCCTACCCGCCCGCTCCTTCGACATCGTGAATGCCATCGGCGTGGTCTTTCACATCGTCGACGACGGCCACTGGCGTCGCGCCGTTGAGACTCTTCTCGGTGCCGCAAAGCCGGGCGGCATCGTCCTCATTGGCGGCGACTTCGGCGCCGAGACCCGTGACGTGCAGTTTCACCGGGTTGACCGGTTCGAATCCTGGAAAGAGCACGACTCGAGCGGCGCTCCGGCGGAGCGAGTCAACAAGCGCGTCCGTTCGCTGGCTGACTGGGAAAAGCTCGCAGCGAGCCTCGGGGCGTCGATCGCGGAGCTCGTGCGCAGCGATGCGGACCCTGCGATCCGGACGCCAGAGAACGACCTGCTCGTGCTGAGGCCTGGCGCAATCGACCCGGTCCCTGCTTACGAGCGCCCATGAAGGATTTCGATCAGCTCCGCGAGCGACGGCGCTTCCTCGAGTTGCAGCCCGTCAGTTCGCGGCCGGTCCCAGCTCGTCTTCGACCCTAGGAAAACCTGCGCGCCAATCTCGAGCGGGCCGTCGTCGTCCAGAGCGCCCGCCGGAACCCAGACGAATCCCGTGTCGCGGAGCGGATTCGGCACGGTCGACCCGCAGCGTTGGCAAAACCAGGAGCGAAATCCGCTGGAACGCTGCCACTTGCGGACGAGTTCTTCCCCGCCAAGCCATCGGAACTTGTGGCTCGCCACGATGAGCCCGGTATTCGAGACTGACCCGCCCTGCTTGCGGCACAGCGAACAGTGGCACTGGTAGAGCTTCGGGAAAGGCCCGTCGACTCCGAAGCGGATCGCACCGCACAGGCAGCTGCCGGGCAGCGTCGACTTCACGGCGCGAGCCACAGGATGAGCGCGCCTGCGGCGAGCAGCGCGCCGAACGCCGGCACCACGAGCTTGAGCAGCGGGCGGCCGCCGAGAAACGCGACCATCGCGCCCTTGAAAACGAGGTTTGACAGCGACGCCACCAGTATGAGCCGCCAGGCGGTGTCCGCGACGAGCCGCTCCTTGGCGACAAGCTGGGACGTCGACAGCGTGATGGCGTCGACGTCCGTCAGCCCCGCGAAGATTGCGACGGGATAGAGCGCCCGCGCGCCGAACTCTGCCTGCGCCGCGGCCACGAGGAAAGAGATCACGGCGTAGATCCCGGCGAATGCCAGCGCGAGCTTCAGGTCGGCCGGATTCCCCTGCTCCGCCATCGCGGCCTTGCGATCACGGCAGGCCAAGTAGAGCGCCGCGGCGACGACGGCGCAGGTTCCCGTCATCACGCCGAGCGGCGGCAGCATCGTCGCGACCTGCCCTGGCGCCACGACCGCGATCAGGGCCATGACCCGCGGGTAGACCATGCCGGAAGCGATCGCGATCACGAGCGCGGCCAGCGCGGCGCTCCCTGGCGCTTCCGCCGTGCGACGCGCGAAGGCGACCGTCGTCGCCGTGCTCGACACAAGTCCGCCGACCACGCCGCCGAGCACGGCGCCCTGACGCTCGCCCAGCAGCTTGTGCGCCACGTAACCGACGAGGCTGATGCCGACGATCAGGACGACCATCAGCCAGATCTGGTACGGATTCAGCGCCTCGTACGGACCATAGGCGCGGTCCGGCAACACGGGGAGCACGACCAGCGTGACGAGCGCGAACTGCATGATCGCCGTGACGTCGCGCTCGCCGATGCGCGAGGCGAAGGCATGCAGCGGATCCTTCAGGTGCAGGAGCACCGCCATCGCGCCGCCGAGCGCGACGGCAACCGCCGCTTCACCGGACACCAGGTACGCGCCGATGCCGTACATGAGGAGCGCCGCGATTTCCGTCGTCTGGCCCGGGTCGCCCTTTCCCGCGCGCGCTTCCATGAAATTGCTGACGACGAGGAGCAAGGCGACGGCAATGACGCCGGCGGCGACGATCCATCCGCCATGCTCGAGCGCGAGCCAGCCGCAGAGCGTGCCGAACGCGGCGATCAGCGGAAACGTGCGGATGCCGCCGACATGCGACTCCGCGCGCTCGCGCTGCAGCCCGACCAGGAGACCGAGCAGCAGCGAGATCGCGATCTGGCTGAATGGGCTCGCCGCCACGCGGATCCTACGGCGCCGACTTGCTGCCCACGGAGTACCAATCGACGTTACGCGTCGCGTACATGACCACGCCCAGTATCAGGAACAGGCCGATTGAGCCGATCAGCAATGCGTAGTCCTCGTTGACGAGCAGCACGTACAGGTATCCATAGAGCATCGCGACCACACTCCCGATCGCCATCGCGCGGCCAATCGCCCCGAGCACGATCATTCCGTAGGACGCCACCATGCCAATTATCGCGACGCTCGCGATGGCGTATGCGCCGATGAAGGGCATGTGCTCCGAGAGCGACAGCAAAAGCAGATAGAAGAGGCAAAGCGCGCCTCCGAGCATGAGAAACTGGATCGGGTGCACGCGCACAGCCGCGCGGACCTCGAACAGCCACAGGGTGGCGAAAGTCAGCAGAATGAAGAGGCCCGCATACTTGATGCTTCGCTCGGCCATGCTGTAGTGATCGACCGGATTGACGAAATCGACGCCGAACCGCGAGCCCTCTACGACGCGGCCGAGGTCGATCTTGTCCCCCTGGGTCCACGCCTGCGGATAGCTGCGGCCAAGGAATGGGATCGACCATTCCGCGTCGAAGCCGGTGTCCGAAACATTTCTGCGCGAAGGAAGCCAGTTGCCCTGAAAACTGGGATGGGGATAGTTCGACTTCACCGAGACGATCGAACTCTCCCCGAAAGGCACGAAATAAACGCCCTGACTCCCATTGAGCGAAAGTGGGAGCGAAAACTTGATGGCTTGCGCGCCTTCCGCGAACCCAACCACCGCATGAATGCCGGACCGCGTTGCCGCGTCCGCGCCGCTTCCGGGCATCAAGGGGAGCTGCGCACCGTTCCAACTGACCTCCGACCGTTTCTGGATCGCGCGCGTGTCAGAAATTCCCAGGACGAGCTGGGACCGATCCCAGTCAACCGACGATGGCGTCACGCCGATCGTCCGAAAATCCGGCCTCGAAAACTGGCCCATTGCCAGGAGCTCCATCCGATATACAGGGACCGCATAAATGCCGCGGCTGCGTGTTTCGATCTCGAGGGTTGCCCTGGTTTCGAGGCGATCCGCAAGAAATATCGCGCGGCTGGCGAGACGCCGGGTAACGGGCTTGCCGTCCGCCGTCGTGTCAGCGACTTCGTAGGCATACGGCACGACCAGGTAAGGACCGATGATCTGCTGCGACTCACCCCACTTGGACGAGACCTCGGCGACCGCAGTAGCGCGGCGCTCCTGCCGCTCGCTTACCAAGCCACCGATCATGCCGACCGGGATCAGGAGCACCAGTACCAGGAAGGCGACGGTCACCAGACGAAGCGTTTGAGAGTGACGCATCGAAGTCGAAAGACGTTCTGTCCATTCAGCCATGGTGCGCAACCTTCATAATGGTCGAATGAGAATGGTTTGCCGGGACATCATCTGCCGATGCGGCTGACTTACGCAATTGGCTTGCCCATCGTCGTGCTTGTGGTGCTCGCCGCCGAGTTCCTGTCACTCGGCGACGTCCTTGAATACCGGCGCGCCGTGGCGTTCAGCGAGCCATGGCGTCTCCTGACCGCGCACTTCGTCCACCTGTCGTTCCTGCATGCGCTCCTGAACGGCGTGGCGCTCCTGCTGCTCGGCCGGCTGTTTGGCGACCGCCTGCGGCCGGCCGAATTCTGGACGATCCTGCTGGCGGCGCCCGTCGCGATCTCGCTCGCGTTCTGGATCGTGCTCCCCGACCTGCATTGGTATCGCGGCCTGTCGGACGTATTGCACTCGATCTATTTCGCCGGGTGCGTCCTGTGGATCGCAACGACCTCGGGCCGCGCGCGATGGCTTCCGATCGCGGCAATCATCGTCGGCACCGCCAAGGTCCTGATCGAGCAGCCGTGGGATGCCAGCTTCCCGGTGCACCCGGTCTTGCAGGTCGCGGTCGTACCGCAGGCTCACCTGATCGGCGCGATCGTCGGCGCCGCAGCGGGCCTCGCCATCCGGGTGCGCCGGCAGCGCGGCGCCTAGGGCTCGGGCATTCCCTCGACCAGGATGAGGTCGCCGGCCGAACAGGATTGCCGGATCTTCTGCGCTTCGTGGTACTCGGGCGACTCGAACCACCCCTTCGCCTGCGCGTAGCTCGGGAACTCGAGTACGACGATGCGATGAATCGCGGTGCTGCCCTCGAGGAGCTCCGCACGACCGCCTCGGACGATGTATTTCCCGCCGTGCGCGGCGACGGTGGGCGTTGCCGCCTTGATGTAATCCTTGTAGCGCTCCGGATCGCGGATCGCGACGTTGACGATGACATACGCCTTCATGGCGCGCTCCCTGTGGATCGCCGCGACGCCGAGCGGGAAAACGTACCTCTACATCAGCCCTTTCTGGCGCTTCTTCTCTCGCTTCATCGCACGCTTCTCGGCGAGCGTGTGCTGCGCCTTCTTTTTCGTCTCGCGTTTCTTGTCCATCCCCTTGCTCATGGGCGGATCCCCTCGTGCATGAAAGGGCCAAACTATAGCGCCATCCCTGCCCACTGGGGCGCGGGTATCATAGGCGGATGGCCGATGCATCCCCGGGCCGGCGCCTGCGCGACGCCGCCGAAGTCGAGCGCCCGCTGCAAGTCGCGGGCACGATCAACGCCTACAGCGCGCTGCTTGCCGAGCGCTCCGGGTTCCGGGCGATCTACCTGTCCGGCGCCGGCGTCGCGAATGCCTCCTTTGGCCTGCCGGACCTCGGCATCACGAGCCTCAACGACGTGTGCGAGGACGTGCGCCGCATATGCGGCGTCACGTCATTGCCGCTTCTCGTCGATGCCGACACGGGCTTCGGCGCCGCTTTCTCGATCGCGCGCACGACCCGCGAGCTCATTCGCGCAGGCGCCGCCGGCATGCACCTCGAGGACCAGGTCCAGGCCAAGCGTTGCGGTCATCGCCCGGGCAAGGAGCTGGTTCCCGCGGAGGAGATGGCCGATCGCGTTCGCGCGGCGGTGGATGCGCGCAGCGTCCCGGATTTCGTCGTGATGGCGCGGACCGATGCCCACGCCGTCGAAGGACAGCAGGCGGCGATCGAACGGGCCGCGGCCTACGTCGAAGCTGGCGCCGACATGATCTTCGCCGAGGCGCTCACGACGCTCGACGAGTACCGCGAGTTCTCGCGCGCGCTCCGGGTTCCGGTCCTCGCCAATATCACCGAGTTTGGCCGCACGCCGCTCTTCACGGCCGCGGAGCTCGGAGCGGCGGGAGTCCGGCTCGTCCTTTATCCGCTGTCCGCGTTCCGGGCGATGGGCCGCGCGGCGCTCGCGGTCTACGCCGCAATCCGCAAGGACGGCACGCAGAAGTCCGTCGTCGCATCGATGCAGACCCGCGAGGAGCTCTACGACGTGCTCGGCTACCACGACTACGAGCGCAAGCTCGACGAGCTCTTCAGTCGCGGCCGGGAGCGCAAGGCGTGAGCGAGCGCACCGCGGCCGCCCCCGGCTTCAAGCCCAAGAAGTCCGTGGCACTCTCGGGCGTCGTCGCCGGGAACACGGCGATCTGCACCGTGGGCCGCACCGGAAACGACCTCCACTACCGCGGCTACGACATCCTCGACATCGCGGACAGCTGCGAATTCGAGGAGATCGCCTACCTCCTGATCCACGAAAAGCTCCCGAATCCGGCCGAGCTTGCCGCTTACAAGGCGCGGCTCAGGGGCTTTCGCGGGCTCAGCCCGCGCCTCAAGTCGGTCCTCGAGCAGCTTCCTGCCTCAGCCCATCCGATGGACGTGCTGCGCACCGGCGTGTCGGCGCTCGGCTGCGAGGCGCCCGAGGAGCCGGCGCACTCGCCCGCCGGTGCCCGCGAAGTCGCCGACCGGCTCGTCGCCTCGACGGGTTCGATGCTCTGCTACTGGTACCACTACTCGCACGGCGGCCGGCGCATCGACGTCGAGACGGACGATGACTCGGCCGGCGGTCATTTCCTGCACATGCTGCATGGCAAGCCGGCGCGCGCAAGCTGGGTGCGCGCGATGCACACTTCGCTCATCCTCTATGCCGAGCACGAGTTCAACGCCTCGACTTTCACGGCGCGCGTGATCGCCGGCACCGGCTCGGACATGCATTCCGCGATCACCGGCGCCATCGGCGCGTTGCGCGGGCCGAAGCACGGTGGGGCCAACGAAGTCGCGCTGGAGATCCAGGATCGCTACGCGGATCCCGCCGCGGCCGAAGCCGACATCCGGCGGCGCGTGGCTGCGAAGGAAGTCATCATCGGCTTCGGCCATCCCGTCTACACGGTGGCGGATCCGCGCAATGTCGTGATCAAGCGGGTTGCCGAGCAGCTCTCCGCCGAATCCGGGGACTTCCGGCGCTACCGCATCGCGGAGCGCATCGAGTCCGTCATGTGGGACATCAAGCGCATGTTCGCGAATCTCGACTGGTTCAGCGCCGTCGCCTACAGCCAGATGGGCGTGCCGACCGCGATGTTCACGCCGCTGTTCGTGATTTCGCGGACGACCGGCTGGGCGGCGCATGTCATCGAGCAGCGTGTCGACGGAAAGATCATCCGCCCGAGCGCCAACTACACCGGGCCGGAGCCGCGCAAGGTTCCCGCCGCCGACCAGAGGTAGCTGCACGCATGAGTCAACACGACATCCGCTCGGCCGAGCGGCCTGCGCCCGATCGCGTGCTCGTCGACATCGCGACCTACGCCCGGAATGCGCGCCTGACGAGCGACGTGGCCTACGAGACCGCGCGCTACTGTCTCATGGACACGCTCGCCTGCGGCTTCCAGGCTCTCTCGTTCCCCGCCTGCACGCGCATGCTCGGGCCCGTCGTTCCCGGCGCGACGATGGCCGGCGGCGCGCGAGTGCCCGGGACCAGCTACGAGCTCGATCCCGTCCAGGCCGCGTTCAACATTGGCGCGATGATCCGGTGGCTCGACTTCAACGACACCTGGCTCGCGGCGGAATGGGGCCATCCCTCCGACAACCTCGGCGGCATCCTCGCCGTGGCGGATTGGCAGGCGCGCAAGGCGGCCCCCGAGGGCCGCGACGCCCCGACAGTCCGCGACGTCCTGACCGCCATGATCAAGGCTCACGAGATCCAGGGCGTCACGGCGCTCGAGAATGCGTACAACCGCGTCGGCCTCGATCACGTGATCCTCGTCCGCGTCGCGACGACGGCCGTGACGGCGGCGATGCTCGGCGGTTCGCTCGAGCAGGTCGTCAACGCGGTGTCCAACGCCTGGATCGACGGCGGCGCCCTGCGCACCTATCGGCACGCGCCGAACACCGGTTCGCGCAAGAGCTGGGCCGCCGGCGATGCGACGAGCCGCGGCGTGCGGCATGCCCTCATCGCGCTGCGCGGCGAGATGGGCTACCCGTCTGCGCTGTCGGCGCCAAAGTGGGGCTTCTACGACGTCCTGTTCCGCGGGAAAACCTTCGCGTTCCCGCAGGGCTTCGGCAGCTATGTCATGGAAAACGTGCTATTCAAGATCAGCTTCCCGGCCGAGTTCCACGCGCAGACGGCGGTCGAATGCGCGTTGCGCCTGCATCCGGCGGTGCGTGACCGACTCGACGACATCGAGCGCATCGTCATCGAGACGCAGGAGCCGGGCGTGCGCATCATCGACAAGACCGGGCCGCTCGCGAACCCCGCTGACCGCGACCACTGCATTCAATACATGGTCGCGATCCCGCTCATCTTCGGCCGACTGACGGCGGCGGATTACGAGGACGGGGTGGCGCGGGACCCGCGCGTGGACGCCCTTCGCGCGCGCATGGAGGTGCGGGAAAATCCCGGCTTCACCGCGGACTACTACGCCGC
>Ga0075434_100001178_pt1 | contig 21659 bp, 19 predicted proteins | sample RhiMethybrSRZTD3_FD_75298 | JGI IMG/M metagenome (GOLD analysis project Ga0075434, IMG submission 75298) | Populus rhizosphere microbial communities from Tennessee, USA - Rhizosphere MetaG P. TD hybrid SRZTD3 | ecosystem: Host-associated > Plants > Roots > Rhizosphere > Soil | place: USA... | reverse complement strand
CGCCCAGGTCTCCTATCACGATCCGCACGTGCCGACGCTCAAAGAAGACGGCATCACGATGAACTCGGTGCCGCTGACTGCCGAGACACTCCGTGGGGCGGACTGCGTCATGATCATCACCGATCACACGGCGGTCGACTATCAGCTGGTCAAGCGCAGCGCGCGCGCGACCGTGGACACGCGTCATGTGCTGCAGCGTGAGCCCAAGGGAGAGCGGGGGGGCGCGTGAGGGTTGCCGTCGTCGGGACGGGGTACGTCGGTCTCGTCGTCGGTGCGTGCCTTGCCGAGACGGGCAATGACGTGATCTGCGCCGATGTCGATGCGGCGAAGATCGGCTCGCTGAAACAGAACAAGCTCCCGATCTATGAGCCGGGCCTCGAGCCGATGGTGCTCAAGAACCAGCGCGACGGGCGGCTCGTCTTCACGACCGATGTGGCGCAGGCCGTCGAACAGTCGGAGGTCATCTTCATCGCCGTCGGCACGCCCCCCGACGAGGACGGATCGGCCGATCTGCAGCACGTGCTCGCCGTCGCGCGCACGATCGGCGATCACATGAACGAGCGCAAGCTCGTGGTGACCAAGAGCACCGTCCCCGTCGGCACGGCCGAGAAAGTGCGGGCCGAGATCGCCAAGCGCACCAAGACGCCGTTTCACGTGTGCTCGAACCCCGAGTTCCTGAAGGAAGGGGCCGCGGTCGAGGACTTCATGAAGCCCGATCGCGTCGTCGTGGGCGTGGATTCGGACGAGGCGGCGCGCGTGATCGAAGAGCTGTACGCCCCGTTCGTGCGCACCGGCAATCCCCTGATCGTGATGGATATCCCGTCGGCCGAGATGACGAAGTACGCCGCGAACGCCATGCTGGCGACGCGCATCTCGTTCATGAATCAGATCGCGCGGCTGTGCGAGGCCGTCGGCGCCAACGTCGGACAGGTGCGGCGCGGCATCGGCACCGACCGCCGTATCGGACAAGCATTCCTGTTTCCGGGCCCGGGGTACGGCGGCTCCTGCTTCCCCAAGGACGTCAAGGCGCTGATGCGTACCGGCGCCGAGAATAACGTGCCGCTCGGCATTCTGGATGCCGTGGAGCAGGCGAACGAGGCGCAGAAGCACGTGTTGTTCGAAAAGCTGCAACGACACGTCGGCGACCTCAATCAGCGCACCGTCGCCGTCTGGGGGCTCGCGTTCAAGGCAGAGACCGACGACGTGCGGGAGAGTCCCGCACTGGTGTTGATCGAGGCCCTGCTCTGCGCGGGCGCCAAAGTACAGGTCCACGATCCGGCCGCGATGAAATCCGCCGCCCGTCAGCTCGGCAGCCGCGTGGTGTACGCCGCCCATGCCTACGACGCGCTGAGTGGCGCGGATGCGCTCGCGATCGTCACGGAATGGCTGGAATACCGCACCCCCGACTTCGCGAAAATGAAGAGCCTCCTGAACCGGCCGCTGATCGTGGATGGACGGAACCTGTACGACCCGGTGAAGCTTGGCCGGCTCGGGTTCACCTACGACAGCATCGGCCGCCGGCTGGGATGCGCGTCCTCGTAACGGGCGCAGCCGGATTCCTCGGTTCACATCTCGTCGACAAGTTCCTGGCGCTCGGCTACGACGTGCTGGGGGTGGACAACCACATCACCGGGAATCCCGCCAATCTCGAGCACGTGGAAGGCCACGCGAAGTTTCGCTTCGTGAATCAGGACGTCACCCGCTACATCGAAATCGAAGGCCCGCTCGACGGCGTGCTCCACTTCGCGAGCCCGGCCAGCCCCGTGGACTATCTCGAGCTGCCGATTCAGACGCTCAAGGTCGGCGCACTCGGCACGCACAAGGCGCTCGGCCTCGCGATGGCGAAGCGCGCCAAGTTCCTGCTGGCGTCCACATCGGAAGTGTACGGGGACCCGCTCGTCCATCCGCAGCCCGAGTCGTACTGGGGCAACGTGAATCCCGTTGGCCCGCGGGGGGTGTACGACGAAGCCAAGCGCTTTGCCGAGGCCCTGACGATGGCCTATCATCGCTTCCATCATTTGGACACGCGCATCGTCCGGATCTTCAACACTTACGGTCCGCGGATGCGTCCCAACGACGGCCGGGTCGTGTCGAACTTCATCGTGCAGGCGCTGCGCGGCGAATCGCTGACCGTCTATGGCGAAGGCACGCAGACGCGCTCGTTCTGCTACGTGGACGATTTGATCGAAGGGATCGTACGCCTGTTCGAGCGCGGCACGCCTGAGCCGACCAATATCGGCAATCCCAAGGAGTTCACGGTGCAGCAGCTGGCCGACCGCGTCCTCGCGCTCACCGGGAGCAAGAGCACGATCGTGCGACGTCCGTTGCCCATCGATGACCCGCAAGTGCGCCAGCCGGATATCTCGCTCGCGCGACGGACGCTGGGCTGGGAGCCGCAGGTGCCTCTCGACGACGGCTTGCGCCGTACCATCGAGTATTTCCGGGTGGTAGTCGCGCGTGAGGTCGCGGGGAAAGCGTGACACCGCCCGACCATTATCTCGTCACCGGCGCTGCCGGGTTCATCGGATCGCACTTGAGCGAGGCGCTGCTCGCGCGCGGGCATCAGGTCACGGGCGTCGACAACTTCGATCCGTTCTACGCGCGCACTGTGAAAGAGCGCAACCTCGAAGGGCTGCGCCGCCGGAGCGGCTTCCGGTTCGTCGAGGCCGATGTGGCCCGCGATCCGCTGCCGCTCGATGGCATCGAAGCGATCTTCCATCTCGCGGCGAAACCCGGCGTGCGTCCCTCGCTCGAGGATCCGGGCGCGTATATGGAGGCGAACGTCACCGCCACCGCGCGCTTGATCGATGCGGCGCGCCGCGTCGGACTGAGTCGCATCGTCTTCGGCTCATCGTCGTCGGTCTACGGCAACGCGACCCCGGCGCCGTTTGCCGAGGAGCAGCCGGCCGTCCTGCCGATCTCGCCCTACGCGGCCAGTAAGCGGGCGGGGGAGCTCCTAGCGCACGCCTTTGCGCACCTGTACCCGCTCAAAATCATCTGTCTGCGGTTTTTCACCGTCTACGGCCCGCGGCAGCGCCCCGATCTCGCGATTCACAAGTTCACCGACTTGATTGCCCGGGGTCGTCCGGTGCGGATGCACGGGGATGGGTCGAGCGAGCGCGACTATACCTATATTACCGACTGCCTGGACGGCGTCCTCGCCGCCCTGGCGTGGACCGCCAAGGCCGCGCCGGGGACCGTAGAGACGGTGAATCTCGGCGGCGGCGAGCGAGTCCGATTGGATCGCCTGATCGCGTTGATCGGCGCCGCGCTGGGCCAGGAGCCGCGCATCGAGCGTCATCCCGACCAGCCGGGAGACGTCCGATTGACCGATGCCGACCTGGTGCACGCCGGCCGCGTGCTGGGGTTCAAGCCGAAGGTCGGCATCGAAGAAGGCATCCGCAAGTTCGTCGCCTGGTACGAGGAGATTCATGGACGTCAGTCCCGAGCACCTGGTCGAGCAGGCTAACGAACGGTTTCAATTACAGGACTACTACGGCGCGATCCACCTCCTCGAGGAGGTCATCGCGACGGGCCGCGCCTTTGCTGATGCGCACCATCTTCTGGGGCTGTCGTACTCACTCGCGGGACACACGGAAAAGGCGCTCGAGCAGCTCGACCGCGCGCTGGCGCTCAATCCCAACTACATCGAGGCGTTGATCCATCGCGCGCTTGTGCTGAACGAGCTCGGTCGCGAGGAAGAAGCGAATGCGATGCTGCGGCGCGCGCGCCAGGTGACCACCGAGCGCCGGGGCGGATTCCACGGCCATGTGGCGGCGAAGCTGGCGAACCAGCACGCCTCCCTCGGCCAGGCGTACTATGAAGCGGGCGGACTCAACGAGGCCATCGCGCAATATGAAGCGGCGCTGAAGCTCGGCCCAGGATTCCACGATCTGCGCTACAAACTGGGCCGCATGCTGCTCGAGGCTGGACGTGCCCTGGAGGCACACGAGCATTTCCAGACGATCGTCCGGCAGCGGCCGTCGTTCCTCGATGCCGCCGCGATGCTCGGCCTCGCCTGTTATCTGGCCGGTGACGGTCTCGCCGCCCGCGCGGTGTGGGAAGAGCTGCGGGCCCGCCGGCCGGAGGATCCGCGCGTCGAAGCCTACCTCGCGTTGCTGTCGCGCTCGGACGTCGAGCCCGCCACCGTACCGGCGGAATCTGACGAGATTCCAAAGAAGAAGAAAAAGAAGTGAGTCGCCTCACCGCGGCTTCGTTGCTGCTTGGCGTCGCGCTGGGGGGGGCCTGCACGCGTTCCGCCGCCAATCATGAGGAGCTCGGCGATCGGTCGTATGCCGCCGGATCGTATGTTGATGCGCTTGCAGAGTACCAGCTCGGTCGCCGCGGGAACGAAGGCAACGCACCCCTGCTCGCCAAGGTCGCCGCGGCCGCGATGCATACAGAGGACTACGAGCTCGCTGCTGAATCCTACCGGGCGCTCGCCAAACGCGATCGCTCGCGTGCGGAGGAAGCGGCGGATGGGCTCGACCGTGTCGCGCGCGCGGCGCTCGCGGCCAACGACCGCACGGCGCTCGCCAGCGCGTTGACGGGATTGCGGGAAGTCGCGCCACGCCGGCCGATGGGTCGCTACGTGGTGCTGGCGGCGCTGGACGCGGTCGACCGGGGTGATACCGCCGAGGCGAGGGCATTGCTCCCCGTGGCCGCGGTGTCGGCAGTCGACGCCGCGCGGGCCGACTCGCTACTGTTCGTCTACGGCATGACGCTCGCCCGCGTCCGCGACTGCAGCACCGCGGTGCGCGTCTTTGAGGGCGTGGTGCGGCGCGACCGGGCTCCCGCCGTCGTCGAGTCCGCGCGGGAAGGGATTGGCCTGTGCGCGTTGGTCCAAGGACAGATCGCGCTCGAGCAGGGACACCCGGCAGACGCGGAAACCTGGTTTCGACGCGCAACGGCGCCCGGTGCCGCACCGGACGTGGTGCGAGGCGCGTTCCTGGGACTTGGTGACGTTCGTCTGGCGCAAGGTGATATTGCGGGGGCAATGGAGAGTTATCAGCAGGCGCTGGCGGGTGGGACGCCGGGTGATACCATCTCGCAGCACGCCCAGGAAAAGCTCAATTCGTTGGGAAAGGCTCAGCCGTAATGAGGACGTGCCAGAAGATTGGACTGTTGCTGCTGGTGCTCGCGGCGGGCATCACCGCGTGTCGTCCACGGGGACGCGCGCCACGCTCCGAGCCCATGTCCCAGCCGGATGTCGACATTCCCAAGGCGCTCGACCTGTTCCACCGCGGCGAATTTCGGAAGGCACAAACCATTCTCCAGCGGGTGAGCTACCAGCTCCAGCCCGGATCTCCGCAACTGGCGGAGGTGAACTATTACCTCGCGGAGACCTGGTTCCAGCTGGGCGACTTTGTTCAGGCCGCGAGCGATTTCCGCAAGGTCGCCGACGAATTCGCGATGACAGAATACGCGCCGCTCGCGCTGCTCCGCGCCGGCGACTCCAATCTCCGGTTGTGGCACCGTCCGGAGCTCGATCCATCCTACGGTGAGACCGCGCTCGCGATTTACCAGGAATTGGCCGGTCGCTTTCCGGACAGCGACGCGGCCGCGCGCGCGCGTCCGCACGTGCGCCGGCTGGAGAACGAGTTTGCGGAAAAGACGTACAAGACCGGAATCTTCTACATGCGCCGTAAGGCGTACGACTCGGCGATCATTTATTTCAAGGACGTGATCGCGAACTATCCGACCTCGGCGCGGGCGCCCGACGCGCTGCTGCGCCTGGTGGATAGCTACCGTGCCATCGGATACAAACAGGAGCTCGAGGAGACCTGCGAGCACCTGCGGCGCTTTTATCCAAACGCCGCGAAGGATGCTCGCTGTCCGGCGGCGCCAGCCGATTCCAGTACGACGTCCACGACGCCGTCTACTCCCAATCCCTAACCGCGTGCCGGGCGAAGCCCTCTTCGGGGGCTCCTTTGACCCCGTGCATGTCGCACATCTGATCGTAGCGGAAGCGGCGGCGGACGCTCTGGGAAGCACCGTAGGGTTCCTTCCGGCGCGCGAGCAGCCGCTCAAGCGCGGCGCGCGCGCGGGTCATCATGCCTCGCCCGAGCAGCGGGTCGAAATGCTCGAGTCGGCGGTCGCCGGCAATTCCCGGTTTCGAGTGGAGCGGGTCGAGTTAACCCTGCCCACGCCGTCCTATACAGTCCGGACGCTGAGAGCATTGGCTGAGCATCGGCCGGGGAACCGTTTCACGTTATTGTTGGGGGCGGACGCCGCCAGGGACCTCGCGGAGTGGTGGGAAGTCGAAGCGCTCCCGGAACTTGCCGACATCGTCGTCTTCGCCCGTCCCGGCGCCAGCGTGGTGCGGCATCCCTTGATCAAACGGGTCATTCCTGTGCCGTCGATCGACCTGTCGGCGACCCAGATACGCGAGCGCGTCAAAGCGGGCCGTTCCATTCGATATTTAGTGCCCGATCCCGTGCGCGAGTACATCGAGACGCACGGGCTGTATCGCTAGAGGGTTCATGGGTAATCGCTGGTTCACGAAAATCTTTGGGACGCGGTTCGACCGCGAGTTGAAGCGCATCCAGCCGGTCGTGGATGCGATTCACGAGCACGAAGTGCGCCTCAAGGATCTGTCCGATAGCGACCTGCAGGGACAGACCGCCAAGTTCCGCGCGATCATCGCGGAACGTACCGGGGCATTGAGCGCCGAAGTCGAGCGTCTCAAGCAGGCGAAGCACGATTGCCCGGATCCTACCGAGCGCGCGAATCTGAGCGATCAGTTGCGCAAGGCGGAGCAGGAATTCGTCACGGCGCTCCAGCAGACGCTCGACGATCTCCTTCCAGAGGTCTTCGCGACGGTCCGCGAGGCGTCGCGCCGGCTGGTAGGCAGTGAAGTGGTGGTGACGGGACACGCGCTGAAGTGGGACATGGTGCCGTATGACGTGCAGCTCATCGGCGGCATCGTGCTCCATCAGGGCAAGATCGCCGAAATGGCGACCGGTGAAGGCAAGACGCTGGTCGCGACGCTGCCGCTGTATCTGAACGCGCTGGCGAGTCGCGGCGCGCACCTCGTGACGGTGAACAACTATCTCGCGCGGCGCGACTCGCAGTGGATGGGCCATCTCTTCAAGTGGCTCGGCCTCACGGTCGGGTGCATCGACGACACCCAGCCGGGGACGCCGGAGCGGCGCGCGGCCTACCTCGCGGATATCACGTACGGCACCAACAACGAGTTCGGCTTCGACTACCTGCGCGACAACATGGTCGGGAACCTGGAGCAGCGGGTCCAGCGCGGGCACATCTACGCGATCATCGACGAGGTCGACTCGATTCTCATCGATGAGGCGCGCACGCCGCTGATCATCTCCGGCGCGGTGGGGACGGAGTCGGACGAGAAGTACGCGCAGTACAACGCGCAGGTCGTGCAGCTCGTGCGCAGGCAGACCGCGATCGTCAATGACCTGATCGCCAGGGCCGAGCCACTGGTCACGAATGGGGACTCGAATTACGAGGGCGCCAAGCTGCTCTACCAGGCGCAACTCGGCATGCCGAAGAACAAGAAGCTGCTGAAGCTGCTGAACGAGCAGGGCGTCAAGCAGCAGGTCCAGCGCGTCGAGCTGGACCGCCTGGCCGATCGCAAGCTGCCGGCGCGCGACCAGAAGATGCGCGACATCGAGGACGATCTCTTTTTCGTCATGGACGAGCGCGGCCGCTCGGTCCACCTGACCGACAAGGGCGTCGAGACGATGTCGCCGCAAGATCCGACGTTGTTCGTCGTGCCCGACATCTCGCATGACGTGCACGAAATCGAGCATGATCCCGATCTTTCTCCGCAAGACAAGATCGAGCGTCGGCGTGCCGTGGAAGCGGAGTACGCTGCCAAGAGCGAGACGCTGCACATCATCCACAAGCTGCTGCAAGCGCATGCCCTGTACGAGAAAGACGTCGAGTATGTCGTGCAGGAGGGTCAGGTCTTCATCGTCGACGAGTTCACGGGGCGGCTGATGCCGGGCCGGCGTTGGTCGGACGGCTTGCATCAGGCAGTCGAGGCGAAGGAAAGCGTGGCGGTGCGCGAAGAGTCGCAGACGCTCGCGACCATCACGATCCAGAACTACTTCCGCATGTACGAGAAGCTCGCCGGCATGACGGGCACCGCCGAAACCGAGGAGCGCGAGTTCCACGAGATCTACAAGCTCGACGTCTCGGTGATTCCGACGAACCGGCCGGTGCGGCGCGTGGACAAGCACGACCTCGTCTACAAAACGCGGAAAGAGAAGTACGACGCGATCATGGAAGAGGTCGAGCGCCAGCATAAGCGCGGGCTTCCAATCCTGGTCGGTACGACCAACGTCGAAGTGTCCGAGACACTGTCGCGGCTCCTCAAGCGCCGCGGCCTCAAGCACGAAGTGCTCAACGCCAAATACCACCAGCGCGAAGCCGAGATCGTGGCCCAAGCCGGTCAGCCTGGCGCGATCACGATCGCGACCAACATGGCGGGCCGCGGCACCGACATCAAACTCGGCCCCGGCGTCAAGAAATGTCAGGTCTGCGGCATCAAGTCGCGGGAAGCGCCGTTCGGCCAGACGATCGAGAAGCCCGACTTCAGCGACGCGCAGCTGAAAGAGCACAAGTGCAACGAAGATCCGCCGTGCGGGTTGGTCATCATCGGTACCGAGCGCCACGAGGCACGCCGCATCGATCGCCAGCTGCGCGGCCGTTCCGGACGCCAGGGCGATCCGGGTCAGAGCATCTTCTATCTGTCCCTCGAAGACGACCTGATGCGGCTGTTCGGATCGGACCGCATCGCGCGGATCATGGACCGCACCGGCGCCGAGGAAGGCGAAGTGATCACCCATCCGTGGGTGACCGCGGCCATCGGCCAGGCGCAAAAGCGAGTGGAGCTGCAGAACTTTCAGGCGCGCAAGAAGCTGCTCCAGTTCGACGACGTCATGAACCAGCAGCGCGAGGTCATTTACTCGCAACGGTTGTACGCGCTCGAGGGCGGCGAAGAATTGAAAGCCGAGGCGCAGCGCATGATCGACAGCGCCGCCGAGCAGCTGGCTGGTAGCCTGATCGCCAACTACGACGATCCGGCGCAGTGGGACCGCGCGCTGATCGACACGGAGTTTTTGCAGAAGTTTCTGGTCTCGATTCCGGATGTCACCGACCCGGCCAAGGTGAGAAATCGCGAGGAGCTCGTTCGCGCGGCTCAGCAGGCGGGCAGGGACGCGTTCCAGAAAAAGATCAGCTACCTCAACGACATCGAGGCGCGCATCGGCGCGGCCAACCTCAGCGAAAAGGCGCTCTCCCATGTGACACTGAGCGTGATCGACGAGAAGTGGAAGGACCACCTCTACGATCTCGATCAGCTGCGCGAGGGCATCTATTACCGCGCGTGGGGGCAGAAAGACCCGCTCGTCGAATACAAGCAGGACGCGTACGAGATGTTCGTCGGGCTGATGCACGATCTGCAGACGACGTTCGCGGAACGTTGGTTCAAGTTACAGATCGAAATCGGACCGCCGCCGGGGCAGGGACCGCCGCGAGGGCCGAGCACAACCGGCCCGGCAGGCGGGTTACCTGGAGCCGCGCCGCGCCGCCAAGCGCCGATGGTCGCCTCCAAACCGGCCGCCGATGGTCTCGTGACGGCGGCCGAGCCGCCGCCGCCCTCGGTGCAGCGCAGCCATCCAGGAATGGCCGAGCCGGCTTTTGCGTCGAATCCGTACGCAGGCGTCGGCCGGAACGACCCGTGCCCATGCGGCAGTGGCAAGAAGTTCAAAAAGTGTCACGGAGCTACGGCTTGACCTGAGGAGGCACCATGCGAGCGCGCGCGATTCTCATTGGTCTGACCCTGATCGGCGCGGCTGCGGCTCCGCTCCCGGCGCAGACGGCGAGCCCGGAAACACCCGAAGCCGTGGTCGAGCGCTACGTCGCGGCGATGCGCAAACGCGACTGGAATGGTATGGCGGCGCTCATGGACCCGCAGGCGCTGGCCAAGTTTCGCGGCATGATTTCGATGGCGGCGAAATCTGCGAAGGCGGCGCCGCTGCGCGAGCAGCTCTTCGGCGGGGCGACGGCGACGCAGCTCGACAGCCTGAGCGATCAGCAGTTCTACGCGCGCTTTATCGCGGCCGCGATGTCTCAAGACCCCGAGACCCAACAGATTATCGACAGCGCGAGCATTAAAGTGATCGGCCACGTGGACGAGGGTCAGAATCTCACGTACGTCGTCTACAACATGCAGCTCGGTTTTGGCCCCGTGCGGGTCAGCAAACCGGACGTCCTGACCCTGCGGCGGAACGGGAATACATGGTTGGCCCTGCTGCGGGCCGATCTGGAGATCATGGCCGCCGCGATACGGCAGCAATTCGGCTCCTAGCCGCGCGATTTTCGGTATCACAATCTGGGGCGGCATGGCTACTGTAAGTCATGCCGCTTCGCCTTTCGGAACACCTCGAACACGACCGACCTCGTGAACGCTTCTGGGCCGTCGGCCCGGCTGCGTTGACGGGGCAGGAGCTCCTGGCCATTCTCCTGGGAACAGGGACGCGTGGGCGGGACGCCTTGGAGGTGGCAGCCGAAATCCTCGCTCGCGGTGATGGGTCGCTCCGACGCCTCGTGACGCGACCGCCGGCTGAACTGGCCCGCATTCCGGGGGTAGGTCGAACCAAGGCGGCCCGGCTGGCGGCGGCGATTGAGCTAGGCCGGCGCGTCGGGGCGGAGCTCGAGCCGCCACCCGAGCGGATCAAGGGGCCGGCGGACGTGCAGCGGTATTATGCATTGCGGTTACGTGACTTAGCTGTTGAAGAGTTCCATGTGCTCGCCCTGGGGAGCCAGAGTCAGATCCTGGCGGACCTGCTCATAACCCGAGGGATTCTGAACAGCTCACTGGTTCACCCGCGGGAGGTGTTTCGGGCGGCCATTGCGGAAGCGGCCGCAGGCATCATTGTCGTACATAATCACCCGAGTGGAGATCCTACCCCCTCGGCGGACGACAGGGCGGTGACGCGGCAACTGGTCGATGCGGGACGCTTGCTGGATATCCCGGTGTACGACCATGTGATTCTTGGAGGTGGCGGCGAGCGGTACGTGAGTTTCGCGGAGGCAGGACTGTTGTGACGAGCACGGCGGGAGCACCGATTCTGGCACCCGAGTTGGCGAAGGCGGTGGCGGCGCAGCACGACCGCCTGGACCTGGCCGTGCTCTCGCGCGCCTATCAGATCAGCGCGCAGGCGCACCACGGGCAGAAGCGTCTCTCCGGCGACGACTACGTCTCGCACAGCGTCGCGGTCGCGACCATCCTCGCCGAGCAGCAGATGGACACGACGACCATCGCAGCAGCGCTGCTGCACGATGTCGTCGAGGACTCCGACGTCACGCTGGACGTCCTGCGCAAAGACTTTGGGAACGAAGTCGCCGATCTGGTCGACGGCCTGACCAAGATCAAAGCGCTGACGTTCCGCTCGACCGCCGAAGAACAGGCTGAGAACTACCGCAAGCTGCTGATGTCGGTCGCGCGCGACGCGCGCGTGATCATCATCAAGCTTGCCGACCGGCTGCACAACATGCGCACGCTCGATCCGCTGCCCGCGGAGAAGCGCCGGCGCATCGCGCAGGAGACGCGGGAGCTGTACGCCCCGCTCGCGCACCGCTTCGGCATGGCCGGCGTGAAGGCCGAGCTCGAGGATCTCGCGTTCAAGTATCTCGAGCCGGACGATTACAAGCAGCTCGCGCGTCAGGTCAAAGCGCGGCGCGTCGAGCGCGACCGCACGATCGAGCGCATGCGCGCGCCCCTGTCTGACGAGCTCCGCCGCGCCGGAATTGTGGGCTGGGACATCGTCGGCCGGCCGAAAAACCTGTGGTCGATCTTCAAGAAGATGAAGAAGCGCGGCAAGCCGTTCGAAGAGATCTACGACCTCCTGGCGGTCCGCGTGCTCGTCAACAGTATCACCGACTGCTATCACGTCCTCGGCATCATCCACCACACGTGGACGCCGCTGCAGGAGCGGATCAAGGACTACATCGCGAGTCCCAAGTCGAACGGCTACCAGTCGCTGCACACGACCGTCTTTGGGCCGGGCGGGCAGCTCTACGAGATCCAGATCCGCACGCGCGACATGCACCGCACGGCGGAATACGGTATCGCCGCGCACTGGCTCTATAAGGAAAACGGCAAGGCCGCCGACGAGCTCGATCACCACCTCTCGTGGTTCCGGCAGCTGATCGAGCTCCAGCAGGACGCGCACACGCCCGAGGAGTTCCTCGAGTTCCTCAAGATCGACCTCTACCAGGACGAGATCTTCGTCTTCACCCCGCGTGGGGACGTGAAGCGGCTGCCCAAGGGCGCGACGCCGATCGACTTCGCGTTTATGGTCCATACGGAAGTCGGCCAGCACTGTCACGGCGCACGTGTGAACGGCCGGATTGCGCCACTCCACCGGCCGCTTCGCAACGGCGATACGATCGAAGTGCTGACGAGCCCGCAGGCAAAGCCGTCACGGGACTGGCTGGCGCACGTGCAGACGGGCCGCGCCCGCCAGAAAATCAGGCAATGGATCAAGCAGGAAGAACAGCAGCGCAGCGTGACGCTGGGACGGGAGATCCTGGCCCGCGAAGTGCGGCGGCGTCGGCTCGATTCGCCGACGCCCGAGCAGCTGGCGCACGCCGCCGAGACGCTTTCGCTGGGCGAGGCGGAGCAGGTGGAAGCGGCGATTGGCCGCGGCGATGTCCAGCTCGGCCAGGTGATGAAGGCCATCTATCCCGATCTGCCGGCCGACGACACGCAGGCTCCGCCCAAGTCGTCGGCGTTCGGTCGAGTGATCGAGCGGCTCCGGCTCGGGCGTGGCATCAAGATTCACGGCGTCGAAGGGTTGATGGTGCGGTACGCACAGTGCTGCCAGCCCGTTCCAGGCGATCCCGTGGTGGGTTACGTGACTCAAGGGCGGGGCATCTCCATCCACCGCAGCGACTGCCCCAACCTGCTTACGCTCTCGGGTGAAGAGGACCGACGCGTCGAAATCGACTGGCGGGAGGTTGAAGGGGAGACGTTTGTCGTGCGGCTCGCCGTGAGTGGCGAGGACCGGCGCGGACTTTACGCCGATATCTGCGAGGCGATCAGTGGGACCGGCACCAACATTCGGTCGGCTGAGCTGGCTTCCAAAGACGGCGTCGTGTTTGGATCGGTGCTGGTCGAGGTCGAGAACCAGACCCATCTGAACAAGGTCCTGAAGGCGGTCCGTAAGGTGAAGGGTGTCACCGAAATTGCGCGACGGGATTCGAGCGGCCCCGCAGAAGTCATCGTCGGTTAGGTTTCTCTCCTATGCCCTTTGAGCTTGGAAACGCCCCGCCGCCCGCGGGTGATCAGCCACGTGCCATCCGCGAGCTGACCGAAGGCCTGCGCCGCGGCGACAAGTATCAGACGCTCCTCGGCGTCACGGGATCCGGAAAGACGATGACGATGGCGCACGTCGTCGCGCACTTCGGCAAGCCGACCCTGGTGTTGTCGCACAACAAGACGCTCGCCGCGCAGCTCTATGGTGAGCTCAAGGCGTTCTTCCCGTCGAACGCGGTCGAGTTCTTCATCTCGTACTACGACTACTATCAGCCCGAAGCCTACGTCCCGGCGACCGATACGTACATCGCCAAGGATTCGTCGATTAACGACGACATCGAGCGGCTGCGGCTCAGGGCGACATCGAGCCTGATGGAGCGCGACGATGTCATCATCGTGGCCAGCGTGTCGGCGATCTACGGCCTCGGCGATCCCGAGCTCTATCGCGAGCTGCTCGTGACCGCGGAGAAGGGTGAGACCCGGGGCAGGGACGCGCTGCTCGCCGATCTCGTGGCGGTGCAATACCAGCGCAACGACGTCGGCTTCGAGCGCGGCACGTTTCGCGTGCGCGGCGACACCGTTGAAGTCTTCCCGGCCTACGACGAGCAGGCGGTGCGCATCGAGTTCTGGGGCGACGAGATCGAGCGCATCGCCAAGATCGATCCGCTCACCGGCAACGTGATCCGGCAGATGGACAAATCGGCGATCTACCCGGCCACGCACTTCGTCACGCAGCGCGCCACCATCGAGCGGGCGGTTGGTCGCATCCGGGCCGAGCTCGCCGAGCGTCTGGCGGTGCTGCGGAGCCAAAACAAGCTGTTGGAAGCCCAACGACTCGAGTCGCGCACCAACTTCGACATCGATATGCTGATGGAGGTCGGGCGCTGCGCCGGGATCGAGAACTACTCGCGCCTGTTCAGCGGCCGCCAGCCCGGCGAGCGACCGGCGTGCTTGTTGGACTACTTCCCGAAAGACTACCTCTGCATCATCGACGAGTCGCACCAGACGCTACCACAGCTCGGCGCGATGTATGAGGGCGACCGCTCGCGCAAGCAGACGCTGGTCGATTTCGGGTTCCGTCTACCCTCCGCTTTGGACAACCGGCCGCTGCGCTTCGACGAGTTCATGGGTCTCGTACCGCGCATGGTGTTCGTGTCGGCGACGCCCGGCGAAGACGAGCTCCGGCTTTCACAGGGCGTCATCGTCGAACAGATCATCCGGCCGACCGGCTTGGTGGACCCGCAGGTCGAAATCCGGCCAGTCGCGGGACAGGTGGACGATCTCCTCAGCGAAATCCGCCTGCGCGAGAAGAAGAACGAGCGCGTGCTGGTCACGACATTGACCAAGCGGATGGCCGAAGATCTCACCGACTATCTCCAGCAGCACGGCGTCCGCGTCCGCTACCTGCACTCTGAGATCGACGCGATCGAGCGCGTGGAGATCATCCGCGGCCTGCGCCTCGGGGAGTTCGACGTGCTGGTCGGGATCAACCTGTTGCGCGAAGGACTCGACCTGCCGGAGGTCTCGCTCGTCGCCGTGCTTGACGCCGATCAGGAGGGGTTTCTGCGCTCCGATCGCTCGCTCATTCAGACGGTCGGGCGCGCGGCGCGCCACCTGAGCGGCAGCGCCATCCTCTATGCCGATCACATGACCGGCTCGATGGACCGCGCGCTGCAGGAAATGAATCGCCGCCGCGAAACCCAGATCGCGTACAACGCCGAGCACGGGATCACACCGCGGTCGATCGTGAAGTCGGTGCTCGATATCCGGTTCGTCACGCGCGTGGCCGACGCGCGCGCAGGGCGTCCGGAATCGGGCGTGGTGAAGCGCCCCGCCGATGCGCGCGAGCGCGAGACCTTGATTCGGATGCTCGAGCAGCAGATGCAGACTGCCGCCGAAGAGCTCGACTTCGAATTGGCGGCGGTCTTGCGCGATCAGCTCCTCGACCTGAAGGCCGCCTCCCCCGATGCGCCTGTCCGCGAGCGAGCTCAGCCGGTTCGGTGAGGACGTCGGCGCCCGGCTCTGTGCTCCGGCGGTAATCGGGCTCTCCGGAGAGCTGGGCACCGGAAAGACCACGCTGGTCCAGGCCATTTGCCGCGGACTGGGCGCGAAGGCCCGCGCCACGAGCCCGACGTACGCACTGGTGCACCATTACGACGCGGCTGCCACGCCCGTCTATCACGTGGACTGTTACCGCCTGCGCCATCCCGATGAAGCGCGTGACCTGGGCTTCGACGATATGCTCCGGGAGCGCGCGATCATTCTGATCGAATGGCCTGAACGCGCGGGCCCCTGGATTCCACCGTTGGACCGGCATTTCCGGTTGTCCTATGACAGCGATCCGGCGCGCCGCGTCGTGGAAGAAATGGCCATCGCGTGAAAGAGCATTGGCTCGCGATCGATACAGCCACAGACCTGGCCAGTGTCGCCGTCTCCACCTCGGATCGCACCATCGCGCAATCGGTCCGCGGCGCGCGCCAGCACGCGGCGCAGATCGTGCCGCTGATTCATGAGGTGCTCGCGACCGCCCATCTGTCGCTCGAACGGATCCGTGGGATCGTCGTCGGCGACGGACCGGGAAGTTTTACGGGACTGCGCATCGGCTGGGCCGCGGCCAAAGGCCTCATTCAAGAGCGGCCCGTGCCCATGGTCGCGATCCCATCACTGCTCGGCGCGGCGCACGCCGCCGGCGTGAATGTGGTCGCGGCGTGCTATGATGCCTTGCGCGGGCAGGTGTTCGGCGCGAGCTACGCCTTTGCCACGGATGGCATGGAGACGCTGGTCACGCCGGGCTTGTTTACAATTGCGGAGCTTGCGGCCGCGCTTCCGCGCCGACCCGACCTCGCAGTAGGAGACGGCGCGGAACGATATCGCGCAGAAGTTCTGGCCTGGACGGCAAAGGAGCCGATGGGTCTCGACGCGTTGCCGCCCATCGCCGCCTCGTTGCTTATCCTCGCCGGATACTCCGGTGTGGGCCGCGCGCTCGACAACCCGGGGGTCGCCGAGCCTGTGTACGGACGCCCTGCCGAGGCGCAGGTAAAATGGGAGACACGCCACGGCCGCCCCCTTCCGAATTCGTCCCGCTAAGCTCAGCGACGTCCCCGCGGTTCACGCGATCGAGCAGGAGGTGTTCAGCGATCCGTGGTCCACGCAGGATTTTCGCGACTGCGTCTCGTTTGCCCTGTTTCTCATCGCCGAAGAAGGCGAGGAGCGGGTCGCCGGATATGTGGTCGCGCTCGAGGCCGCTGACGAGGGTGAGATCCTGAACCTGGCCGTCGCGCCCGCCGGGCGCCGTCGCGGATTGGGACGCGCGTTGGTGGAGGAGATGCTGGGAGCACTCCGCCTGCGTGGCGTCCGGCAGGTCTACCTCGAGGTACGCGAGTCCAACGCCTCCGCCCGGGCGCTCTATGCCTCTCGAGGCTTCACGGAGGTGGGTCGGCGCAAGGCGTATTACCGCCGGCCTGTGGAGGACGCCATCGTCTTGCGACTTGATGCGTAACTTCGATACGAGTGGCGTATCTTTGATTGACAGAACGACTTGCGACTTATATAGTGTTGGGCACCCTTGGACCACACCCGCTGATCGCCGGAGGTTGTTGTGAGCCGCAGTCTCAATAAGGTCACTTTGATCGGGAATCTGGGTGCCGATCCCGAGGTGCGCAGCACGAATAACGGCTCCCGCGTGGCCACGTTGTCGGTCGCAACCAGCAGACAGTGGACGGGCAACGGGGGGGAGAAGCAGGAAAAGACGGAGTGGCATAGGGTTATCTGCTGGAATAACAAAGGGGCCGGGAGCGGGTTGGCCGATGTCTGCGAGAAGTACCTGAAGAAGGGCGACAAGGTCTATATCGAAGGCCGGATCGAGTACCGGACTTATGAAGATCGCGAGAAGCAAACGCGCTACGTCACGGAGATCATCGCGCGCGAGTTGATCATGTTGGGCTCGAGAGGCGGAGCTGCTCCAGTCGGTGCGGGCGCCCCGAAGGGGGCCGCTGCGGTCGGCGGTAAGACTGGGGCTCCAGAATCGCTCGACGCGTTCCCGGAGGCGCTGGATGAGGAGGACGACGATCTGCCGTTCTAGTCGCGCCGCAGTACTAGCCCTGGCGGCGTTGCCGCTGCTGTGGCGCGTCCTGCCCGCACAGGATACCACCAAAACACGGGACACCACGCAGGCGGTCCAACCTCAGGACACCACACAAGCGGCCGCCGCTTTCCAGGGCCAGGTTCCCAGCAGTCATACTGTTTCTCGCGGTGAGACCCTGTGGTCCATCGCGCAGATGTATTTCAACGATCCGCTGCTCTGGCCCGAGATTTACCGCCTCAACACCGCCGTCATCGAAGACCCGCATTGGATCTATCCCGGTGAGGTCCTGAATCTGTCGGAGATGGCGAACCTGGCGCAGGGCCCCGACACGCTCACGGCAGTACCGCAGGACACGACGTCTGCGGCCGCAGACACCGTGCGCGCTGCGCCCGGTGACACGATCGCCGCCGTCGTCCCACTGGACACTGCGGCCGCCGCTCCCGTCGACACGATCCCGGCCGATACGACCCAGCTGGTCGTGGAGGCGCCGCCGCCGAACCTCACCGAGAGCAACGAGACGATTTTCGATCGGCGTCGCACGAACCAACAGGTCGTGCAGGACGTGCTGCGCTCCTACATCCATCAGCCCTATCGCGCCGTCCGCGCCGGCGAGTTTTACGCCGCCGGATTCCTGAGTGAGGCCGAACGGCTGCCTTGGGGCCAGGTGCTGGGCGCCACCGAAAAGCCGGCGATTCACACGCTGTCGGAAAGCAGCTCTGCCCATCCGTTCGAGGAAATCGCGATCAAGCCGCCGCACAACGCGTCGTACCACGTGGGTGACTCGCTGCTGCTCGCCCGGCTCGATCCCGGACTCGAAACGGGGAATTGGGGCGACGTCGTGGTACCGATCGGCATCGCGCGGGTGACGCAGATCGAGCACGAACAGGTCCTGTCGGAAGTCGTTTCACAGTTCGCGCGCATTCACGAGGGCCACGTCGCGATGCCGCTCGAGCCGTTCCGCGATCCCGGCCAGGTGCGGCCGACGCCGGTCTCGGATGGGCTCAGAGGCAAGCTGCTTCGGGCTCGTGACCCGCATCCCATTGCCGGCGCGCAGCAGTACTATTTCATCGACAAGGGTCGTCGCGACGGTGTGACCGTCGGCGACATTTTCGAGGTGTACAAGCCGGCGGAGGAATATGCTGGCGCCCACTCGGAAGAGGTTCGCGCCACGATGATGATCGTGCACACGCGCGACCGCTCCGCAACCGGGCTCTTGCTGCAGATCACCAATCCCGCGCTGGACAATGGTCTTCCGGTACGACTGATCAAGAAAATGCCGTCGTAATAGGCGGCCGGGCCCACTTTGGTGGGCCTGGCCGGGATCTGCGGTGATAGTCACACTCCACCTCATTGCGTTAGCGCTGTACGCTGTGACGACCGCGTTCGTCCTGGCGCCATTTCTCGGCGCGCGCCCCGCGCCGCGCGCGCTGACGATCGCCTTGCCGTGCGCGGGCGCCGCCGTTCACGTGATCGCGATTTCGCAGCTCAGGCCGGTCGGACTCGGCCCCGCGCTGTCGATGCTCGCGTTCTGTCTCGTTCTGCTCCAGCTCGTGAGCGAGCGGCTGCTGCGCGGCTCCGCCGTCTCGTTCTTTGCCGGGCCGCTCGCCACCGGGCTCGTCGGGCTCGCCATCCTGAGTGGACTCGCGCCGGGTGCGGAAATCGGCGGCGGTGGCACGCAGAGCGCCTGGTTCATCCTGCACGTGGTACTCAGCGCGCTGGGACTCGCCTTGATGGCGCTCGCGTTCATCGCGGCCGCGCTCTACTTGCTGCAGTTCCGCGAGCTCAAGGCGCGGCGCTTTGGGCAGGTCTTTCAGCTCTTCCCGCCGCTCGAGCGCCTCGATCAACTCAACCGGTTCGCCTTGGTCGCCGGATTTCCATCGCTCACGATGGGGGTGCTACTCGCCCTCGGGTACGGCGCGCAATTCTCGGGCGGGCTTCACGCCGCCAAAGCGCAGATCGTGTGGGGCATCTTCACGTGGGTGGTGCTGGGCTGGGCGGTCTGGGTTCGCGTAGTGCGACACTGGGCTGGGCGCCGCGCCGCGCTCGCGAGCATCGCGGGCTTCGGCGCCGTGTTGCTGGTCTACGTCGCGCTGAAACTCACGCAGCCCGGCGCCGAGCGCTTCCTGTGACGGGTCACACCGACATGGGAATCAAGGTGGTCGGCGTCAATCATCGGACCGCGCCGCTCGACGTGCGCGAGCGGTTCACCCACAGCGCGCATGAAGTCCCCGGCGCGCTCGCGCGCGTGATGGCCGCCGGCGCGACCGGCGGCGTGCTGCTATCCACCTGCAACCGCACCGAGTTCTATCTCGTCGCCGATGACGAGCCCGCGCTCGACGCCGTCTGGTCGTTGCTCGGCGAGCGGCTCGAGACCAAGCCCGCCGGTGGCGCGCGCGAGTATGGGTACATCGCGCGCGACCGCGACGCCGTTCGCCATCTGTATCGCGTGTCTTCCGGCCTCGACTCCATGATCCTCGGCGAATCGCAGATCCAGGGGCAAGTGCGCGAGGCGTGGGAGGTGTCGCGCGCGCAGGCGGGACCCGTGCTGCACCGGCTGTTTCAGACCGCGCTGCACGTGGGCTCGCGCGTCCGGACCGAAACGGGACTCGGCATGGGGACCGCGTCTGCCGCGTCCGCCGGCGTCGCCGTGGCGGGAAAGATCTTCGGCGATCTCGCGGGACGCAGCGCCTTGATCCTTGGCGCCGGCGACATGGCGGAGTTGGCCGCCCAGTGCCTGAGCGATCAGGGCGTGCAAGTCACGCTGGTCGCCAATCGTACACGGGAACGCGCGCGCGCGATCGCCGAGCGCCTGGGCGGCAAAGCGGTGTCGCTCGAAGAAGCCTGGCCACACTTTGCGACGACCGATATCGCGCTCTGTTCAACGGCGGCGCCGCATGCGGTCGTAACCTGGGAGCGCGTCGGTGGTATCATCGGAGCGCGCCGCGGCAAGCCGCTGTGCATTCTGGATCTCGCCGTGCCGCGCGATGTGGACCCGGCGATTGCGCAGCTCGAGAACGTCTTCCTGTACGACGTCGACGATCTCCAGACCGTGGCTGCGCAGGCCACCGCGCGGCGCCGTGACGAGGTCCCGTCGGCCGAGCGGATCGTCGAGCAAGAGACGGATCTGTTCTGGGCCTGGTATGGCGGCCTCGGTGTCGTTCCAACAATCAAGGAGTGGCGGCAACACATGGAGACACTGCGGGCTGCCGAGCTCGAGCGCGCGCTGCGGCAGTTGAGTCATCTGAGTCCCGCCGACCGCACGCGCATCGAGCAGTTCAGCCAGGCGCTGCTCAACAAATTCCTGCATCACCCTACCGTTGCGCTCAAACAGGCGGCCGAAGAGGGGCACGGATACGGCTTGCTCGAGGCCCTGCGCCGTCTGTTCGGGATGGAGCCGCCCGCGTGACCCGAATTCTTGTGACGGGGGGCGCGGGATACATCGGTAGTGTCATCGTAGATCAATTGCTCGACCGGGGCCATACGGTGATCGTGCTCGATGACCTGAGCACCGGACATCGTGCGGCCGTCGCCCGCGGCGCGGCTTTTGTGCAGGGTGGCGTGGGAAACCGGGAACTGGTCACCGCGCTGCTCGAGCGGGAGCAGATCGAAGCGATCGTCCACCTGGCGGCCTTCGCTCTCGTCGCCGAGTCGGTGACTCAGCCTCAGAAGTATGTGACCAACAATGTGACCGCTCCCCGTGTACTGTTGGAGGCGGCGCTACGGGCCCAGGTGCGCCGATTCGTCTTCTCGTCGTCATGTGCGACATACGGGCACCCGGCGCGCATCCCGATTACGGAGGACACGCCGCAGGCGCCGGTGAATCCGTACGGGAAGACCAAGCTCGATTTCGAACGCATGCTGGCCGAGCTCGCGCCGTCGCGCGGCATGGGCGTGGTGAGCCTGCGTTATTTCAATGCTTCGGGCGCGACTGCCGAGCGCGGCGAGGATCACGATCCGGAATCGCACCTGATTCCCAACGTCTTGGCCGCGGCAATGGGCAAACGCGAGGCGGTCGAAGTGTACGGAACGGATTATCCGACTGCCGACGGCACCGCGATTCGTGACTACGTTCATGTGATAGACATCGCGGATGCCCATCTCCGCGCACTCGATGTGAAACTCGACAGCGACGCTCCGTTGGCGATGAACCTTGGTACGGGGACTGGACGATCGGTACGCGAAGTCGTGGAGGCGGCACGCCGCGTGACGGGGCGTCCAGTGCCTGTCGCAGAAAAGCCGCGTCGGCCCGGCGATCCACCGGAGTTGGTGGCGGCGGTCGCG
>Ga0075434_100001175_pt1 | contig 21684 bp, 14 predicted proteins | sample RhiMethybrSRZTD3_FD_75298 | JGI IMG/M metagenome (GOLD analysis project Ga0075434, IMG submission 75298) | Populus rhizosphere microbial communities from Tennessee, USA - Rhizosphere MetaG P. TD hybrid SRZTD3 | ecosystem: Host-associated > Plants > Roots > Rhizosphere > Soil | place: USA... | reverse complement strand
AGCCAAAACCGCCGTCCGTTCCACTCGGCCGCGCCGAAGTGTCGATCGCGCGTGACGCCCGGGCGAGCGTCCACGATCGCATCCCGGCCCCCGATGAGCCGGTTGAACAACGTGGATTTGCCCACGTTGGGGCGGCCGATGATCGCGACCGTGGGGGCGCCGCTCATGCCTCTCCCTTCCCCGCCCCCTGGTGCGGAGTGCGGAATGGGGAGTGCGGAGTGTGACCCTCGACTCCGCATTCCGCACTCCGCACTCCGCACTCGGTGAGCGCGTCCGCAAAGTCGTACGACAGGTGAACGGGGCATGGCAGCCGCTCCGCCAGCTGGTCGGCGCTCACGTCGTCCACGAATACCAGGTCGTCGTTCACGGCCTCGGCCGGAAGCAGGACGAAATCCAGGTCCCGCCGATCGCTGAGTGCCCGCTCGATGGCCGCTCCAGGAAGGAGCCCCGCCGTGGTGACGGAGGATCCGAACAGGGTGTTCTCGACCACGACCAGCTCAAAACGGCCGCCCGTGGTCGCCGCCACGTCGGCCAGCACCTGCGGCATCAGCGGACCCATGGCCCGGCCGGTCACCACTCCGATGTGCTTCCCGGTCAGGTCGGGAAGCCGCTCGACGGCCGCGGCAATCCGGGTCTGAAGAAACCGCACCGAGCCGACGCCGTTTTCGCGTTGCTCGAAATCCCCGTACCACGCGGGGCCCGGCAGGGGCTCTCCCGCTTGGAGGTACAGATCGTCGGCGCCATAGCACCACGGTGCTCCCCGTTCGGCGAGTGCCCGGGTGGCCATCCGGTCGACTGCCGTAAGCGCCGCCCGGCACTCGTCCCGCGTCAGCTCGCGCACCAGACTGTGCTTCGAGAACTCGGTCAGGGCCACCGGGACGACCGAAACGGATAGCACCGCGGGACCGAGACCGTACAGGGCAGCGAGCGTGCGTTCGAGCTCGACACCGTCGTTCACCCCGGGAACGAGGACGACCTGGGTGTGAAAGGCGATCCCCCGCTCGGCGAACCAGCCGAGCTGTGGGATGATGTCGGGCGCTTCGGGGTTGCGAAGCAGCCACCGGCGGATCGTGGGGTCAGTGGCGTGCACGGAGACGTACAGGGGCGACAGCCGATACTCGACGATGCGCTCCATGTCCCAGGGTTTCAGGTTCGTGAGCGTCGCGAAGTTGCCGTAGCGGAAGGACAGCCGATAGTCGTCGTCGCGGATGTATAGCGGCGCCCGCAGGCCGGTCGGGTTCCCGTCCACGAAACAGAAGTCGCAGTGGTTCCCGCAACGCCTGATCCGCGGCGGCTCGAGCGTCACGCCCATCGGGAGCCCCTCGGGGCGCTCGATGTCGTACTCGACCGCCTCCCCCGTCGGCAGGCGCGCCGCCAAGAGGAAGTGATCGTCCGCCGTGAGGAATTCCCAGTCGAGGAAGTCCTCGAGCGGCCGGCCATTGACGGCCAACAGCTCGGTTCCAGGCGCGAGCCCCAGCTCGCCGCCAATGGAGTCGGGCGCTACCGACTGCACACGAATCACCGCACTTCCCTGCCCTTCAAGGACTTTGTGAGGCCTGACGTCGCAACCCCAACGCGGGCCGTGACTTCCAAAAGCTATCAAATATGCTTTGGGAAACGCGATCGCGCCAGCCGCTGACCCCTCATTGGTGCGGAGGTCGCGAGGCCGGCGTCAGCTCCAGAAGAAGGTTACGACGGCGCCGGCTGGCAGGGTGTAGCGGAAGGACTGGTTGCCCCAGAGCACCGTGAACGCTCGGTCCTGCACCTCGGTATTAACGACGATTAGCGCCTTGGAGCCGTCGTCGGCATTTCGGAAGGCCACGCTTTCGAGCCCGGCGATGCCCGAGGTAGACGCGATACGCCGTGCGCCGGGCCGCACGAACCGGCTAGCATGCCCGAGCGCGTAGTATTCCACGTTGCGCGTAACGGCCCCGGTGTTCGAGGCGATCGTTACCACGCCACGACAGTCCCCGCAGCCGCCCGAATGCGGTCCATGATTCTCATCGAGAGCGAGATTCCAGAGGAGCACTCCCTTCGCCCAACCCCGCGTCGCCCCGATAATCAAGGTCTGGGTGAACCACTTGAGGTTGTCCGCGAAGTTCGGCGCCCACTCCCCGCCCGAGCACTCGGTGAAATAGGTGTCCTTGTCCGGGTGGGCGTCATGCACCAGGGTCTGCGCGGACACGTCTCCGCCGTAGCAGTGCCACGCGACACCCGCGATGTAGCGAGGCGCCGCGGTGTCGGCGAGCACCTGGAGCGGTGACTGGTAGTCGTCCCAGTTGTGGTCCCAATCGAGGATGATGGTCCCAATGCCGCGCTGGGCGAACAGGGGCCCTAGGTACTGGCCGACGAATTGGGCGCGGGCGGGAGGCTCGAGCCGCATGCCCGGATAGGTCGGCGGCTCGTAATGGGGCTCGTTCTGCACGGTGATCGCGTAGATCGGCACCCCCTCCGCGCTGTACGCCTCGATGTAGCGCCGGAAGTAGTCGGCGAGGGACGCGTACGCCTCGGGGCGGAGGGTCCCCTGGATCAGGCTACCCGTCGTCTTCATCCATCCCGGCGGGCTCCAGGGCGACGCCATGATCTTTAGCTGGGGATTGATCGCCAGGGCGCGTTGCACGACCGGCAAGAGATAGGCCCGATTGGAATCGATCGAAAAATGCGCCAAACTGGAATCGGTCTGGCCGAGAGGCATGTCGTCGTAACTGTACTGATGCAGCGAGAAATCGGACGCGCCCATGGTGAGGCGTGTGAAGCTCAGTCCGATCCCGGGACTCGGGCCGAACAGCTCTTGCAGCAGGGCTTCTCGCTGGGCGGGCGCCAGCTTGTTCTGGATCATCCACGCTGACGCGTCGGTGATCGCGGCCCCGAACCCTACCATCTCCTGATACGTCGTGCCTTCGTCGACCACGATCCGGAGCAGGGTCGCGGGCGGCACGCCGGAATCGAGGTGGACATCGGCCTCCCGGGACAAGAGCTTCGACCCGGTGCCGGTAGTCAGCCACACTTGAACGGGGGGCCCTTGCGGCGGCGGAGGGCCTGGGGACGGCTCTCCCGGCGCGAGGCGCCCGCACGCCACGATGGCGACGAGCGCCCACGCCGGTGGCCGCATCAGTTCCAACCCGGGTTCTGCGTCAGATTGGGGTTGACGTCGAGCTCGGACTGCGGGATCGGCATGAGGTTGCTCTTCACCCCGTGTACGGTGGTTTCCCCCGGGGCAATCGTCTGGAGCTCCGTGGTCTTGGCTCGTATGGCCGCATCGAGCACGCCCCAACGGGACAGGTCGAACCAGCGTTGACCCTCGAAGATGAATTCGCGCCGCCGCTCCAGCCGCACGGTATCGCGGAACGCCGCTTGGGAGAGCCCCGACACGGTGCCGATCCCCGCGCGCGTGCGCACCGCATTCAGGGCTTGCTCGGCCGTCGTCCCCGCAGGCGCTCCACCTTCGTTCACGGCCTCGGCGTACATCAACAGCACGTCGGCGTAGCGCAGGATGATCCAGTCGTTGGACTGCGCTTGCCACGCGCGCGTGTGCATGTTCTGGAAGTCGGTTTCGTCCAGGTACTTGTTGAACGCGGGGCCGTATGTGCTATCCGGATCGTTCCACTTCACCGAATCGCCGAGCGCGTCGACGTACGGCGACGTAATGAATGTCCCACGCAAACCGCGGGTGTCGGATGCGGCGAAGAGGCGCGCGAGCGACGGCGCCACGGTCATGAGGCCGTAGGCAGCGCCGCCTGGAAAGCCGGACGGCAGGCTGAACAGGGTGTGCACGCTGCCGCCATAGGGATCGAGCGACGCGTCGTAGTTGATCTCGAAGATGCTCTCGGAGTTGACGATCTTCGTCGAGATCTTGAAGTTGTCCTTCCAATTGGGGAGCAGTGCATAGTGCACACTGTCGATGAGCTCCCCCGTCAGCCGTGCCGCGTTCGTCCAGTCCTGGCGCGTCAAGTACACCTTCGCCAGCAGGGCTTGGGCGGCGCCGCTCGTCGCGCGGCCGATGTCGCCGCCGCTGTACGATTTCGGTAGCCCTGCGACGGCCTGCTGCAGGTCATTGACGATCAGGGCGTAGACGTCGCTCGTCGACGCGCGAGACACCCGCAGCCCCTCGAGCGACTTCACTTCATGCTCGAGCAGCGGTACGTCCCCGAAGAAACGGACCAGGTTGAAGTAGGTGAGGGCTCGCAGGAAGCGTGTCTCGTTGAGAAGGCGGTCACGCAGGGCCGGGTCCATCACGATGGCGGGCACGCGGTCGAGCACCGCGTTCGCCTCATTGATCAGTCCGTACCCACCACCCCAGACGCCGTACTCGGCCAGCGGCCACTCGCGTGCATCGAAGTCGTACGAGCTCATCCGATGTCCATCCGCGCCGAATCGGGGGGCGGCGATGATGTCGTCGGTCGCGATGTCCGAGAGGTACCAGAAGGCGAGCGAATACGGTCCCTTGGCCGAAGCATAGGTGCCGTTGACCGCCGCTACGGCATCGGACGCGGTCTTGTAAAAGCTCTCCGGCGCAAGCACGTCCGAGGGGTTCGGGTCCAGGAAACTGTCGCAGGACGTCGCGAAGGCGAGGGCCGCCAGGGCGCCGAGCGTGGGAAGTCGCTTGATCTGTCGCATAAGGGCTCCGTTCCCCTAGAAACCGGCGGTGAATCCGAACGTGATCTGTCGCACCTGCGGGTATGTGCCGAAGTCGAACCCCTGCGCGAGGTTCGTCGTCGCGTACTCGCTGGTTTCCGGGTCGTAACCGGTGTAGTTCGTGACGGTGAAGAAATTCTGCGCGCTGACGTACAATTGCAGCCGCGTCATCCCGCTCAGATGCATCGCGTTCAGCCAGGCGGTGGGGAGGTTATAGGCGAGCCGGATGTTCTTGCCGCGCAGGTACGAACCGTCCTCGACGAACAAATTGGACTCGGTGCTCTCGAACGTGTTACCGATTTTCGGGGCTGGGATGCCCGGTCCGCCGGTGATCACGTCCTTGAGCTGGTTCACCGTTCCGCCCGCAGCGGTGAGCAGCGATCGATTGATGTTGTAGATCTTGTTTCCGACGGACCATTGCAGGAAGACCGACAGCTCGAAGTTACGGAACGTGAAGCGATTGTTCATGCCGCCGGTGTAGTTCGGCTCCGCATTCCCGAGAATTCTCCGGTCCGCCCCGGTAATCAACGAGTCGCCGTCGAAATCCCGATACACCACGCGGCCGCTGTCCATGCCCGCGTACACCCAACCGTAGAAGGAGTTGATCGGCTCCCCCACCTTGAGAACGGTCGGGTTCTGGTGTGCGCCACCGCCCACACCAGTAGGCGAGATGAGGATGGTGTCAGCGCCCAGATCCAGGACCCGGTTTCGGTTCCACGCCAAATTCAGGGTTGTCTCCCAACCCAACGGCCCGGTCAGGTTCACGCTGCTGATGCTCAGCTCGAATCCCCGGTTGCGCACGCTGCCGATGTTCTGCAGCTGACTCAAGAACCCCGAGCTCGACGGGACCCGCGCGTCGAGGAGCAGGTCGTGCGTCTTCTTGCTGTAGTAGTCGGCAGTGACCGCCAGCCGGCTCCCGGCAAGACTCGCGTCTACCCCGACGTCGAATTGGTCCGTCGTCTCCCATTTTAGATCGGCGTTGGCCAGGGTGTACGGAACGAAGCCGATCCCCCGATAGCCGACGAACGGGTAGATCGTGCTGCTGAGCGTGGCGAGCGAACGGTAGTTTCCGATGTCCTGGTTGCCAGTCCGGCCGTAGCTCGCGCGCAGCTTGAGATCGCTGAAGATACCGGTGCGCTTGATGAAGTCCTCCTCCGAGGCGCGCCACGCGACGGCGGCCGAGGGGAAGAACCCATAGCGGTGCCCCGCGCCGAACTTGGAGGAGCCGTCCACGCGCGCCGAGACGGTGAACAGGTACTTGTCGGAAATGCCCCAGCGGGCGCGTGAGAAGTACGACAGGAGTGACGAATGTGGTGCCAATGACGACACGTTTACGAAGGTCTGCGCCGTGTTCAGACCGTCGACGCCGAGGGCATCGGTGAGGAAGGTCTTCGAGAACCCCGAAATCTGTGCTGTGGTCGACCGCTGGAGAGTGGTCCCACCAATGAGGTCGAGGCTATGCACTCCACCGAACCGCCGCTGGTAATGGACAGTGTTCTCGAACGTCCAGCTCATTGTCTCGGCCTCGCCGCGGCTCCCCTCGCCACTACTGTTGAGCCCCGGCAGCACCGTCGACGGTGAGTAGTAGTCCTGCACCGAATTCAGGAAGTCCACGCCTACCGTGCTCCGGAAGGAGAGGTCATTTCTGATGTCGTACTCGGCGAAGGCATTCCCGATCACACGGTTGTCGCGTTCCTCGTTGGTGATCACGTTCGCCGTGGCGACGGGATTCTCGAACGGCCGCCCGGTGAGGGGGTTCACCCCCGTGAAGTAGTCGCCGCCGGCGTCCCTCACCGCGAGCGTGGGTGGAGCCGTCAGGGCATCCAGTATCACCGATGCCGCGCCGCCGTTCGGGAGCACGTGCGCATGTGACCGGCTCAACGAGAGCCGACTGCCGATGCGGAATTTGTGGCTGACGGTGCGGTCGAGATTGAGACGGAACGATCCCCGACTCATGTCGGACCCGATGACCACACCGTCGTTCTGCAATAGCCCACCGGAGATGTAGTACGAGGTGTTGGCGTCGCCACCGGACATCGAAAGGTCGTAGCTGCGCATCGGCGCATTCCGGAAGATCGCGCCCTGCCAGTCCGTCCCTCTTCCAAAGGCCGCGATTTCAGCGGGTGTGTAGAACGCCGGCTGCTTGATGTTCGCGTACGCGGCGTTCACCATCTGCGCGAACTGCGGTGCGTCGAGCACCGGCAACGTCCGTCGCACCTGCTGAATGCCGTAATACGAGCCGAACGAAACCGAATTCTGTCCCGCGCGCCCATGCTTGGTGGTGATCAGGACCACGCCATTTGCCGCGCGCGCGCCGTAAATCGCGCCCGCCGCCGCATCCTTCAGGATCTGGATCGACTCGATGTCCTCCGGGTTCAGACCGGAAATCGGGTTCAGACCGCGCATCCCTTCCCCGAGGATGGTGCCAGTCGTGCCGTCATCGAGGTTCGTCGTAATGGGTACGCCGTCGACGACGTACAGGGGATCGTTCTTGGCCGAGATCGAGTTGCCGCCGCGGATGCGCACCATCGCCCCTGCCCCTGGCTGTCCGCTCGACGTCACGACCTGTACGCCCGCCGAGCGCCCCAGCAGAGCCTGATCGAGCGACGTGACGGGAGCCGAGGAGACCTGGTCGGCCGTGACCGACGAGACGGCGCCCGTGAGCTCACGGCGCTCCGTCGTCCCGTACCCGATCGCCACAACCTCCTCGAGCTGCATGGCCTGGGGCGTCAACGCGAAGTCGAGCGTGGCCTCCTGGTCCGGGAGCACGGTGACCGGCTTGGTGACGGCGCTGTATCCGATGCGCACCACCCGGACGGTGTGCTCGCCCACCGGGACCTCGGTGATGCGATACCGGCCGTCTTCGCCGGATCGCGCGCTGAGTCCGGTGCCCACCACCGTGACGGTCGCGACCGCGATCCCTTGCCCGCTTAGGGAGTCAGTGACCCGCCCGGTCACCGTGCCTCCCTGGAACCCGTCCAACGCGCCACGTTTGACGAGCGCCGCCTGTCCGTGAGACGTGAGCAACACGTCCACACCGGTGTCATACAGCACCGCGCTCAATACGGCGCCGACGGTCAGGTTGGACGCGCTGAACGTCACCCGCGCGTCGAGCGGCACGACCGCCGCGCTGTAGGTGAGCCGCAAGCCCGCCTGTTGTGCGATGGTGGACAGCGCCTCACCCAGCGGCACGTCTTTCAGGTCGACCGAGATGGTCTTCCGGAACACCGCGGCGTTGCTCGCATCCCGCCACCGCGGTGCCGCGTCGCTCGAGTGACCGGCCCCGACAGTGAGGAACCGCGGGCCGGCGGCGGCGAGCTTGACCACGTCGCCGGGCGCCTGGGCTTGCGCCACTCCGACTGCGCCGCAGGTGATGATCCCCACAACGAGGGCGACGACAGCGCCCCACTGTGCCCGTGCGTTCACTCCCGTGTGCATACGCGGCCTCCCGTTTCTCGCTAGGGTGCCCTTTGAGTCGTTGAGATAGCCACCGTTCGGCCCTGCCACTCGTAGCGGGCCCCGACGGCGGCGGTGATGAGGGTGAGGACTTGTGCGACCGGCTCGTCGCCGTACGAGCCCGTGACGGGGCGGCGCGCGAGCGCGGGATCGGTGACGCGGACGTCGAGGTCGTACCACCGGCCCAGCCGCTCCGCTGCCTCCTCGAGGGGGACGTTCGTGAAGACGAGGCGTCCTCTGGTCCAGGCCACCTCGTCGGCCACGCGGGCGTTGCGCAAAACGTGGATCGTGCCCGCCCGAGACAGCGTCGCCACCTGGCCCGCGCGGAGCGGAGTCCCGGCCAGCGCGACGGCTCCTTCGACCACCGCTACACGCTCGCGCTCCGCGTCGCCGTAGGCGTGGACGCCGAACCTGGTCCCGATGTCCTGGATCGCGCCGCCTGCGGTGTGCACGATGAAAGGGCGAGCGGCATCATGCACGACGCTGAAGTACGCTTCCCCTTCGAGGTACACGTCCCGCTGGCGGGCCGCGAAGGTCACCGGCGCCCGCAGCTTGCTGTCCGCGTTGAGAGTGATTTCCGTGCCGTCGAGCAGCCGCAAGACGGCGCGCCGGCCCCGCGGAGTGGCGTACTCCCGCATGGCCGGCGCCTGCGCGACTGAGCGTGCATCGCGACCGAGCCACCAAGCCGCGCCAGCGCCCATGACGGCGGCGACGATCGCGGCCGAAATTGCGACGTTCCACCGCCCCGATCGCTTGGGCCCGCCATACCGGGTCTCGAACCGGCTCCAGGCCGCGTCCACATCGTACCGCTCGCCGAGGCGCCGGGCGTCCGCGTCCCAAGCGGCTTGCAGCGTCGCGACGGCGGCCCGGCGTGCGGGATCCGTTCCGATCCAGGCCTCGACGGCGGCGTTGTCCTCGGGGCTGGCCGTCCCGTCGAGGTAACGGGCGAGCGCGTCGAGATCGATAGTGGGCAAGGGAGGCGTCATTACCCTATGACGCCCACAGGGGAGGCCTTACTTACTCGTGAGCGCGGTCAAGGCCCGCTGGCGTACGGCGAGCAGCACCGCAGGATCCCGAGGGTACGTGGTCATCGTGGGAACGACTTCACGCAGGGCGCGAAGCGCCGCGGCCGGGTCGCGCCGCCGCCACAGCGCGAACAGCGCCTGATCTTCGACGCCGTCTCGGAAGGCCTCCCAGCGCAGACTGGAACGGGGTCCGTCTCGCCCCGGGTAGACGATGAAGTCATCGCCGGGCGCAAACAGGCCCTTGTTGGGATCGACATCGCTGGGCCACTGATTCAGACCCCAGTGCAGGAATCCGCTCGCGTCGTACCGCATCACCACCCACGGCAGCAGCCGGGTCTTCAGCAGAGGGTAGTCGATCAGGCGATTGGGATACGCTCCCTGGGGCAGCCACGACGTGTAGAGCCACAGCTCGATCCCCCCGGCCTGCTGCCGGGCTCGATAGCCGTCGTACCACCGGTCCAGATAGCTCTCCTCGACCACCCAGATCTCGAGATCGCCGCCCATATCCGGGGCCTGGATAGCCTCGATGCGCCTCAACCGGGGGGCCGCGGCGTGCACCCGCCGCGAGAGCGCGCGCCAGGACTCGACGTTCTCCGCAATCGGCTCGTCGGCGACGTGGAGGACCGCATGCTCGACCCACCCACGCTCGATCAGATGGCGCTGGAGGTCTGCCAGAAAGGCGTCCAGCGGGACTTCTGTCGTGTCGCCGGTCGCCGAGACGGTCGCAGGTCGTGGCGCGGGCTCGAACGGGTTGGTCCAGGCCCACGGTGTCGTCCGGCGCCCGACGTGCATCAGCTCGATGTCGCTGAGCCCCCGGGAGCGAAACAGGCGGACCCAGCGGTCGAACAGGCCGTAGTCGAACGTGTAGGAGCCGCTGGGTTCCCGCGTGACGTGAATCAGCTCCAGATCGGTCTGGAACATCGTCTGGCCATGAGCCCGCATGTCATCCGCGTAGGCCTGGAGCAGCCGCCAATGCGCGGGGCTCCACTCTTCGACCCGGTGTTGCTGGGCGATGGCGCGCGAGCTGAACCAGTTAGTGACCCTGAGCGACGGGATGCGAGGCAACGTCACCGGATACACCTCGACCGTGAGCTGGACCGTACGCAGCAGCGTGGCCCCGGCTCGCAGGGTGAGCGTGCCGCTGTAGACGCCGGGGGGCGTGTCGCGGGAGATCGTCACACGCACCAGCGCCGGCTGGGTGGAGCCGGCGCACAGCGTGAGGCTCGCCTCATCGAGCAGCGGGTCGGGGAAGTCGTCGGGCGCACGGCGTGCGAGCTCGCTGCCGGGTGTACTGTCGGAATTGCGGGTCAACCTCACGTACCCGACCCAATCGGCGCGGACGGCATCGGCGCCAAGCCTCTTGCCACGCTTCGATACGAGCCCGGAGGGCTCGATGTGAACCGAATCGAGACAAGCCCGCCGCACCCGCACGACGATTTGCGCTGATTCGGTCTCGCCCCGGGCAACAGCCAGTCGTATGGTCGTGGGCGCGGGGGCGGGGGCGGGTGGTAGGGCATCGTGGAAGACGTTCTCGAGGCCGTGCGTGGTCCAGACGTCCACGGCGTCCTGCGGCGGGACCTTGGCGGGACCGGCAACTCCCCCTCCCCCGCCGATCTTCCGGTACACGCGCACATAGTCCACCCGCATCGTCTGCGGAAAGACCGTCGTCGTATCGGGGTTGCCGGGCCAGTACCCACCGACCGCTACATTCAGGATGATGAAGAACGGATGATCGTACACCCACCGTCCGGGCAGATCATTCGGAGTGACCGTTTTGTACAGCATATCGTCGACGTACCAGCGAATCGCGCCCGGGTCCCACTCGACGGCGAAGACATGAAACGTGTCGGCGAAGGCGCCCGCGCTCAGCTCGTACGTGCTGGTGACACCTTGTGCGCCGGAGTAGCCGGGGCCATGCACCGTGCCGTGCACCCGGCGCGGCTCCTTGCCGATGTTCTCCATGATGTCGATCTCGCCGCACGCGGGCCAACCGACCGTAGCGCAGTTATCGCCCAGCATCCAGAAGGCGGGCCACAGACCCTGCCCGCGCGGGATCTGAATCCGTGCTTCCATGCGGCCGTAGCGCCACGCGCCCAACCCTTGGGTCTTTAGTCGGGCGGACGTGTAGTCACGATTTCCGAACGCCTCACGGCGAGCCTCGATGACGAGGTTGCCGCCTTCCACGCGCGCGTTTTCGGTGCGGTCGGTGTAGAACTCGAGCTCCGCGTTGCCCCAGCCGTCGCCCCCGGTCTCGCGGACCCACTTTCCCGTATCGAGCGCCGTGCCGTCGAACTCGTCGTGCCACACGAGCTGCCACCGGGCACGGGATGATTGGGGAGTGCCTGCGCAGGAGCAGGACACCCCGACGACGAGCGTAATCCAGGCTTGGCGAGGCGTGAGCATCATCGTATGACGCCGCAGTGAGGCGGCGTACTTACCTAGGATGGGAGCAGCGCTTTTCGCAGGACCGTCAGGGCTCTGCTGATGTGGACCCCGATCGTTTTCGGCGAGATGGCCATCCGCGAAGCCGCCTCGGCGTAGCTCAAGCCCTCGCGGCGGCTCAAAACAAATGCGGCCCGGGTGCGGGGGGGCAAAGCGGCGAGGGCCCGCTCGAGACGCTGCCGCAGGTCCTCGGCCTCGAATTCGGCGTCGGCCGCGGCCCCAACGCGAGCGCTTGCTTCGATGGCGAGCAGAGGGGCCGCGCGCCGGCGCACGGTGGCTCGTCGGAACTGGGTGATCGCGCGGCGGCGCACGGCGGCGTAGAGGTAGTGCTGCAAGTCGCCGACCACCCAGTGCGCGCGATCATCCCAGATCCGCGCGAACACGCCCTGGACGACGTCCTCGGCGGCGTCCCGGCTGCCCAGATAACCGGCGACGTAACGACACAAGCCGTCGTAGTGCGTCCGGAACATCGCCTCGAACGCCGCCTCGTCCCCATCCCGAATCCGCTGGGTGCAATCGTGCGAGGGCACGAAGGAAGGGCTCGAGCGAGGACCATGCTCGCTCGCGGGACGATGACGCGTCGTGAACGCCATGTACGCTCCCAGGGCTACGACGACCGGCAGAGCGGGCGACGGGATTCGAACCCGTGACGTCCAGCTTGGGAAGCTGGCATTCTACCCCTGAATTACGCCCGCGAAAGCCTAACTTGGCAGGAAGTGTGCCAAGATTAGGCCACTTTATCAATCCCAGCCATTACGATCGCTTGTACCGCCAGGCGACGGCCCCCGTCTGGGTCGCTTTCAGCTTGAACGCCTGATTCGCCCCCGCATCGACCGCGGGTATGTCCTGTGGCAGCGATGCCACGACGTTGCCTTTCTCATCCACCAACTCGAACGTGACCTTCACCGGCCGTGAGGGCTTGGCGTGGAAGTTCGAGTACAGGCCTTCCAGGGCTGCGCCCTGCTCGTTCGCGACGAACTTGCCGACCGTGACTTCAATCGGGAGCGAGTCCGCCAACGTGAGGTAATACAGCGCGGAGTCCTTCTTCCCCGCGAGCTGCCAGGCGCCCGCCAGCTTGGTGAGTGACAGGCGGTTCATCGGATCTACCGCGTACAGTCGCTGGGCCATCAGCAGCACTCTGGCGGTGTCGTTGAGCACAAACGAGATGCCGGTGAGATTGTAGAGCGCGTCGCGATGGTACGGGTTCTTCACCAAACCCGCTTGGTACGTCTGCACGCCAAGGCGGTACAGCGGGTCCGCCAACGCATGGAATTTCCGCATCGTGTCGGTCGCCGCAGGCTGACACCGCGCCGAAATCTGACGCGCCGTGAGCGTGGGAGTCTTCCGCTTCAGGGCCTTCGCGCACGCGGCATCGAGCTCGGAGGTGTCGGGCAGCTGCGGGATCCCGCTCAGCACGGCTCCAGCCGCGCCGAATAGATCATCGGCACTCGCCGAGTCCGCGTGGGTCGGGATGGCCGCGTACAGCGCCATAGCGGAATCGCGCTGATTGGCGCGCAGGTACAATTCCGCCAGGCTCGCCGTCGCCTGCACGTCGCTGGGGTAAGCGGCGAGGTACTCTCTGTAAGCGGCAGCGGCCTGGTCGTAGCGCTTATCGGTGTGATAGACGCGGGCGACGTTCAGCCACGCTTCCCGTTTCTCTTTCGCGAATTTCGGATCGGATGCCGCCGGCACGGCCAATCGGAAATACTTCGCCGCCGAGTCCATCCGCGTCGCATAGACGAGCGAGTCCCTGTGGTACTTCGCGGCGTCCGTTCCCTTGAGCGCGGAATCGGGTTCTTCGTGAGCGAGGAACAGGTTGGCGAGGTAGATGAAGCCCAACGGCTCGGCCTGGTAGATCTGGTTGGCGCGCCGAAACTCCGCGATCGACGAGTCCGTGTTCCCTGCCTGCCACGCCGCCGCGGCGGTGTTGAAGAGCGGCACCCATGCGTTCCGTCGCTGCAACGCGATGTCTTCCTTGCAGGCCGGTGCTAGCGCCAGGGCTTTGACCAGGGCGGTGTCCGCGCCTCCGAGGTCGCTCGCCATCACATAGTAACGGGCCAGGTAGTACCAGGCGGCGGCATTCTTCCCCTGGTCCCCGGTCACGGCCTGCAGCAGGACGCGCTCGGCCGCCTTCATGTCCTTGGTGCGCTGATCCGCGAACTTGGTGCTGAACGCGCTCTTCAGCGACTCGATGCCGCTGTTCACGAGATTGCCCGGCTTGAAGTCGCACGCTGTCGCCGCAGGCAGCCAGATCTGCTGCGCCTGGGTTGCGACGGGCGCCAGAGCGGCGGCCAGGACACACACCGGGATGCCGAGGGCCTGCTGGACGGTCATGCTCACTCCTTGGATTTAGCGACCAACGCCTCGGCGTCGCGCTGCGCGACCCGGGCGACCTCGAGCGGCGGCCGGCCAAGCACGCGGGCCGCCGCGAGAACATCATCGTACTCCGGTTTCACTCGCACACCTTCCGCATCCGGCTGCTCCAGCACCTTCACCCGCACGGTGACCTCGGGCGTGAGCCGGACCGTCACGTGGCGGCGGGCCAGCGTCGCCCGCTCTGCCACCCAGCGACGCACCCCGGCTGTCGTGCTGTGCCGGAACAGCGCGGCAGTCACGGCTTCGGCGCATTCCTCGGGTGCCACGACCTCCACCCGGAACCCGGATCGTCCCTTCTTCATTTGCACCGGCCACGTCTGCACGTCCAGGGCCCCGGCGGCAACGAGCGCTTGCCGCAACGGCTCCACGTACTCCGGGCTCATGTCGTCGACATCGGTGGCCAGGAGCGCGACGCGGCCGGCCTCCGCCGCCTGCTCGGCGAAGAGGATCCGCAACGCGTTGGGATAATGCTTCGGGTTCCGCTGCCCCGCGCCCCACCCGCTCTTCAGCATGCGCCACTGCCCGGGCGGCGGACCCGCAGCGAGGACGCGCACCAAGGCGGCGCCGGTCGGCGTCGTGGCCTCGCCCTCTACCGGGCCCCCCGTGGCCAGCTCGACCCCTTCGAGCAGGATCGCGGTCGCCGGCGCCGGGACCGGCAGCCGACCGTGCTCTGCCTCCACCCACCCGTTCCCCAGCGCGACGGGCCAGGCGTAAACGGCTTCGACTTCGAGCTGCTCGAACCCCTCGATGGCACCCACGATGTCGAGCACGGCGTCCACCGCCCCGACCTCGTGCAGATGCACCTTCTCAGGCGCGACGCCGTGCACCCGGCCTTCGGCGTCCCCGACCAGCTGGAACGCTCGCACAGCACGCTGCTTCACCCAATCGGATACCGGCGCTCGCTCGACCAGGCGCACCAGCTCTCCGACGTGGCGTCCGTGCGGTTGCTCCGGGATCGTGAACTCGACTTGCTTGCACTCCACGCCGCATCGCACGGCGTTCCGAACGGTGACACCCACGCCTTCGAACCCCAACCGCCCTGGCAGCGCCTCGAGCCAGTTCTGCGGCACGCCCAGCGCAAGCAGCGCCCCGAGGGTCATATCGCCCGAGATGCCCGCTGCGGGGTCCAGGATCGCGATGCGCATAGGTCTCAAGCGATGGAATATAAATGGCTTAGGCCCGGTAGAGCCACCCGGCGCCAGTATTGAAGATCACTACGCGATCGTCAGGGTGAAACGCCCCCCGCGCCTTGAGCTCGATGGCCCCCGCGAGCGAAGCCCCGCCTTCCGGCGAGGCGTCGATACCCTCGAGCGTCTGCAGGTCACTCGCCGCCGCGGCGAGGAGCCCGTCCGTGACCGCCACCGCTCCGCCGCCGCTCTCGCGCAATGCTCGAAGCATCAGGCGATCCCCGAGTGGGGCGGGAACCCGCAGCCCCGCGGCGATCGTCTGGGGGTTTGGCCACGGCGCGCAACACTCGGCCCCGGCCTCGAACGCTTGCACGACGGGCGCGCATCCCGCGGCCTGCACGCTGTATAGCCGGGGCGGCTTTCCTTCGAGCCAGCCGGCGCGCACGAGCTCCTGGAACGCCTTCCACATGCCGATCAGGCCGGTGCCGCCACCGGTGGGATACACGATCGCATCGGGCAGCGTCCACCCGAGCTGCTCCGCGAGCTCGAGGCCCAGCGTCTTCTTGCCCTCGATGCGATAGGGCTCGCGCAACGTCGACACGTCCACAGCACCGGTCTCTGCGGCGTACGCGCGGGCCGCTTTGCCGCAGTCCCCGATGTGACCGTCCACGAGGACCAGGTCGCCGCCGAAGCTGCGGATCTGGCCGAGGATAGTGGGCGGCGTGGTAGCCGGCGCGTACACCCGCGCGGGGAGCCCGGCTCGCGCCGCGTAGGCCGCGAGTGCCACGCCGGCGTTCCCTGCGGTGGGCACCACCAGGCGCTTGGCCCCCGCGAGCGCGGCGCGGGTCACGGCGGCCGCGAGTCCGCGGGCCTTGAACGAGCCGGTGGGGTTCGCTCCCTCTTCCTTCACGAAGAGCCCGCGTAAGCCGTGCTTGGCGGAGAGGCGCGGCACCGCGAGCAGTGGCGTCCCTCCCTCGCCGAGGGTGATCGGCGCTTCCGCGTCGGCGAGCGGCAGCCACTCCCGATAGCGCCACATGGTCCAGCTACGCCCCGGCAAAAGTGCCTTGGCCTCGGGCGCCGGCCTCGAGCGGTAGCGGACGAGGTACGGCTGGCCGCACTCGCACACGCCGGGCAATCCATCTGCGTTGCGGGTGGCTCCACAAGCTGAGCATTCGAGAGACCAGGCCGCGGGTTCAGACACCGGCATGCAATCGATCGAGGATCCGCTCCGCCAGCTTGGTCGAGAACCCGGGCAGCGACGCGATCTCGGCCGGCGTGGCGGTCTTCACGCCCGCGAGCGAGCCGAATCGCTCGAGCAGCGCACGTCGTCGGCCCGGCCCGATCCCCGGTATCGCGAGCAGCTCCGAGGTGATGGTGCGGCGCGCACGGCGGTGGCGGCTGTAGCTGACCGCGAACCGGTGCGCCTCATCGCGGGCGCGTTGCAGCAGCTTGAGCGACGGGCTGCGTCGTGACAGCGCGAGCGGATCGGCGCGGCCGGGCAGGAAGACCGCTTCTTCGCGCTTCGCGAGGCTCACGATCGGCAGCTCCGTCCGCCCGGCGGCGCGCGCCGCGTCGAGCGCCGCACCGAGCTGGCCCTTCCCTCCGTCGATTACCATCAGGTCGGGGAGCGGCTTCTGCTCGGCGATCCGCCGCGTCAGATAGCGCGTCACCACTTCGTGCACCGCCGCAAAGTCATCCTGCGGCGCGCCCCGGATCTTGAACCGCCGATACTCCGCCTTCTTGGGCCGGCCCGCCTCGAACCAGACGAGCGAGCCCACCGTATCGCGCCCCTGGTTGGTGGAGATGTCGATGCACACGAACGCACGCGGCACGGCGGCGAGCCCGAGGTCGCGCCCCAGCGCGAACACCGGGTCGGCCGCCCGCTCGTCGATGTCGAAGCTTTCGATCTTCAAGCTGTCCAGCAGGTGCCGGGCGTTTTGGTCCGCGAGGTCGGCGAGCTGCGCCTTGCTGCCGCGTTGCGGGACGTGCCAATCCACCTCGGGCGCGAGCTCGCTGAGCGACGCGAAATCCTCGGGGGCGGGCGGGAACGGCAACAGCACCTTGCGCGCCCGCACCTCGAGCGGCAGGTAGCACCGCACCAGAAACGCCGCCAGGATCGATGCTTCCGTCTCGTGCTCGGCGTTCTCGAGGAACCAGTGGTCTCGCGCAATCAGCTTGCCGTCGCGAACGCGGAGGACGACCCCGCACACATCATCCCCGTCCCGCGCGATCCCCACCGCGTCCGCGTCGCCACCGCCCACGAGCTCGACCGCCTGCGGCTGTTCCAGCTGGTCGAGCCACTTCAACGCGTCACGCAGCTGCGCCGCCCGCTCGAAGTCGCGCTGGAGCGACGCCTGCTGCATCCGCTCGCGCAGCCCGATGCGCACATCCACCGTCTTCCCTTCGAGGAACACCACCACGTCGTCGATCATCCGCCGGTAGTCCGCCGCGCTCTGCAGCGCGACGCACGGCGCCCGGCAGCGCTCGATGTGGTAGTCGAGACACGGCCGGTCCGGGGCCTCGCGCGGCAGGTCCCAGTGGCAGGAGCGCACCGTGAAGATGCGGCGGATGATTTTCAGCGTCTGGCGCAGCGTGGCGACGTCGGTGTACGGTCCGAAGTAGCGGGCACCGGGAATCGTGACCCGACGGGTGACGAGCACGCGCGGGAACGGCTCGGCGAGCGTCACCGCGATGCGGGGGTAGCTCTTGTCGTCGGTGAGCCGGATGTTGAAGCGCGGCTGATGCTCCTTGATGAGGTTGTTCTCGAGCAGCAGCGCCTGGGCCTCGGTCGGAACGATGATCGTCTCGAGGTCGGCGATCTGGCTCACGAGGGCCGCGCGCTCGGGCGTATCGCCCGCGTCCGGGCCGAAATAGCTCGGCACACGCGCGCGGAGGCTCTTGGCCTTTCCCACGTAAAGGATCTCCCCCGCCGCGTTCTTCCACAGATACACGCCGGGTTTGTCGGGAAGGGCTTCTAGCGTGCGCGAAAGGCGGTCAGGGATTGCCATGTGCGAACGGCATCGGGATGCTGGAGCGCCAGCGTCAGCGCGGCGTACACGATCCCAAAGATACCCAGCACCACAACCCCTCGCGGCACCGGGGGGACAGCGCCTGTGAGCCGCGCCACGCCGACCGCCGCCGCGCCCGCGAGCACGCTCGCGACCAGCGTGATCACAAACGCCCGCCAGTCGGCCCCGCGCAGCACGCTGCCCAGGCGCCCGCTCAGGTCTCGCAGGTGGAGCGCCGTGTTCAGGAACGCGCCAATCGAGGAGCCAAGCGCGATCCCCGGCGCCCCAAGCCAGCGCATGAGCAGCCAGGCAAGGCCGGTCGAGACCAGCAGGGAGAACGCCGCGATCCGCACGGGGGTGCGCGTGTCCCGCATGGCGTAGAACCCCGACGCGAACAGTTTCACCGTGGCCTGACCCACCAGACCGACGCCGTACGCGGCGAGCACGCTCGCGACGAGAGCCGTCGCATCGACGGTGAACCGGCCGGTCTGGTACAGCGCCGCGACGATCTCCCGGCTCAAGGCGATGAAGGCGATGGAGGACGGTACCACGAAAAACACGATGCGTCGGAAGCCGAGCGCGATCCGCGCTCGGAGCTGCTCGTTGGGCGCAGGACCTCCGCCCCCCGCGGAAGCTTCACGTGAAAGCTCCGGCAGCGATACCGCGGTCACCGACACGCCGAACAGGCTGATCGGCAGCACCTGGATGAGCTGGGCGTAGCCCAGCGCCGAGACGCCCCCCGGCCCGCTGAACGAGCCGAGCAGCGTGTCGATGAGCCCCGACAGCTGGGCGACCCCCGCGCCGACGAGCAGCGGGAGCCACGCCACCAACACGCCGCGCACTCCCTCGGGCGACGTGGAAAACCGCAGCGGGATGCCCCCGAGCAGCCGCCAGCACGCGGGCAGCTGCACCGCGATCTGCAGCAGGCTCCCCGCCACGGTCCCCCAGGCGAGGGCCAGCGAGAGGCGGTGCAGCTGCACGTCGATCGGCAGGCTGCGGTTCGCGAACCAGGTGCCGGCGGCGAGCATCGCCACGATCCCGGCGATATTCCAGAGCGCCGGCGCCGCGTAGGGCAGGAAGAAGCGCCGGTGCGTGTTGAGGATCCCGAGGCACCACGCCGAGACGACCATCAGCCCCGTCATCGGAAATAGGATGCGCACGAGCGTAATGGTGAGCTGGCGGCGCGGCTCGTCGAATCCCTTCGCGATCACGGTGGTGATGGCCGGCGCCAACGCGATGCCGAGCAGGGCGAGTACGCCCGAGGCGACCAGCAGCAGGCCGAGAACCGCTCCCGCGAGCGACCGCGCGGCCGTCTTGTCCGCTCGCTCGTTGAGGGCGGCGTACACGGGAATGAACGACGCGGAGAGCGTGCCCTCGCCGAGCAGGTTACGGATGGTGTTCGGGATGCGGAGCGCGGCGCGGAAGGCGTCGGCGGGGATGCTGTCGTTGCCGAAGTAGTGCGCGAACACCCGCTCGCGCACGTAGCCAAGCACCCGCGTCAGGAAGATGCCGGCGGCGACCTGCGCCGCATGGCGGCCGCCCCCACCACCCCCGCCGGCCACCGGCTTTGGCGCGGTCAGGTCGGACGCTTCTTCTTACCGGGGTCTTCCAGCAGGCGCTGCACGAACTGCAGCTCCTCACGCATACCGGCGATCGAGCGGTTCAGGTCCTCGAGGTCCGATTCCAGCTCTTCCACCCGCTGCTCCAGCTTCCGCACGCCTGCACTACTCCCCGCCCCCCCTCCGTCGCCCTGACCCTCCAGCCGCCGGGCAAACGAGCGCCCAAGCGGCGAATCGAGCAGGATCGCGGTGATGGGAATCATCAGGGCCACGAGCAGCACGACGACCAAGACCCACATGGAAGGATTCTACGAAGCGCCCGCCCAGCGCGCCACCTCCTGCTCCAGCGCGTCCACCAGGGCGGGCCCGTAGCGAATCAGGAACGATGGGAGGGTGAGCACGCGCTCCTGCGGCTGCCCCGCAGGATAGACCGCCGCACGGGCGCGGGCGATCTGACGCACCAGCGTCTCGCCCTCGAGCCGCTTGAGGCTCGCCACGAGCTTCTTCTCGATCGTCTGCGCGCCCGCGAGGGCCGCGTTGCGTGCCGACTCGACCGTCCGCTCGAGCGTCGGGTCGATCTTCACGACGGACGCGAGCAGACGGCCGTACTGCTCCTCGATACCGCTGCGCAGCGTCGCGAGCGTCGCCACGGTCTCGGGCGGCAGCTCGTGCCGGACGAGGCGCGCCTCGAGCTCGCCCGGCTTGCCATCGAACGCCGCGAGATCGATCCCGTGGCGCTCCATCAGCTTCTCGACGCGGCCCTCCACGATCACGCCGGACCAGCGCGGCACCGGAAGCTGGCGCGTCACGCCGAGCGCCTCGTACAAGGGCACCGCGTCCTGGAGGTACTGCAGCTCCGCCGGTCCCGCCGCGTAGGCCACGGTGGGGAGCAACGTCGCCTCCACCACGGGTCGCAGCAGCACGTTGGGCGAGAGTCGGTCCGGTGCCTCGACGGCGATGCGCTCGAGCTGCGTGCGGGAAAAGCGCTCCCCGCTGCGGCGTGTCACGAAGGCCTCGCCCTCGCGTTGGAGCCGGTCCCGCCCCTGGCGGGCCTCCACCAACACCGGCGTGTATCCGTCCGAGAGCGTCAGGTCGAGCCCTTTGAGCACCCAAGGGGCGGCCACTTTTTTGGCGCTGGCATCGTAGGCGCGCAGCACCACAAGCCCGCGCGGCCCGAGCACACTGTCCAGCGCCCCGGCGAACGCGTCCGCGAGGGTGGCTTCGGGACGGTACCAGCGCTCGAGCCATGCGATCACGCCGGCCTTGAATTCGGTCTCCGGCGTACCGTCCCGGAGCTGGGCGAGCGCCGCCACGATGTCTGGACCACAGGGCTCGCGTGCCACCGGGACGAGCGGCGCATCCGCCGCGCGCTCGCGCAGCACGATCTGGACGAGGTCACCACCGGCGTTCAAGAACCAGGTGTGGTTCGCCTCGGCGAAATCATGGTCGTCCCCGGCAACCCAGAACACCGGCACGACGGGCACCCGCCGCTCGCGCTCGAGCCGTCGCGCCAGCGCGATGGCCGAGAGCGCCTTGTAAACGGTGTACAGTGGCCCGGTGAAGAGCCCCGGCTGCTGGCCGGTCGTGACGACCAGGACCTCGCCCGCCGCGAGCCGATCGCGCCCCGGCCCCGGGAGGGCGGCCGCCACCACGTCCGGCGCCACTCGTCGAGGGGCGATGCGCGGCTCGGGCAGCGCCAGGGGCGCGATCGGCGTGGCGACGATCTTGGGTATCACTCGTCTTCTCCGAACACGTCCGCTTGAAACGTGAAGACTTCCGTTCCCGGTTCCCGCCACGCCTCCGGCGGCAGCCCGGCCTTGCGGCAGGCCGCCGCGAGAAACGCTTCGGGCCCCCAATGATACTCGTGTGCCACTTGGGGGAGGAGCAGGCCCACGAGCCGTTCGCGGCGCACCATCAAGCCGTCCCGACCGACCACGACGCGCATCGCGTCTACGGGCGCGGGGAGCCGCGTGGGCTCGGAGAGCACGGAGATCTCGAGGGCGAGGGAGCCCAGCTCCTCGCGCGTGACGGGGGCGAAGCGCGGATCATCCCGCGC
>Ga0075434_100001172_pt1 | contig 21715 bp, 20 predicted proteins | sample RhiMethybrSRZTD3_FD_75298 | JGI IMG/M metagenome (GOLD analysis project Ga0075434, IMG submission 75298) | Populus rhizosphere microbial communities from Tennessee, USA - Rhizosphere MetaG P. TD hybrid SRZTD3 | ecosystem: Host-associated > Plants > Roots > Rhizosphere > Soil | place: USA... | reverse complement strand
CCGGTCAGCACGCGTTCGATTTCTTCCTTGTCCTCGGTCAGGTTGATGCTGGGCTGCTGCGCTGGGCGCTCGTTGCGCTCGGAGATCGCCTGGCGACTGGTCTCGTCGATCATGGTCTGCAGGACCTCGGCCATGAGGGAGCGACCATAGAGCTTCTTGAGATGGGCGGTGGGAACCTTGCCCTTGCGAAAGCCTTTGAGCTGCACGGTGTCTTTCACTTCGCCAAGCCGTACCGCGAAGCGGTCGCCTAACTCGCCTTGGCCGATCACCACCTTGAGCTCACGCTTCAAGCCGTCGGCAAGCGTTTCGGTCACCTGCATGTCTTTGATCCTGGCCTCACTTCTGGCCACCTTGGGCGAGGCGCCCGCGGCAGCCGACTGAACTCTTTCCGTCGCGGCGAAATGGCCTGGTGCGGACGGAGGGACTCGAACCCCCACGACTTGCGTCACTGGAACCTAAATCCAGCGCGTCTACCAATTCCGCCACGCCCGCCTGCCACCGTCCGCCCGCCGGCTTTGGCCGACAGCCTGAGCCACCGGAAAACGGCTAAATTGTCCGGCAAACCCCGCCTCGCGGGCGCGCGCGGCGCCGCTAGAGCGTTGGGGGCACATATATCGGGGGCGGTCCGCTCAAATCAAGGCGAATTGGACCGGCCGCAGCCGGCACAAGGCCCCGGCCGCGCGGCCGGGCCCGGGAGCGGCATCCCCCCGACCAGCGGGCTCAGCCGCCGAAGTGGAAGCGCAGGCCCACCTTGAGCTCGTGGGCGGTCAGGTCGTCCACGCGCACGGGCGGGTTATTCGTAAAACCGGAACTGTCGGATGTCCCGGACTGGGCCTTGCCCATGTCGATGAAGCGGTAGCCGAGGTCCAGGATCACCCGTTCGCTCAGCTGGAAGCCGGCCCCGGCCATTAAGGACCAGGCCAACGCCCAGGTATCACCTCCCGCTTGGATATTGGGCGAGGTCGAGAACGCCACGCCATCCTCTCGTTGCGCGCGACCCCAACACCGGCCCCGACGTAGGGAACGAAGCTCCCCCAATGGCCGAGGTCATAGTAGGCGTTGAACATAATGGTGGAGGTTTGAATGCTGGTGTTGAGGCTACCCCCAAGGGTGCGGCAAGCACGCCTTGCACGTCCCGGTCGGCCCGCCAATCGAACATCACTTCGCCACGAATGCCGCGCGGCCCGAACCGCAGCCAAAGCCCCGCCGGCCAACCAGCTATTGTCGATGCCGCTGCCGACAGCGTTGGTGATGAAGACGCCCGCGACATCCGTTTGCGTGAAGGTCGTTTGCGGATCGCTGGACCAGGAATAGCCAATGTCGCCGCGAAAATAGCAGGGACCCGCAGCGCGCCGATAGACCGGGGCATCTTTGATGGATGGAGGACCGTTGAGATCGGCGGCATAGGCTGGGGTAGCGATCGGGGTCACGGCAAGCGTGGCTACGGCCAAAACCAGACGGTTCATGCTCATATCAGGTCCCTTTGTGGAATTTTCGTGCGCAACGAGGTCAGTGGAGCTGACCCAATCGCGACGAACATGTGGGGCGCGCGGTTAATGGCGACTAAGCGGCGATGAACGGGTGTATCGTTTGGGGACGCGGTGTATCACCACCGCAACCACCGCCACCGGTTCGAGCTGCGTACGACCCGAACGGATCCATGGCAGGCCCCGACGTGCCGTCGAATGTGCTCGCGCTTGCCTGCTGGTCCCGTCGCGAAAGAGCCGCGAGCCTTGCCCCGGTGGGGGTGACGCTTGCGGGGCCGAATACCCATCTTTAGGGTGAGTTTCCACCCAGGACTGCAAGCAGGAGGTCGGGCCCTTGCACTTCGCCAACGGTGTGGCCGCGGCGGTCGGCCGTACGCCCCTCATCAAGCTAAAGCGAGCCTCTGAGGAGACGGGATGTACCATCCTGGGCAAGGCGGAATTCATGAACCCCGGCCAGTCCGTGAAGGACCGCGCGGCCCTCTATATCATTCAAGATGCCATGCGCCGCGGCGAGCTCAGACCCGGCGGCACGGTGGTTGAGGGCACCGCGGGCAACACCGGCATCGGCCTGACCGTGATCGGCAATGCGTTGGGTTTTCGCACGGTCATTGTTATTCCGGAGACGCAGAGCCGCGAGAAAAAAGACGCCCTGCGCCTGTTAGGTGCCCAGCTCGTGGAGGTGCCGGCGCGACCCTACAAGGATCCGAACAGTTACGTGCACTATTCTGAGCGGCTCGCCCGTTCCTTGGCAAAGACCGAACCCAACGGCGCCATCTGGGCCAATCAATGGGACAACACCGCTAACCGGCGTGCCCACATCGAAACGACGGCCGAGGAGATCTGGGCCGACACCGATGGCAAGGTCGATGGCTTTGTATCCGCCGTCGGATCGGGTGGCACCTTGGGCGGTGTTTCCGATGGCCTCAAGGCCAAGCGCCAGAGCATCCAGATTGCGCTCGCCGACGTGCCCGGCGCCGCGCTCTATAGTTATTATAAGACCGGCGTGCTGAAGGCGGAGGGTTCCTCCATTACCGAGGGCATTGGCCAGGGCAGGGTCACCAAGAACATCGAGGGCGCCCGCGTCGATCATGCCTTCCTGATTCCCGACGAGGAATCGGTGCCGATCTGCTTCCGCCTGCTGGAAGAGGAAGGCCTGTGCATGGGTGGATCGACGGGTGTCAATGTCGCCGGGGCCATTCGTCTGGCGAGGGAGCTTGGCCCGGGTCGCATCATCGTCACGCTACTTTGCGATTACGGTACACGCTACCAGTCGAAGCTGTTCGACCCGGCATTCCTCAAGTCAAAAAACCTGCCCGTGCCCGATTGGCTCACCTCCGCACCCCCAGCCTTGCCGCAGATGTTCGTCGCAGCCCAGCAGGCCTGAGCCCATGGTCTCAGGACGCCGCCTGATCAGCTTCCAATCAGGTTTTTACTGGCAAGCCGGCTCAGCGCGTCTGCGAGTCGCGCGGGGCGCGGGCGCGGGCGGGGTTATGCCGGGCTCATCGCCCGCAGGAGTGTTAGGAATTTTTGCATGATGCTGAGTGCGTAATGACGAGCGGAAGGGCCTATGACCGAGCAAGTCTATCGCAGTGATGCCTATGCGCGCGACTGTGCCGCGCGCGTGCTTGCCATCAACGATCGGGGCGGCATCGTTCTCGATCGCACTGTCTTTTACGCCTCAGCCGGGGGCCAACCCGGCGACCGTGGCGTGCTCGAGATCGAGGGTGGCAGCGCTTGTCCGATCGCCACCACGGTGTGGGACGCCGACAAGCTCACCATCGTGCATGTACCTTCCGAAGGGGCAAGGCCACCGGCAGTGGGAGAACGCGTGCAGGCCAAACTCGACTGGTCCACGCGCTCGAGCCTCATGCGCATGCACACCTGTTTGCATCTCCTATGCGCCCTGGTGAAGTATCCCGTTACAGGCGGTCAAGTCGGTGCCGAGGAAGGCCGCCTCGATTTTGACATCGAGGATGCATCTTCGGTCGACAAGGATCGCCTGAGCGCGCAGCTCAACGAGCTGATCACCGCCGACCATGCCGTGACCGAGCGCTGGATCAGCGATGCCGAGCTCGAGGCAAACCCGCAACTGGTGCGCACGATGGCCGTGAAACCCCCAATGGGTAGCGGAAGGGTGCGGCTCGTGGCCATCGGCGAGAATGGTACGATCGACCTGCAGCCATGCGGCGGCACGCATGTTCGAGCGACCGGTGAAATCGGGCGGGTCGTGGTCAGCAAGATTGAGAAAAAAGGCAAATTGAACCGCCGCATCCGCGTTGCCTTCGCATAAGGGCCCACAGAGGCAGGCGAGGCCTTACCGACATGACCCGAGCGAGGGTGGTTGGTTCAGAGCCGGAACTAGGAGAGGAAATCGCATGGCTGCAGACAAATGGCTGGTCGAGACGGATTGGTTGGCCACACACCTCCAGGCGCCCGATCTCGTGATCCTCGACGGTTCGATGCACTTGCCCACGACCAAGCGCAATGCCAGCGCGGAATTCCTGCAGGCTCACATCCCCGGCGCTGTCTTTTTTGACATCAACGACATTGCCGATGAGGCCTCATCGCTGCCTCACATGCTGCCCTCCCCCACGAAGTTTGCCAGTCGCATGAAGAGGATGGGCATTGGCGACGGCATGCACATCGTTGTCTATGACAGCGAGGGTCTTTACTCGGCGGCCCGCGTCTGGTGGATGTTTCGGACCATGGGGCACGAGGAGGTGCGCGTCCTCAATGGCGGGCTCAAGAAATGGAGGGCGGAAGGTCGCCCGCTGGAAGACGGCCCGCCGCGGCAACGGACACCTCGCCACTTCACACCCGTGTTCAACGCCGGGCTGGTGCGTGATGCGGCAGAAGTTAAGGCGCTGATCGGCAACCCTGCGGCCCAGATCGTCGATGCCCGGGCCGCTGCGCGGTTCGAGGGCAGCGTTGCGGAGCCGCGTGCCGGGCTGCGCTCGGGTCATATTCCCACCGCTCGAAGCCTGCCCTTTGCCAGCCTCCTCAACGCCGACGGGACCTTGAAGCCGGCTTCCGAGCTCCGCCAAATCTTCGCAGCGGCCAAGGTCGATCCCGAGCGGCCCGTGGTTGCGTCCTGTGGTTCGGGCGTCACGGCCGGTGTCATCGCACTCGCGCTTGCGATCCTCGGGCGCCCGGATGCGGCCGTCTATGATGGCTCCTGGACCGAGTGGGGCGCGGACCCCGCGCTTCCCATCGAGACTGGACCGGCGAGATAGCGGCAAGCGGCCGGAGCCACCGTTGCTCGAGGGCTCAGCCGAGAACCTCACCCATCCGATGCAACCGATGGCCCAATTCCGGACGGCAGCTTTAGTCCGGCAGGGGGATGAACTCCCTTTCATCGCCCGGTACCAGCGCGAAGCGTCGCGCGCGCCAATCCGCCTTGGCCTGCTCGATGCGCTCCTTAGACGATGACACGAAGTTCCACCAGATGTGACGCGGGCCATCCATCGGATCGCCACCCAGCAGCACAAGCCGCGCCTGGGAAAGGGCCAGCACGGAAATGCGGTCACCCGGCCTGAAGATTAGCAGTCGCCCTTCGCCGAATGGCGTGCCGGCGATGTCGATCTCACCCGAGGCAACGTAGATGGCCCGTTCATCGTGATCAGGATCCAGCGGCAGTACAGCACCCGGCGCCAGCACGGCTTCGGCAAACAGGGCCTCGTGCGGAAACTCGACTGGGGAACGCGCTCCATAGGCCGAACCCAGCACCAAGCGCAGGGTCTTGCCTTCGGCGCTGATCCGCGGCAGCTCTGTCGTGCCGTGGTGGGCGAAGACTGGCGGCCTCTCTTCATGAGTTTTGGGTAGTGCCGCCCATGCTTGGATGCCGAAGAGCCGCCGGGTCGGCGTCTGCGGCGGCGCTCCTTTGACGTGCGCCAGGCCGTGTCCGCCCGTGACAAGATTGGTTTGGCTGGTCTCGCGCTCCGAATGCACGATGCCGCGCCCCGCTTGCATGAGATTGACCTCACCGGGACGGATGGCCAGCGCCGAGCCGAGGCTGTCGCGATGGAACACCTCGCCCTCGAACAGGTACGTGACTGTGGCGAGACCGATGTGCGGATGCGGTCGCACATCGATACCCTTGCCGATCAGGAACTCGGCCGGCCCCATCTGATCGAAAAAGATAAAAGGTCCCACCATCTGCTTCTGCGCCGCCGGCAAGGCGCGGCGGACCTCAAAGGCACCGAGATCACGTGCCCTCGGCACGATCACATGCTCGATGGCGTCACACGACGAGGGATCGCCGGGCTTGGGATCCTGAGAAGGTAGCCAGCTCATGGGATGTCCTTTCCGATCGGGGGGACGTTGAGCGCGGATCTCCTGTCGGAGTTAAGGCTTCGCGGCGACGTCCGGCGCAGGCTTTCTGGCGAGCAGCTCAATCGCGTCTGCAAGATGTTCATCGGCGATGTTGTAGGCACCGCGTGCGACGCGAATATTGTGTGCTTCCCTTAGCACATCAGCGTGGGACTTTCCGGCTGGCGGCTCGAACTTATAGCAGGCGAGCTCCAAGAGCTGCCCCAGCGGTTCGCGAAAGTAGATTGAATACATGAAGCCTCGATCGACCTCGCCGGAGTTGGCAAAGCCACGCTCCTGCAGGCGGGCAGCGGCCTGCGTATAGGTCGCGCGGGATACCATGAAGGCGATATGATGCACGTTGCCGACGTGGGTCGGATTGGGGCTGGCGTCGGGTTGCCACCCTTCGCTGGTGAAGACGGTGATTAGTCGACCATCGCCGGGATCGAAGTAGAGATGGTTCTGCTCGGGAGCATCGAGGTTGGGTTGCTCGAAAACCAGCGGCATACCCAGAACACCTTCCCAGAAGTCGATCGAGTTTTGCCGATTGGCACCGACGAACGTGATATGATGCACGCCCTGCGCCTGCAATTTCGTCATCGCGGTCTCTCCGCCGGGGAGGGCACGAGAGGTTGCTCGCGCCGAATGCTTGCGACGTAGGAAGGCCGCGCGGATTTTGCAAATCGCGCGGCTGAGTTGGCATCGGTAAAGCGGCCGAACCGCGCCGCGGTGCAACCCCCGCTGCCACCCCTGCCTGAGGCAAGCCAGACCTGCCGGCGACCGCTGGCGGCCTAGAAGGGTCCTGGGGGGTTTCCAGCGGCCGATACGTTAGTTAACGCTCCGTGCGCCGGATCCTTCACGCCCAGGCGAGTGGCCATTTACCCCGACGATGCCTCGCGGGCGCTTCGCTTTCCCCTGGCATTTTTCACAGGGCACCAAGTCGGTGAACAATTTCACCCTTTATGGCTGTTGCTCGCAACGATCAGATCCCCGGTTGCAGCGCTGAAGGCAGGTCGATTGCCGTCGCCGGGCCACGGGCGAGCTCGGCCGTACCGGGTTAAACCGTGCTCGCCGATAGCGGCGGGCGACGGCCTAGCACACCGTTTCACCGAGACCAGCCAGAGCCAAGCTGCAGGGCAGTCCGATCACGCAATAGGGATTTGCCGACTTTCTTTCCACTGGTGTACGAATGTGGCAGCGGCGGCAGATGGCCATCTGGTCCATGCGGAGGCCAACATTGCTTAGTCCCGCTCGCGATCATTGTGGCCGTTTGTCGTCGACGTACCTAAGAACAAGTCACAATCCGACTGCTGCCTGGGCACCCCCATCAACACTGAGGGAGGGAGACGTGCGTGCTGCAATGATGTCCTTGGCCCTCCTCGCTGGGCTTATCATTCCCCTGGACGAGGCTGCGGGGCAGAGCAACTGTGAAAGTCGATGCAAAGGCAATAGTGCCTGTTTGAGCCGCTGCACTAATGCGCCAAAACGCTCAGCTGGGGCAAAGCAGAGTCAAGCTGCCCCGAAAGCGGCCACTTCCCCGTCGAACGGGCAGAACGGTTGGCGAGAGCGCGCCTTCACAACGGAGGGCGGTGCGGGAGGCTATTAGCCTCACGCGGTAGGCTGCGTGTTTTTGGCGGAGCTCGGCGACCCTGACTTCGCACAGGCGAGCGGTTGCGCTCGCGGGCTTGCAGTCGTGCGCGGTTTTTGCACTGACAAGCGTGAGACGCGGCTCGGCCGGTGGCCGCAGGTCTTGTTGGAGGACGCGCCGTTGGGGCGAGCCCCTTGAGAGGACGCCAGATCGCAGTCGCCGACCGCGGAGTCCCTGAGCAGCCGCTGTATCGCCAAGGACGTTCGCGCCCGCGTGGCGCCCCTCAGCATTCTCAGTGCTGGGCGCTCACTTGCGGGCCATGACAGCGTCATGGACTCACCCCGAGAGGCCGGTCTTCGACTACTTCGGCTCCTTATGCTTGAGCGGGTTGAGCGGGTCCGTAGCGACGGCTGTACACTTGTCGAGGTGTCTGCCCAGCAACGTTGGCATGTTAACGCAATCGCTCTGCATCAGCTCGGTCATCTCGTCGGTCGCCGCCCCAAGACGGGATTTTGCCTCCTCCTCGGATATGCCGAGTTGCTTGCCCAGGAGGATCGATTTGTAGAGCAGATCATCCCTTGCCTTCGCATAGGTAGCAGCGGCTTTTGCATACTGTGCATTCTTCGCGAGGCACTTGTTGACGATCCGAAAAAAGGCGATGCAGGTGGTCATATCCTGGTGGATAGTGAGCCGCAGGCGTCGCAGTGCCTCAGACTGCTGGGCGAACCCGGCAGGAGGATAGGCCAGCAAAATCCCGACCACCGCCAACCCAATGGTGCACCTGCGCACGTTCACCCTCCGACACCGTTCCCTGCAAGGCTAGCGTGACGTGGGGCAAAACAACAAGCTGCGTTTGGTTCTCGCGGGTTTGGTATCGGTTGGTTCCCGTGTGTGAAACTAAAGCTGCGCGACATAGCGTGGCTATGGCAGCAACAGAGCATCTCCGGCGGAAGGCGGTGGGGCTTATGAGGGCGAACGTTTGCCCACTTGATGCAGAAAGCTGACATCCGACCGGGAGTATTCGATCAGCTGTTTCAATTGTCGCGACGCTGAGCGACGCACAACGGTGAAGCGCCAGGTTCAGGGGCGTCGCGGCCGTTCATTCGGAGACGTGCAGGCGGTACGCACGCTCCAGTAATGGCTGCTGGAGTTGACGGTCATCGTCCAAAAGGGAAACCCGACACCGCTGCCCGGGCGCTAATCCTTGCCCTTGTCCGGGGAGCTTTGCGCCGCACTCTGCTGCGGGATATTGTCCTCTGCGGTACTCCATTTAACGAGCGCCTCCCCTAACTCTCTCAGCTTCTGTTTTGGGATCGCGAATCCAAGCTCCGCAATGCCTGCCCGTACGACCAGCACGCCATGATCGGGGATGGTGCAACGGCCTACCGCAAGCCCATCGACTTGGATCATGGGAGCATCACGCTTTGTACGCGCTAAGCGAGGCACCAGACCCATTCGAGCCCGTTCGAAGGCTTCGCGCGCAGCTACCAGTGCATTGGCTGCGATTTCGCTGGCATGCTCCGGCGAAAGGCTCACATGCCCGACTGGTCTTTTTCCTTTAGCCAGGATGAACGTTATGTGGCCGTTGTCTTCTAAGGCCGTATAGAGCCCGTCCGTCACGTCGGCTGGGGGGGCTGGCTTCGGCATTTTGCCTCAGTCCTCCACATTCTGTTGAGCTTTTGCCATTGAGCTTACAGCAGAGACCAGCTGACAAACAGATTGCGGCCCATGCCGGATCAACATCAGCAGCATCCCTTCGGTCTGAACAGCAAAATCGAACGTGGTTGCGATTAGCCGGCGGTTAGGACAGGACACGACGACGGTGCCAATGTAGTTGTTTATGACACACGACTTTGGGGCCGCCGCGTTGAAACGCTCCACACGCGCGAACCATCATGGCTGTGGGCGGTGGTCCGGCACCGATTCCGGCTTTGTGCCGCGGGATTGGAATGCTAAACGCTTGATATTGCTAAGTGGGATGGGTGGCCGAGTGGTTTAAGGCACCGGTCTTGAAAACCGGCGTGGGTTCACGCTCACCGGGGGTTCGAATCCCTCCCCATCCGCCAAGTCCAGCAGTGTCCGGCCCGGACACATGGGTAACAAAACGTACCTATGACATAGGTGACACACTGGGCCCAAACGGGTTGTCGAGGGGCTGCATGGTTCTCTGCTCCAAATCGATATATCCCGGATGATAGTCGATGAAGCTGACGAGCCAAATTCCCTCGTCGACCTCCTTGATGCCGAACCTCTGTCCGGCCATGACGGTGGAGACGTTGATTCTCTTTCTGTAGATGCAGATCCTGCCGCAGGCGGTGACGAGCCCGCAATCGACCGATGAAGCTCTCAACAAACGCATTCTGCTGAGGCTTGCTCGGTGCAATGTAGTGCCAGTCGACACCTCTCGTATCCGTCCAGTTCAGGATCGCCTTGCTGGTCAGCTTGGTGCCATTGTCGGAAACGCAGCTCTTGGGCCGGCCTCGCCGCGGGATCAGTGCATCGAGCTCCCGGGCTACGCGCGCACCCGACAACGAGGTGTCCGGGATCAATGCGAGGCTCTCACGCGTGAAGTCGTCCACGACTGCTAGGATCCGAAACCGCCGGCCGTTGCAGAAACAGTCGGACACGAAATCCAGTGACCAGCGCTCGTTTGGGCCACTTGGTAGCGCCGGCGGCGCCCGCGCACCCAAAGCACGTTGCGGGGCCGCTGAGCAATCACCGTCCCTACCGCGATCCCCAGCAGCTGCAGCAACGCGCGTACAGGAGACCTAGACCTATTCGATCACCTCCGCGATCGATATTTCCGCGACGTCGATTCGATCTGGCGGTTTGCCTTCGAGGTGTCGGGCCCACATGGCCTTGTAGGCTACTTCGATGTTTTTGGTGAAGCGTGCAGTATCGAACAACGGAGCGCACGATCGTCTCCCTAGTTTCGACCTCACGTCGCGGTATGCGTCGATGTCCGTCGCAAGACGAAAAGCAATACTCTCGTATTCGTCGGCCGAGGAAGCAATGAGCTGCGGCAATCCCACTGCTCGAAGCAAACTTCCGGCAACTCTCGCCTGAAATGCCTTGCCGGCTTGTGTCAAAACCGGCACCCCGGCCCACAGTGCATCACTCGCCGTCGTGTGCGCGTTGCAGGGCGACGTGTCGAGGAAAAGGTCAGCGCACTGCAATCGTTGCATGTGCTCCTTTGACGGAGCAGAGGGAGCAAAGATTAGTCTCTCCGGTTTGACGCCTCGGATGCTTGCCTCTCTTCGCAGATTCTCAACCGCAACCTGTCCTTCTTTCTCGCGTGTTTGACAATAGAGCCACAACACGCTCCCAGGCACCTTGTCGAGTAGACTCATCCACTGACCAAAAATGTCAGGGGTTATTTTGTATGTGTTGTTGAAGCAGGCAAAGACGAAACCCTGCGCAGGCAATCCTATGGAACCGCGTTCCGGTGCATCTCCAGGCGGTGGGCGTATGCTGTCGTTGACCTGATAGCAATCCGGCATGAACACCACTTTCTCGCTATAGTGCTGTACCGCATCACAAGGAATGATGAAGGGGTCGGCGACGATGTAGTCGATCCACTCCGCACCCATAGTGCCAGGATATCCCAGAAAGTTGACCTGGATGGGGGCAGGCCGGGTAACGAGGATTCCGCAACGGGATTCACTCGTGAAACCCTTAAGGTCAACTGCAATATCGATGTTGGCATCCCGCATTTGCTGCGCAACGGTCTCATCAGGCGCGGTGCTGATATCGATGAAATGGTCGAAGGCTCCTTGCAACCGACGTCTCATCGGTGAGCCATCATCTTCACCCCACGAGTAGGCGAACGTCTCGAAGCTTTCACGATTATGCTGCTCGAACAGTCCTGCGGCTAGTGTTGCTGTCGCATGATTGAGAAAATCACAAGAAATGTATGCGACACGGAGCTTCCCACCCCGCTGCTTGCCGCCGCGCGCATCATGCTTGGCCGCGTAGCGCCTCTGCTGCGCAGAGAATTGCCTCGAGACTTTGAGGTGCACCGAGAGATCGTCACAAAGGGAAAGAATGTAGAATGGATATGGATTGTTGGCGACGACGCTGGCTTTCAGTAGCTTTGTCAGTCGCCTGCTCAGCTTCTCGTTATCCTGCCAATCCGCAACATGTCGGCGCGCAAACAGAAGGGCAGCCACAAAATGCGCATTATTTGGAGCAATCTCTACTCCAGTCGCAAAGTGCTTGGCAGCTTCGGTATACCGCCCAAGGAACAACTCCGCATCTGCCAGGCTGAGGAGGATCGCAAGATCCTTAGGCTTATGCTGCAGAGCTTTTTGAAAGCACTCATATGCAGCAAGCGATCGGCCCTGCAGACCAAACACGTCACCCAGATAGCGGTAGACAGCGCCGGGGTCGTGGTGTCCCTGTGCGAGAGCAATCTTGAAGCAGTCTGTCGACTCGCGGAAACGCCGCTGCCCTGCTAATGCTAAGCCCAAGGAAAAGTAGGCGGTTGCCACTTTTGGTGCGAGATCGAGCGCTTGTCGCAAAACGCGCTCTGCATCTTTGTAACGATGTACGCCGTTGAGGCCAAGGCCCAAATTGTTTAGCACGTCGTAGTTTCCAGGCTGCAATGCGAGGGAGCGCTCAAGGCTTGCTACTGCCTCTGTGCACCTGTCCAACTTCAGCAGCGCACTGCCAAGATTATAGTGACCTTCGCTCGAAAGGGGGTCGATTTGAATGGCATTCGAGAAGAGAGCTACCGCCTCATCATGTCTCTGCTGATTGTCACAAAGGATCCCTATGAATTGAAGCAGCGGTGCGTGGCGAGGGTTCGTGGCCAGCACGCTTCTCGCGAGCGCTTCTGCCTTGCGGTGTTCTCCCTGTTGAAACATGGCGAAAGCCTTGTTCAGCGTGTCTTGCGAAGGCAGCTTCGATTGTTTCGGCATACCGCTTTTCCCGATAGACGCATTTAGCGTACAATGCCACCGAGCTGACCACTCTAACTCCCGTCAAGGGGTTGTTCGTGCGAGTCTGAGGGATTGCTGGGCGCCGACAATCAAGGTGAGAGACCGCGTCAATCAAGGTGAGAACGGCCCGGTGGTGGCGGGACGAAGGGAGGGCGTAGCCCGACCGAAGGTCCGTCACCACCGGGGGGCATACCGTGTACAAGGTCCCGCGGGACAACATTATATGTTCCGGTTTTTAGCTCGATTTCCGTGCCGTCGACTCGTTTTCGCTTGGCCCCTTCCAACACATAGACCACCTCCTCGCCATTGTGCGATTGCGCCGGGATTGTGTAACCCACAGGAAACTCATACACCGCGGTCCAGATTTCCATGTTCGTGCCGGTGAGATCCGCCCGCTTGAGTTCGGTCCGTGTCTCCTGGGCATAAGCTGCTCCAGTGGGAAGCAGGAGTCTAAGTAACGACATTGCCATTTTGGATTTCATCGATCTCTCCACCGTAGATGATGCCTCGAATACAGATCAGCCCAATTGCCGCTGCGCGTCTGGTCGTCCGGCTTCACAAAGCCGGTACCCACATGGAGGCAATTGCCATAGCATTGTGAGCAGTCACATTGGTCGACAGCCTCGTGGCTCAGACAACGCCTACTTGGCGCGCATAAGCAACGTCTGCCGTTGGTTGCAGGCTCGCGGCCAAAGGCACCGCACCTGCGGCGTGTTCAGCAAGTCTTGGGATATCTGGAACAAGGGTGGCGCTGAACACAATCGTCGGCGCTTCTAAACCCAACGCTGGTCCAGGAGTCGCCGCACTTGCGAACGCAGTCAGAGTATTTCCAGCACGTTTGACCCGTAGCGTTCTTTTTTGACCACACACTGACGCACTCGTCGTAACTGGAGAACCTCCCCTTGCCCAACCAGCTTTGCACTTCTGCTGGCAGACTTCGTTGCACGCGGCTCCGACGGTCTGGGCATTCCCAAAGATAGCGATCGAAATCAGCAAACCCGTCGTAAAGAAACGCATCATGGCCAGTGTCCCTCCCGCAAGGGCAACCGCTCACCGCGCAAGTGGTGGGATTCCCGCAATGAGATGTTGCTGCGGGCGGCAATACTCGACAGTCACGTGCGGGACACATTCGGCTTCACCACAGAAGTGGTGCCATTATCGTAACCCTCAGCTTAAAGATAGAATGAGATCGGCCGATCGCCAATTGACCACGCCTACAACTGGCCGCGTAGTCGGGAAATAGACATCTGCGAAGGCGAACAAGCTCAGGTTGCTTGGCCAGCACCGTCACCGCCGAGCCCTGGCGACGTGGATGTTTAGTGAGCTCGTGTTTGTATCCGCCGCAGCGCCAGCCGTGGATTGCCTCAGCGAAATGAAGGTTTCGATGCGGCAAAACCTAACCGTCAGCTGCGGATTTGTTCGTGCCATCTCCGCAGCTTGTTGGGTGCCGAACGCGTGCGGGGGCGAAAGTCCGCTCCGCAAGTGGCCGAGTACGGGCACCCCCGGCTGGATTAGCTCCAAGATGCCTCGGAGATTGCCGGGGTTTTGCTTTTTTCGGACTATAGCGGCCCCTTGAACACAAAGAATACCCCCGCCGCTATCAATGCAAAACCGACCAGATGGTTGAGGGTGAATGACGCCTTCAAATACAGCACCGAGAACACCGCGAAGACGAGGAGAGTGATGACCTCCTGCATGGTTTTCAGTTGGGCCGGAGTGTAAACGAGCGACCCGTACCGATTGGCCGGCACAGCCAGGCAGTACTCGATGAAAGCGATAGACCAACTCACGGTTACGACGACCCAGAGCGGACGGTCGGTGAACTTGAGGTGTCCGTACCAGGCAACCGTCATGAAGACGTTGGACATCAAGAGTAAGGCGATGGGAAGAAGGAAGGACGGCAGTGTCGGCATGATGGTCGTCTTGCTCCTGAGCAGAGTAGTAAGTTGAACATTCCAACGGGAGCTAACCTGGCGCGCGGTGCAGTTCCCATTCAGCAAACCACAACGAGCCCGTCGCCACGGCAAACCGGCTTTAGCTGCAGGCGTGCGGCGTGTGATACTGCAGGCCGCTTGTCGGCCCCTTTAAGCCTGTGCCCAGCACCTTGGGTGTTGAACAGGCGGCTTGCAGAAATGTTGTAAGATCGAGGGGATATCAGCTGCCCAGCGGATGGGTGCGACGATGTCCCGCGGTGGAGACACCCGGTCCAAATCACCGCCGCCGACGCGCGAGGGAGTCGGGACCTCGGACCATGACTGATTGGACTGCTAGCCTTCTCACAGCTTGAACTCCTCGATTTTGGCAAAGGCGGAGCGCAGGGCCTCGGACCAAGCCGAGGACAACTTGCGAAAATATTCGTCCTCCTCGGCGATGCGCTTTTCTCGTCGCAGGTCGAGGCTGTCGCGTTCGTAAATAACTAAGTCGATGGGCAAGCCAACCGACAAGTTCGAACGTAGCGTCGAGTCAAACGATAAGAGGACAAGTTTGGCGGCCTCGCCAAGGCGCATATTTGGCTGCGCCACACGATCGATAATCGGCTTGCCGTACTTGTGCTCACCAATCTGGAAGTAAGGCGTATCGTTGGTCGCCTCGATGAAGTTGCCCTCCGGATAGATGTGGAATAGTCGCGGTGATTCTGAGCCGATCTGACCGCCAAGCAGGAATGAGGCGTTGAAGCCCGCCGCGGCGGCCTCCAGCGACGGCCCATCGAGCTGACGCACCTCGCGCAGAGCAGAGCCGACCAGGCGCGCGGCACGATAGAGCGAGGGTACCGTGAAGAGACTCTCGCTTGCGCCCGAAAGCTCATCGAGCTGCTCGTTCACAAGGGAGATCACGGATTGCGTGATCGCCAGGTTGCCGGCCGCCGCCATAATGATCACGCGATCGCCGATCCGGCGCCAATAATGCAATTTGCGATAGTGCCCGACGTTATCGTTGCCAGCGCTAGTACGCGTGTCAGCAGCGAACACCAAACCGCGGTCGAGACGCAGTGCCACGCAATAGGTCATATCTTCTCCCGTCCATCTGCCTTACTGCTGTGCGTTGGCCTGTTGGACCTCGACGGAGACTTCCAGGGCCTCTACGGCACCGCCACGGCGAAGGCCCGTGACCGGGGCCGCATAGCTCGCATCCAGTCCGGCAGCAAGCCGCACATAGCGTTGCGTGGGACAGATCCGGTTTGTCACGTCGAAACCCACCCAACCCAGCCCTTCAACCCACGCCTCGGCCCAGGCGTGGTGCGCATCCGCGTGCGTTGCGTCCTGCAACACGAGATACCCCGTGATGTAACGCGCGGGTATGCCAACGGTGCGAGCGGCGGCAATAAAAATGTGCGCGTGATCCTGGCATACGCCTTTGCCATCGGCGAGGGCCTCGGCTGCACCGGTATGCGCATCTGTAATTCCGGGCACATACTCGATGCGATCGCGGACAGCGCCTACCAGCTCATGCAGACGGCTAAGCTGGTCCTTGCTATGCACGGAGCGGGCAAGATCGCGAATTGCGGTGTCGGGCCTTGTCTGTGCTGTCTCGCGCAAATAAATGCGCGGCGGAACGGAGTTGGCGAGGCCGCTCACGATCCCGTTGCAATTCTCCGTCTCGACACTGCCCACGGCTTCGATGACCACCTCCTTGTGCGAACCGCTGATTGCGGCGAGGTGGACCGTATTGCCGAAGCCGTCTTGGAACTGCAATGGCTTATCGCAGCCAGCGACGCGCACGTTCCAAGCGGTTGGCCGATGCCCCTTGTAGGCAGCCGGCGTGAGCCGCAAGCTCTGCACGCTATAGGCAACCGGCTGTGCGTAGCTGTAGCGCGTTATGTGACGGACGCTGATCAGCATGGCCCCATCTTATCCGGGAAGTGATAAGCCGCGGAGATTTCGCAGCCGAGCCGATTGTTGCGGGCGATGAAGTCAGCAAGAAACTCGTGCAGGCCCGACTGGAAGATCGCGTTCATGTCCCCGTCGGCGAGCTGCCGCAAAGTTTCGCCGGCAAGCTCCTGTGGACCGTCATAGCTGCCGTAATAATGACCGAGGTCGACCAACGCCTGCATGATTTCCTCATAGCAAGAGCGCAGCGACCGCGGCATCTGTCGATTCAGGATCAAATAATGTGCAACACGCCACGGCTTGTAACTATCCTTGTACACCCAGCGGTAGCTCCGATGCGCGGAAACCGAGCGTAAGATGGCCGCCCACTGCACGCTGTCGATTTCGCCGCCGACAAGCTCGTTGTGCGGCAGAAGCACGTAGTACTTCACGTCCAGAATGCGCGCCGTGTTGTCGGCGCGCTCCAGAAAAGTGCCAAGCTGATTGAAGTAGAAGGTGTCGTTTCTGAGGATCGTATTAAGCAGAGCGCCGCGGAAGAGGGCCGAGCGTTCCTTGATCCAATCGAACAAAGGCGGCAGCTTGTCAGAGGCGAGGCGTTTCACGTCGATTGCCGAAAACGTGATCCAAGCGCCATTGAGGCTCTCCCACATCTCGCGCGTTAGCGCCGTGCGCTGCGCGCGCGCATTACGCCGCGCTGCGGCAAGACAGGCATAAACACTTGAGGGGTTCTCAGTATCGAACAGCATAAAGTTGACGACGTTGCCAGTGTCATAGCTGCCGTACTTGTTGAGATAGCCTTGTTCGCAACCGGCGCTGCGCAGGGTCGAGCGCCATTCCTCGTCGTGGCCGTGACTCTCCCCAGGCAGGAGCGCAATGCGGTAGCCGACCTCCAGCAGGCGCGCCATATTCTCAGCACGCTCGATATAGCGCGACATCCAGAAGAGGTCGTTGGCCGTCCGGCCTAGCATACGCGTCTACTCCTGTGCCCGGCTGCACCGGGCTGTCACGGCCTGGCCCTCCGCAAGCCCCGCGCGCGAGCGACCTGCCTTGCCTAGGGGCACAGCAGGCCAGTGGGGTGTTGGTGTGTGGACTTCGGGCACAGCGCTATTCCTGCAGGATCCAAGTGTCCTTGGTGCCGCCGCCTTGGCTCGAGTTAACCACCAGGGACCCTTCGCGCAAGGCAACGCGCGTCAACCCGCCAGGCGTCAACCGCACACGGTCGCCGACCAGCACAAAGGGACGCAAATCGAGGTGGCGCTCGGCAATGCCTGCTTCGACCAGGGTCGGACAAGTGGAGAGCGCCAGCGTTGGTTGTGCGATGTAACGTTCGGGTCGGGCCTTCACGAGCATCCGAAACATTTCGATCTCGTCGGTGCTGGCGGCGGGGCCGACCAGCATGCCGTAGCCACCCGAGCCGTGCACTTGCTTGACGACCAGCTCGGACAGATGATCGAGTACGTAGGCGAGGTCGTCCGGCCTGCGGCAGGACCAGGTTGGTACGTTTTTGAGGATGGGTGGTCGGCCGGTGTAGAACTCGACGATCTCCGGCATATGACAATAGATCGATTTGTCATCGGCGATGCCGGTGCCCGGCGCATTGACGATGGTGAGGCGACCGGCCCGGTAGAGATCGAAAATTCCCGGTACGCCAAGTAGAGAATCGCGGCGAAAGACGAGCGGATCGAGAAAGGTGTCGTCGATCCGGCGGTAGACCACGTCGACCTGTTTCAGTCCCTGTGTGGTCTTCATCTGCAGGCTGCCGTCGATCACCACGAGGTCCTGGCCCTCAACCAGTTCGACGCCCATCTGGTCGGCAAGGAAAGAATGTTCGAAGTAGGCGCTGTTGTGAATGCCCGGCGTTAGCACGGCCACGGTTGGCTCGCGATCCAGATAGGACGGGGCAACGCTTTCCAGCGTGAGGCGCAGATTGTCCGGGTAGTCCTCAACTGCCGCAACGCGATTGCGGGCGAACAGATCAGGGAACATATGCATCATCGCCTCGCGGTTCTCCAACATGTAGGAGACGCCGGAGGGGGTGCGGGTATTGTCCTCGAGCACGAAAAAGTCGTTCTCGCCGGTGCGTACGATGTCGATGCCGATTACGTGCGCGTAAACACCGCGAGCGGGCTCGACGCACATCATCTCCGGCAAGAATGCTGCGTTTTGAATAATAAGGTCGGCTGGAATGCGGCCGGCTCGAATGATCTCCTGCCGGTGGTAAATGTCGTGCATGAACGCATTAAGCGCGCGCACCCGCTGCTCGATGCCGCTGGCAAGCCGCCGCCACTCACTTGCACTTAGAATACGCGGAATGATGTCAAAGGGAATGAGACGCTCGCTGGCGGCCTCATCCCCATAGACGGCAAAAGTAATACCCGTGCGGCGGAAGAGGGCTTCCGCCTCAGTGCGCTTGCGCGCGAGGTCCTCGGGCTTTTGGCCGCCAAGCCACTCCTGCACGAAGCGATAGGGCTCGCGGACCCCCCCGCCGTGACCGTTCATTTCGTCAAAAATGATCTTCAACCCCATCCCCCGGCTTCGCGGCGATGGTGCAAATTTTGGGCAACTGCACAGGGGAGAAAATAATCTGGGCATTCTCGACTCGCCATTGCAAAGATGTGCCCCCGCAGCCAGCAGCGTGCCCAACACTTGGGCAGCTGCGCCCGACCCCTCACCTCTTTGCTCTTCAAGTGTGAGGGATCGAGGCCATGCGGATCCCCCCGCAACCCCAACCGGAGGCGCCTGCGGCCGCCGACCAAGCACCGGCCGTCCCAGGGGGGTGCCGGGCGCGCAGAATTTCTCCCCGAGCGGTCAACCAGCCGAAGCCGTGGGCTGGTATTCGCCGCCTTCGCAGCCGTGTCAGATCGGTTTTTTTTCCTAACCGACAGCGCGGGGCGGCCTCGCCGGCGTCCTCGTTGGCGTCAACCACCATGCGGCAGAGAAACGGATCGGCGTAAGAACACCTGCTCGGGCGACCGGCGTCCTCGGCGGCCCTTTGGCCAAGGCGCCTGGACCGGTTGCTGCGGTGAACGATGGTGCTTGCCCGGCTGGCCCTTTCGAGTTCTTCGAGCCCTCCACCTCAGGCCTGCTTGGCAACCGTTGGGCCAAATTGGGTGAGGGTGAAGCGGGCTCCCCCGCGGGGCCGCGATGCCCTGTAGAGCTCGCCATAAGAGCCAAAAGGCCTCCGCTCGGAACGGAGCGGAGGCCTCAAGGTGGAGATTGGCCCGGTCCTCGAAGGGCGAAGTACCGAGCTCTTTATTGTCAGAACCCTTCGGCTCTGTGCCACGGCTTATACGCCGATTCGTTAGCTTCACCTTGTTGATACGACCCAAGGAAGCATAGCGAGCCGTAGGAGGGCGCACGAGCGCCGGGCAAACGGCGGCAGGGCTCGCACGCGGCCCCGAGCCAGGCGCCCCGCAACCCCGGCGACGCCCTCAGTTGTGTTGAGCACGACCAAGTCCTAGTGACAGGCATTGACCCAAGGCACGCGCATCATCGGCTCTCGGGCTCACTGCCGGTGTTATCGATGATCTCGTTCCTCCGGCGGCTTCAAGTGCCGGAACTGGAGCAACAGCAGTACGTCGTAGACGATCTTGAGAACGCCACAGATGATGAGTGGCAAAGCGCGAAACGACGCCGCGAAAAGTGCGCCGGCCAGTGCCGGACTGACCGCCGCGGCCAAACTGCGTGGTAGGGACGTGAAACTCGCGGCCGCGGCGCGCTCGGCCTCCGTCACGACCGCCATGACATAGGATGAGCGGGTCGGTACATCCATTTGCGAGAGGGCGGCGCGAAGGAGCAGCAAGGCGAGCGCGACTGATAAGTTCGGGGCGATAGCGGCTATCATCAAGCACAGGCTCGATGGGATGTGCGTGAACACCATCGTGTTGACGAGGCCGATGCGGCGCGAGAGCCAGGCCGCGACAGGGAAGGAAAAGGCAGCGAGAACGCCCGACCAAAAGAAAAACAGCCCAGCCGCAGACAATGACAGGTCGAAACGCTCGAACATCCACAAGGCCAGGAGCGACTGCACCAGGAAGCCGCCCGCAAAAGCATCAAGGCAGAACAAAACTGCAAGTCTGTAAACGATGTGTCGCGACGGCCCGAGGACCGCCGGCGCGTCACCGTCGGCTGGCGGCGGCCGAGCTGGGATACGCGAGTAGACCCAGCCACCGATCATGCCAAGCCCCGCATAAAAGACGAACATAGCCTTGATGCCATCGAGCTGGCCGAGACCAATCACAGCAAGAAAGTCCGGCGCTGCGGCAGCAAGGGCACCGCAAGCACCCGCCATGGCCCCAATCAAGCTGTAGCGCGCGAACATCTGCGTGCGTTCGTTGTCGATCACTTCGCGGCTTAGCACCGCGTGCTCGAGTGGAACGAACACGCTGACGCTACCCGCCGATGGGTTGACGGTTCCGGCGAAGGCGACGACGGCGAGGAGGGCGAAATCGTTGACCAGGGCAAAGGCGACCCCCGTGGCGGCCATCAGATTGGCGGCCGCCAGAAGCAGCCGCCGATGCTCATAGCGCGAGCCGACCAGTCCGATGACGAGGTTGAGAAGTGCGGAACCGAACAGAGCGAGGGTGGCGATGATGCCCACCTGAAGCGGCGAGAATCCGAGCGAGGTCAGATACACAGGCAACAGCACGGCCACGAAACCGTCACCGAAGTCGCGCAAGGCGCGGGCGCAATAGATTTTGAGAATGGCATCGGACTTGTCGGATGCCCGCTTCGCACCAGCCATGTTGCATCTGCCAATCGATTTCATCGCCACGCTCAGTCTTTCGGACCAGGCGAAGGCACCCATTCACGCGCGTCGAGGATCGGCGCGTGAACCTGGGGCGCGGCGCCGGTCTCCTGGACCGTAGCGGGATTGCATCCGCCCTTCCCTGCGGCAGAACCTCGCCTGCGTCGTGTGCCCTACGGGCTCGAAGATGACGGCATCGGTGCACGGCATCAAGCCGAACTCAGCCGCGTCAGGTTCCGCCGCACGCCAGAGGATTTCACGTCAGCGCATTAGCCTGCCTGCAATGAGAGGCCTTGCGTTGGGGGCTGCGCGTCCGCGCGCCGAAAACGACGATTGGATCGAGGTCACGGCCAACGAGCTCAAGATCGTGCTATGCGGGAACTTATCGGAACCGTCGTCCCATCGCTGGGGAGCGCGGAATAGGCAGCTCAGTCGAACCCGAGGCATGCCTTACGTGCAACGGCCATACGGGGCGCGAGCGCAGAAAATCCAATCGAAGCCCGTTAGCTGCACCAGACCTCAGCGCGCCCTCGGACGACCCTCGCTGACTTCCCCTCGGCACCAAAAAGCTGGCTACGACTCAGGGCTTTAGCTGGTTTGGAGGTTCGCTGTTCGCAACCATGGTTGGATGCGACACGGGCGTCAGAACGCCGAGCAGTACGATGCCTCCTCCGAGCGCCAGCAAATAGCCTGCCACCATCAAAAGTAAGAAGCCGGAGTCCCTTGCATGCTGCCGGGAGGAACCCTGCAGGACATCACGGCGAGGAACGTGCGTGTAAACTCGAGCCTGAATGGGTGACACGGTCGGTCTCGTGGCT
>Ga0075434_100001170_pt1 | contig 21716 bp, 17 predicted proteins | sample RhiMethybrSRZTD3_FD_75298 | JGI IMG/M metagenome (GOLD analysis project Ga0075434, IMG submission 75298) | Populus rhizosphere microbial communities from Tennessee, USA - Rhizosphere MetaG P. TD hybrid SRZTD3 | ecosystem: Host-associated > Plants > Roots > Rhizosphere > Soil | place: USA... | reverse complement strand
GCGGCGAAGAAGGCGGCGCGGACGCGGGCGAAGAAGTCGTAAACCGCCGGCGGCAGCTTCCCGAGAGGCGGGGCCTAAGGCGCCGTCTTGATCCCCGCCTTCTCCTGGACTACCCATCCCCTGATGTTCTTCTCCAGCAGATCCAGCGGCAGGGCGCCGTCGCCGAGGATGTGATCATGGAAGGCCCGTAGATCGAACTTCGGACCCAGCTCCTTCTCAGCGTAGGCGCGCAGCTCCTTGATCTTGAGCTCGCCGATCTTGTAGGCGAGAGCCTGGCCGGGCCAGCTTATGTAGCGGTCCACCTCGCCTTCGATATCGCTCTCGGCCATGCCGACGTTGGCCTTGAAGAAGTCGATCGCCTGCTGGCGCGTCCAGCCCTGGGCGTGAATGCCGGTGTCCACCACCAGGCGCACGGCCCGCCACATCTCGTAGCTGAGCTGGCCGAACTTGGAGTAAGGATCCTTGTAGAGGCCGATCTCGCCGCCCAGGCTCTCGGCGTAAAGGCCCCATCCCTCGGTGTAGGCCGTGTAGCTGTCGTACTTGCGCCACTTGGGGAGGTCCTCGAGCTCCTGGGCGAGAGAGAGCTGCACATGGTGCCCCGGCACCGCTTCGTGCGCCGTCAGCACCTCCATCTCCCACTTCGGGCGCGATTTGAGGTCGTAGGTATTGACGTTGAAATATCCGGGCCGGCCGGCGGCGGCCGAGCCGGGCTGATAGTAGGCTGTCGTCTGCGACTTCTCGACGTACGCGGGCACGGGGATGACCCCGTAGGGCAGCCGCGGCAGCTTGCCGAACAGCTTCACCAGCTCGGGATCGATGCGCTTGGCGATGTCCCGGTAGCCGGCGAGCAGATCCTCGGGCTTGTCGTAGAAGAACCGCGGATCGGAGCGCAGGAAGTGGAGGAAGTCCGCGAAGCTCCCCTTGAAGCCCGTCGCAGCGATCACCTCGTCCATCTGCTTGCGGATGCGCGCCACCTCGGCGAGCCCGATCTGGTGGATCTCCTCGGGCGTCAAATCGGTCGTCGTCTGCCCTCGGACGGTGAAGGCGTACCAGGCTTTGCCTTCCGGCAGATCGCTCATGGCGATGGACTCGCGGGCCGCCGGCACGTAGGTGTTCGCGAGGTAGCTCTGCAGTTTTCGGAACGCCGGCGCGACCTGTTCCTTGTAGGCTTGAACGGCCGCGCTCTTGAGCCGCTCCTGCTCGGGGGCCGGGATGGTGGACGGGAACTTTTGAAAGGCTCCCAGCATCGGGCTCGTCATTGGGTCGTCGACGAGCAGGTAGCCGACCTGAGCCGGGACGTCGCGCAGAGTGACGCGGGGCGGTGTGATCCCTTCCTGCAACCCCTTTTCGAGGAGGGCGATGGCCTGATCAATGGCCGCCGGGATGCCACGCAGGCGGGTGAGGATGTCTTCGTAGCCCTGCACGTCGCGGGCAGAAACGGTCGCGAGGAGCTGAGGAACGTTCTGCTGCACGCCGCCTACCAGGCTCACCGCCAGGTACTCGCTGTGGAACCGTTCACCCTCGATGCTCCTCTCCAACCGGCGACGGGTCAGGTCATAGCTAATCTGCTCGGACGGCTTGAGTTGCGACCGATCGATGGACAGCAGCGCCGCCAGGGACTTGTGGGAGATGGCGCGGCGGAACTCGATGGCCGCGGCGGAAGAATCGGTCCAGCGATCGTTGAGGCCGGGGTAGCCGGTGTACGTGGCGAGCTCGGGGGCGGAGTGCATCGTGTAGTCGAAGTAGAGGTCGAAGTACTGCCGCAGCCGCTCGCTCTCGCTCCCCTGACCTTTGGTGGCGGGGAACCGCTCGTACTTCCGGCCCAGCTCGACCAGATCCGGCGTCACAGCCGCCCGGGCGACGGCGGCGGCGAGCAGGAGCGCGGCGAAAGCATGGATCGGCTTCGTCATCTCTAGATCCTCCCGCGGCATGGAACCGCTTCGCGCAAACTATGGTAGATTGATCTTACAGGGTTCTGGGCAGGGAAAAGGAGGTCTGCGACGATGGCGCACTCGCGTTTTGGACGGGGAGCTTCGAGCCTCTTCCTGCTCCTGGCCTCGCTCTTCGCCGGCGCGGCGGCGCAGGCGCAGGAAGGTAAGGTGCAGGGCGGCGATCTGATGCTCGCGGACTTCGAAGGCGGGAAGGCGGAGACCGTCCCCGGGCTGGCCTTCATCGTCATCGGCGACGAGCAATTGGGGGGCCTCAGCGGGGCGCGCCTGACCGTCGGCCATCCGGGGGCCAAGGGCACGAAGTCCGCCCTGCGGATCTCTTTCCACATGGCGGACGGCTTCCAATATCCGTTCTCGGGAGTCTGGGCGCTCCTCGGCACCGAGGGCATGCCGGCCGATCTGACGGCCTACAAGGGGCTGCGGTTCTACGCCCGGAGCGCCAGCGAGGGCGGCGCTTTTCTGGCCGGCGTCCGGCAGATCACGGCTCCGCCGGCGAACTACATGGCCGCCTTCGACGTCAAGCCCGACTGGACCCTGGTCGAGCTGCCCTTCGCCAAGCTGCAGCGCGTGCCTCCCACCGGCAAAGCGTCCGAGCTCGATCCCGAGGGCATCATCTCGATCGGCTTCAGCCCGGCCTCTCGCCTGCGGGGCCAGTTCGATCTGGAGATCGATCAGTTGGAGCTCTACAAATGAAGGAGAGATCGATGCGAGTCGCGCTCCGCCGGCGCCTCTTCCCGGCGCTCACGTTCCTCCTCGTCGCCGCGCCGGCCGCGGCGCAGTCTCCGGTGCAGAAGGTGCAGCTCCTCGACGCCGGCAAGCTGGCGTCTCTCACCTGGCACTCCCTCGCCGCCGATCCCCAAGGCGACGTGCTGCATCCGCGCCTGCCCGAGGCCAAGGAGCTCTCCTACGCGATCGATCCGAAGGCCGGCCTGGTGTGGTTCAAAGTCAGCGTCTACGAGCCGCTCCCCGAGCACTGGTTCGGCATCAACGTCGCCATCGACAACGACGGCAATCCGGACAACGGCATGGCCTGGTGGGGCACCAACAAATTCAAGTTCGATCGCCTGGCGAGCGCCTATCTCTTCGAGGCTGAAGGGTACTGGCAAGGCGTCGCCGGCCTCGCCGACAGCGACGCCGCCGGACGCAACAATCTCAACAATCTCAGCCGTGACGTGAAGGTCGCCCTCGATCGCCAGCAGCGGGCGATCCTCCTGGGGATTCCGCGTTCGGCGCTGGGCGGAGCCGCGACCATCCGCGCCATCGCCACGGTCGGCTCGATGCTCGTCAACAACGACGACGTGCCGAACGAAGGCGCCGTCACCGTCAAATTGACGCCCTAGCGGTCACTCGACCCGCAGCGCCGTCATGGGGTCGGTCTTCGCCGCCCGCCGGCTCGGCAGGTAGGCTCCGAACGCGGCGACGAGGGCCACGCCGGCGACGCCGGCCAGCAGCACCCACGGATCGCTGGCGGACACGCCGTAGATCAAGCTCGCGAGCCCGCGGCCGAGCAGCCATGCGCCGCCGAGGCCCAACGCCACGCCGACCAGGACGGCTCGCGCCGACTGCCCCATCACCAGGCGCACCACGTCGTCGCGCCGCGCGCCCATCGCCATGCGGATGCCGATCTCCCGCGCCTGCCGGGCCACCGAGAACGACACCACGCTGAAGACGCCCAGGGTGGTCAAGGCCACGGCCACGGCGGCGAAGAGCACCAGCAAGGCCGTGAGGAAGGTGCGGTCGCTCCACAGATCCTTCACCATCTCGTCCATGGGCTCGATGGACGAGACCGGCAGCTCCGGATCGAGGGCCCAGAGCTGGCGGCGGAACTCCGGCGCGAACGCCTGCGGGTCGCCGCTGGTTCGAACCGCCACTCCCATGCCGCCGAACGGCATGGCGGCGAACGGCAGGTAGAACTCGGGCTTCGGCGCTTGCAGCAGCCCGTAATGATAGACGTCGCCCACCACGCCCACGATCTCGTAGGTCTCCGGCGCGCCGAGGACGATGACGATCTGCCTGCCGACCGCGGACGGGGAATCCGGCAGGTACCGCTTGGCGAACGTCTGGTTGATCATCACCCGGTGGGCTTTGGGGTCGCGGTCGCTGTCGTCGAAGGCGCGGCCCTGGAGCAGAGGAATGCCCATGGCCTGGAAGAATCCCGGCGCCACCGCGCGGATGGAGGCTCGCCCCGCGTTATCGGCCGGACGGTCCGGGACCTGGATGGGCAGGTCGAAGTCGATGCCCGTCTTGCCGGCCGGCAAGGCGCTCGACGCCGCCACCGCGGCCACTCCCGGCGTGGCGCGCAGCCGTTCGATAAACGTCTCGAAGAAACGTTGGATCTGGTACGGCTCGCGGTACCGCTGCTTGGGCAGATAGATCTGGGCCGCGAGGAGATGATCGGTCCGCCAGCCCGGGCTCGCGCCGCGCAAGGCCACCATGGTGCGCGCCATCAAGCCGGATCCCGCCAGCAACGTGAGGGCGATGGCCAGCTCGGCCGTCACGATGAGCTGCCGGGCGAAGCGGCGGGACGTGCTGCCCCGCGTGCCGCGGGCGGTGTCCAGGCCGAGCTTGGACCGCGCCACCTCCCAGGCGGGCGGCAGCGAGATGAGGAGCGCTGCGATCACGATCAAGCCCGCGGCGACGATCGGGATCTGGAAGCCGTGTCCGATGGCCGCCCCGCGCGGCAGCTCGACCGGTGACATCCGCACCAGCGCCGCGACCATCCAGCGCGCCAGCCCGGCGCCGACGATGCCGCCGCAGACCGCCAGCAACAGGCCCTCGGCGCAGACCACGCCCAGCAGGTGTCGCCGTTGCGCGCCGATGGCGAGGCGCGTGGCGAACTCGGATCGCCTTTCGATGGCGCGCACCAGCAGCAGGTTCGAGAGATTGGCGCAGCAGATCAAGAGCACCAGCAGCGCCGCGGCGCTCGCCACGAGCACGAACGGCCGCGAGTCCTTGATCAGCTCGTCGAAGAACGGCACGAGATGGATCCGCATCCCCCGGTTCGCGTCCGGGTACTCCGCGGCGAGCCGGCGAGCGATGCCGTCCACGTCCGCCCGGGCCTGGGGCAAGGTGACGGACGGCCGCAGCCGCCCGATCACGATCAGGTTTCGCGCCGGTTTTCCGGTCGGGCTGACCGGCAGCGGCGCCCAGATGCCGACCTCCTGGCTCGGCACGTCGAAATCGTTGGGCATGACTCCCGCCACCGTGTACATCTCGCCGCCCAGGTTGATCGACTTGCCGGCGATGGCGGGATCGGCAGCGAAGCGCTGGCGCCAAAGCCAGTGGCTCAGCACGGCCACCTTGCCCTGCTCCGCTTTGGCCATCTCGGGGCCGAAGACCGCGCCGAGCCGGGGCTGTGCACCGAGGACGGAGAAGAACTCCGGCGACACGATGGCGCCCTGGACATCGGCGGGGTCTCCGCGCTGGAGCAGGGTGAACTGCGTGTAACGGAAGGCCGCCAACCCGGAGAAGGCCCGCATCGCCTGGCGCCACTCGAGGAGCGCCTGCTCGTTGAACTTTTCCTCCTCGCTGACGCCGCCTTCGTAGCCCGCCCGCGCCACCACCAGTTGGTGCGGCTCCGTGAAGGAGAGCGGCCGCAGAATGACGCCGTAGAGCACGCAAAACATCGCCGTACAGAGGCTGAGGCCGATGGCCAGCGTCAGCACGGCGACGGCGAGGATGGATTTATGGCGGACGAATCCCCGGACGGCTTCGCGCAGAAACAGTGCGATTTCCTTCCTCGTCACGTCAACCTCCCTGTTCCCGCTGGCTCCGGCCGACGATCATCGGCAGCAGGGCCGACTCCGCGAAGCCGTCGGCGCCGAGCAAGCTGGAGAGCTCGTTGTCCAGGAAGCCGCCCAAGGCGCAGGTGGCGAGCCCCATCGTAGTCGCCAACAAGTTGAGATTCTGCGCCACCTCGCCGGCTTCCATGAGAATCATCCGGTAGCCGCGCTCCCGGTACTTGATGGTGGAGCGGACGAAACAGGCCGTGATCACCAGGACGAGCGCGGCGCTTTTCACATCGATGTCATCGAGCCACAGGCATCGCGAGAGGCGCGGCAGAAAATCGCCGCGCGCCACGACGTCCAACCGATGGCCGATCGGATCGTAGTGATAGGCCGCGGGCTCCAAGCCCTCGACCCTCCACGTCACCGCGTAGAGCTCCAGCGGATAGAGAGCGCCGGCGGAGGCAACGGCCCGGTAGCCGAGACGAGACTGGGTAATGCCATACGAGTAACTCAGCAGCCGCGCCAGCTCTCTCTGGGTGACCGCTCCTCCCGAGAAAGCCCGCGCCGAACGGCGATCGGCGATCGTTTCTTCGAGAGCGCTCTCGGGCGCTACCAGGTCCGGCAGCTCGACGGCGTCGGCCAGGCTGTGGATCTTGCGCGGCGTGCGCGGCGTGCGCGCCAGCTTGGCCGCCCGGTCGAAGAGCGCGATCTCCGCTCGCACCGCGGGAGCCGAGAGCGGGGTGATCTTCGAGTTCTCGTGGTAGATCTCGCAGAGCAGCGAGCCTTCGCTCAGGGATCCGAGCCGGCCCGTGCGCGCCAACCTTTTGAAGTGCCTGCCTTCGTAGCGGATCATGCGCGGTCCTTCACGGGAAGGGGTGCGGCAGAGGATTGAGGCTCGCCAGGGGATCTTGCTTGCGGTCCACCCAGCCGAGCCGCCAGGGCAGCTCGCGCAGCCTCGCCACGCCCAGGTAGGGCAAGGCGTGATCGCCGTGCAAGGGGACGAGGCCCGGCACCAGGACGCGCACTACCGAGAAGCCGGCCTCTCGCAGATCGGGAGTCGTGAGATCGACGACGATCACCTCATAGCCTGCCTGCCCGAGGAGATCGACACAGCGCTCGACGTCGCCCTTGAGCCGGCCCGTGGAGCTGTCTGGGATCGAAGACATGGGCTCTTCGCGGGCGGAGTCGTAGAAGGCGAGTGCCGCGGCCACCAAATTGGGTTGTTGATTGTACAGCATCAGGTGGTGGTCGAAGGAGGTCAGGTTCGCGAAGTCCTCTTGCGCCACCCAGCCACTGCCCTGGGCCATCAGGACTCTGAGATAGGGTAACCCTTGGCCGAGCTCGAGAAGGCTCTTGCGGGCGGCATCCCGCGGGCTCAATCTCGCTGCCGCACCGACGCAGAGCGCGGGGCCGAACTCCGCCGGCCGGCGCAGGACCGCAAGCATCGAGGTCATGGGAATGTCGAACGTGAGATCGAAAAGATCCAGGCTGACGCTGGAGCGGTCGATGGCGAAAGCCGTCTGCAGCTTGGCCTCCAGCTCGGCGTCGTCCACCAGCACCTTGCGGCGAACCTGGCGGAAGAGCCAACTGAGCGCGAAGGCATCCCTCTCGACGACTTCGTACAGGCCCGAGAGGATCGCCGCCTCCTGCGTCAGGCCGGCCGCGAGACCGGTCGAGGCGTTGGAGCCGATGGCGGCCTCCTCGGGGCCGACGTCATACCCCAGATAGACGAGAGCCGCCGGGACGAGCCGCGCCCGGTCGTGAGTGAGCGACCAGCCCCACATCCAGCGGAGGCGCGAGTCGCCGTCGAAGTAAGCGAGCTTCCCGCTTCGCCTGGGGTCATCCACCTGCTGTCGCGAGTGCAGCCGCAGCAGGTCCGGCGGCACGGCGGGCTCACCCAAGTCGCGATAGGAGGCGAGGATCATCTGCGACTTGTCGTAGAACAGCATGCTGTAGCGCTCGACAGCCTCGCCGATCGCCGCGGCCAGGCTCGCCTCCAGCGTCTCGCCGGCGCCCCCCGCCTTGCCGGGGTTGGAGATGCGCGGCGAGAGCGAGAGCTGCGAAGAGACGGTCCCCGCCGAGAAGACGGCGGGGTCCTGCGCGTAGGTGACGGCCGGCCCGACGGCCCTGAGAATGCCGACCCGGCGTGAGATCAGGCGGCTGGCTCGGCGCAGAGTCTCGCGCGCGTCTGTGGCGGCAACCTCTTGCAGGACCACTCGGAGCCCCTCCGGCGCCGCGAGCGCTGCGGCGGCGGCCGTCGCCGTCATGCTGGCTCGCCCTCTTGCCAGGGGAAGGGAAGAGGCCCGGCCGCGGCGAGGCGCTCGAGGTGCGGCACCCGCAGCACATCGTGGATCTCCGTGGCCCAGGTGCCGAAATGGATGGTCAGGAAACGGCCCGCGAGCTGCGGCACCGCAAAGCCAGAGAGGAACTTGACGGCCTCCGCCGCGGCGATGCCGGCGAGCACCAGAAAGTTGGGCTCGAGCCCGCCGCAGGCGGCCGCGGGCCGGCCGGATTCACGCACGAAGGCACCGAGCGCCCGGTAGTCCTCGACGCGCGCGAGATTGGCCTGCAAGCGCGCTTCCAGGCTGAGATAGGAGGCGGTGTCGTACGGCACGAACAGCGGGCCGATCCAACCCTCCTCGGCGGAGAGGCAGCGCACCAACAGCCAGGGGACGCGAGTCTGCTTGGCGAACTCGTCCATGGCCTCGAGCAGGACCGGGTCGTGCGCCTGTTGGGCAACGACGATCAGATGGGGTAGCCTTTGCGCCAGCGTGGCGCGCCAGGGGTGCGCGCGGGCGGCCGTCTGCCCGGCGCCAGCAGGAAGGGAACCCATCTCCTCGCTCGACTCCTCCCCGGTAACCGGCGGCTCCTCTGCCGGCAGGACTTCGACCTTTCCGATCCCGGCTGCCCGTAGCGCCTGCACCAGCTCCTGGGTGAGACGGCCGGCGAAGCCATCGATCACGGTGACGCGGCTGCCGCGCAGGAGCGCCTGGAACTTCGCTCCCCCTGCCGAGGTGAAGCGCGCGAAGTAACGGATCTGTTGCTGGTATTTCTCGACCTCCTCCGGCGTCAAACCGTGGTCATCCGCTTCTTCGAGGAGGCCGGCCTGCTCGAGGTGCCGCAGGAGGGCCTCGACGGCGGCACGGCTCGTCCCTTCCTCCTCCAGCCGCGAGATCAGGCTCGCAGACTCGTGGCGGCCGTCGAGCAGCGGCAGCAGGCGGCTGAAGGCGCCGATCGCCTGTTCGTTGCGCAGCTCGATCCGTGACAGCTCGTCCACGCCGCCGCTCACCCGCCAGCGGGCGGGAGACAGCGGGAAGAGGGTCACATGACCCTTGAGCTTGGGGTGCTTCAGCATCTCAGCTCCCGCTCGCGGGCCGTCCCACCAGCGCCGGCAACAGAGGGGCCTCTTCCACCCCGTCGATGTCCAGGAAATCGCTCAGCAGGTCGTCGTTGAATCCGCCGACGAGGCAAGCGCCGAGGCCCATCGAGGTCGCGAGCAGGCTGAGGTTCTGCGCCGCCTCGCCGGCCTCCATGAGGATCAGGCGGTAGCCGCGGTCCAGGTACTTGACGGTGTTGCGGCGGAAGGCCGCCGTCATGATGATCGCCAGGGAGGCATTGTCGATGTCGATGCCCTCCCAGCTCACGACCTGCTTGAGCGCGGCGAGAGAGTCCCCGGGCTTGACCACGTCCAGGCCGCCGGTCTCGACCGCGTAGTGATAGATGCCCGGCTCGAGGCCCTCGACTTTGAGCGCCACGACGTAGAGCTCCAAGGGATACAGCGCGCCGCCGGAGGCCACCGCCCGGAAGAATCCCCGCCGGTCCGTTTTGCCGTAGGTGAAGAAGAGGAGCCGCGCCACCTCCTCGAGGCTGACCGGCGCTCCCGAGAACTTGCGGATCGAACGGCGATCCGCGATCGTCCGCTCGAGCTCGCTCCGGGCCTCCACTTGCGGCAGCTCGCGGCTCTCCATCAAGGTATAGGTTTTGTACGCCTGATCGATCGTCTGCTGCGCGCTGTGCGAACGGGTGAAGTTGATGATCCACGCGGCATAAGCACGGCCGGTCAAGGGGCCGAGCTTGGTGTTCTCATGGAAGATCTCGTAAAGCGAGTTCTTCTTCCCGAGTCCGAGCTTTGCCGAGCTGGGCGTGAGGTTCTGGAGGGCTGGGCGGTCGCTTATCGCCATGCGTAGCTCTCTCTTTCCGGCAGCTAGGGAAACGGGTGAGGAAAGGGGTTGAGCCCGTTTTCGGGGTTCCAGCCGAGCCGCAAAGGCGCTTCGAAGAGGCGGCGGGCGCCGAGGAACGGGCGCCGGTGAGACCCATGGAGCGGCACCAGACCGGGGACGATCACCCGCACGACCGAGAGGCCGGCCTCGGCGATATCGGGCGTCGTGATGTCGGCGACGATCACCTGGTATCCCGCTTCGCCCAGACGCGCCACGCAGTGCTCGAGGTCGGCGAGCACGCGGCCGGTGGAGAAGTCCGGGAGCTGCGACAGCGCAATCCGCTCCTCGCAGTCGTCACAGAAGGCGAAGGCCTGGGGCACGAGCTCGGGACGTTTCAAGTAGGTGAGACAGTGGTAGTCGAAGTTGATCAGGTTGGAAAAATCCGGCGCCGGCTGCCAGTCCTTCTCGCTGTCCAGCAGGTAGCGAAAGTAGGGGAAGGCTTGTCCGGCCTCCTGCATGCACTTGCGCACCGCCTGCCGCGGCGACACCCTGGCGGCGGTGCCGACGCAGGCGACAGGGCCGAACTCGGCCTGCCGCCTCATGACCAGGAAGACGACCGGGATCGCCACGTCGGTCGTGATGTCGAAGATCTTCACATCGACGCTGGGACGATCGGTCCAGAGCCGGACGCGGAGAGCTTTTTGGATCTCGCCGTCGTCGACGTCGATGCGGCGGCCGATCCGGCGGTGCAGCCAGGCGATGGTGAAGGCGTCGCGTTCGACGATCTCCAGCAAGGCGCCCAGGATGGCCTCTTCCCGCGTCGCCCCGGCCGCCAGGCCGGTCGAAGCGTTGAGACCGATCTTCGCCTCGTCCTCCGCCGGGCGATAGCTCAGATAGACCAGGGAGGCCGGGACCAGGCGCGGCCGGCGCTCGGTCAGGGAAGTCCCCCATACCCAGCGGATCCGTGACCCCTCGTCGAAGTAGTCGAGGCCGCGCCCGCCGAAACTCTCGATTTGCTCGCGCGAGAACAGACGCAGGAGATCCGGAGGCACCGCGTCCGCCGCCAGCTCGCGAAACGAGCCCAAGACCATCTCGTCGCGATCATAGAAGTAGGCGCAGTAGCGCTCCGCCGCCTCGCCGATCGCCGACATCAGAGCCGTCGCCGCATCATCGCCGGCGCCGCCGGCCTTGAGAGCCTGGCCGTCGCTCGGGTAGCGCGCGAGGTCCGCCGGCAGCACCCCGGCGGCGAAGATGCCGGGGTCTTGCGCCTGATAGCGAGTCTCGACGACCTGCCGGATCAAGCCCACCTTCGGCGAGATCAAGCGGCTGGCGCGCCGGAGCGTCTCCCGCAGATCGCTGGCCGGCACGTCTCGGAGCTCAAGCGCGACGGGGAGTGGTGGCGCCGTCTTCATGGCCTACGATCTTCCAGGGAAACACCGCGGGGCGCGGCGCCGGTTCCCGGTCCAGCGCCGGCAGGCGCAGCACCTCATGCAGCTCCATCTCCCAGGTCCAGAAGTTGACGGTGAGGAACTTGCCGAGCAAATGCGGCACCTTGATCTCGGTGGTGAGCTTGACGAGCTCGATGACGGCGATGCTGGCCAGCAGATCGAACGCGGCGTGGAGCCCGCCGAGCGCCGCCGGCGGCTCGGTCGCGCGCACGTGAGCGTCGAAAGCGAGATACTCCGGGAAGCGGGGCAGGTTGCCCCGCAGGCGCGCCTCCAGGCTCAGGTAGGACGCCGTCTCGCCGGGAACGAAGAGCGGGCCTACCCAGCCTTCCTGGAGGTCCAGGTTGCGCACCAGCAGCCACGGCAGGAGACGCCGCTTCGACAGCGCGTCGACGGCCTCCAGGAGCAGCGGATCGTGGGCTTCCTGACAGACGACCAGCACGCGGGGCAGGTCGGGTGCGTCGAGGGGCCAGATCTCGCCGGAGTCCAGGGCCAGGACGGTGGTGCGCGGACGCATCCCGGCTGCGCTCTCGGCCCAGGCGTGGGCTCGCGCCGGCCGGCGAGACAGGATGACCACCTCACCGAATCCCGCCTCCGCCAACCGGCGGTACACGCTCTCGCCCAAGGCGCCGTCGGCGAGCAGCGCCACGCGGCTGCCGCGCAGCGCCGCCTGGAACTTCGCGCCGCCCTGCTGGGTGAAGCGGGAGAAGAAGCGGATCTGGTCCTCGAACTGATTCAACTCGTCCGCGGACAGCCCGTTGGCGTCGGCCTCCTCGAGCAGCGACGACGCCTCGAGCTGCCGCAGGACCGCCTCCGCCGCCCCGCGGTGAATGCCCGCGCTCTCGAGGGCTGCGAGGATGTCCTCGGTCGCGGTCTGGCCGTTGAGATACGGCAGCAGCGCGCCGAAGGCCTGGACCGCGCGCTCGTCGGTCAGCTTCATGCGCCATAGCTCGTCCGCGCCGCCGCGCAGACCCCAGGTGGTTGCGGAGATCGGAAAGATCGAGAGGAACGTCTTCAGCCGCGGGAACTTGATCATTTTTCCTTCTCGTAAACTCCATCCATTACATAGATAACGTAGGGGGCCGGCCTGAGCTCACAACCCGCCCGTCTAAAGGCGACGGGCCCCTCTTATGCTACGTACCATCTAGCCACCGTCCACAATACAGTTGGAACACATGCCGCAGCCGCAGGCGCAAACTGCCTCGGCGGCCAACTCAGCGGCGTCGTCGATCAGAACTTCGATCTCAACGAAGGTTTCTTCCATTGCTGTCACCTCCTTTCATCGTGGAGTCATGCCCAGGCCGTCACCCCCTACGATTTCCTCTCGGCCGCAAACGGTTGGCGTCCAACCGCGTGTCACGTCGTCTGAGAATTGCGATCGCAGCGCTTCGGCTGGCCCGACGGCTACGGTCACCAGGCGGTCGGGATGGAGATGGCGGCAAGCCAACTCCCGCAAACCGTCGGGCTGGACCGCCGCCATCGCTCGCCTCCGGCATTCGAAGTCGTGCACGGGATCGCCTTCGAGAGCCGCCTGGCTGAGCGTCCCGCCCAGACCCAGGAGGCCTTGGAACCGTCTGAGCTCAGCCCCCAGCAGGCGGCGCTTGGCCTGCTCCAACTCGGCCGCTGGCACAGGCTCCGCGCGCAGCCTCTCGATCTCACGCCTGATCCCGGCGAGCGCGGCTCCCGCCGCGTCGCTGGCGACGCTGGTTGCCACCATGAAAGGTCCTCCCCCGTGCCGGGCCGCGAAGCGGCTGCGGATGTGGTAGGTCAGGCCCAGACGCTGCCGCAAGCTCTCCGCCAGGCGGCTGGACGGACCATCGCCCAGAATCGCGTTGAGCACCTGCAGGGGCGGCAGATCCTGGCTGCCTCGCGCCACGCCGTCATGACCCACGCGCAGCTCGGTCTGCGCGGCCTGCGGGAGGTTCACCAGCCGGATTCCGGGCGCCGGCTCGGCGGCGGGCGCCACCGGCGGCGGCAGCGGCAGCGGCTTGCCGGCGACGGGTGCCGGCGGCAGCTCGAAGGAGCCGAGCAGGTCCGCCGCCGCCTCGCTGTCGAAGCTCCCCGCTACCACCAGGCACGAGGTCTCCGGCCGGTAATGGGCGTCATGGAACGCCGCCACGTCCTCAGCTTCGATCCGCTGCAGGGTTGCCGGGGTGCCGAGAGGCGGGCGGCCATAGGCCTGGTCACCGTAGAGGGCGCGGGCGAACTCATCGTCGGCGAGCGCCCGCGGCTGCCGGCGCCGGCGTTCGAGCTCGGCAAGCCGCCGCTGCCGCAGGCGGGTCACGGCGGTGTGCGGGAACCGCGCAAAGCAGGCCATGTCGAGCAGCAGCTCGGCACCGGCGGCGAGGTCGCAGGAGAGCAGCTCGAGGGTGAGGAACGCGCTGTCCCAATCGCCACCCGCCACCAGGTCGGCGCCCAGGTCGTCGACCTCTTCGGTGATCTGCGCGGCGCTGCGGCGGGCGGTGCCTTCTCTGAGCAGGAGGGGGGTCATCGCGGCGAGGCCCGCGTGATCCGGCGAATCCCATTCGGCGCCCGCAGGGCTCACCCAGCTCAACCAGACGAGAGGCACCGCGTGGTTCTCGGCCAGGATGACTCGCAGGCCGTTGGCCAGGGTCTTCCTGACGGCGGCAAGCACAGGCCAGTCCCAAGCGTCGGACGGCGACGCTACGGCCAGGGTGCCTGTACAGCCATCCGGTCTCATGCCGCCTCCGCCGCAGGGACTTGCGAGAGCCTCGCGCGCGCCGGCGCTTGCCGCAGGCGGCAGGCGAAGCCGGCGACGGTGTCCTGATCGGGGTCCGAATAGCGCTGAGGCTCCCCTTCCAGGCGCTCAGGCGCGCCGAGATAGCAGGCGAGAGATGCGCAGAGATCGGCTCTCCACTCCAAGCTCCCCACCGCGAAGTAGTGATCGCTCAACGCTTTCTTGCGCGCCCGCGCCAGTCCCTCCGCGGTGAGACCGCGGGACAGCAGCAGGTCGGCCGCTTCGAGCAAGCCCTGCTCGAGGCGGCGGCTCTCGACCCCGCGAGCGGCGGCCGCGGCGAAGACCAGCGTGCTGGCATCGCGCATGGTGACCAGGTGGCCGTGGACCTCTTGCGCCAGTCCGGCCCGCTCGACCAGCTCCCGCGCCAGCGGGCTGGAGCGCCCGGCGGCGAGGCCCCGCATCAGCAGCGACGCCAGGTACCAACCTGGGTGGCCGAAGCCCGGGACTGACCAGGCGACATAGGCGTGAGCCTGGGCAACGGCGGCGGGCACGCTGAGGCGTTGCATGCCCGGCGGCGGTGGCGCGGCCGGTGCCATCTCCGGAGCTCGCTCGGTGCCCGCGGGAAGCGCTTCGAAGGTACGTCTCACCAGCTCGGCGGCCGCGCCGACCGACAGATCTCCGACCAGCACGAGGACGGCGTTGCGCGGAGCGAAGTGAGCCGCGACGAAAGCCTGGACCTCCGCCGCGGTGACGGCGCGGATGCCGTCCGGCTCCCCCACCGGCGGTCGGTGGTAGGGATGTTCGGGCGGAAAGAGCAGCCGGTGGAGATGCTCGAAGGCTGCGGCGCGGAGCCGGTGCTGCGACCGCTCGCGCAGCTCTTCGAGCAGGATCCGGCGTTGGATCGCCAGCGCCTCGGCGTCCTGCGCTTGCAGCGGGCGGGCCATCCTTTCCGCTTCCACGGCGAGCACCGCCGCGAGCTCGCAGCGGGGGAAGACCGCCGAAAAGCAAAGGCGGTCGGTCATCGTAAAGGCCTGGGCCGAGCCGCCGGCGCTCTCGATCCTCGCGGGGAAGCTGCAACCGGAAGCGCACCTCGGGCCATGGAAAGCGAGGTGCTCGCAGAGGTGGGCCAGGCCGGGCCGCGAGGCCGGATCGCATCGCGAGCCGGCGCCGTAGCACATCATCGAAGCGATCAGCGGCGCTCGGGAATCCGGCTGCACCACCACCCTCAGACCGTTCGCGAGGCGCCACTGCGCGACCGGGAATCGCGGGCAAGGCTCGCCGTGCATCGGCGCCTCTCGCATCACGGGTCACCCCGTTTCGCGCCGGCGATGAGGTGGTCTGCGGTGCGCAGGCTGTTGGCCAGAATGGTCAGGGTCGGCGCCGTCCCGCCCGAGGTCGGCATGAAGCTGCCGTCGACGACGAACAGGTTGCGAACTTCATGGGCTCGGCAGTGCTCGTCGAGCACTGATTGCGACGGGTCCTTACCGGCCCGGCAGGTGCCGTGCACGAGATAGGGAGCTGTCTCGCCGATCTCCTCCGGCTGGACCTCGTCGGCGCCCATTTCCGCCAGCGCTTCGAGGGCACGGTCCACGAGCCAGCGGCCCGCCACGCGATGGTGCTCCGGGACGTCCAGATGGATACGCGCCACCGGCAGGCCCCAGCGGTCGCGGACGTCCGGGTCCAGAGCCACGAAGGTGCGATCGTTGGGAATGAAATCGTGAAACACCTCGAAATCGACGGTGAGATAGTCGTGGAAGTACTCCCGCAGCCGCTGCTCGAGGCGGCTGCCCCAGAGGAGATCCGGCCCCTCTTCGGCCGCTCGCAGCGCGGCGGAGATGGGGCTCGCGGCGGGAAACCCGAAACGGATCAAGCCGCCCTTCGACAGATCGGAGGTCCCCTCCGGCAGGAAGTAGTGATCGCCGACCGAGCACTCGAGAAAGGGACTGGGGTCGCGCAGCGGTTTGTCCGGATGATTCTGATAGCGGAAGCGAGCTCTGCCGTTTGAGAAGCCGTGGAACTGAAGGTTCCGCCCGACGAGACCGGAGCCGTTGGCGAGGCCGTCGGGGAACCGCGGCGACTGCGAGAGCAACAGGAGCCGAGCGCTCTCGACCGCCGAGCAGCAGACGCAGACGATCCTGGCCTGCACCGCGTGCTCGCTTCCCTGCTCATCCAGGTAGAGGCAGCCGGTTGCCTCGCCGCCTCTACCGACGGTGACCTCGCGCACCATAGCGTTGGGCCGCAGCTCGCAATTGCCGGAGGCGACCGCCCGTGCGACATAGGTCTCCTGCACGCTCGACTTGGCGCCCGTGCTGCAGCCGAACCCGGCGCAGAAGGCGCAGTAGGAACAGGCCGGGCGGCCTAGATAGGGGCGCGACAAGAGGGCCCGCGGCGTGGGGTACGGGTGCCAGCCCAGCCGCCGGCAAGCCTGCTCGAGGAAGAAACTCAGCGGATGAGCGTCGACAGGGGGCAGGGGATAGGGCGCCGAACGGGGACCCTCGAACGGGTTCGCGCCGGCGGCGCCCGAGATGCCGCAGTCCCATTCGGCGCGGCTGTAGAAGGGCTCGAGCTCCGCGTAGTCGAAGGGCCAGTCGGCAAGGGTCTCATAGGGACCATAGAGACTTGCCATGCGGAAATCGGCCGGATGGAAACGGTAGAAGAAGCCACCCATGCGCACGGTGCCGCCGCCTACCGAGTTGCCGATCCAGCCCAGATGCGTGGGCCGCGGTCGCGGGTCGCCGGCCGGCACCAGGATGTGCGGCTCCGCGGCGAGGGAAGGAACGAAGAAATCCCGCCGCGTGGCCGCCACCTCGTCGCGCGAATACTCCTCCCGCTGGCGGTGCGGGCCTTTCTCGAGCAGCAGCACCTTCCAGCCGGCTTCGGCGAGGCAAGCCGCCAGGGGTCCGCCGCCAGCCCCGCTGCCGATGACGGCGGCATCGTAGACCGTGCCGGCCATCAGTCCTCCCGCTCTCCACGGCAGAGGCCCGACCGCACGTGCTCGGCCTGAAGCCCGATGGCTTGCCAGCCCAGAAAGTCCCGATTGCCGCCGTGGACGGGATCCCCCAGCAAGCCTTCCAAGCTGAATCCGACCAGCGAGCGGAAAAGCAGCCGCATCCAGGGATTCGGGTCTTCCGCGAGGGCGCGCAGCAGCTCGTCCTGCTCGCCCGGTGCACAGGCGGAGAATTCCTTGCCGTAGAGCTGTCCGGCCTGCGACTGCAGCCGGTCGAGGACTCTCTCGACCCCTGAGCGCAGCCCGCGGTAGCAGGGGTGCAGCATCGCGCTCTCGAAGCCCACGGCGGCATCGGTCTGCGCGGCGCCGGGACCATCGACCCCCGGCAGGATGCGCTCCACCACGGCTTGCAGGGTGCTCCTGCGCTCCGGCGTGAAGCCGGGCTGGGACGAGACGCTCATTTCCCGTCCGGCTTGGCGGCACCCGGTTTGGCGGCGCCCGGTTTCGCAACGCTCGGCTTCGTTTCGGCCTCCGGGCTGCAGGCGATGGGGCCGCGCACGAGCTGGCTGCCGTCACAAGTCATGGTGCCGACGACGGCGCCGGCCAAGAAGCTGGCGCGGCTGCCGAACTGCAGGCGCACATCGGCGGTCGAGTTGCCGGTGATCTTGCTGTTGCCGATCCGTACGATGCCGTCGTCCACCCACACCCCGAACTTCGAGCCGGTGTTAGACGCGACGTTGGCCAGCTCGGCGGTCGAGCCGCGAGCGACATAGACGCCGGCGAAACCATTGTTCTCGAGCGTCACCGACGTGCTGCCGACCAGGTTGGAGAACGGCGAGAACGAGGACGACTCATCGAGGAAGATCCCGGACTGAGTATTGTTCTTGATGCTCATCGAGCCGCCGAAGGAGAAGGTCCCGTGGGTGATGAGCGCCAGGCCGGTGAAGGTATTGTGGTTGAGATTGAGCGTGCCGAAGGCGCCTTCGAACGAGGAGTTGCTCTGCACGATCATGCCGGCCATGCAGTCGCGGGAACTGATGACGGCGCTCTTGCTGAAGACGAACGAGGCGCCGTCGATGACGAGACAGCCTTCGATCGTGTTGGTGAACGTCAGCTCACCTTCCATTCTCACATGGGAGCCGCGGATGAAAATGGAAGTCGAGATGGTCTTGTCGACCGCCAGCCCGTCGATGAGGCCGGCGGAATTGTAGATGAGGACGCCGCGGACGGATGAATTGAAAACCTTTATATTGTGAAGGGTGACGCTCGAGCCGAGCAGGGCTCCGATACAGTATTCGAGCTGCGTGTTGTCCCGGCAGGTGAAGCCTTCGAAGAGGATCCGCTTGGCGGCGGTGACCTCGATGCCTCCCGCCACGGTGGCGGTGGCGTCCTTGCCGCGGATGGCGACGCCGTCACGCTGGATATAAAGGTATTCCTTACAGGTGCCGGAGAATACGATGTTCAGGTCGGCGCCCGATTTATCGGCCAGCGCCGCGGCGAGCGTCTGCTTCGCATCGCAATCGACGTTGATGGTCTTCGCCCCGTCCGGCACCTTGTAGATCGAGGGATTGATGGCCGGCCCCTCGTCCGCCGCCGACGGCAACGCCATGCCGGCAAGGAAGACGAATGCGGCCACGCAGTGGATTTTCAGCAGACGGCTCATGGATAGTGCTCCTTTCCTCCCGCGTCTGGTTGGCAGCGGGTAAGCTCTTGAGAGTGACCCTGGCCGAGCCACTTCAGCGCGGCCGGAAGTTCTCGTCGACGATCAAGGATTCCGTCCCCGGCGGCAGCACCTGAAGCGTCTTGAGGAACTCGATCAGAGAGTCCTTCTCGTACTCGGAGAGGGCTTTGAAGCGGTCGGTCGAGGACTGAGCTTCGCCCGCGTGCGCCAGCACCGCTTCGCGCATGGTGGTGAACTTGCCGTGATGGAAGAAGTTCGGTTTGCTCGCCACGCCCCAGAGCTTGCGGGTGATGAATTTGCTGTTGCCGACGAAGAACTCCTTTTCGGCGAAGATCATCTCGGAGTCTTTGACCCGCTGCATATCGAGCGTCTCGCGGTTCGGATCGTCGGGACCGCTGGTGATGTCGTGCAGCTTCAGATCGGTAAAAGCCGGCACCATGGTGACGCCGTCATGGGCCTGCAGGCGGGGCGGCGGCAGGAGAGGGCTGTTGAGATTCATGACGAAGGTTTGCGCCTGGCCCATCCGCAGGTTGCCGAATGGATTGTAGGGGTTGGGCTCGGAGTACAACCAGCCGTCGCGGTCGAGCGGCAACTCCGGCACGTGGCAGGTGGCGCAACCAACTTGGGTGAAGAGGCGCTCGCCGGTCTCCACCGCCGCTTCGATCTCGGGGTCGCGAGGGATGACGCGCCCCGGCACCGCCATGGCGGCCTGGAAGAGAGTGAGGGCGGTGACGTCGGCGCGGGTCAGCTCGATGCGGATGCCGTCGCCGTCGTCGTGGTCGGGGCGGAAGTGCTCGGCGACGTTCTGCCGGGCGTCGATGCCGAAGCGCTCCTCGGTCTGGATGCCGTGGTGATGGTTGAGCGCGGTGTTGGTGAAGTGGCGGAGCGACATCACCGCCCCGGCCTGGTGGAAGGGACGGACGACCAGGTTGGGCGCCATGTGCCCCTCGTCAGTAAACGTGCTGGGATAGGGCAGACCTTCGACGCGGGAAACGTCCCAGTTGCCGTTGGCTCCCCGGCTGAGCGTGCCGAAGGAGATCCCTTTGGTCACCAGAGCCTTCGAGCCGCCCGGCCGGATGGTGTCGCGGATCGCCTGCAGCTCCGCCGTCATCTGGCGCGCCAGCATCTCGATGTAGCCGGAGCCGAACATACCGAGGGTGGAGCGGCTGTTGGCGATGTCGCTGAAGTCCACGAGCTTGCCCCGCTCGTCGCGCGAACCCCTCGTGGGGACCTGGTCGTCGGGATCGAACGTCGCGAAGTCCATCCGCTGGCCGAGCACGAAGACGTTGGCGACGATGTCGCCGTTGCCGCCGGCAATGCCGTACGGCGAGTTGTGGCAGCCGGCGCAGGAGTTGGAGTCGGGCCCGGAGATGCGATTGAAGTTGCGGGGAAAGATCAGCGGGCGGGTGGGGTCTGAAAGCACCTGGCCCGTGCCCTTGGTCAGCGGTCTCCCGGCGCCTTCCTGGATGGTCCAGTTGGCGTTGAACAGGCGCTTGCCATAGTCGAGCAACTGCTGGATGGGGAGCCGGTACTCTTCGCCGTTGACGAGGTGCCGAGGGATCGCGACCTCGCGCCCGATCTGCGTTGCATCGGCCTCGGTCCAGAGAGCGGCGCAGAGCGGGGCGATCAGACCGAACAGCACAGCGAGGAAGCACTGATGACGACGGTACCTCATCGTTTCCTCCAAGGCACAGTTCTAGGTTGCCAGTTGCACCTCTACTTCAGCTACTTCAGCCCGGCCGGAGACACGGATTCTTCTACTTGCCAGGGTGCGGCTCGAATCGCAATGCGGGACGGCCGGGACACGGGCGCTCCACTTCTTTCCCTTAGTAGATCTTCAGATAGATTCTTAGACTTGACTGCACCGTATACCTCAGGACCAAAATGGAAGTCAAGACTCCGCTCGACGCTAGGAAACCACCAGCGAACCACCTCTCTTGACATTTGCAAGTGGATCCTACAAACTCGATGGCATTTCCCCTCCTGCCGCTTGCGGCAGCGACGCTGTCACACCGACAGTGAGGGCGGAGGGCGATCTGGTGAGCGGGTCGCAACCCCGCTGTAGCCGGGCCCCAAAGAAAGGAGAGCGCCATGTCGGAGTTGTCCTCCAAGGTGTTTCTCACCATCCTGGTTCTTTTACTGGTGTTGGTTCCCGTTCGCGGGGCCAGAGCCGAGGGTCCTGCCTCGGCCTCAGCCCTGCCCCAGCGGCCAAGCCCGTTCCAGTTCGAAATCGAGGAGATCACTCTCAAATCGGGAGGCAAGGTCCTTCTGCACGATCAGTTCCAGCGGCAGGGCAAGCTCAAGCCCGCGGAGATGGAGGGCCGCAGCCTGGCTGCGGCGGAAGGGCCGGAATACCGCGTCGACCTGGGCCAGATTTCCGCCGCCAACGTCCGGGACGGGGTGCTGAGGCTCGATCAGGACGCGACCTCGAACCTTTGGCACGGGCCTCAGGGTAACTATGGCCATACCCTGCACCGGCACGATTCCTATGTCGCCATGTTCACGCTGCCGGTCAATCTGGCGGGCGGCACGACCTTCCTCGCCAGCGAGGCCGGCGGGCTCGAGCTCTCCGTCCGGCTGCGCGCGCCGCGCCTCAACGGCTTCGAGAAGCTGAAGATCGGGCTCATGGACACCGAGCAGTTCAAGTCGGTGGCCGCGATGTCCGTCGGACGGCTGCCCTTCACCGGTCCCACGCTCCCGGGCGCCGAGGACGGCAGCAAATCCGAGAGCCCCAACCTCTTCGACTTCGTGAACCAACCGGCCATCGTGCTCGGCCGGGTGGAAGAGCCGCGGGTGCGTGGCGAGATGGTGATGGACTACGCCAAGCTCGAGCAGCTCGACGCGATCAAGACGCTCGAGATGGTGCTGCGGGTAGCGCCCGACGGCCGCGTCTCCGGCCTGGCCCGGATCGATGCCGGAGGAAAAGTGAAGGAGGTGGAGCTCCAGCCCAAGAGCGACGCCCAGGCGAGCCTGCCGGCGAACGTGCGGCTGGCGGCGACGCTCTTCGTCGAGACGCTGCCCGGGGTCGAGGTCAGCCGCGTCTATCCCAAAGAGGTGGCGGTGCGAGATCTAGGGAGTGCGGATACGGTCCGCTTCCGCATCGAGGGG
>Ga0075434_100001169_pt1 | contig 21738 bp, 16 predicted proteins | sample RhiMethybrSRZTD3_FD_75298 | JGI IMG/M metagenome (GOLD analysis project Ga0075434, IMG submission 75298) | Populus rhizosphere microbial communities from Tennessee, USA - Rhizosphere MetaG P. TD hybrid SRZTD3 | ecosystem: Host-associated > Plants > Roots > Rhizosphere > Soil | place: USA... | reverse complement strand
CGTCCAACCCATGGAAGGCTGGGACGGCGCCCCCGATGGGAATCCTACCGAACTGACCATTCGTCGCTGGAAGCGCTTTGGGCAGGCAAGAGCGGGCATGATATGGGGCGGGGAAGCGGTGGCCGTGAACCATGAAGGCCGCGCCAATCCCAATCAACTGGTGATTGCACAGCACACACGGAAGGGGCTGGCGGAGCTGCGCAAGACACTGCTCGACGAATATCGGACCAGTATGGGCTCAGCAGAGGGGGTGATTGTTGGCCTGCAACTTACGCACTCGGGGCGCTACTGTCGGCCGAACGTTCACCATCGCAACGAGCCGAAGATTCTCTACCGTCATCCGATTCTTGATCGCCGCTTGGGGCTGAGTTCGGAATACCCAGTTGTTACAGATGGTGAAATCGAACGCATCATTGAGGACTTCCACCATGGTGCAATGATGGCGTCGCAATTGGGGTTCGACTTCGTCGATATCAAGCACTGCCATGGATACTTGGCTCATGAATTCTTGAGCGCTCACACTCGGGAGGGCAAATACGGCGGAACTTTTGAAAATCGCACCCGATTCTTGCGAGAGGTAGTGGAGGGCATACGTTCACAGGCGCCGAACCTTGCGATCGGCGTTCGCTTGTCGGCGTTCGACACCGTGCCCTTTCGGCCGGACCCAAAGCTCTCTGCAACAACCAAGCCCGGTCCCGGTGTACCGGAGATTTACAAAGACCTGCTTCCCTATCGCTGGGGTTTCGGAGTGAATGAAGAGAATCCCACTGAGCCAGAACTCACTGAGGCACTGCGGTTTATTTCTTTACTGCGGGAACTTAACATTCGCCTGGTGAATCTCACCGCGGGAAGTCCTTATTACAATCCGCACGTTCAGAGACCCGCGCTGTACCCGCCGTCGGACGGATATCTGCCTCCGGAGGATCCTCTTCTCGGAGTGGCACGCCAAATGGAGGCCACGCGGCAATTGAAAGCACAGTTTCCCGATATGATTTTTGTGGGATCAGCTTACACATACCTGCAGGAATTTCTTCCCGCAGTGGCGCAGGCGGCCGTTCGCGAGGGCTGGGTCGATCTTGTGGGACTGGGTCGAATGGTGCTGACCTATCCCGAGTTCCTATGGGATGCTTCCGAGGGTCACGCCATGCAGCGAAAAAGAGTCTGCAGGACCTTCAGTGATTGCACAACCGCCCCGCGCAACGGATTGCCTTCAGGATGTTATCCCCTGGACGGGTACTATAAAGATTCACCCTTGGCAGAAAAACTTCATCTCGTGAAAGGCATCGATCCGCGAAAAGTAGCGGGAGTATGAGCGTGCAAGATAGTCACGTTCGAGATTGCGACACCATGTCGAAGCCGACAATCCAGGATCTCGCGTCCAGACGAAAGGCTTGCCGAAAGGTTGAAGGAATTGCCGCTGCCCTCTTGCCTTACCAAGCTGACGGCAAGATCGCAGTGGAAGCTTTTCAGCGCCATCTGATAGCAACACATCGTGCGGGGCTGATGAATGCGGTGAACATGGACACGGGTTACGTCAATTACCTGACGAACGAAGAAAAACTGGATGTCCTGCGTTGGAGTCGCCAGGCTCTTGGCGAAGGTGTACCTTTCGTCGCCGGCGCATATGTCGAGAATCAAGATGGCGACGTTGTGAGCCTATACCGGAGGCTAATGGCCGCCATCGTCGAGGCTGGCGGGATACCGATCTTGTTCCCGACGGCCCGACTGCACCGCAAAGCTGCGTGCGAGAGGGCGAGTGTGTATTCGGCGGTCTGCCGGGGCTATACGCAGGTTTTAGCCTTCGAATTGAGCCCACGATTCGCGGCCAGTGGGGAGATATTCGATGCGGAAACTTTCTTGCGATTGTTGGACATTCCCGAAATTACGGGCATGAAGCATTCCTCACTCGATCGCCTGCTTGAGTTAGAGCGACTTTCCTGGCGAGATTCTCACCGGCCAGACTTTCGCATTTACACCGGAAATGATCTCGGAATCGACATGATTGAATACGGATCGGACTACCTTTTGGGGCTTGCAACTTTTGCACCGGAAAAATTTGCGCAACGGGACCGGCTGTGGGCGGCCGGAGACCCGGCATATTACGCGCTCACAGATGCCCTGCAGTATTTGGGCAACGTAGCTTTCCGGGAGCCGATTCCTGCCTATAAACATTCGGCGGCTGTGTTTCTGCATTATCTGGGTCGAATTCCTACGGACCTTTCACATCCTGCCAATCCAAAGCGGCCTGTCTGGGAAAAGGAAATGCTAAGAGATTGTGCCACTCGGCTAGAACTATGAGCGCAACATCCCGCTCGGTGGTGTCTCCACGGGTGGTGAACATTGAGGATCTTCGCGAACTGGCGCGACGCCGCGTACCCAAGATCGTGTTCGACTACATCGATGGTGGTGCGGATGGCGAGTTCACTATGCGCGAAAACCGCAGCGCCTTCGATCGCGTCACTTTTCGTCCACGACACGCCGTAAAAATTGAAGATTGCAATCTCCGAACCCCTCTGTTGGGCCACGAATTGTCGATGCCCGTTTTGCTCGCGCCCGTTGGCTACTTGCGTGTGATGCATCCAGACGGCGAACTCGCTGCGGCCCGCGCAGCTGGAAACGCCGGTACCGCGTGCATTCTCTCTACTGTCTCCGGCCATAGATTGGAAGACGTGAAAGCCGCTTCCACCGGGCCGGTCTGGTACCAGTTATACCTGACGGGAGGCCGCGCTGCAGCGGAAGCCGCGTTGCACAGGGCCGGGGCGGCCGGTTACACCGTACTGGTCATCACCATCGATTCGACAGTTATCGGTCTGCGTGAGAGCGAGGTACGCAGCGGCATGGAGCAGCTGTTGCGTGGCAGCTTGTGGTCGCAGATTCCGTTTGTGCCCCAGGTTCTGTCCCGTCCGCGCTGGCTGACGCGCTTCGTGCTCGACGGCGGGCTTCCTGACATGCCCAATATCGTCGATACAAAGCGAGGTGTGCTGAAGGTTCGCGACGCCCACACTGCCATTAAGCGTACTGCATTCTCGTGGGATGACATGGCGTGGATTCGAGCCCTCTGGAAAGGCCCCATAGTGGTCAAAGGCGTTCTCACCGGCGATGAGGCGAGAAAGTCTGTCGACTACGGCGCCGCCGCCGTGGTTGTTTCCAATCACGGGGGCAGACAACTGGACAGTGTTCCCGCGACTCTGCAAGTGTTGCCGGAGATCGTTGAGGCAGTGAAAGATCAGGCTGAGGTTTTGCTGGATAGCGGAATTCGGCGTGGGTCGGATGTGGTAAAGGCGATCTGTCTGGGCGCACGGGCGGTACTCGCTGGACGAGCCTACGTCTACGGGCTCGCAGCAGCCGGGGAGGCGGGAGTGACGCGTGCCCTGGAGATTCTGCGTGCCGACCTGGAGCGGACGTTGCGGTTATTGGGTTGTCCATCTATTTCCGCACTGGACCGGTCTTATGTGGACATAGCGCAGGACTGAAGCCTTGGTTGGCCGGCAAATGCGGATCACGACGTTAGCTTCGAGTCGCCTCCTCTTGCGGCTCGATAGATCTCCTCCACCAGCAGGATGCTTCTCCTACCTTCCCGACCATCGCACAGTGGTGTGCCGTTCTCCTGAATCGCTCGAATGAAGTCCTCGAAGATAGCCTGGTGCCCGCTGAAATCACTGACCACCGGGGACGAAGTATTCTCAATATCCTTCGATGGAACTCCAGCGTCGACTCCGGGAGGTGCGTTCTTGAGATCGACCGCGATAATTCGATCCTGTTCCAAAATCACGGTCCCTTCGGTTCCGGTCATTTCAAGCCTTCGAGGATAACCTGGAAACGCACAAGTGGTCGCCTGGAGAAGTCCTAGTGCTCCGCTGGCAAACTCAAGGAGTGCGATGGCCGTGTCCTCACCTTCGATGGTATGGAGTGCCGTGGCCGTGCGGGCGTGCACGCGAGCCACATCACCCATAAGCCATAAGAGCAGATCCAGCGTGTGCACGCCCTGATTGATGAGCGCCCCGCCACCGTCCAGACTCAACGTTCCTCGCCACTTCGATTGACTGTAATATTCTGGCGGGCGGTACCACTTGACCCGCGCATCAGCGAGCAGGAGCTTTCCAAACACGCTGCGATCAGCCCATTCTTTGAGGCGGCGAATGTCAGGCTTGTGTCGATCTTGAAACATCACCCCCAGCTTCACGCCAGCGTTTTGGGTTACCTCGATCAGTTCGTCAGCGTGGACGGAAGAAATGTCAATCGGCTTCTCCGTCAACACATGCAACCCATGTTTTGCGGCCGCAATGCCGTGAGTCGCATGCAACCCCGAAGGGCTGCCAATCGCCACGAAGTCCATCGGGCTGTGATTTAAGAAAGTTTCGAGATCTTGATAAGCCTTCCCACCATAGGTGCGGCAAAGCTGGTTCACTTTTTCTGTGTTGGTTCCATAGATTGCACCAATGACTACGCCTGGAATCGCACCTGCGGCGCGCGCATGAGTCTCGCTGATGTTGCCGCCGCCAATAAGCCCAACGTGAATCGTCATTTGATTGCGTGTGAGAAGGTTGCGAAGAGTGCTTTTCTTTGAGCGTGCGAATATATCATGGCCATCAAGGCGAGCCGCAGCCCGCTCTGAGGGCCTCTAACGACCAATGCAGAAGGTAATCTGATATTTGGAGTGCTGACAAAGCGCGATCAAGAAATGTCTTCTTCGCGACCTTTGCGGCACTTCTTTGCGATCTTGGCGGTTAAGAGCTTTTGGCCACAAAGTTCGCGAAATACTCATAAAGTTGATGAAGTCACTACATTCGACAACCCCCATCCCTGTCTGCTTGCGGGACAGCGCAGAAAGTCGTTACGCTAGAACAGATCCTTTTTCCGCAAAGCCAGTGCGCATACAAAATGCTTAGCACATCGAATACCCGCTCAGAACTCGCGCACGGAATTCCGACGCAATCCGGCGAAATCCTCTCTGTCGTGGAAGAGGTGTTATCGTCGACGACCTTCATCGACATGCACACTCATCTCTTTTCCCCTGCATTGGGAAGTCTAGGTCTGTGGGGAATCGACGAACTGATCACCTATCACTACCTCGAGGCAGAATTCTTCCGCTCCTCGAACATGAACCCGGAGCAGTACTGGTCTCTAACCAAACAGCAGCAGGCGGACGCTATCTGGCGTGCACTATTTGTTGAAAACACTCCATTGTCAGAGGCCACTCGCGGTGTCGTCTCAGTCCTTCAAGCCTTTGGATTGAAGACAGATGCGCCTGACCTGAAGGAGGCTCGCGTATTCTTTGCGGCTCAGACCCTCGACGATCACATACGCCGCGTATTCGAGATGGCAGGCATTCGAGTTGCCGTGATGACAAATGACCCACTAGACCCTTCCGAAGGTCCACTCTGGAAGAAAGGTGTGCCAGACGATCCCCGCTTTCAGCCGGTGTTGCGCCTTGATCGCATATTAATCGGGTGGTCGACGCACTGGCCGCAGCTCGCCGCTCAAGGCTACGGCGTCGACAAGGAAGCGTCCGGGAAATCCATCGCCGAGATTCGCAGATTCCTGGTTGACTGGTACAAACTGATGCGGCCGGTATATATGGCCGTCTCTCTTCCCGACACCTTTCAGTTTCCGGAAAATAGCATTGTCGGCAAGCTGATCGGCGAAGCAATACTCCCAACTTCTCGCGAACTTGATCTTCCCGTTTCGCTGATGATTGGCGTACGCAGGCAGGTGAATCCCCGGCTGCGCCTGGCAGGAGACGCAGTTGGGCGCATGGATCTGCGGGCGCTGGAGCACCTGTGCTCGGTTTACCCTGACAACCGTTTCCTGGTGAGCGTGTTAAGTCGCGAAAATCAGCACGAACTCTGTATCTACGCGCGCAAGTTCAATAACCTTATGCCCTTCGGATGTTGGTGGTTCTTGAACAATCCGTCGATCGTGGAAGAGATCACGCGAGAGCGGATTGAACTCCTCGGAACCAGCTTCATTCCGCAACACTCGGATGCCCGCGTATTGGAGCAAGTCATCTACAAGTGGCGCAATACGCGAGCGACGCTTGGTCCCATTCTCACTGAATCCTATCGGCTGCTAAGCAGAGATGGAGGCGTCGTAGGTCGGCGTGAGATTGAACGCGATGTGCAGCGTCTTTTCGTCTCAAACTTCGCCCGATGGACTAAGCAGGACATCAGCTGACGTTCGCACCAGCTACTGCGATCGATGTCTTGTTCGAGAGCGAGAGCAAATCTTTGCTTCCAGAAAGGTCGCCATGAAGCGTCTCTTGTTGCTGTTCAGTCTGGCGGGTTCTCTCTACGCGCAGTCCGCCACTCCTGAAATTAAGTTTCGTTCAATTCCCGATTTTCTCAAGCTCCCGCCTGATCTATATCTCGGCGAGGTTGCTGGCGTGGCGGTGAACTCGAAAGGGCACGTGTTCGTCTTTTCCCGAGCCAACAGCACCGGCCCCGCTTACGGCGCGAGTGCGGCACAACTCCTGGAATTTGATACCGATGGGAAATACCTGCGCGAAATCGGCCACAATCTGTACGCGTGGTCCTTCGCTCACAGCGTGAAAGTGGACCGGGAGGACAACATCTGGGTTGCCGACAAGGGCTCGGACATGGTCATCAAGTTCGACCCCCAGGGCCGCGTCGCCATGGTATTCGGCCGCAAGCAAGAAGCATCGGATGAAGGGACGGCGCCTCTGAAGCATCCCAAACCGCCGCTGCCTCCGGTTGATGGCATGTTTCGGCAGGTGACCGATATGGCTTGGGACTCGACAGGCAATACCTACATCAGCGACGGCTATATCAACTCCCGCATTGCCAAGGTCGACAAGACTGGCCGATGGCTTAAGTCGTGGGGAGAGCCGGGAGATCAGCCCGGACAGTTCAATGTTCCTCATAGCATCGCAGTGGATGCGGAGAACAATATCTATGTCGCCGACCGCGGTAATCGTCGAATCCAGGTCTTCGACGGGGAAGGGAAGTTCCTTCGGCAGATCACAATCGATGGTCCTTTCGATCCGAATGCTGGTGCAGCGATCGGCAGTACTCCCTCGCTCCCAATTACAGGTCCCCAAACCATGGCGCCCGGGGCTCCGTGGGCGATTTGCATTACGCCGCCCCCAAATCAAGTGCTTTACAGTTCCGACGGGTATCCGGGACGCGTGTACAAGCTAAGTTTGAGCGGGAAAGTGCTAGGAGTATTCGGTGAGTCCGGGAAACAGCTCAAGCAATTCGGATGGATTCACGAGATCGCATGCCCTTCCGAGAACGAATTGTACGTCGCTGAGTTGCTGAACTGGCGCGTGCAAAAGCTGGTTCTGGAACCAGGGCACTGACCAGCGAGCGCACACGAGCAGGGGATCTCTGGCGCAAAAATCCAGAAAGTATCAATGAACACGCGGGGCGTCAGTTGCCCACCACTTAAGCCTTCCGTTTGAGAACCCTGCGTGACCCGGAACCGCGCCGGCTAGATTCACGCTGCCTTCATATACAGAAACATCGACGGAAGTCTAAGAAAACAAACTAAAGAAAAAGCTTGACATGCATTATAGTGTTATAGTTAAGTATAACAGTATTACATGGAGGCTCAGGGCGAATTTGGAGCCCCTTTTTGAGGAGAAAAACATGAAATTCCTTCGACTTCCGCTGTCCCTTTTGCTGCTTTCGTTTTCCACCATTGCCATCGCTCAAACCGCCGTGCAATCTGACGCGCAGAAATCCTTCGACAAACTAAAGAGTCTGGCGGGTGCCTGGGAAGGCCGCGTGTCCACCATCCCACCGGAAGCGGACATTGAGGGAAAGACGATGAAGGCCACCCTGCGGGTTACTTCGATGGGTAACGCAATCATGCACGAGATGACGGGAGCCGACCGACCGGATGACCCCATCACCATGCTCTATCTGGACGGGGATCGTCTGCTCTTGACCCACTATTGTGACGCCGGCAACCGGCCACGCATGGTGGGCAAACTCGCGCCGGACGGGAAGAGCGCCGAGTTCGAGTTTCTCGACGTTGCTGGTAGTCTGCAGTATGGACACATGCATCACGCCGTATTTACGTTCGTCGACGCCGACCATCACGTCGAGGAGTGGACCTATATGAAGCCAGGAGACAAGCCGGTCCGTGCGCGCTTCGAGTTGCAGCGCATAAAGTGACGGACGAGTATCTCTTGCGAGGATTATCTGGGAACTGGGATGGCTCTTGAATGGAACGACAGTCAACCGATCTACCGTCAGTTGCGCGATCGTGTGGTCGCGATGATCCTCGACGGCATCCTGAAGGAAGGCGATCCGCTGCCGTCTGTGCGCAACGTCGCGGCCGAATATCGGATCAACCCGCTCACGGTGCTCAAAAGCTACCAAGGGCTGGTCGACGAGCAACTGGTGGAGAAGCGGCGAGGGTTGGGAATGTTCGTCAACACGGGTGCGCGTAAGTTGCTGTTACAGGGCGAACGAGAGAAATTTCTCGCCGAAGAATGGCCCAGGATTTACGAGACCATTCAGCGCCTTGGTCTGCAGCCGGACGAGTTGTTGAATGGAGGAGCAAGCCGCCGGTCGAAGTCGAAGGACAAAGAGGAGGATCGCTGAACCCATGGCATGTATAGAAGCTCGCGGTCTCCGCAAAGCCTTCGACAGGACGGTTGCGCTCGACGGCGTCGATCTGACCGTCGAAGAAGGTCGCATTCTCGGCCTGATCGGTCCCAACGGCGCCGGCAAGACCACGGCCCTCAACGCAATTCTGGGCCTCATCCCCTATCAGGGAGAACTAAAGGTTCTCGGACGCAACCCATGGACCGATCGCGAACAACTCGTGCGGGATGTCTGCTTCATCGCGGATGTGGCTGTGCTACCTCGGTGGATGCAGGTCTCGCAGGCACTCCAATACCTGGGCGGCATTCACCCACGATTTGACCGCGCCAAGGCGGAAAATTTCTTGGCGAAGACCGATGTCCAGCACTCCAGCAAAGTGCGCGATCTTTCGAAGGGTATGGTGACGCAGCTGCACCTTGCTCTGATTATGGCCATTGACGCCAAACTGCTGGTACTGGATGAGCCGACGCTCGGCCTGGATATCTTGTATCGCAAGCAGTTTTACGATTCTCTACTGAACGATTATTTCGATCGTACCCGCACCATTGTAGTGACAACTCATCAAGTCGAAGAGGTTGAGCACATTCTCACTGACGTCACATTCATCCACCGCGGCCGGATCGTGCTCAACTGCAGTATGGAGGAATTCGAGTCGCGCTATCTCGAAGTCACAGTGCATCCCGAGCATCTCCCGGCGGCGCGCGCGCTTAAGCCGCTGCATGAGCGACAAGCGTTGGGCCGCAGCATACTGTTGTTCGATCGCGTCGATCGTCAGCAACTCGCTGGCGTTGGGGACGTACATAAGCCAAGTATCGCGGACCTGTTCGTTGCAGTGATCGGTGGTCAGAATGGTCAGAAACAAGGAGTTGTCCGATGAGCACTCAATCGAACGCATTGCCCGAATCCGCCTTCCAATCGCAGGTAGCTGCGCCCGCGGACATCCCGCCTCTGCGCCTGATGTACTGGTCCGTGAGGCGGGAATTGTGGGAAAACCGCTTTCTGTATGTCGCACCGGTAGCTGTCGCAAGCGTTTATTTGTTTGCATTTTTTATCAGCACGATCGTGGGTATTTGGGAACAACCGCTGAGAATCGATCCCCTGCGGCAGCCGGGAGGGATAGCGGAACCTTATGGTTTCGCTGCGGGTCTTATCATGGCCACGGCGTTCATTGTCGGAATTTTCTACTCCCTCGACGCTCTTCATGGCGAACGGCGCGATCGCAGCATCCTCTTCTGGAAGTCGTTGCCGGTTTCGGACCTGATGGTCGTGCTCTCGAAAGCGAGTATCCCCATTGTGATCTTGCCTCTATTCACCTTCGCGCTCACCATCGCCACCCAGTTGATCATGGTGCTGCACACTACTTTGGTGATGCCGGCAAGCGGTCTCAACGTCACAGCATTGTGGCAACACCTGCCGCTGTTTCAGATGTGGCTCATGTTGTTCTACCACCTCGTGACAGTGCACGCCCTGTGGCATGCTCCGATATACGCATGGCTGCTCCTGGTATCAGGTTGGGCGCGACGCGTGCCCTTTCTGTGGGCTTCGTTGCCGCCGCTCGCGATCGGTGTTCTCGAATGGGTGGCCTTCCGCACTTCCCATTTCGCTGCGTTCGTCGGCTACCGGCTCGCAGGGCCGGAGAGTTACGATTTCACACCGCGGCATGGCATTTCGATGGAAGCGATGAACCATCTGAACTTGGGGAGATTTCTGATCACGCCGGGACTGTGGGGCGGACTGTTAGTCGCCGCGCTGTTTCTTGTGGCCGCCGCCCGCCTGCGTCGCGATCGAGGTCCGATCTAGGTGCCCCGACGATTGTTAATGGCCCGCTGTAGCGGCCTGTGCCGAATGCCCTCTTGGCTTAGCGGTCTGTAACAGATCAACGATGTAACCGACCAACCGATGCAGAGCGCCTCTTCGAAGGCCTGGCGCGTGTTCTTCTGCGAAGACACTCCCAGTGCCGCATGCTCACGGGTGGATCAGGACTCCATTTCAGATGGTGCGAGAATGGTATTGTCGCTCAGCGCACGCCGGGAATCCAATGCAGGGCGTTTGTCCGATAGATTTTGCGCAAAACTGGCTGGGGCAGTTTTAGTCCCTGTACTCTTTCTCCGTTGAGATCGAATGTCTCGTCAGTGGCCAGGTAGCGCCAGTCTCGCGCATAGGTTGATTTCCAGTCGTGCAACGTCTCTGTAACGTTGGCGTCGGCGGTCAGATCAAGGTCGGTACCGTACAGCACTCGATCCTGGTATTTGGTTAAAAAAGCCCTCACTTTTTCGGGCGGCGTAAGCATCAGATATTCCATGCGTGCGGCGGTGTCCACAGCAAAATTCGGATAGCGGTCAAACCGGCTTGCGATGCCATCCAGATCCTTCTCCATGCTTCCCAGATGCACTCCTACCATCCGGAGTGTCGGATTCTGTTGAAGGATGTGGTCGCGTGCCTCCAAGATCGTGTTCTTGGCGGGAAATCCCTGCTTGTCCCCGACCAGCCATTGCGGATGCTCCTTGTAGTAGGGCCAGGAAGGATCCTTGGGATCAGGCGGACCCCATGCGACATTGGGTTCAGCCACGTGCGACATTAGCGTCTTTCCAGCCTTTTGGATCGCAGCGTAAACAGGAGAAAACTTGGGGTCGTCCGGCATGATGTACTTGCCGTTCTGATCCTTGATTTCCATGCCGATGTTTTTCCAGATTTTCACCGCCACTGCGCCATTCTTGAAGTCCCTCTCAATCTGCCGAATGGCTTCTTTAGGAAACGATGGGTCATTGAACTTGGAGGGATCAAATGTCGTGCACAAGGCCACGTGTCCTTTACTTGATTGCACGAGCTTGAGCGCGTCGTCGATCTGCGGCTGAAGTTCTTGGCGGTAAGACAACGTGTCGTCCACTACAAGAATGTCGATAAGTTTGAGATTGAACTGTTCGAGCATTTCCTGAAACGCGGGATCCGTTTTGAAGACGTGCACGTGAACGTCGACCGGATGTAGCGAAGATAGAGATTTGAGGGCCTCGACGTCGCTGGCCTGCCGGGATGGAGTTTTGGCAGCGAAGCCATGGCCAATCGTGAGCCATGAGGTCACAGTTACAATGACGAACAGGAGGAAAAGGACAACTTGCTTCCGTGTCATGCAACATCTCCTTCGAAGCTATAACAGGATCGGTTTGATTCCGGTGAGCTCGCAGAAATCCGCCAGCGCGCCATACAGGTGAGAACCGTAACCCAGGCAAGCATATTCGTTGGTCCAATGTTGCAGAAGTTGTTCCATGTCGCAGTGCGCGGTGACAAATCCGTGAGGCCAGAAGGGGATTCCGCATTCATCCAGGCGATCCTTGATTTCGCTCGCAGGGGGTTCGAAAACGGTAGCGCGAGTGAGCACCATCTGAAATTTGCCATTTACTCTGCCCAGGCGCGCCAGCACGCCTTCTCCGACTTTGCAGATCAACTTTACGGAGAGCCCACCCGCTTCACCCTCGGTCGGGATACCGTGCTCAGCAAAGCCCGCAGGTCCGAGTTTGCCTGCCAGCGACGGAGGACACGCGCCATCGCCGATGATCTTGATCTCTTTGTGTCGAACGTCGATGTGCTGAAGGTCGCCGTAATACACGCGCTCCGTGCTGAGCTTTGTCAGCAGCAGAACTGTCAGCGCCGTATTGAAATCCCCGAGTGTAGAAGTGCCATAGCCGTCTTCAAGCATCATGCTCTGCGCAAAACAGGTCGCCGCATAATGATCGCCAAGGCCCGGAAAAGACTGGATCGTGTAGAAGTCGAATTTTTCCTGTTCCACAATTTTCTTCAGCGCAAGGTAAAGACGAATGGAACGCTCGTTGACCACGGACGAGTCGGGCAGCTTACCAAAGAGCTTCTGAAGGCGTGGTGTCAAAGCATCAATTTCCTTGGTGGTGATTTGTTCTGCCGTCCGAATCACTGCCGTGGTATCTCGTGAATCGATGTCGATTCCGAACATTCGCATCCACTGGGATGGGTCTGCGGCACCGCACGTCTGCCCCATGCCGCGGGCCCCGAAGGTGCCAATCGTGGAAAGGTTTAACCAGTTCTTCATGTGTGCAGCGCGGGCATGGCTGGCAATTTTGCCTATAGTGCCAGGGTCATCCGACGCGCCGTAAACGAATTTGTGCGGCAATCCGATTTCCAGAAGCCCGCCATGCATCACCAGTCCGCCCACGGGACGCCAGCCCTGAGAGCCGGGATGAGTCCACAACAAGAGCCCTTTTCCAGTGGCCGCATAGTCGCGAATCGCGCCCACCAGATGTGCGGCCCAAACCCAAGTCCCGGAAAACAGCACTACGCAGTCGATCTGCGAGTCGTTCCTCATTCGGCGCATTGCCGCAATGGCTTCCTGCTTCGATGCGATTACCGTCTCATGCCGGACCACTCTCAGCCCGGCTGCCAACAGAGCCTTCTCGGAGCGTGAGACGAGTCCATCATCGATGAAGGGCGCTCCCGCTGGGTCTTTCAGTCCATCCTTATGAACGCCGTAAACGACGAATCCGATGGTTGGTTCGATCATTGGTCCCCCAAGGAATCGCACTGAGATGAGGCCCGTAGGCTCGCGAGATTGGAATAGAGATGTTGATATCGCTTCACGTAGGCACGGTAATCTGTGGCTAGCTCGGGATCGGGTTCGATGGTGTCCGTGACGCTCACCAGTTGGTCGATGGCGCTTGCAATGTCCTTATACTTCCCGGCTCCCACGCCTGCGAGAATTGCAGTTCCCAGGCAGACGGCTTCTTCTCCGCGCATCCGATGCAAGCGGCAACCGCTCAGCGCCGCACGCAAGTCCAGGCCCAGGTGCGAACGACAACCTCCGCCAGTAACGTAAACATCGCGAAACGGGCCAGCCACCCTCCGCAACAGTTCCGCCATGAGAGCGAATTCGCAGGCTATACCCTCGAGAATTCCTTTATAGACATGTGCTGCTCCCATTGCCGGGCGCAGTCCGCTGATCACTCCAGTTGCCCCCGGGTCGAAATCTGGATTGCAACTACCCAGCAGATGTGGAGTCACCAGCAAACCCGTGGCTCCAGCAGGCGCGTCCGTTTCCAGCGTCTGGCAAACATCTGCAACGGAGATTTCATCCCAGCGCGAATCGTAACGAAGTAGTTTCAAGAACCAGTCCAGCATGATCCCGGAAGGGAAGTAGGCAAGCGTTACATACCGGTCAGGCACCACATGGCAGTACGTGTTCAGGTTGTCAGCATAGGCTGACTCGGTAATGCAAGGGGCATCCGATGATGCGAGTAGACATTCGTAAGTTCCCAACGATGCTGAAACCCGCCCAGGCTCGACGACACCCATACCCAACGCCGCGCAAGGTTGATCATGCCCGCCAATGATGACCGCAACTCCTGTCCGCAATCCCAAGTCTTTTGCAATCGAGCTGGAAATCTGACCGGCAACAGTTCCGGTGGCAACTGGTTCGGTGAGGCAATCAGAAGTGAGGCCGCATGCTTCCAGAATCTCGTCGGACCAACACTTGCGACGCACATCAAACGCGAGGAAGCGGGAGGCCTGGGTGTAGTCAATGCAGACTTCTAGACCAAGGCACGCTAACAGGTAGCTGGGGACAGCCCAAAACTTTTGCGCTCGGCGAAAGATCCCCGGCTCGTTTTCACGTAGCCAGAGGATCTTCGGAATGGGATACATCGGGTGAATGGCGAGCCCTGTAATCTCAAAAATGCGCTTCGGATCGAATTTCGATTTCAGCCAGTTCGCTTGCGCCACAGCGCGGTTATCCATGTTTAGGATCGCCGGGCAAACTGGTTCGCGATGATCGTCCACCGCTACGAAGGTTTCGCCGTGAGAACTGATGCCGACGACTTCGACCGGATCGTGGGTGCGTTGCGCTATCTCGCGCGTTACCCCACAGAACGATTGCCAGAAAACGTCGGGCGACATTTCCGCCCAGGATGGTCGGGGAATCTCAGGTGTGTAGGATCGGCTGGCTTCGGCAAGGATCCGTCCATCGCAGGCAAAGGCGACGGCCTTGCAGCTGCTCGATCCCATGTCGATGGACAGCAGGCTCATCACTCACCCATGGCTGCGCCCGAACCACCAGCGAGCACGGCATGCAATCGCTGCATGAGGGCGGACACATTCGTGGCCTGAAAGACATTTCTACCGAAGAACACGCCAGCTGCACCTGATTTCACGATGTCTCGCGTTACGTTGAGTATGTCGTCGTCAGATCCAGTTCGGCTGCCTCCCAGTACAAGGACAGGAATCGGGCACGCTTCGATCACTTCTCGCATTGTGTCCGGATCGCCGGTGAATTCCGTTTTGATTACGTCCGCGCCGAGTTCGGCAGCCATTCGCGAGTGCAATTTGAGCCACTCGGGATCCTGGGGAACTCGGATGTTCTTCCCTCGCGCCAGTGACTCAACGATCAGGGGCAGACCTAACTGCTCACACTTTCGGGCCGTCAGCGCAACTCGACGGATTTCGTCTCGCTCGAAATCGGTATCCCCGCTACCAACCACGAGGAAGGTGATGACCGCATCTGCCCCCACACGCGCCGCATCTTCTGGTTCACCGACCTGACAACTGCGAAATTCTTTCGCCGGATTGTTCGGGGCTGCACCCAGGGAGGTTGTCCAATCCAATCGGGCGATCAATGCGGGAACGTGTGTTGTGTCCTTTACAGTTTTCGCCGCATAACGAAAGCTTCCAAGGTTGATAAGAATGGCGTCTGCTTTGCCTTCGACGAATTTGGCGATTTGCTTCTCGGGCTCTGTCGTCCCCGGGATTGGGCCGAGAACGAGGGGATGATCGAAGGCAACCACCAGGCTGCCGCGACCCGATGGCAAGATGCGGCGGAGTCGAATTGTCTTTCCGAGTTGACTCACGGGTCTCTCAGGTGAAACGATACACCAGCCGGAATGTAATCGCCGTACCTCGGGTTGTCAACTCGTTCTTGGGTAGGAGGGATAGAGTGTGACTGTATCGGATTCCATTAAAATTCACTTCCACAAAACTATATGAGTGACTTCGCCAAGCTCGATTTATACCGATGGTGCAAAATCCCGGCAGTAGATCTAGCCACTCACGCGCAGCGAAAAGTTCCTTTTCGTATGGTCAGCGACTCTGCGGCTCTTGGTAAATTGATGGCTGAGGAATTGGCTGAGGTCATCGAAAACAATAATCACAAGCATGTGCCGACTCGGGCCATTGTTCCCTGTGGACCAAAATGTTGGTATGAGCCGTTCACCAGTCTGGTCAATCAGCGTGCGCTCACACTGAAGTATCTCTTTGTATTTCACATGGACGAGTGCCTTGACTGGCAGGCGCGTCCTTTGCCGCGAAATCATCCTTACAATTTCCGCACATTTATGGAGCAGCATTTCTACGGCGGCATCAAGCCGGAACTGGCCGTTCCCGAAGAACAGCGCTTCTGGCTTCTCCCCTCCACCGCCGAGAATGTGCGCAAGGCGATCGACGCTGCCCCCATCGACATCACGGTCGGGGGATGGGGACAGGATGGGCATGTCGCCTACAATCAGGCCCGCCGCCATCCGTACAACACGATCACGCTGGAGGAACTCGCCGCTTCCACCATTCGGGTTCAGGAAAATAATATCGATACCATCCTCGCGTTGGCGCAGCGTTCGTTTGGAGGGGGCTATCAGTTCGTGCCTCCCATGTCGATTACGCTCGGAATGCGCGAGTGTCTTTCCGCGAAGAAAGTGCGCGTGTACAGCGATACCGGATCATGGAAGCAAACGGCGCTGCGAGTGGCGTTGTTCGCCGACCCGACACCTGAATATCCCATGACCTTGCTGCAGCGTCATCCCGATGTGCTGATCGTGGCCACCGCCGAAACAGCCAATCACCCGATCTGCGAGAACCAGGACTGGGATCTTCTGTAGGAGACTCATGCGCGTTCTCCGAATCGACAAGCGATCGCCTTATCGACAATTGGTTGGGGTTGGTGGACTCGGTTCGGGAAGCTTTTTCCGGCTGGAAGGTAACGACACGCTGGGCCGCAATGAGAGCAGGCGCGGCGCACTCCTGGATGTGCGCGATTACTGCAAACTTCACATTGTGAGCCATTATGTCGCCAAGCTTCTGGGCGCAGAGCACGGCCGCTTTTCAGTAGTTCCTGTTGGGAGGATGGGGAACGACGCGGCAGGCGCTTTCGTTTTTCGTGAGATGAGGGCCATCGGGATCGATACGCGATTCGTGAAGATGGTTACCGGCAAGCCAACCCTCTTTAGCGTTTGTTTCCAGTATCCGGATGGTAGCGGCGGGAACATCACCACTAGCAATTCAGCAGCTGCAGATCTTTCGGCAAAAGACATCGATGGGATTGAAGATCTCATCTCACCGATAGGTAAACAGACGATCGCGTTGCTGGTGCCGGAAGTTCCCCTTGAGGTTCGCGAACACTTCCTGCAGGTGGCGAGACGGAGGAATGCATTCTGCGCGGCGTCATTCATCTCCGCAGAGATCGGCCCTGCAAAGCGTTCGAGGATGTTTGAACAGCTGGATCTCGTATCGCTCAACGAGGAGGAAGCCGCCAATTTCGTGGGTGAATCTTTCTCTTCGAGTACTCCACAAAGCTTCATTGAAAAATGCGTGTACCATCTGGCAAGAGCCTACCCCACACTTCGATTGATCGTTAGCTTCGGAAAGGGAGGAGCCTACGCGATCAGTCGGGAAGGGTGGAGTCACTGTGCCGCACCTCGCGTACAGGTCGCTTCCACGGCAGGAGCTGGAGACTGCCTGCTGGGCGGCGTTCTCGCTGCGCTTGCCGCCGGAATTCCTTTCTCGCGCAAGCGTCGGAGTAGCGAAAGCGAATTCGCTTTAGCGAGCGCACTTGACCTTGGAGTCCTGCTCGCCAGCTACAAGGTCACGTCTCCGCATACCATCCACCCAACCGCCTCGCTTGACGAACTGGCGGACTTCGCGCGGGAGATTGGCGCATCGGTCGCTCCTGAGATTGAAGGGCTGATCACAGAAATCAGGCAAGAAGAAACCGCCCAGGCAAACGTTTGATGTGCTCTTTAGATCTTAGCGAGCCCGGCAGACGCTTCTCTCTTTAGGTGAACTAAGGCAGACAAGACTCTTTTTGGCTTGACAGTGAAGTGGTCACAGGTTTATCAAGGGCCTTCAGGTGAAACGTTACACTAACAGTATTCCTTCCTGCTCTGTTGGTGACGGAGGTTTGGCATGAAGTCCATTGCCGCGCGAGCCCGGTCTTTTCGAGCTACTCACCTCCACAGGCTCGAGTGCTTCGCACTGGCACTGGGCATACTAGCGCTGGCCGGCTGCAACAAGAAATCCACTGTCGCTGAGAATTCCTCGCACTCTGCGATCCGCATCGCATCAAGCGGCGGCGGGCTGGTTATGAGCACTCCTTCCGCCGAATTTCGCTTGTACTCAAACGGCTATCTTCAGGCTAATCTTCTTCGGGACGGGAAAGCGTTAACTCTCGACGACGGAGCCGGTCCGAGCGCGGCAAACTCTGTCACCCAGGGCAAGCAGGAACTTTCCGATTTTACCTTCGACCTGGACCACGCCAAAATCAGCGAAGCATCAGGGCGATTGGGATCCCCCGGGACGAAAGTCGAGGTCGCCGGCAAGAGTGCGTCCTTCGCCGAGCTACAGAGCACACTGATTCTGGAAATCTACGACGCATTCCCCAACGTGCTCTTGAGCAGTATCTCCTTCAGAAACTCGGGGAACTTGGAGATCTCCATTGGCAAGGTTGTTACACAACGACATCTCTTGAATGCTTCCCTGTCCGACCCAAGTGCGGCTCCCTATTCCATGTGGTCCTTTCACGGTTCGAGCGAAGCGTGGGGGAAGGACGACGTTGTTCAGTTGAAAGCAAAGTACACACGCGCTAACCCGATGCAGACGATGTTGCACAACGACGAGAACCAGACTGGCGGAGGCATTCCCGTTGTGGCCTTCTGGACCGGTTCTGTCGGGGAAGCCATCGGATACGCGGAGACCGTACCTCTGAAGCTCAATATGCCCGTCAAGGTTGATGCCGACCAGCGAGTCAACGCCTCCATCTCGCTGGATGCGGACACGACTCTACGGCCAGGAGAGATTTACACTTCGCCACTTACCTTTCTTACGGTCTATCAGGGCGATTTCTATGAGCCCCTGAGCATTTATTCCCACCTGTTGCAGAAACGTGGTTTGAGCTTGGCACACCCCACCGAAGCCGACTACCAGGCGAATTGGTGCGGTTGGGGATACGAGATGGATTTCACACCTCAACAAATGCTCGGCACGATTCCAAAGCTGAAGGACCTAGGTCTGAAATGGGCGACGCTCGACGCCGGCTGGTTCCGTGCCCGGGGAGACTGGGCGCCCAGGACGGACACATTCCCTGACGATTCTCTGCAGAAAGTGGTCAAGGCTTACCACGACAATGGGATCAAAATCACGCTATGGTGGATTCCATTGGTCGCAGAGGATGGTCGTGGAAAAGACATTCTGAATCACCGGCCTTACCAGCTCTCAAACGTCGTGAAGGACCATCCGGACTGGCTGATCCTTGACAAGGATGGGAAGCCCGCCCGTGCGACTGCAGATTTGGGTGCCCTTTGTCCCGCAGTTCCTGGAGTTCAGCAATACTATAAGCAACTCACCGAGCGTTTTATCCGCGATTGGGATTTCGACGGGCACAAGCTGGATTTCTCATACACCGTTCCGGCTTGTTACAACCCAAAGCATCATCACAAGTCTCCCAATGACTCCATTGCTGCAGTCGGTGATGTCTACAAAGTCATCCTCGACACCACCCGTGCTTTGAAGTCGGACAGCGTTACTCAGGCTTGTCCTTGCGGAACCCCCCCGAGCCTTGCCTGGCTGCCTTACATCGACCAAGCCGTGACCGCCGATCCCGTCGGCTCCCGCCAGGTTCGCTTGCGAACAAAAATGTATAAGGCGCTCCTCGGCCCCGAAGCTGCGGTGTATGGAGATCATGTGGAACTCACCGCGGTGGAGTTCAGCAACACTCTTCACGAAGTCGACAAGGGACAGGACTTCGCGTCGGAAGTGGGTGTCGGGGCGGTGGTCGGAACGAAGTTTACATGGCCGGGCTACGGGCCGAAATTCAAGACCGTCGAGCTTACTCCAGAGAAGGAGCAGCACTGGAAAAAGTGGATCGATCTTTACAGACAGAAGATGCTATCGAAGGGCAACTTCCTCGATCTGTATACCTACGGTTACGATTCGCCAGAGGGTTATGCCATCGAGAAGGACAGACGGATGTATTACGCCTTTTACGCGCCCGAGAAGCAGAAAAATTGGACGGGAGAGGTTGAGCTGCGCGGGTTGAAACCGGGACGGTACGAAGTAACGGATTACGAAAACAACAAACCATTAGGAACAGTTGACGTTGACAAGCCGCGGTTGAGTGTTTCCTTCAGCGAGCACCTGCTGTTGGAGGCTCGTCCGCAATAACGCGATCACGATTCGCTTGGTCTTCCGGGCAGGAATGGCCCCGGCCGAGGTTCGCAGGAGGTTCAGTATGTCGCGGCACTTTCCGAGACTCTGCATTGTGTCTTCAACTTTATTCCTGCTCATTAGCCCGGCTTGGGCCCAGAAAGATATGGGAAGCATCGTTGGCACGGTGCGCGATTCCTCGGGTGCAGTCGTGCCTGGCGCGAAGGTAACGGTCACCGATACCGATCGGGGCACCACGTTCGAAACGACAACGAATTCGACCGGTGAATACGTTGCTAATCCTCTTCGCATTGGGCGGTACAACGTCACCGTCGAGAAGCAAGGTTTTCGGAAACAGGTAGTCGGGCCGATCGAGGTGAACGTCCAGTCCCGCCCTGAAGTGAATGTTGCCCTCCACGTCGGCCAGGTTGCCGAGGCAGTCACGGTGACTTCGGAAAGTCCGCAATTGGAGACGGAAACTTCTGAACTCGGACAAGTCGTCAGTGGCAAGCAGGCCACCACTCTTCCCCTGAATGGCCGGAACTTCGCGCAACTCGCGCAACTGGCCGCCGGTGTAGCTCCTGCTGAACCCGGATCGAGAACTGAAACGAGCTTCGGATTCAGTTCGAACGGGGCACGCGCACTGCAGAACAACTACCTTCTCGATGGCATCGACAACAATGCCAACCTCGGCGATGTGCTCAACGGCAGCGCTTATGTGATTCAGCCTTCGGTCGACGCCATCGGCGAATTCAAGGTGCAGACCAACTCCTACAGCGCCGAATTCGGCCGCGGCAACGGCGCGATCATGAATGCGGTCATCAAGTCGGGGACGAACAGGTTCCATGGCAATGCATATGAATTCTTCCGTAACGACAAACTCGACGGACGCAATGCCTTTGATTTCCTCGGGCGGCAGCCTTACCAGCAAAACCAGTTCGGTGCGACTTTTGGCGGTCCGATCATTAAAGACCGCACGTTCTTCTTCGTCGATTACGAAGGCCTTCGTATTCGGCAGGCGCTGCCTCAACTCTTGCTTATCCCCACCCCACAGCAGTTGTCCGGCGATTTTTCCAGTTTCTTGGATCTCGGCGCCCCGGTTGTGGATCCGACCAGCGGACTGAACGTTCTCGATTGCAATGGCAAGCCGACGTACCAGGGCGAAATCTTCGACCCGCACCTGACTCAGACCGTTACAGCAAGCGGCAACTACCCGATGGGGATGTGCGGATTCCCGATCGGAGTTACTGCCGGCGGAGTACCCACCAATATTTTCCCGGCTGGCTCAATCAATCCTGTCGCGGCCGGTCTCGCGGCATTGTTCCCCGCCCCTTTGCCTGGCTTTGACATTGGCGGCAATAATTACTTGGTAGACCCGAAAAAAAGTCTGAATCAGAACAATTTCGATGTTCGCGTCGACCACCGATTTACCAACAGCGATGATTTTTTTGTGCGCTTCAGCTACGAAGATCAACCCATTGTGACTCCCGGTCCGTTTACCAATTTTCTAGATGGTGGAGGTTTCACGGCGGGCGATCAAGACAATTCTTATCGAAGCGCCGCGATCAGCGAAGTCCACACTTTTACGCCCACTCTCATCAACGAATTCCGCTTAGGCTACAACCGTATCAACTCGCACCGCCTACAGCCATTCTCGAACACGGACGTCTCCGCCCAGTTGGGTCTGAAAGGTGTCCCCTTCTCGCCCAGCATCGGCGGCCTTCCGAACATTTGTTTCGTCAAC
>Ga0075434_100001168_pt1 | contig 21752 bp, 19 predicted proteins | sample RhiMethybrSRZTD3_FD_75298 | JGI IMG/M metagenome (GOLD analysis project Ga0075434, IMG submission 75298) | Populus rhizosphere microbial communities from Tennessee, USA - Rhizosphere MetaG P. TD hybrid SRZTD3 | ecosystem: Host-associated > Plants > Roots > Rhizosphere > Soil | place: USA... | reverse complement strand
ACAGGAGCGCCGCGACGGCGCGGACGTGCGGCTCGCGTGCGCGCACGAACGCACCGTCAACGATCTCCAGCCCTTCGACGCCATTGGACATCCCACGAGCTCGCAGTTCTTCCAGCGCGGGAATCTCGCTGTCGTCATGCGCGACGACAAGCTTTCCGCAGCGGCGGTGCGCCACGCCGTGTGCGAGACAGAACTCGTACATCAGCCGCGCCCCGTCCACGCAGTGTTGGGCTTTGAGCGAGCCCGTTGGATAGTAGATGCCGGCGTGAATAACTTGACTGTTATGTGTGCTCGTGGCCGTGCCAGGGCGCGGTTCTCTTTCGAGCACGCATACGCTGTGGCCTCGGCGCGCGACGGCCAGCGCCGCCGCCAGTCCCACCACGCCGCCGCCGACGACGGCGGTATCGATCTGCTCCATATGAAATCGGGTTTAATTGTCCTCTGACCAGCCGTCGAAAATTACACGCGGTTTCTTGTACGATCAGCAGGTTGTGCCCATGCGTGTACTCGTGACGGGGGCGACCGGCCAGCTTGCGGACGCGGTCATTCGCGCGTTCTCTGACTGCGACGTGGTCGCGCACACACGGGCAACGCTCGATGTCACCGACATCCAGGCCGTCAGGCAGGCGGTCGATCGAGCGTCGCCCGATCTGATCGTCAATTGCGCGGCCTTCAATCGCGTAGACGATGCCGAAAGCCTGCCGACCGAGGCGTTCGCCGTGAACGCGTTCGCCGTGCGTACGCTCGTGCGGGCGGCAGAGACGTACGGCGCCACGTTTGTGCATTACGGGTCCGACTTCGTGTTTGCCGGACTCGACGATCTCGATACGCCGCCCTACGATGAGTCGGTCGTACCGTCGCCTCGAAGCGTCTACGCTGCGTCGAAGCTGGTGGGCGAATGGCTCGCGCTTGAATATCCGCTGGCGTTCGTGCTGCGCGTTGAAAGCCTCTTTGGCATGCCGTCCGATTGGAAGGGGCGCCGTGGATCTCTCGACATGATCGTGGAGGGACTCGAAGCCGGCCGAGAGGTGCCTGTCTTCACCGATCGTGTCGTGTCTCCAAGCTACGTTGTCGACGTTGCCGCCGCGACGCGGTATCTCGTCGATCGGCGCGCAACCCCGGGCCTGTACCACTGCGTGAATTCCGGTCACGGCAGCTGGCATCAGGTGGCCACAGAAGTCGCGCGAGTGCTCGGTGTCCCGGCACGGTTGAAGGCGATGACGACGGGCGAGGTTCGACTCATCGCGTCGCGTCCACGCTTCTGCGCGCTTTCGAACCGCAAGCTTGCCGCCGCGGGTTTCGAGATGCCGACGTGGCAGGACGCGCTCGAACGATGGCTCTCGTCACGAAGGCGCGTCAGCCGGGCAGCGTCGGCGGGCCCGGCCGCCAGGACGGCCATATAGAATGAACAGGACGCATGAGTAAACGCGCAATCATCACCGGCATCACCGGCCAGGACGGTTCGTATCTCGCGGAACTGCTCCTGCAGAACGGATACGAAGTCACCGGCGTGGTGCGGCGATCGAGCTCGCCGAATTTGTGGCGCATCGAGCACCTGCTCGACAGAATCACGCTGCGGCCTGCAGACCTCGTCGATCAACTCTCGATTATGCGGATCGTCCAGGACGTCCGCCCGCACGAGCTCTACAACCTTGCCGCAATGTCCTTCGTGCCGGCGTCATGGGACCAGCCGATGCTGACCGGCGAGTTCAACTCGCAGGGCGTGACGCGCGTTCTGGAGGCAATCCGTCAGATCGATCCGGGCATCCGCCTCTACCAGGCATCTTCGAGCGAAATGTACGGGCGGGTGCGCGAGGTGCCGCAGACCGAGACGACGCCGTTTTACCCGCGCAGCCCGTACGGCGTCTCGAAGGTGTTCGCGCACTACATCACCGTCAACTATCGCGAAAGCTACGGCATGTTTGCGTGCTCGGGCATCCTCTTCAATCATGAATCGCCCAGGCGCGGCCTGGAATTCGTGACGCGCAAGGTCACCGATGGCGTCGCCCGCATCAAACTTGGTCTTGCAGATTCGCTCAGCCTTGGCAATCTGGATGCATGCCGCGATTGGGGCTTCGCCGGCGACTACGTGCGGGCGATGTGGCTAATGCTCCAGCAGGGCGAACCCGATGATTACGTTATTGCCACCGGCGTCAGTCACTCGGTCAGGAAGCTGGTGGAAACCGCCTTCGGCCATGCCGGCCTCGATTGGGAGCGCTACGTTCGAATCGATCCCGCCCTCAAGAGGCCCGCGGAAGTGGACCACCTCATTGGGGACGCGTCGAAAGGAAGGCGCGTGCTCGGATGGACGCCGTCGGTGACCTTTGAGCAGCTGATTGCCATGATGGTCGACGCGGACCTGGCTCGCCTGGCGCCCGCGGCGCACGCAGACAAAACACCGGGTGCACTTACGGAGACGCCTTGGAACTGAAAGAGAAAATTCGAAACAAGCAGGCCCGCATCGGCATCATCGGTCTCGGGTATGTCGGGCTGCCGCTGGCCGTGGAGTTCGCGAAGGCGGGCTTCGAGGTGACCGGCTTCGACGTCGACGTCGCCAAGGTCGACTCGATCAACAAGGGCCACAGCTACATCGGCGACGTGCCCAGCGAGGACGTGGCGTGCACGGTGAAGGCGGGGAGGCTGAAGGCGACCGACGACATGTCGAAGCTCCACGACATGGATGCGATCGATATCTGCGTGCCGACACCGTTGCGCAAGACTCGCGACCCGGATCTGTCCTATGTCATCCTCGCCGTTGACGCCGTTCGGGCGCGGTTGAGACCCGGGCAGCTCGTGATCCTGGAGTCGACGACGTATCCGGGGACGACGGATGAAGTCGTCCAGCCGGCGCTCGAAGAGGGCGGCCTCAAGGCGGGGAAGGAGTTCTACCTCGCGTTCTCACCCGAACGGGTGGATCCGGGCAATCCGACCTACACGACGAAAACGATTCCGAAGGTGGTCGGCGGCGTCAACGACGTCAGCACCGATCTGGCGAAGGATCTGTATGGATCCATCATCAGCACCATCATCCCGGTCAGCTCCACGCAGGTCGCCGAGATGGTCAAGCTGCTCGAGAACACGTTCCGCGCGGTGAACATCGGGCTGGTGAACGAAATCGCGTTGATGTCGCACCGGATGAATATCGACGTGTGGGAAGTAATCGAGGCGGCCAGCACGAAGCCGTTCGGCTTCATGCCGTTCTATCCGGGGCCAGGCCTCGGCGGCCACTGTATTCCGATCGACCCGTTTTACCTGTCGTGGAAGGCTCGCCAGAACGGGTTCGAATGCCGCTTCATCGAGCTGGCCGGCCATATCAACGGCTCGATGCCCGCCTTCGTCGTGGAGCGCGTCGGCGAAGCGCTGAACTCGCAGAAGAAGGCGATAAACGGGTCGCGCATTCACATCTTCGGCGTCGCCTACAAGAAGGACGTCAGCGACATGCGCGAGTCGCCGGCGCTCGACGTACTCGAGCTGCTGCATCGGCGGGGTGCAATCCTCAGCTACACGGACCCGCACGTGCCGACGCTCGACCACGGCGATCTGTCGCTCAAGTCGGTGCCTGAAGCCAATGCCGCGAAGGGGATCGACTGCGCGGTCATCTGCACGAACCACTCGGTGTTCAACTACGCGGCGATGCCGAAAGCGTTCCCGCTGGTCGTCGACACACGCAACGCGCTGAAGAACGTCGACGCGGAAAATATCTTCCGTCTGTAACACGAACACGAAGACACGGAGACCACGGAGGCCCAAGAACTCTCCGTGTCCTTCGTGCCTCCGTGGTTTGTGATCGCGTTATCCCCGAATTCCGATTGCCGCGTAATCGAGGTAGGTAAAGAGCAGCCGGTTGATCTTCTCGACGTTCGCGTTGAGTGTCTCGACAAGATCGCCGAGGTTCGGCGCGACGACGGGCTGCAGCTTTTCGCTCTGCGGGTATGGCGCGCGGTACGTGATGTCCACATGCTGAAAGCCGGAGGCAATCAGAAGGTACTTCAGCGTGTCGGGATGCACCGGTCGCACGTGCGTCAGGTCGCGGATGTAGCTCTCGAAGAACGCGAACCAGCACGCCGGATTGATTGTCTCGAGCACGATCGGCGCGCCCGGCCGAAGCTTTTCATACGCAGCATCGAGCAGCTGCGTCAGGTATCGCGGTTCCAGATGCTCGACCACCTGCGCCGCGAACAGCCCTCCCAGCGACGCGTCCGGTAAGCCGCGCAGGTACGCCAGCGCGTCCGCTGTCTCCGCATCCAATCCCTTTTCCCTGCACACTTCTATCATCGCGGCGTTGACGTCGATGCCGCGCGCCCGAATGCCCTGTTCGCGCAGGAGTTCGAGGAACTCGCCACGCCCGCACCCGACGTCCAGCACGTCGCTCGCGTTCGCGAAGATTGGCAGGTATTGCTCGACGCGCTTTCGAATCTCCTCTCGCGACCCGCGGAACTGATCCTCGAAGCCGACGTACTTGTGGCTGTCGAGATCGTCGAACTGAGAATTCGCACCGGGATCCGGCATCCACCCCTCGAGAGCCTCGGGGCGTCCCGAGCTTGTCGAGGGACGGGATCCGGGATCCGGGTGGGACTTGGGATTCGGGATCCGGGATTCGGGATTTGACTCGAGCTGCTCAATCGCACGCCGGAGCCCATGTGCGGCCTGCTGCACGACGCTCAGCGATGCTCGCAGCTCTTCGTGCTGCGCGGCAAGCGCCGCGACCGCCGCGTCGTTCCTCCGCTCGCGCGCGAGCAGTGCCTCGAGATGGCGCTCGATTTGATCGGTCACGCTCTCGCACCGCTGGACGGCGGTGCCAATCCAGTTGATGGTCTCGGCGGTCACCGCGAAATTGCGATTCAGATGATCGACGACGGCGGCATTGAATTCCTGCTGGCGTGAGAGCACGCGCCCGAGCAGGCGCCGCGCGCGCGAGGCGAGCCGCGCCTTCAGGCCTCCGGCTGCCGGCGCGTCGTCGATGATCTTGTATAGCGAGTTGAGGCGTTCGATCTGATATTGATCGGGTCGCGGAATTGTCGGCTGTTCCCTGACGTCCGACATCAGGTCAGCGCCCGACAAGCCCTTCGATCGGACTGCTCGCGGTCGCGTACATCTTCTTCGGGATGCGTCCGGAGACGTACGCCAGACGTCCGGCAATGACCGCGTGCTTCATTGCTTCGGCCATCGCGATCGGCTGCTGGGCGCCGGCGATCGCCGTGTTCATCAACACGCCGTCTGCGCCGAGCTCCATCGCCAGCGCCGCATCGGACGCGGTGCCGACGCCTGCATCGACGATCACCGGAACGCGCGAGAACTCGCGGATGATGCGGATGTTGTTGACGTTCTGGATGCCGAGGCCGGACCCTATCGGCGCGCCCAGCGGCATCACCGCCGCCGCGCCCGCATCCTCGAGCTTCCTGCAGACCACGGGATCGTCGTTCGTGTACGGCAGCACGACGAACCCTTCATGCACGAGCACGCGGGTCGCCTCGACGAGTGCCTCGTTGTCGGGGAACAGCGTCCGCTCATCGCCAATCACCTCGAGCTTCACCCAGTTCGACAGTCCTGCCTCTCGTCCGAGCATCGCCGTGCGCACGGCTTCGTCCACCGTGTAGCACCCCGCCGTGTTCGGCAGGATGAACATCCTCGAGGTGTCGATGTAGTCGAGCAGCGACTCGCGCGTCCGATCCGAAATATTCACGCGGCGGACAGCGACCGTGACCATGTCGGCGCCGGACGCTTCGTGCGCCTGCGCCATCACGGCATGCGATGAGTACTTGCCGGTGCCGACGATGAGGCGGGAGCTGAAGGTGCGATTCGCGATCGTGAATGGAGCATCAGTCATGGCCAAAACCCAAATATCTCTGCGTCTCTGAGTCTCTGCGGCTCGTGCCTCTTAGCCGCCACCTACGAAATTCACGATTTCGACCGTGTCGCCGTCGCCAACGAGCGTCGCCGCGAATGCGGCACGCCTGACAATGACCATGTTGTGCTCGACGGCGACGCGCCGCGGATCGATGTCGAGCCGCTCGAGGAGTTCCTGCACTGACAACGGCTGGTCGAGATCGTAGGGATCCCCGTTGAGCGTAATGCGCACGGGCGTGTGGCTTGCTAAATTGTACTCTACGGAATTGCGTGAGGGTGGTGCGGAACCTTCAGGCTCCAAGCTCCAAGATCCAAGCTCCAAGCTCCAAGCTCCAACCGGGCTGTTGGAGCTTTTTGGAACTTGGGGCCTGGAGCTCGGAACTTGGAGCTTAACAGCTACTTGGTCGGCGTCGTGCCGGTCGTCGGCGTCTCCGTGTCGTCATCATCCTCGTCGTCGCCATGACCGATCTTCGGGCCCTGCATCCGGACGTAGCTTGCTACCAGCTCGCCCGTGATCGCGTCCTTCTTCGCGGCGATGTGCAGATGGAAGGACGTGGCCGTCGGAGCAGCGGTCGTCGCCGTCCCAGGCGTCGGAGTCGTCGTCGCTGCGGGCAGCAGGTCCGCGCAGTCAGCGCGCTGGAAATCGGTCTCGAGGTTGGTGGTGACGGTCTTATCGTTGATGACAATGGTGAGGTCCGGACAGGTGCCGGTCACCGAAGTCGTGAACCCTTCGATTTGCACCGCCGCGTGGCCGTGTCCGCTCTCGTGTCCGGCTTCCGGATCGTCGGCATCCGGCTCGGTGCCCGTGGTTGGCGTCGTACCCGTCGTCGGCGTCGTGCCGCCGTTGCCGGGTCCCTTGCCTCTTCCTTCCTTCAGCATGCTGAAGGGGCCACCGGCGTCAGCGGCTGAAGCCACCGCGGAGAATGAGGACGGTGCCGTTCCCATCATGGATTGCGACGCACCGCCGCAAGCCGCGGTTGACGCGGCAAGCACCAGAAGCGCGCCCCATACGATCGTGCGACTCGGTTCGACAGAATGAGATGTGGTCATGGCCACCCTCGGGCGCAATGGTCGTACCCGGACTAAGTCGTTGATTCGCCGTGGTTGGCGGACCCTGGCAACCTCAATAGCGCGCCACTGATCCGAAATTCGTAACGCTGCCGCTTTTTGCCCTAAAGCGCGCAGCGCGAAAGGGGACGGATAAGATGGCGCGTGGTTCGACGGACATTTCCGGACATGACGGCATGGCTGCTTATTCCGGCTCTCGTGGTGTGTTTCGCCGCCATCTGGATAGTCGTTCCGCCATTTCATCCGGGGCTCGTGGCGTTTGCGGTCGGCGCTCCCGAACTCAGCGTGTGGTTTCTGCTCGCGGCGCTCGGTGTATGCGCGCTGTCGTTCACTCCGTCGACCGTCACCTCGTCGGCACGCGCGGCGTTGACACTCGGTGGAGTCGCGGCGGCCCTCTTCGCCTATCCGCTCCTGCGAGCGCCGTTCGCGCTGCGGAACTTCGATCGCGCGATGGAAGAAGGTCTCGGCCGCGACTACTCAGCCACGATCGCTCCGGAGAAGGCCGCCACGCTGCGCGCGCACGCGATTTCACCAGGCGATTTCGCGTTCGGCATTGCACGCATCGATGTCCTCGTGCGCCGGGGAGTAGAATTTGCCAGGCCTGCGGGCGTTCCGCTGACGGTGGACGTTTACCGGCCCGCTGCTGCCGGCCCGCATCCTGTGCTGATACAGCTCTACGGAGGCGCGTGGCAGCGTGGATCACCAGAGGATAACGCGTCTTTTGCGAGCTGGTTCGCCTCGACAGGCTACGTTGTCGTCGCGGTCGATTATCGGCATGCGCCTGAAGCCACGTGGCCGGCGCAAATCCAGGATGTCCGTGCGGCGCTTGATTGGATCCTCGCGCATTCAAGCGAATACGAGGCCGACACCTCGCGAATTGCGTTCATTGGCCGCTCCGCCGGCGCGCAGCTCGCGCTTGTCGCTGCGTATCAGGCAGGTTCGCCGCTGGTGCGTGCGGTGGTGAGTTATTACGGACCGACGGATCTCGTCGAAGGATGGCGACAACCTCCGCGTCCCGATCCACTCGACGTGCGCGGCATTCTCGAGACGTATCTTCGAGGGACACCCGACAGCGCGCCGGTTCAATATCGCGAAGCATCGCCGGTGACATATGTGTCTGCCCGTGTGCCGCCGACACTGCTCGTGTACGGCGCTCGCGATCACATTGTCGCGCCGCGGTTCGGACGCGAGCTCCACGACCGGCTGCGAGAAGCAGGGGCGGTGTCCGTACTCCTTGAAGTTCCGTGGGCGGAACACGCTTTCGACGCGATCCCCAACGGGCTCAGCGGCCAGATTTCGCTCTATTACACGGAGCGTTTCCTTGCCTGGGCGCTGCGATAAACGATCCCGGCCGACGGACCGATAACCAATCGGGCTCTCCCGTCATTTCAATGACATTCTTCAGGCCGTTGCCGCGCTCGATCACGCGGCCCATCTCCGCGCTGCTTGTCGTCGCCTGGGTGGGCTCGATGGCGGCGCTCGTGAAGCGCTCGTACATCGACGCGTCCGCGGCGAATCTGGCGACCGATCTCGCGCGCTATGGTTCGAATGCGGAATGGCGCGGCGTCTATTACCGCGGCGAGAAAATTGGTTTCACGGTCAGCCAGACCGTTCCCATGGATGACGGCTTCGAGCTGCAGGAGGATGGACGGTTGCAGATGTCGCTGCTCGGCGCGACAACCGCTGCGGCCCTTCGCACCTCCGCGCGCGTCGACTCGAACTTCGCGCTGAAGACGTTCGCCTTTTCGCTCGATCCCGGCACAGGCGCAGTCGTCATCCGCGGCCGCGTCGAACACGATACGACTGCCGATTCGCACGCACGGCTCGTGATCGACATCACCTCCGGGGGCCACACGCGGTCGGAAACGCGTGAGCTCGAGGGGGTACCGGTCCTCTCACAGAATTTTTCACGGTTGCTCGCAGACGGACATATGACAGCCGGTTCACGGCAGCAGTGGACCATCTTCGATCCCGCAACTCTTCGCAACCAGCCGGTGACGGTCGAGATCGGCAATCGCGAACTGGTACGCAATACAGGTGAGCGTCCGATTCCGGCGTTTCGCGTCGACATGGAATACGAGGGGCTTCGCACCACCTCGTGGATCACTGACACCGGCGACGTTGTCCGGGAGGAGAGTCCGCTCGGCCTCATCACCGTCCGCGAGACAGCGGACCGAGCCCAAACGCTTGGTGTGCCTGGCCGCGTGCAGTCGGACCTGCTTCAGGCCGCAGCCGTCGTGCCCGCTATGCGTCAGCGCATCGACCAGCCGCGCGACGTTCGATTGCTGCGCCTGGAACTGGACGGCGCGGATTTGACCAATGCGGACCTGCAGGGCGCCGGTCAGACGGTCAGCGGATCGACGGTCGAGCTGATCGACGCGCGGATGCTTCAGCCCGGGCCCATGGATCGAGACGTGGACGAGTACTTGAAGCCCGAGCCGCTCATCGAAAGCGACGCCCCGGAAATCCGCGCAGAAGCGGAGAAGGCCATTGCCGGCGTCGAGGGAACGCGCGCGCGCGCCGAAAAGCTGACCCGGTATGTCAACGCGCTGCTCGACAAGAAACCGACCGTCAGCCTTCCGTCCGCTCGTGAGGTGCTTCGCACAAAGGTCGGCGACTGCAACGAGCACACGGCGCTCTACGTCGCGATGGCGCGCTCCGTCGGCATTCCGGCCCGCATCGCCGTCGGTCTCACGTATGTCAACGGCATCAGCGGCGCGTTCTATTACCACGCCTGGCCCGAGGTCTATATCGATGAAGGTTCGGACCGCGGCCTGTGGCTGCCGGTCGATCCGACGCTGAACGAGTTCCCTGCGGATGCGACGCACCTGCGTCTTGCACGCGGCGGCCTCGACAAGCAGGCATCAATCCTTCCGCTCATCGGACATCTGAGGATGCGCGTGATCGATTTGGAGCTCGACGAGAACGCCACGCGGATTGTCGTAGGGCGGTCGGACCTGTCGCCGATCGCAGCTCCCACATCAAAGGCGGCAACGTCCGATTGCTGCTGGTTGCGCCGGTGGTTGAGACCAACGCCATGATTGCTGTCCACAACCTTGTCAAACAGTACGGAAAGTTCACCGCCGTCGACGATGTGTCGCTCGACGTGCAGCCTGGCGAGATTCACGGCTTCCTCGGCCCGAACGGCGCGGGAAAGACGACCACGCTGCGCATGATCGCCGGGTTGTTGAAGCCCACGTCCGGGCGTGTCGAAGTCAACGGCCACGACGTCACGAGGGAGCCGGAGCTCGCCAAGGGTTCGTTGGGCTTCATTCCCGATCGTCCGTTCATCTACGAGAAGCTCACTGCCGCCGAGTTCCTCCGGTTCCACGCAGGGTTGTACGGTCTCGACGGCAACGGCGTGATGGATCGCGTTCACGAAATGCTCGATCTGTTCGAGCTCAGACGCTGGGAGAACGAGCTCGTCGAAAGCTTTTCGCACGGAATGAAGCAGCGCCTCGTGATGTGCGCCGCATTCCTCCATCGCCCGCGCGCCGTCGCCGTCGACGAGCCGATGGTTGGTCTCGATCCGCGTGGCGCTCGTTTGATCAAAGACGTGTTCCGGCGGATGAGCGAGCGCGGCGTCGCGATTCTGATGAGCACCCACACCCTTGAAGTCGCACAGGAGATGTGTCAGCGGCTCAGCATCATTCTGAAAGGGAAGATCATCGCGCAGGGTACGGTCGACGAAGTTCGTACGCTCGCCGGTGATCCGGGCGATCACCTGACCTCCGTCTTCCTCAGGCTGACCGGCGGCAGCGCACTTCAGGAGCTCGACGAAGCGGTTTGACCGGAGAGGACGAACAGGTGCGAATCATTCAACGACATCCGGCTCACGACGATCTGATGTGTTTCGATCGAGCAGTGCCGTGAAGGCGCCATGAAGGGTCCCTTCACCTACTTGCTGCTGCCGCATCTCTGGTCCTCCCGCAACCGCGCGGGGCGGCGCGAGCGCGGCGATCTGACGCGCGCATGTCTTTTCGGCGGCGTCGGCATCGGTGTGTTCCTTGCCCTGTTCTCCGGCGCCGCGTGGCTGACATTGCAGCTTCAGGATTACGACGAGCTCGGAGACTATCTCCTCCGACTCGGCCTCTCGTGGATTTTCATGACGTTTCTGGCGTTTCTCGCCTTCAGCGGAATCGTCACCGCGCTGTCGACATTCTTTCTGTCCGACGACCTGCGGCTGCTGCTGACCGCGCCGGTCGCGGCGCGGCGGCTCTTCTACGCACGCTTCGCGAGAACGGTCGCGCAGTCCTCATGGATGGTGGTCGTCTTCGTCACGCCGATCCTCCTGGGCGTCGGACTCGCAAGCTGTGCGCCCGCCAGCTTCTATCTGACGTCGCTGCTGACGATCGTCCCCTTTGCCATCATTCCTGTCGCCGTCGGCACCGCCTGCACGCTGCTGCTGGTCAATGTCTTCCCCGCGCGACGCGCCCGCGATCTGCTGATGCTGATGGGATTCCTGTTTGCGGGCGCCATCGTCATCCTGCTGCGCATGATTCGCCCAGAGCAGTTGGTGCGCGCGGAGTCGCTGCCGGACGTCACCGGGTTTTTCAGCACCCTGCAGTCGCCGGTGACGCCGCTGCTGCCGTCGTTCTGGGCGGGCGAGCTGCTCTTTGCAAGCCTCAAGGGTGGATGGGATTTCCTCCATGCGGGCGCGTTGTGGACGACCGCGCTGGCGTCGTGTGTAGGACTTCGCATGGCGGACGAGCGGTGGCACTTCTCGGGGTACAGCCGGTCGCAGGAGGCGCCGAAAGCTCGCTTCACGAAGTTCCGCACCCTCGATGTGATCGCCCGCGCGCTGCCGTTATCGCCGGTGCGCAAGCAGCTGCTGGTGAAAGACCTGAAGGTCTTTCTGCGCGACGTCAGCCAGTGGTCACAGCTCCTGCTGCTGCTCGCGCTCATGCTGATCTATCTCTACAACTTCCGCGTGCTCGATCTGGGACGCATCCCGTACATGAGCGGCTTCGTCAAGAACGTCTACGCGTTCGTGAACCTCGCGATGGCAGGGTTCGTCCTGTCGACCGTCGCGGTCCGATTCGTCTTTCCGATGGTCTCCGCAGAAGGGCCCGCGTTCTGGCTCATTCGCAAGTCGCCGATCACGATGCACGACTTTCTCTGGTCGAAGTTCTGGACGGGATTGGTTCCGATCCTCCTGCTCACCGAGACCTTGACCATTGCCGCCAACGAGCTGCTCGACGTCGATCCGTTCCTGAAGATCGTCGCGGCGGTGGCGATTGTTCTCTTGAGCCTTGCGCTCGTCGGGCTGGCGACGGGTCTTGGAGCGCGCTATCCGCGCTTCACCGCGGACAATCCGAGCCAGGTTGCAGGTTCGTATGGCGGCGTGGCGTTCATGATTCTCGCGGTGCTGCTGATTATCGTGATGATCGTCCTGCTTGGCTGGCCCTCGACGAACTACTTGTACTACCAGCTGCGGCATCGGCCGATCCCCGCGGGCCGTCTCGCCATGATGGGGTTCTCCTTCATGGCAGCCGTCGGCCTCAGCGTCATCACCTGGTTGCATGGAATGCGGTCGGGCGTGCAGGCGCTGGATGCGATGAGCAATTAGGCGAGCGTCTGCGCGGCGACCGCCGCGCCCAGCAGGCCCGCGGACGGATTCACGATCACGTGGACCGGCATCGCCGCAACGAGATCCATCATCGGTGCTTTGGCGAGGTATGCCGCCATGAAGCGGCCATCCTGCAGTGCCGGGAGGATCTTCGGCGCGATCCCTCCGCCAATGAATACGCCTGCCGTCGCGACCCCGCGAAGCCCGAGGTTTCCCGCCTCGGCGCCGTACGCCTCTACGAACATCTCCAACGCCTCGGCGCAATTCGCGCAGCTTCGTGAGAGGGCTGCTTCGGCAATCGCAGGAGGCTGGTCGGCGGGTGCAAGGCCGCTGACCGCCTCGCATGCGCGATCAGAGTGGGTGAACCTGTGGAGGTTGACGAGACCCGGACCGCTCAGCACCTGCTCGACCTCGGCCCGGCCGTACAGCTCGCGCAGCATCCGCGCCAGCTCGAATTCACGATCGGTACGTGCCGCGAAGTCGGCGTGGCCGCCTTCTGACGCGACGGGCAGCAGACGGCCGTTGATGAAATGCAGGTAGGCTTGTCCGAGGCCGGTCCCGGCCGCGATCACGGCCGCGTTTCCGTTCGGCCTGCGTTCGCCGCGGTGCAGCACCACGAGCTCCCCGCCGTCGAGCACGCCGACGCTGTAGGCCATCGCCTCCAGGTCGTTGAGCAGCGCGATGCGCGGCGTATCGAGTCGCCGTGCAATTTCCGCAGCCGACACGTCCCATGCAATGTTGGTCAGTCGCGCGCGCCGATCGACGATTGGGCCGGCGACGCCCGCGGCAACGGCATCGATGGCGATGCCCGCGCCGACGTCGTGGGCGAACGCATCGAGAATCGCGGTGAAGCTGTCGAATTCCTGCGTCGGGTAGACGCGCGACGCGACGTGTCGCGGCCGCGGCTCGCCGCGTTCGAAGAGACCGAGCAGCGTCTTGGTCCCTCCGACGTCGCCGGCGAGCAACATTCTAGTGGGCCGTTCCGGCAGCAGGAGCTGGGATGACAACGAACCGCGGACGACGAACCTGCCGGCCGCGACATCGGAGCGGCCGGGCGCGCTGGCGGGAACGATGCACCACTAGATTATAGTGAACGCGCGTGCCGTCGCCTGACTCCGCACCCGTTTCCAAGCGCCAGCTGCTCGAGCGCTACAAGCACGTGCGCGACGATCATCTGCGCTACATGCAGAAGTGGGGGCTCATCCGTCCTTCGCACGGCGAGCACGGCGACACGTTCTCGTTTGCCGACGTGTCGGTCGTGCGGCAGGCAGACGAGGCGCTGGACAGCGGCGCGAAGTTCCGCGCGGTGCTTCGCAACCTGGTCGCTTCGCGCAACGGACAGCTCACGCTCGATTTCCGCATCGACGCCCAGCACGCGAAGGTGCTGCAGCTCAAGCGGCGCGAGCCGCCGCCGATGGCCGCGCTCATGGACTCGCCGCCGCTCGCCGAGGACTCGACCGCCGATCAGTACTTCACCGCCGCATCGATTCTCGATGACGGGAGTCCGGAGAATTTCGACGAGGCATCCACGGCGTATCGGCGCGCGCTGGAGATCGATCCCTACCTGGTGCCGGCGCTGATTAACCTGGCGAACATTCATTACTCGCGCGACGAAATCGCCGAGGCGCAGGCGCTCTACGAGCGCGCGATCGCCATCGACCCCGAGGTCTTCGAGGCCCACTTCAACCTCGGGAACATCTTTCACGACCTCGGGCGCTACCGCGAGGCGCAGGCGTGCTACCGCGACGCGCTGAAGCTGAACGCGACCTACGCGGATGCCCATTTCTATCTGGCCGTCACGATGGAAAAGAACGGTCAGTCGCACGAGGCGCGGGCGCATTGGAAGGCCTATCAGCAGCTCGCGCCGAACGGGGAATGGGTGGAGTTGGCGAGGGAATTCTCAGATTAAGGTTCCAAGCTCCAAGCTCCAATGCGTTTGGAGCTTCTGGGAGCTTGGAACTTGGAACTTAGTACGTGTAATCGTCGGACGGGTTCCGCTTCTTCGGCGCGCGGCGCAGCTTGTAATACTGGCACTCCGGGCACCACGCGTCCGGGTCGAATCCCTGCGTGCCGGCGTACGGCTTCACCTCCCGATGCGTGCAGAACTCCTGGTTTCCGTTCTCGGCGGGCTGCATCCAGCGGCACGACCGGAAGCGCACGAACGCGGCAGACTCCGGTCGATCCGAAGTCACCGGACCCTCACCAGGCTTGGGCGGTGTCACCCCTTCCATCGAACTCATGGCGCGATCGTCGGCGCTCCCGCGGGGCAGCGTGTTGTTATTGAAGTTGGACGCCAACGGCTTTCTCCAGCGCGCGAAGGGCGCGCAACTCTTCGGGGGCAGCGAGGGTGAGCGCGCTGCCGGTTGACTCGGCGCGACCCGTACGGCCGACGCGGTGCACGTAGGCCTCAGGGGTGTCGGGCACCTCGAAGTTCACCACGTGCGCGATGCCATCGATGTCGAGACCGCGTGCCGCGACATCGGTGGCCACCAAGACCGGGTAGGTCCCGGTCCGGAACCCTTCGACGGCTGCCATCCGTTGCTGCTGCGTGCGGTCGGCATGCAGCGCCACGGTGCGAATCCCCAGGCCGATCAATTTCGATGCGAGGCGATCGGCGCCGATCTTCGTGCGGCAGAACACGAGCACAGGCCCCGTCGCCTCCTCCCGGAGCCATCGCGCAAGCCACTGCACCTTCTCGCCGGACGGAAGCGTCTTGACGGCGTGCGTGATCGTCTGCGCCGGTCCGCCGCGCCGCCCCACCTGCACGTACTTCGGATGCCTGAGGAACTCCTTCGTCAGCTTCAGCACTTCCGATGGCATCGTGGCCGAGAAGAGCAGCGTCTGTCGTTGAGCGGGAAGTGCCGCGAGGATGCGCTGCACATCGGGCCAGAAGCCCATGTCGAGCATCCGGTCGGCCTCGTCGAGCACCAGCACCTCGAGCCCGGTGAAGCTCACCGAGTCGTGCCGCATGTGATCCATCAACCGGCCCGGTGTCGCGACAACGATATCGACGTTCGCCTTGAGCGCCTGCTCCTGCTGCGTCATCGGCACGCCACCGAACACGGCGATGCTCGACACGGCCGTGTGATACGTCAGTCCCTGGACCTGATCTTCGATCTGCACCGCGAGCTCTCGAGTCGGCGCGAGAATCAGCGCGCGGGTCGCGGGAGTTCTCGTCGGACCTTCGCGCAGGAAGCGCTGAAGGATGGGGACGAGGAACGCAGCCGTCTTTCCCGTTCCGGTTTCGGCGCACGCGATCACGTCCTGGCCGGCGAGCGCGAGCGGAATGACGCCGCTTTGAATCGATCTCGTTTCGGCCCAGCCGAGATCCTTGATGCCGCTGAGCAGACGTGTGTCGAGGTGCAGCGTGTCGAAGGCAATCGGCGCCGGGTCGAATGCCTCTGGCTCGTACGCGAGAGCTACAGGCTCGGGCTTGAAGTGGACCGGCTTGTGCTGTGCACCGCCGCGGCGGCGCGATCCGTTTGAACCGCTGCTGCGACGACTGCGACGCCTGGATGATGATGCGTTGGTATGAAGTGTCACCAGAAACTATCGTGCGCGGAAGGTGATGATCCCGCGGACCGGATCGTAGGGAGAAACGCCAACCGTCACGCGGTCACCGGGGACGACTTTGATGCGGAAGCGCCGCATCCGGCCGCTCAACTGGGCGAGTACTTCGTGACCGGCATCGCACTGCACTCGATACAGCCCGCCGGAATGCACCGCCACCACGGTTCCCTGCATGTCGATTAGATCGTCTTTGCTCAACAGCTCATCCTTTCCGCAAACCTAGCAACGAGTGTGCCACACGTGCGGCGGTGGCGCAATGCTCGAACGAAGTTTTGTTTTTACAGTGATTTAACGCGATGCTCGACTTCTGCGGCCAGTGCGGCGTAGTCCTCGCCCCGAAGGCGCATCGGGGCACCGAACGCCACTCGGACGGCCCCCGGTCTCGCCATTTTCGCCTTTGGATGAAGCACGCGATCGACTCCGTCGAGCCGTACGGGAACGACCGGCACGTCGAGACGCGCCGCCATCATCGCGATGCCGCCGCGAAACGGCTTGATGTCTCCGGTCGCGGACCGCTCACCCTCCGGGAAGATCAGGATTGACCAGCCGCCGCCAATCAGCTCGCCCGCGTAGGTGAGTGTCTGCCGCGCGCCGGCTTCACGCTGCGGCAGCGGGAATGCGTTGAAGTAGAACGCAGCGAGGTAGTAGTTCACCGAATTGGTGAACCACTGCTTCCAGGTGTGGCCGGCGGGGAAGAAATGCGCTTTGAAGAACTCCTTGGCCATCGCCGGCGCCACGCGCGCGCGCATCCGAGCGGGCAGCGCCGCGAGAATGACCGGCACGTCCATGTGGCTCTGATGGTTCGCCGCGAAGATGACGGGACCGTCGAGGTCGCGCAGGTGCTCCCGTCCCTCGATGCGCGCCCACGCGAATGCTCGTGCGAGCGGCAGAATCCAGGTCGCCTGAGAGAGTCGTCTGATGACGCGCACGGGCCACGTGCGGTTCCACGATGGAAAGTCAACGGGTTCCGCGACCTCGTCGGTCACGATCGGCTGCTCGACGAGTTGCTTCAGATCGGCGACGCTCGCGGCCTGTGAGAACCGTCCTTCGTCCAATCGCGTTTGGAACCGATCCTCGAGCGCGATCATCAGCTCGACACGTTCGAGCGAGCTGAGGCCGAGCTCCTCGAGCGTTGTTGCGCCGCTGACGTCGCGGCCGTGCGCGAACCTTTCGATGAGCGAATCCAGGGTGTCGTTCGAAGAGGCGGCTACCGGTGTCTGCCCCGAACGGACCCAGTCGCGGATCGCCGCGCGTTTGAGCTTGCGCGTCCCCTCGGTGCGCGGCAGGCCGCCGGTCGTCCAGACCGATGCGCTGCGGATTCTCTGATGGTCCTGCAGGCCGCTGTTGGCCCCTCGGATGATCGCATCCTTGTCCGCGCCCGGCTCGAGCACCAGCACGGCATGCACGCGCTCTTCGGCGCCCTGCGCGACACCGACCACAGCCGACTCGCGCACGCCGGGCAGCTCGTTGAGCACGCGTTCGACGTCTTCCGGAAAGACGTTCAATCCCTCCGGCGTGACGATCATCTCCTTCTTGCGGCCCTTGATGAAGATGCGCCCTTGCGCGTCGCGCTCGCCGATGTCCCCCGTGTGAAACCACCCTTCGCCGTCGAAGACGACGTCCGCCTGGGATTTGGCATTTGGGACTTGGGATTTGGGATTTTCGTAATAGCCGCTCGTGACGTTTTCGCCGCGTACAAGGATCTCGCCGTCGTCGGCGATTCGGACTTCCACGCCTTCGATTGGCGTGCCGACCGAGCCTTTGCTCGTTCTGAACGGATGGTTCAGCGTGACGATGGGAGCGGTTTCCGTCAGTCCGTAGCCCTGGATGACCGCGAACCCCATTCGTCTCCAGAACTCTTCGAGATCAGGCGGCAGCGGCGCAGCGCCGACGACAAACGCCCAGAACTTGAATCCGAACGCCGAATGCGCGCGCCGGTATCGCCACCACCGGCCCGGAATGGAGATCCCTTGTGGTGGTGCGTCATTCGATTCGGGCCATGCGCGCGTCGCATGCTCTCTAAGCACGTCGAGGATTTTCGGGACGCAGACCAGCACCGAAATGCGCCGCGACCGGATAAGCCGCAGGATATCGTGCGGGTTGAAGCTGCGCGTGAAGATGACCGTCCCGCGGACCATCGGCGGGATGTTCGTCGCCATCGATTGCCCGAACATGTGGCTGAGCGGCAGCAGGTTGAGAAAGCGCAGCGGGTGGAACGGACGCGCGTAATGACGGTATTTCATCACCTCGCGTTCGACGGGGACGATGTTCGCAAGCACATTCCGGTGGCGAATGACCACACCCTTCGGTTCGGCCGTCGCACCCGAGGTGAAGATGATTTGCGTGATGTCGTCGCGTGTGACCGCAACATCGGGCATCGGTCCGTCTGCGCGCCAATCGACGTCGGCGAAGTCCCAGATCGAACACCGGCTGTCCGCGCTGAATCCGGGGCGACACCCGGTGTCATCGCCCACGAGCACCACGCGCGCCTCGACAACCCGGCGGACTTTCTCGACGAATTCAGGCGACGAACGGTAATCGATTGGAACGACGACGACACCCGAGATGAGGCATCCCCAGTAGCAGACGATCCATTCAGGGCGGTTCTCGCCCCAGAAGAGGACCTTGTCGCCCTTCGTCAGCCCGGCCTCGCTGAGTCGCGCGGCGAACGCTCGCGCCGCGCGTCCGACGTCCTCGTAACTGTGTCCGCGGCGTCGATAGCCGTCGTCATATACGAGAAACTCGCCGCGAATGGTGATGAGGTCGCGGAAGAAGTCGATCAGCGTCTCGCGCCGCACCACGGCATTATCATTCAACGAACGTGTCTGTTCCGCCCGCCCATGCGCTCAATGCGTTCTATGAAGGCATGCTCCAATCGGCGCTGCGGCAGTTCTTCCGTCGCGCGTCGCTCGAAGTGGAGCCCGCCACGCAACTGCTTTCCGATCGGCCGCTGGCGATCGACCCGACCACGAATCCATCAATGCTGCGTATCTCCTGGGCGGGGGCCGTCTACACATTGCGGATGCCTGGACGCAGCACCTTCACGCCGCACCAGATCCGCATGGCGCGCGCCATCGTCGCCGTCCTCGGCGCGCGGTACCGCGCCATTCTCAATCCAGAGCTCGCGGCCGAACGAGGCGAGTTGTTCAGAGGCCCGATCGAGGATCGCTATGTGGGCGCATTTTTCGACGAGCGGCCGTACACCACCGAGGGCGCGGGCGGCGTGGACCGGATCGCCGCCATTATCGAGATGTTGCGCGTCGCAGCGCTTTCAAGCTATGAGAATCGGCCGATTTCGACGGGGGTCCTCCTGCTTGGTGGCGAGTTCGACCCGTGCCGGCCGGAGCTGGCCACCGGGCGCGAACGTCCACCGTCGTACATGGAGGCGTTGAGCTCCATCAAGAGCTTCTATCGTCTGGCGGACGGCGTGCGTACTGTGTTCCTCGCCGATGCCGAAGGGCGGCTGCTCGACATCATCGACATCGATCGATGGGGCCGGCAGCTCTGTCCTGACAAGATTCTCGATGTGCCCGGTGCCAGTGCGTATCAGGCGCACGCGCGCGCGACGCTCGAGCAGCGCAGCGTCTGCGTGGTGCTCAGTCCGTCGCGCGATATCAAAGTGTTCGCCGAGGGCACCGAGGTGTTTTCGTTCCACAGCGCCGCCTGGCACCTGCTCGACCTCAAGGCGAAGTACGAGCTCTGGGCCGACGCGGTGAGCAACGCGTCTCTTGCGCTCAGACTGTTCCAGACCTCGCTCGACCTCGCAGATTCGCGCGAGGGCGCTCTGTTCGCCGTGCTCCGCGATCCGGCAGACGCCGTGCCGCGATTGGTCGCACCTGCGGATCGTCTCGATTTGCCCGTTCGTCCCGAAGCGCCCGGCTCGAGCGCCGTATCGCGCCGCGAGATCCTGCATCTGCTCGAAGGACGCACCGTGACCGACCTCGATCCGAGCGTGCTCTCAACGCTGGCATCGCTCGACGGCGCCATTGTCGTCGATCGAAACGGACGGCTGCTCGCGGCGGGCGCCATCCTCCGCCATCCACCCTCCGAAGAGCCGGAGCAAGGTGGATTCATCGAGGGCGCGCGCACGACGGCCGCAATGGCCGCGAGCAAGTTCGGTCCCGTGCTGAAGGTGAGCGAAGACGGCGAGATCACGTTCTACGATCGCGAGCGAATTTGGGAGATCTAGTGGATTTCGCCCTCAGCGAACGCACGGAGAAGTATCTCGAGCGCCTCAGCGCGTTTATGGACGCGCACGTGTTCCCAAACGAGTCGGTCTACAGACATCAGCTGGAATCGGGACCGTCGCGCTGGCAGATTCCGCCCGTGATGGAGGAACTGAAAGCGAAGGCGCGCCGCGAGGGTCTCTGGAACCTGTTCCTCCCCGAAGGCGAGTACGGCCCTGGGCTGACCAACCTCGAGTACGCGCCGCTCTGCGAGTTGATGGGGAAGTCACCCATCGCACCGGAAGTCTTCAACTGCTCGTTTCCGGATACGGGCAATATGGAAGTGCTGGTCCGCTTCGGAACGCCTGAGCAGAAGCAACGCTGGCTTGCGCCGCTGCTCGACGCAAGCATTCGATCGGCATTCGCGATGACCGAGCCTGACGTCGCGTCGTCTGATGCGACCAACATCCAGGCGTCGATCGTGCGCGACGGTGACGAGTACGTCGTCAACGGCCGCAAGTGGTGGACATCCGGTATCGGCGATCCGCGCTGCACGGTGCTCATCGTCATGGGAAAAACCAATCCCGGCAACCCGGATCGCCACAAGCAGCAGTCGATGATCCTTATTCCTCGCGACACTCCAGGCGTGACGGTGGTTCGGATGCTCGACGTGTTCGGATACGACGACGCGCCGCATGGGCATGGCGAGGTAGTGTTCGAGAATGTGCGCGTCCCGGCGGCGAATCTTCTTCTGGGCGAGGGGCGTGGCTTCGAAATTGCGCAGGCACGTCTCGGTCCGGGCCGCATCCACCACTGCATGCGGCAGATCGGCGTCGCCGAACGCGCGCTGGAGCTGATGTGCCGGCGCGCGCGCGCGCGTGTCGCTTTCGGCAAGCCGCTCAGCGACAACGACGTCACGCAGGAACGCATCGCGCAGGCGCGCATCGAGATCGATCGCGCGCGGCTGCTCGTGCTCCACGCGGCATGGATGATGGACACAGTCGGCAACAAATCGGCTCAGCAGGCTATCGCGGAGATCAAGGTCGCCGTCCCGGAAATGACCACGCGGGTGCTCGACTGGGCCATCCAGCTCTTTGGCGCTGCAGGCGTCAGCGATGTGTTTCCGCTCGCCTATCTCGCCGCGACGGCGCGGACGATGCGAATACTCGACGGTCCCGACGAGGTGCATCGCCGCCACATCGCGCGGCTCGAGCTGCGCAAGTACGAATAACCACGAAGGCCTTCGGTATCTCACGAAGCACACGAAAAAATAGTTGCTCTTCGCGTGCTTCGTGTCTGCCGTCAGGCCTTCGTGGTTTCAACCAGATGCCACGCTCGTTCGGCAAGCGGCCGAGCCCTCGCGCCTGCTATGCGCGCGTCAGGATCGTTGGCAGTGCCTGCCACGACCCTTCCCGTGATCCCCTGGAAAATGGCGGCGAACCGGAACATCGCGAACGCGACGTAAAACTCCCAGTCCGGCAACGACGGCCGTCCGGTGATGCGGCAGTAGTCCTCCAGGTGCTCTTCCTCGC
>Ga0075434_100001167_pt1 | contig 21754 bp, 20 predicted proteins | sample RhiMethybrSRZTD3_FD_75298 | JGI IMG/M metagenome (GOLD analysis project Ga0075434, IMG submission 75298) | Populus rhizosphere microbial communities from Tennessee, USA - Rhizosphere MetaG P. TD hybrid SRZTD3 | ecosystem: Host-associated > Plants > Roots > Rhizosphere > Soil | place: USA... | reverse complement strand
GTATGGCGTGCGCTTGCCGCCATCGAAGACGTAATCGGTGGAGTAGTGGACCAGCAAGGCGTCGAGCCGCTTCGCCTCCTCCGCGAGCACACCCGGCGCGACGGCGTTGACCGCCATGGCAAGCCTGGATTCATCCTCGGCGCGATCAACTGCGTTATAGGCGCTGGCGTTGATGATGAGGTTCGGCCGCACATCGCGAACCTTGCGGCGAACCGCGTCCAGATCGGTCAGCTCCAGCTGCGCCCGGTCGGTCGCTACGACCTCCTCCATGACCGCCGGCAGGGAGCGGGCGAGCTCATGGCCGAGCTGCCCGTTCTTCCCGATGAGGAGAACTCTCAAGCGAAGGTTTCGGCCGACTCGAGGGGCACGCCCCGGCGGTCCCGCTCGGCAAGCGTCGGTTCGCCCTCGAGCGGCCAGCGGATGCCGACGGCGGGGTCGTTCCAAAGCAGCACGCGCTCATGCTCGGGGGCGTAGTAATCGGTCGTCTTGTAGAGGAACTCCGCTTGCTCCGAGAGCACCAGGAACCCGTGGGCGAATCCCGGCGGAATCCAGGCCACGCGCTTGGACCGGGCATCCAGGCGCACACCGGTCCACTTGCCGAACGTCGGCGAGCTGCGCCGGATGTCCACGGCCACGTCGAACACCTCGCCGGCGATCACCCGCACCAGCTTGCCCTGGGCTTGCCTGATCTGGTAGTGCAGGCCGCGCAGGACACCGCGTCGTGAGCTCGAGTGGTTGTCCTGCACGAACTCGAGGTCGAGACCCGTGGCGTCGCGGAACGCGCGCTTGTTGTAGCTCTCGAGGAAGAAGCCGCGCGCATCGCCGAAGACCTTCGGCTCGAGCAGCAGCACCTCCGGGATCTCGGTCCGGATGACCTTCATCAGAACAGTCGCTCGGTGAGGATGCGGGCCAGGTATTCGCCGTAGCCGCTCTTTGCGAGCTGGCGCGCGAGCTCGCCGAGCTGGCGCGCGTCGATGAAGCCTTGCCGAAACGCGATCTCCTCGGGACAGGCCACCTTCAGGCCCTGCCGGCGCTCGATCGTTTCGATGAAGTGAGAGGCCTCGAGCAGCGTGTCGTGCGTCCCGGTGTCGAGCCAGGCGAAGCCGCGCCCCATCGGCATCACCTCGAGCTCGCCCGCTTCGAGATAGATGCGGTTGACGTCGGTGATCTCCAGCTCGCCGCGCGCGGAGGGCTTGAGCCGCGCCGCGATGTCGACGACGCGGTTGTCGTAGAAGTACAGGCCGACCACGGCGTAGCGCGACTTGGGCTGCCTTGGCTTCTCCTCGATGCCGATGGCCTTGCCGCTTGCGTCAAACTCGACCACACCGTAGCGCTCGGGGTCGTTCACCGGGTAGGCGAAAACGGTCGCGCCGCTCGAGCGCGCAGCCGCGCGCTCGAGCAGCCCGGAGAGCTCGTGGCCATAGAAAACGTTGTCGCCCAGCACCAGCGCGACGCGATCCCGGGCGATGAAGTCGCGGCCGATGACGAAAGCTTGCGCGAGTCCATCGGGACGAGGCTGCACCTCGTACGAAAGCCGGATGCCCCATTTTTCGCCGCCGCCGAGGAGCGCCTTGAAGCGCGGCGTGTCCTCGGGCGTGGAGATGACCAGGATGTCCCGGATGCCGGCGAGCATCAGCGTCGACAAGGGGTAATAGATCATCGGCTTGTCGTACACCGGCAGGAGCTGCTTGGACACGACCTGGGTGACGGGATAGAGCCGCGTGCCCGAGCCGCCGGCGAGGATGACGCCCTTCACGCCGCCCCGCGCCGCGCGTAGTTGGTCTCGACCCAGGTGCGGTAGGCGCCGCTCGCGACCTCTTCGACCCATTCCGGGTGATCGAGGTACCAGCGCACGGTGCTGGCGAGCCCGCTCTCGAAGGTCTGCGCCGGGGCCCAGCCGAGCTCGCCGCGCAGCTTCGAGCCGTCGATGGCGTAGCGACGGTCGTGGCCGGGGCGGTCTTTCACGAATTGGATTTGCTCGGCATAAGAGCGTGAGGTCTTGGGTTGCTGCTCATCGAGGACGGCGCACAGCGCGCGCACCACGTCGATGTTCTTTCGCTCGCTCGCGCCGCCGATGTTGTAGGTCTGTCCGACGCGTCCGCGCTCGAGGATGCGGCGCAGGGCCGCGCAGTGGTCGAGGACGTAGAGCCAGTCGCGCACCTGCTGCCCATCGCCGTACACCGGCAGCGGCTCGCCGGCGAGGGCGTTGCGGATCATGAGCGGGATCAACTTCTCCGGAAACTGGTAGGGCCCGTAGTTGTTGGAGCAGTTGCCGGTCAGGGTTGGAAGCGCGTAGGTGTGGTGATAGGCGCGCACCAGGTGGTCGGCGGCGGCCTTGGAGGCGGCGTACGGGCTGTTCGGGGCGTAGGGCGTGGACTCGGTGAACGCCGGGTCGGAAGGGCCGAGGGAGCCGTAGACCTCGTCGGTTGAGACGTGGAGGAAGCGGAAGGCATCGCGCTCCGCGGACGGCAGCGCCGTCCAGTAGGCACGCGCTTCCTCCAGCAGGTTCCAGGTGCCGACGATGTTGGTGCCGATGAACTCGGCCGGGCCGAGGATCGAGCGGTCGACGTGGCTCTCGGCGGCGAAGTGCACGATTGCCCGTGGACGGTGGCGCTCCAGCGCCTGCTTCACCAGGCCCCGGTCGCAGATGTCTCCGCGCACAAAGACATGCCGGGCGTTGCCGCGCAGCGAGTCCAGGTTATGCAGGTTGCCGGCATACGTGAGCTTGTCGAAGTTGACGATCGGCTCGTCCGAGACCTCGAGCGAAGAGAGGATGAAATTGGAGCCGATGAAGCCGGCGCCGCCGGTGACGAAAAGCATCAGCGTTCCTCGGGCGTATTCAGCAGACGCCGCTCGGAGTGCCACTCCTCGGCCATCGCCTCGTCGGCGAACTCGCGAAAGCATGGCGCGCCGAGCGTCCAGTGCACGAGCTTCGCGCGCTCGTTCGGCCCGAACTCGTCGGGCAGCCAGTTCCATTCCTTCGGCAGCTCGCCGATCTCGCCATCGCCGAGCCAGGTGAAGCGGTGCAGCTGGGCGCCGGTCGCGCCCTGGACGAATTCCGGGGTGAGCACGCGGTTGGCGGGATGCGCGCAGTTCCACAGCATGACGCTCGACCAGTTCTTCCGCGGATAGTCCTCGTTCCTCGCGCCCAGGTACTTCTTCCGCAGCTTCGTCCTGTAGTCGTGGTGCACGCAAAGCACGGCCTTGCTCTCGTCGCGCAGCTTGAAGAGCTCGGCGATGTCCTCGCGCAGCAGCATGTCGCCGTCGATGTAGAGCGCCCATCCCGCCCAGCCCGCGAGGTGGGGCACCAGAAAGCGGCTGTAGGTGAACTGGTTGCTGCCGTCGCGGTGGCGCTCGGTGTAGCTCGCCAGATTCTTCAGCGCGAGCGGCGTGATCGCCAGCGGCTCCGACGCCTGCCGGACGATGCTGTTCACGCACGCGTGATAGACCACTGCTTCGCGAGGGTCGTAGCCGATGAAAAGACGAATCATGAAAGGAGATTCTTGTAGATGCGCTCCATCTTGTCGAGCATCGCCTCGTACGAGAAGCCGGCCTCGCAATGCCTGCGCGCGGCCTCGCCGAGCCGCGCTCGGGTCTCCGGGCTCATCAGGAGTCTCAGAATTGCATCGCGGAGCGGCGCCACCTGCTGCGGCGCCACGACGAGCGCGGTCTCCCCGTCCTTCGCCAGCTCGGAGATGCTGCCGACCGCGGTCGTCACGCACGGCAGGCCGGTGAGCATCGCCTGGATGAGCGCCTGCGGCACACCCTCGTTGGCGTACGACGGCAGCGCGAACACGTCGAGCGACTGGAGCCAAGGCACGACGTCGGCCTGGTTTCCGGCGAAGCGCACGCGGCTGCGAAGCCCGAGCTTCTCCGCCAGCGCCTCGAGCCGCTCGCGCATCGGGCCGTCGCCCACGATCACCAGGCCGACGCTCTCGGGCAGTCCGGCCACCGCCTCGATGAGAAACAGGTGGCCTTTCCAGCTCCGCAGCGTGGCGACGATGCCGATCAGGGTCTTGTCCTGCGGCAAGCCCAGAGCCGCTCGCGCGGCGTCGCGATCGCCAGGGCGGAACCGGCGGGGATCGACGCCGGTCGGCACGGACTCGATCCGGCCGGCGGGATAGCCGTTGCGTTCGACCAGCTCCTGCTTGAGGAGCTCGCCGGTCGTAACGATGCGCGTGGTCGCGCTCGTATAGAGCCAGCGGCTCGCGGCGTTCCGCGGCACGGGCGCCGAGATGTGGCGTGTGCGCACCATCGGAAAACGTCGCCGCAGCCAGAGGAGCGCGAACGCGGTCAGCCATGAATCCGTGGAGCTGTGCGTGCTCACCACGTCGCAGCGGTTCCCCCTGAACCATCGGACGAGCGCGCTGACGCCCCTGGGCCGCTTCGCTCCGATCGGAAGCGCGACCGCCGGCACCTTCCAGGCGGGGGCTTCCCGGTAGATGCGCGCCTCCGCCGGGCAAAGCAGCACGACCTCGTGGCCGCGCCCGATCAGGCCCTTTGCCTCGGAAAGGATCCGGATCTCCTGCCCACCCCAGCCGAGCGACGCTTCGGTGTGGACGATCCTCACGCCGCGGCGCGCTCGGCCGCGTACTGGATGCGGTAGAGCCGCGCGTACGCGCCCTCGCGCGCGAGCAGCTCCGAGTGCCGGCCCGCCTCGACGATCGAGCCCCGCTCGAGCACCACGATGCGGTCGGCGCGCTCGATGGTCGACAGGCGGTGGGCGATGACGATGGTGGTGCGCCCGCGCATCAGGGTTTCGAGCGCCGCCTGCACCTGGCGCTCCGACTCGGAATCGAGCGCCGAGGTCGCCTCGTCGAGGATGAGGAGCGGCGCGTTCTTGAGCAGCGCGCGCGCGATCGCGAGGCGCTGGCGCTGGCCGCCGGACAGGCGCAGACCGCTCTCGCCGATCTCCGTGGCGAGGCCTTCGGGCAGCTCGCGGATGAAGCTCATCGCGTGCGCCGCCTCGGCCGCGGCGATCACGTCGCGCTCGGGAGCGCCGTTCATCGCGCCGTAGGCGATGTTGGCGTAGATCGAGTCGTTGAAGAGCACGATCTCCTGGCTGACGAGCGCGATGTTGGCGCGCAGCGACTCGAGCGTCAGGCTCTGCAGGTCGTGCCCGTCGAGCAGCACGCGGCCGCTCGTCGGCGTGTAGAACCGCGGCAGCAGGTTGACGAGCGAGGTCTTGCCGCCGCCGGAGCCGCCCACCAGGGCGAGGGTCTCGCCGGGCCGGATCTCCAGGTCGATGCCGGAGAGCGCGGGCTCGGTGCGCGTCGCGTAGGTGAGCGATACCTTCTCGTACACCACTTCGCCGCGAGCGCGGCCCAGCGCCACCGTGCCGCGGTCTTCCTCGACCGGCGTATCGATCATGCCGAAGACGCTCTCGGCCGCGGCGAGGCCGCGTTGCAGCGGCGAATTGATCTCGGTGATGCGCTTGAGCGGCGCGAGCAGCATCAGCATCGCCGTGAGGAAGGAGGCAAACTCGCCCACCGTGGCGCGGTTGGCGAGCGATTCGTGCATCGCCACGTAGATGATGATCGAGAACGCGACCGCGGCGAGCATGTGGGTCACCGGCGTCGTGAGGGCCTCCGGGATGACCAGGCGCATGTAGAACCCCCGCAGAAGCTGCGAGGCGCGCGCAAAGCGGCGCGCTTCGTACTCCTGCCCGCTGAAGACCTTGACCACCTTGTGGCAGGCGATCGTCTCCTCCAGCACGTGCACCATGCCGCCCATGGCTTCCTGCGCCCCGCGCGACATCCTGCGCAGGCGGCGCGACAGGATTCTCACGAACCACGCGATCGCCGGGCCGACGAGGAGCGCGATGAGCGTCAGCTTCCAGTTCAGGTAGAGGAGCCATGCGAGCAGCCCGACGATCGTGATCGTGTCCTTCACCGCCACGGTGATCACGTTGGTGGCGGCGGTCGTCACGTTGGTCACGTCGTAGGCCACCTTGGAGAGCAGCACGCCTGAGCTCTGGTCGTCGAAGTAGCGCGTCGGAAACCGGATCAGGCGCGAGAACATGACCCCCCGCAGGTCGAGGACCAGGCGGTGGCTCACCCATTGCAGGCAGTACGACGAGGAGAACGTCAGCACCCCGCGCAGCAGGAACACGCCGAGGATCGCGCCGGCGAAGAGCGCCGGGGAAAGAGCGGGCGCGCCGCGAGTGCCGAAGCCTCCGTCGAGCAGCGGCTTGATCAGCGCCGGAAAGAGCGGCTCGGTCGCCGCGGCGAGCATCATGCCGACGACGGAGAGCGCGAAGACGTGCGCGTGCGGGCGCAGATATCCCAGCAGGCGGGCATAAAGCTGGCGGCTCTCGAGATTCAATTCGGCCTCATAGCGATGCGTAGAGCTCCGCGAGTTGCTGCGCCATCGCCGCCATGGGGAAGCGCTCGGCGGCGGCGCGCGCCGCCTCGCCCATGCGCGCGCCCCCGCGCAAGGCCTCGTCGGCTTTCGCCAGGAGCCCGGCGAGGCCGTCGGGATCGTCCGGGCGGCAAACCCAGCCGTCGACGCCCTGCGAGATCACCTCGGCGGCTCCGGTATGCGAGCTCACGATTGCCGGCAGTCCCATCGCGAGCGCCTCCAGCGCGGTGTTGGGAAAAGGGTCGTAGCGGCTCGGAAGGATAAAGCAATCGGCGGCGGCGTAGAGCGAGCGAACTTCCCTCTGCCCGCCGACAAAGCGCGTGCGTGCCAGAAGGCCGCGGGCGTGCGCCTGCTGCCTGAATTTCTCCAGCCGCCGGTCGCGTCCAGCGACCACGAGCCACCAGGAAGCGTACGGCGCAGCGGCGAACGCATCGATCGCCGCGGCGAGGCCCTTGCGCTCGAACCCCGAGCCCACGAAGAGGAAGACCGTGTCGCGCGGGCGGCAGCCGAGCTCCGCGCGCGCCGCGCCGCGCCGGCTCTCGCGCTCGCGCGGATGGAAATGCTCGAGGTCCACGCCGTTGTAGATGACCCGCAGCTTCTCGGGCGCGACGCGGAAGCCGCGCTGGATCTCGTCGCGCACCATCCTGGAGTTGCAGATCACGGCGCGCAGGCGCGGATGCTCGAACATGGCCTTTTCCGCCTGGCACACATAGTCATGAAAAGGATTGAGAGTCGTAGTCACTCGTTCCCAGGGTGAACCGGTTTCCCTGCGGATCTCGAGCCAACGCCGGTGCACGCCGTCGCCCGCCCGGTAGACGTCGCACCCCGGGATGCGCTCGTGCGACTGCACCAGGTCGAAGCCTTCGCGCCGCCACGCCGCGCGCGCGGCACGCGCGAAGGACCAGTCGCGCCACAGGCTGCCGGCGTAAAACGGATCCACCCTCAGCACGCGGCGCGCGCCCCATCCCTCGGCGCTGCGCGTGATGAGGGTGACCTCGGCGCCCTGCTTCTCGACGTACGGGAGGGCGCGCGAGATGATCCGCTCGGCGCCGCCGTACGGGTTATAGCGCTGGCGCACGATGGCCAGCTTCACGTCGCGAGCAGCTCCTGCGCCGCCGCGTACACCGCGTCCACCGGCAATGTGGTAAGGCAGTCGCTCACCTTGCCGCCGCCGCAGCCATCGAGGCCGCACGGGCGGCAGGAATGGGCGCTGGTCACGACGCGATGCGCCACATTCCACGGGCCCCATTCGGTTTCGCCGCTCGGGCCGAAAAGGGCGACCGTGGGCGTGCCCATGGCCGCGGCGAGGTGCATGGGCATGGAATCGACGCCGACGAAGAGCGCCGCCCTGCCCGCAAGCGCGCCCAGCTCCTTGATGGAGAGCTTCCCGGCGAGGTCGAGCGGCTTCGATCTTGCCTTGCCCAGAATCAGTTGGATAAAAGCCATTTCATCGGGATCAGGCGCGGCGGTGATCACGACCTGGTGACCGTCGGCCGCGAAGCGCTCGATGAGCGCGGCGTTCTTCTCGGGCGGCCAGCACTTGAAGCGCCAGCGCGATGCCGGATGGACATGGACGAACGCGCCGTCGACCAGGGCCTCGACTTTCTTTTCCGCCTCCGCTCCCGGGACGAACTGGACCTTGCGCTCGCCGGACTCGGGCTGCACGCCGATGCGCCGCAGGGCATCGAGGTTCACCTCGACCATGTGACGGCGCGGCGCGATCGGGAAAAGGTGCGTGAAGCTCTTCGCCCAGAGGGCGCCGCGGTCGGCAATCTTCGGCGCCACGCTGTAGCGCGCGCCGAGCGTGCGCGCGAGCCAGGCGCCGCGCGGTTGCTCGGACAGGTGGACGATGAGGCCGTAGCGCCTCGCCTTCAGGTCGCTGAAAAGCTTCTTCTCCCTCAGTAGCCTTGAAAGGATTCCAAGTTTCTTCCACTTGCGCCCCACGAAGTGCAGTTGCGAGAGCGACGGGTGCCCCTGCAGCATGGGCGCAGTATCGTCGTAGACCAGCGCGTCGACCTCGACGCCGCGTGCCTTCAGCGCCGAAAGCACCGGCGCCGTGAGCAGGACGTCGCCGTGGTGGCGCAGCTTAATGACCAGCGCACGCCCGCATTCCCCGAGCGGGACCGCGTCTTTCACCATTCGGCCGAAGATAGCAGAATCGGTCCATGCGGTTCCTGACGCTCGCTTGGCTCGGCGCGGCGGCGAGCGCCTTCGCCGGGGTCTCCGCCGTGGACAGCGACGGCCGGCGGCTCGAGCTCGCGCAACCGGCGGCGCGCATCGTCAGCCTCGCGCCGCACGTCACCGAGCAGCTTTTCGCCGCCGGCGCCGGAGCCAGGCTCGTGGCGGTGTCCGAATACAGCGACTACCCTGAGGAGGCGAAGCGCCTGCCGCAGGTGGCGAGCTCGGGGGGCGTCGACCTCGAAAGAGTGCTCGCGCTCAAGCCCGACCTCGTCGTGGCGTGGCGGCTCGAAGCCACGGCGGCGGCGCTGGCGCGGCTCGAGGCGCTCGGGGTGCCCGTGTTCTACAGCGAGCCGCGGCGCCTCGCCCAGATTCCGGACAGCATCGAGGCCCTGGGCGAGCTCGCCGGCACCGCGGACACCGCCCACGCCGTTGCTGCTTCGTTACGAGAACAGTTGAACCAGCTCAAAACGAAATACGGGACCCGGCGTCGGGTCAGCGTCTTCTACCAGATCTCCGAGCGGCCGCTGATGACCCTCGGCGGCCGCCAGTTCGTGTCCGATGCGATCGAGCTCTGCGGCGGGCACAACGTGTTCGCCGATTCTCCCGTCATGGCGCCGCAGGTGAACATCGAGGCGGTGCTCGCGGCCGACCCGGAAGCGATCATCACCGCGAGCGCCCGCCCTTCGGAGCGCTCGTGGCAGGCGCTCTGGCGGCGCTTTCCCGGGATGCGCGCGGTGCGCGCAGAAAACCTCTACGCGGTTCCGATGAACGAAATGCACCGCCACGGTCCGCGCGCGATCGGCGCCACGGCGCTCCTTTGCCGCGACATCGACGAGGCCCGCCTCAAGGCTGCCAGCCCACGCTGACGAAGAAGCCCCGAGGAGCAGTGTTGAAGCCATGGACGAGCTGGTACTCCTCGTCGAACGCGTTTTCCAGCCGCGCGGCGACGTAGAGGTGCTTGTTGTACTCGAAGCGGGCGAGGAGGTTCACCACCGTGTACGAGGCGAGCTCCGTGCGCTCGAAGGTCGCGATGTCGACGTCCGGCCGAGGCCCCGAAGCGAGCATCTCGCCGCCGAAGCGCCAGCGGCCGGAAGTCCGGAACACGGCGAGCGAGCCGAAGGCCTTCGCCCGGCGTATCGCCTGGAGCTCGACATCGCCGGGCTCCTGCTCGACCGGGTCCTGCAGGGTCAGCGCCGCTCGCAGGTCGAATCCGCCGAGCCGCCCGCTGTACGAGGTTTCGACGCCGGTCACCTTCATCTTGCGGATGTTCTGGGTGGTGAAGGTCGCGTTGTCGAAGGTGATCGCGTCTTCATAGTCGGTCTGGAACGCCGCCACGCGCACCCGGTTGGCCCCGCGCGCCCATTGCATGCCGAGCTCGCTGGTGCGCGCGCGCTCGGGACGCAATTGCGGGTTGCCGCCGAAGCCGAACAAGTCCTGGAACGTCGGCGCGCGAAATGCGGTACTGGTGCTCGCCGTGATCCGCCAGGCGTCGGTCAGATCGAAGCCGTAGCCCGCGAAGTATGTGTCGGCATCGCCGAAGTCGGAGTACCGGTCGTTTCGCCAGTTGAGCTGGAGCGAGTGCGCGCCGAGCCGCCCGAGGTAGCCGAGCCGCACGCTGTTCGCGTCGCGCTTCTTCTGCCCAAAGGTCGAGTTGTCCATCTCCTGCTCGAGCCGCTCCAGCGAAAAGGAAAGTCCGTGCGCCGGCGCGACCTGGACGTCGTTGTTCCAGATGAGCTGCCGGCTGCGCGTATTGGAGAGAAACGCGAAAGCGCCGTCGAGGAAGTCGGTGCGGTAGTCGGTTCCTTCGGCCGCGGTGATGCGGCTTTTCCAGCGCTCGAAAAACCGCGCATCCCAGTAGAGCTGGGCCATGCCGAGGTCCTGGTCGGCGGTCTGGAGCGAAGTCGGGCCGGTGAAGCTGTCGTCGTAGTCGATCTTGGCCCGCGTGCGGAGGAACCGCACGCCGACCTCGTGGTCGGCGCCGAGCCGCTGCGCGAGGCTCGCATTGACGCTTTCGTTGCGGTAGCCGTCGTCGTCCGGGTTGGCGAGCGGTGCAAAGCGCGGATCGATGGCCGAGAAGCCGCGCGTATCGAGGCGCAACGCCGAGATATTGAAGCGCGTATCGCGGTACTCTCCTCCGTAGCCCGCGACCAGCTTCGTCGTGTCGCGGCTTCCTGCCGTCGCTTCGCCATACGCCGCGGGCGTCCCTGACCCGCGGCGCGTGAAGACCTGCACGATGCCGCCGATGGCGCCGGAGCCGTACAGGCTCGAGACGTTGCCGCGGGCGATCTCGATGCGCTCGATGTCGTCGAGCATCAAGTGCTGGATCGCGGTGGTGCCGAAGCCCGCGTCCTCGACGCGCACGCCGTCGATCAGCACCAGCGTCTGCGCGCTGCGGCCGCCGCGCATGAACAGGCTCGCGTTTCCACCGAGCCCGCCGTTCTGCGACAGCTCGATTCCCGCCTCGCGCCGCAGCAGCGTGGGCAAGTCCACCGCTTGCGAATCGCGGATGTCCTGGCGCGTGATCACGGTGGTGTGCGGAATCGCGTCGCGAATGCGCTGTTCGGTGCGCGACGCGGTGACGACGACGGCGTCGTCGTCGGTCTGGGCAAAAGCGAGCGAGCAGAAGGCGAGCAGCGGCGCCGCGCGCCTGAGGCTAGGTGCCAACATCGGAGCGATCTCCCCTTTTCCCGGCGCGCGTCCCCGCATGCCGGCAAAACGTCACGCGGCTGCGCGTTGGAGGCGCGGCCGGCCTGTCGGCCGGTATCCGGGCTGGCGCATTCTCCGCATCGCCTTCCCGTGGAGGAATCCACAGTGGCCGTTGATGCGGCTTCACGCGCTTACCGTTGCGGGGGCAGCTCAGGTTGCCGAGAGCGCGTCGGACTTGCGCTTCACGGTCCCTGCTTCCCGTTTAACCCGTCCGGCCTGGAGCGCCGGGCGGGCACCGACTTGGCGGAGCGATTATAGGAGAGCCGCTCTATCCCGCAAGATCATGAAACACATGCAGAATGTGTCCTTACTACTTGACGCATCATGAAATTTGCTTGATATTCGCGTCCGTGGAGGCGGAGTTCAATTCGCTGGAAGAAAAGGTCGCTCAGTTCGTCTCGCTCTGCGAGCGCCTGCGCGCGGAGAATAACGACCTCAAGAAGCAGCTTGCCGCTGCCCACAGCGACGCGAAGCGCCTGCACGAGAAGATCGACACCGCGACCGCGCGAATTGAAGGCCTGCTCGCGCGCCTGCCCGGCTGAGAATGTCCGACGGCACGAACACCATCGAGGTCAACCTGCTCGGCCGCAGCTACCGCGTGGCCTGCGAGGAAGGCGAGCGCGAATCGCTTCTGCAGGCAGTCGCCTATCTCGACGCCAAGATGAACGAGATCCGCAAGGCGGGAAAAGTCATGGGGGCCGAGCGCATCGCGGTCATGGCGGCGCTCAACGTGGCGCACGAATTGCTGAGCGTGCGCCTGGGCGCGGGTTTCGACGTCGGCAAGGCAAAACGCCGCATCAGCGCGATCGAGTCAAAGATCGATGCGGCGATTGCAAAGCAGGAGAACTTGTTTTAAAAAGGTCCTGTTCCCTGCGGTGAGCGACCGGGCTTAATTTTTCCGAACCGATAGCTTCCTTAGGTTGCGGACCCAGTTTGTCACTGTTGTGATCGTTCCCTGCCTTGGGCAGGCCGGACGAACCTGATGTGACCGGAAAGCGACCGCCCTGTTTAGCCAGGGTTCGGGAGCCAAGTCCACCGCCACGGCGGGGAACCTCGTCTTCCGCATAAAATCGGGGTCAGACCCCGATTTCCGTTTCTTCGACTTCCTTGAAATACTGGCTGATGAAGAGCGAGCCCGACGAGTGCTCGATCGACGACGTGCTCGCGGCGCCCAACCGCACCACGCCGTGGAGCGGCGTGCGCAACTACCAGGCGCGCAACTTCATGCTGAAGGACATGAAGGTCGGCGACGGGGTGCTCTTCTACCACTCGAGCTGTCCCGAGCCGGGCATCGCCGGCCTCGCCGAAGTGGCGTCGGCGGCGTATCCGGACGCCTCGCAGTTCGACGCGAAGAGCGACTATTACGATCCGGCGTCGAAGCGTGAAGCGCCGCGCTGGTTCAACGTCGATGTGCGTGCCCTGAAGAAGACCCGGTTGGTGTCTTTACCGGAACTGAAAAAGCAAAAGCAGTTGAAAAAGATGGTCACCCTGCGGCCCGGAAACCGCCTGTCGATCACGCCGGTGACCGAAGCGGAGTGGAAACACATCACCACCCGGCTTCTTTGAAGAACGATACCTTCCTCCGCGCGCTCGCGCGCCAGCCGACCGAGTACACACCGATCTGGCTGATGCGGCAGGCGGGCCGCTACCTGCCCGAGTACAACGCGACGCGGGCGCGCGCCGGCAGCTTTCTCGAGCTGGCGCGCACTCCGGAGCTCTGCGCGGAGGTGGCGCTGCAGCCGCTGGCGCGCTTCGCGCTCGACGCCGCGATCGTGTTCTCGGACATCCTCACCATCCCGGACGCGATGGGCCTCGGCCTTTCGTTCGGCGAAGGCGAGGGCCCGCGCTTCCGGGCGCCGCTGCGCGACGAAGACGCGATCCGCAAGCTCGCGCCGCCCGACCCTTCCGCGGAGCTGCGCTACGTGCTCGAAGCGGTGCGCGCCACCCGCCAGGCGCTCGGCGAGCGGGTGCCGCTCATCGGCTTCGCGGGCAGCCCTTTCACGCTCGCCTGCTACATGGTCGAAGGCGGCGGCAGCGACGACTGGCGCATCCTCAAGACCATGCTGCACGCTCGTCCCGACCTGCTTCGGCGGATCCTGGAAGTGAATGCCCGCGCGGTGAGCGACTACCTGAACGCGCAGATCGATGCCGGCGCCCAGGCGGTGATGCTGTTCGATACCTGGGGCGGCACGCTCGCGCACGACGACTACGAGGTGTTCTCGCTCGCCTATTCGCGCAAGGTTCTGGATTCGGTTACGCGCGTCCCACGGATTCTCTTCACCAAAGGCGGCAATCCGTGGCTCGACGCGATGATGGCGAGCGGCGCTCAGGTGGTCGGACTCGATTGGACAAGCGATCCGCGCGAAGCGCGCCGCATCGCCGCCGGCCGCATTGCGCTGCAGGGAAATCTCGATCCGGTGACGCTCTTTGCGCCGCCCGAGCAGGTGCGCGCGGCCGCGCGGCGTGTGCTCGATGCGTTCAGCCCCGCGCCCGGGCACGTCTTCAATCTCGGCCACGGCATCCTGCCGGGAACGCCAATCGATTCGGTTGCTGCCTTGGTAGACGAAGTACGCACTTACAGCCGATCGGCGCGCGCGCCGGCTCGCGATTCCGCTTGACTTATGCACATTTTTTTCTGGAAGCGGGGGTTTTCCCGGTAGCGCGGTTTCAAACGCTCCGCATCCGCGTAAGTCACTGACCTGCCAGCCTAAAAGCCGCGGCCTGGCATACTCCTGGGCGACAACAGAGCCTCGGCGAGGCCACATTACGTGGGTGTGATGCGCTTACCCACAGCTTTATCCACAGCTAAGTCCTTATCGCACCGAAAAATTTCATGCGCGCGGGTGGCGCTCGCCGTGCCGCTGGCCAAGCTCTTCGATTACGCGGTGCCCGAGGGCTTGTCCCTGCAGGTGGGCGATCGCGTCGTCGTCCCGTTCGGTGCGCGCCAGCAGATCGGCGTCGTGCTCGAAACCGAGGCGGAGAGCGATCTGCCAGCCGCGCGGATGAAACCCGTCATCGCCGTGCGCGACGACGCGCCACGCCTTTCCACCGACTGGTTGGAGCTGATGCGGTTTCTGTCGGGGTACTACCAGCGCCCGCTCGGGGAGACCATCGTGTCCGCGCTGCCGCCGCGGCTGCGCTCCGTCAAGCCGCTGCCGCGCAAGGCGCTCGCCCCGCCAAAGGACGTGTCGTCCGCGCAATTTGTACCGAACCATGAGCTGCGCCCGGAGCAAAAAGACGCGGTGCAGCGCATCCTCGGCTCGGGCGCCCGGTTCGAGGCTTTTCTGCTCCACGGCGTAACAGGAAGCGGCAAGACTGAGGTGTACCTCCATCTCATCGCGGGCGCGATCGAGCGCGGCGCGCAGTCCCTGGTGCTCGTGCCCGAGATCAGCCTCACGCCGCAGCTCGAGGAGCGCTTTCGTCACGCGTTCCCGCAGGCGAGGCTAGCGGTGCTGCACAGCGGCCTCGAAGACATCGCGCGCACCGGCGCCTGGCTCCAGGCCGCGCGCGGCGAGGCCGCGATCGTGCTCGGCACCCGCCTGGCGCTGCTCGCGCCGCTGGCGGCGCTGGGGCTGGTCGTCGTCGACGAAGAGCACGACCCGTCGTTCAAGCAGCAGGAGGGCTTGCGCTACTCGGCACGCGACACCGCGGTCTACCGGGCGCGCCTCGCCGGATGTCCGGTGGTCCTCGGGACCGCCACGCCTTCGCTCGAGACCTGGCACAACTGGCGCTCGGGGAGATACCAGCGCCTCGAGCTTTCCGAGCGCGCCGCGCCCGGCGCGCGGCTGCCGGCCATCCGCGTGGTCGACATGAGATCCGAGAGCGTCGATACCGGCTTCACCGCTTGCCTGCTCTCGGCTATCGGGAGGCGCCGGGAGCTCGGCGAGCAGAGCCTGGTCTTCATCAACCGCCGCGGCTATGCGCCGGTACTCGCCTGCGAAGCCTGCGGATGGACCGCCGCGTGCACCCGGTGCACCGCACGCATGGTTCTGCATTCGGCCGACCGCTCACTGCGCTGCCACCATTGCGGCGCCCAGGCTGGGGTGCCAGGCATTTGCCCGACCTGCGGCAATCTCGATCTGCGGCCCCTGGGACGCGGCACGCAGCGCATCGAGGAAGCGCTGCAGGCACGCTTCCCGGGCGCGCGCGTCGTGCGCATCGACCGCGACAGCGCGCGCCGGCGCGGCGAGCTTGTCCGAACGCTCGAAGCACTGCGCCGCGGCGAGGGCGACATCCTCGTCGGCACGCAGCTTCTCGCCAAGGGCCACGATTTCCCCAACCTGACACTGGTCGGCGTGCTGAACGCCGACGCTGCTCTCGTCTCGAGCGACTACCGGGCCGCAGAACGGCTCTTCGCCGTGCTGGCGCAGGTAGCGGGGCGTGCGGGCCGGCGCGAGCGGCCCGGCGAGGTTCTGGTGCAAACACGCTATCCTGATCATCCGCTCTTCGCCGCCCTCGCCCGGCACGACTTCGCGCGCTTCGCCGAATCCCAGCTAGAGGAGCGTCGCAGCGCCGGCTTCCCGCCTTTCGTGTTCGAGGCAGCCCTGCGCGCGGAGGCACCGAAGCTCGACACGGCGATGCGCTTCCTCCGCAATGCCGCGGCGCTCGCCGAGGCGCCGGACGGCGTGCACGTCTATGACCCCGTGCCCAACATCCTGACCCGGCGCGCCGGCCTTGAGCGCGCTCAGCTCCTCGTCCAGTCCCGCTCCCGGCCCGCGCTACACGCCTACCTGGGCGCGATCAGTGCGCACCTCTTCGACCAGCCGGCGCGCGACGTGCGCTGGCATCTCGACGTCGACCCGATCGAGTTCGACTAGAAAATCCTTAGAATTGCTGCCCTTTCATGGCAATCGAGCCCAAGACCGCGATCGAGGAGGCACTGCGCAAAGCGTTGCGGGAGGCGGCACCCGACCTGGCTGACACGCCGATCATCCTCGAGCGCCCCAAGCAAGCCGGGCACGGGGACTTCTCCTCGAATCTCGCTCTTCAGCTCGCAAAAGCGCTGAAGAAAAAGCCGCGCGAGCTCGCTGTCGCGCTTCAAGCCTCGGTGTCCGCGTCGCTTGGGGATCTGCTGGAAAAATCCGAAGTCGCCGGTCCGGGGTTCATCAATTTCAAGCTCAAGGCGGGCACGAAGACGGCGGTGATCCGCCGCATCCTCGAGGAAGGCGCAGGCTTCGGCCGCACGCGCGAGGGTCGCGGCGAGAAGGTGCAGGTCGAGTTCGTTTCGGCCAATCCGACCGGCCCGCTGCACGTCGGTCACGGGCGCCAGGCGGCGCTCGGCGACGCCATCGCCGCTCTGCTCGAGTCGCAGGGCTACGCGGTCACCCGGGAGTTCTACTACAACGACGCTGGGGCGCAGATCGAGAATCTCGCGCTCTCGGTGCAGGCTCGCGGCCGCGGAAACGGGCCCGGCGAACCGAGCTGGCCCAAGGATGGTTACAACGGGGAGTACATCCAGGAGATCGCACGCGACTTTGTGCAGCAGAACGGCGATCTCGCGGATCTGGAAGCGGTTCGCAGGTTCGCCGTGGCCTCTCTGCGCGCCGAGCAGGACGTGGACCTGAAGGCATTCGGCGTCAAGTTCGACGTCTACTACCTCGAATCGAGCCTGTACGCGGACGGGAAGGTCGACCAGGTGGTCAGGACCTGGGCCGCGCACGGCAAGACCTACGAGAAGGACGGCGCGCTCTGGCTGCGGACGACCGCATACGGCGACGACAAGGACCGGGTGGTCCGGAAATCGGATGCTACGTACACATATTTCGTCCCCGACGTGGCCTACCACGTCACCAAGTGGCAGCGCGGCTTCCGCAAGGTGACCAACGTGCAGGGAACCGACCACCACAGCACCGTCACGCGCGTACGGGTCGGCCTGCAGGCGCTGGACCTGGGCATTCCGCCCGGATACCCGGACTATGTGCTGCACAGCCTCGTCAAGGTGATGCGCGGGGGCGCGGAAGTGAAGATCTCCAAGCGCGCCGGGTCGTACGTGACGGTGCGCGACCTCATCGAATGGGTGGGACGCGACGCGGTGCGCTTTTTCCTCGTGTCGCGCAAGGCCGACTCCGAGTTCGTGTTCGACATCGACCTCGCTCTCGCGAAGAGCGAGGAAAACCCGGTGTATTACGTGCAATATGCCCACGCCCGGGTGTGCAGCGTGTTCGCGCAGGCCGGCGGCGCGCCAAAGGATGCGGCCGGCGCGAACCTGGACCTGCTGCGTGGCGAACGGGAGATGGGTCTGGCGGCGCGGCTGGCAGAGTTTCCTGACGTTCTTGCTGCGGCGACGCGCGAGCTCGCGCCGCACGCTGTGGCTTTTTACCTGCGCGAACTCGCAGGGGAATTCCACAGCTACTATAATGCCGAGCGTATCCTCGTCGAAGACGAGGCGCTGCGCGCTGCGCGGCTTGCGCTTTGCGCCGCGGTGCGCCAGACGCTCGCCAACGGCCTGTCGCTCATCGGAGTCAGCGCGCCGGAGAAGATGTGAGCATGGCTATCCCAAAACGCAAAAAAATTTCCGCCACGCGCAAGCATGCGGCGGGCGGCTTCATGCTGGGCATGTTCGTCGGGCTGATCGCGGGCCTCGCGGTGTCTCTCGCCATCGCCTTCTATCTCAACAAGACCCCGGTGCCCTTCCTCACCGCCAAGTCCAAGCAGGCCGAGAAGGACGCCGCCGCGGCCAAGGCCCCGGCCATCGCCGGCCTTCCGGCGGGCGCGGTGGCCGCGGTGCCGGCCGAAAAGCCGAAGTTCGACTTCTACAAGATCCTGCCCGGGCAGGAAGAACCCGTCTCCGAAAGGGAGCTGCGCGACCGGATGAAATCGGGCCGCGGTCAACAGGATGGCCCGAAGGACGTTTATTTCATCCAGGCGGGCTCGTTCCAGAACCCGGCGGACGCCGACAACCAGAAGGCCCGGCTTGCGATCCTCGGCTTCGAGTCGAGCGTGGAGCCGGCAAACCTGCCCGACAAGGGAACCTGGTACCGCGTGCGCCTGGGACCGTACAACAAGCTCGACGAGATCAACCGTATCCGCCAGGCGCTGGCGCAGGCGAACATCGACGCCAGCCTGGTCAAGATCAAGGAGCAGCCGTAAGCATGAGAAGCGTAGTCGCAATCGTCCTTGCAGCCTTCCTGGCGCTGCCGCTCGGCGCCGGCGCGCAGCAGATCCAGTACGGCGAGCTCAACCCGCCGCAACCGGTCGAAAACAACGGCAAGATCCAGGTGATCGAGTTCTTCTGGTACGGCTGTCCGCATTGCTACAGCCTCGAGCCGTACGTCGAGGCCTGGCTGAAGAAACTGCCGCCGGACGTTGAATTCCACCGCGTGCCGGCCGTCTTCAACTCGCGCTGGGGCCATGACGCGGCCATCTTCTACACCCTCGAGGCAATGGGAGTGCTGGAGAAGCTTCATCGGCCACTCTTCGACGCCATCCACAAGGGGGGCCTGCGCACCGACAACGAGGCCGCGTTCAGCGAGTGGTTGCAGAAGAACGGTGTCGATCCGAAGAAATTCATGGACACCATGAAGTCGTTCGGCGTGCAGAGCAAGGTCAAGCGCGCCGTCCAGCAGACGGTGGCCTACAAGATCGACGGCACGCCGGCCATGGCGGTAGCGGGCCGCTACACCGTGAGCGCCGACCAGGGCCGCACGCAGCCAGGCATGCTGCAGTCGGTCGACGGGCTCGTGGCACTCGTTCGCAAGCAGAAATAGCCTTCGCATGCGGGTCGTCATCACCGGCGCCTCCTCGGGCATCGGTGAGGCGCTTGCCCGCCACTACGCCTCGGGCGACTCGATCCTCGGCCTGATTTCCCGCCGCGAGGCGGGCGCCGGGCTGCCGGGCACCGTCGTCTCCTATCCGCTGGACGTGACCGATGTTTTGGGCCTCGCCGAGGCAGCGAGGGATTTCGTGGCGCGCTACGGGGCGCCGGACCTGGTGATCGCCAACGCCGGCGTGGGCGTCGGCACGCACTCGGACGAGATCGCCGACATGGAGAAGCTGCGCCGGGTGCTCGAGGTCAACCTCACCGGGCTCGCCGCCACTCTCGCCGCATTCGCGCCGGCGATGCGCAAGGCCGGCCGTGGAACGCTCGCGGGCATCGCCAGCGTGGCGGGCTTCCGCGGGCTCGCCGGAAACGGCGCCTACTGCGCCTCGAAGGCCGCCGCCATCACCTGGCTGGAGAGCCTGCGCACGGAACTCTACGGCAGCGGCGTTTCGGTGGTCTGCGTCTGTCCCGGGTACATCGACACCCCGATGACTCGCGTCAACCGCTACCGCATGCCTTTTCTACTTCCTGCCGACGAAGCGGCGCGCCGCATCGCGCGCGCCATCGCCGCGCGCCGGCGCCTGGCGGTGATTCCATGGCAGATGGCCGCCGTTTCGGTGCTGCTGAGGGCAATGCCGGGATGGCTTTACGACCGCCTCGCGGCCCGCGCACCGCGGAAACCAAGAGACCTTTCTATTTAGCGATGCGGAGCATGGCGTAGCTGCCGGGCGCGTCCTCCAGGACGTCCTGCGGCGCGCGCGCCGGCACCCTGGCGCCGCCGTTCAGCCGCTCGATCCACGCTTCCCAGTCCTCCCACCACGAGCCGGGAATCTTGCTGGCGCCGGCGAACCAGGCGTCCGGCGTGGCGGGAAGCTCTTCGTTCGCCCAGTAGTGATACTTCTTCGCCGCCGGCGGATTGACGATGCCGGCGATGTGGCCGGAGCCGCCGAGCACGAATCGCACCGGTCCCCCCAGGTACTTCGCGCCCTTGTACGTCGTCTTCCAGGGAGCGATGTGGTCCTCGACGGTGGAAATGAAGTAGGCGGGCGTGCGCACCGCGCCAAGATCGATCGGCACGCCGCCGAGCTCGATGCCGCCGGGCTCGGCGAGCAGATTCTTGATGTACATGTTGCGCAGGTAGAAGCTGTGCATGCGCGCCGGCATGCGGGTCGAGTCCGCGTTCCAGTACAGAAGGTCGAACGGGAACGGATCCTTGCCGAGAAGGTAGTTGTTGACCACGAAGGACCACACGAGGTCGTTCGCCCGCAGGAGGTTGAAGGTTCCTGCCATCTCCGAGCCCTCGAGGTAGCCGCGCTGGTTCATCTTCTTTTCCAGGTTTGCGACCTGCTCCTCGTCGATGAACACGCCGAGCTCGCCCGGCTCCGAGAAGTCGAGCAGGCTCACGAAAAACGTGGCGCTCGCTACGCGGTTCTGGTTCTTGTTGCTCAGGTATCCCAACGTAGCCCCGAGGAGGGTGCCGCCCAGGCAGTAGCCGATGGCGTTGAGCTCGCGCTCTCCGGTGATTTTCTCCACCGCCTCGAAGGCCGCGAGTGCGCCCTCTCGCATGTAGTCGTCGAAGCCTTTTTGCGCGAGCGCCGCGTCGGGATTCACCCATGAAACCACGAAGACGGTGTGCCCTTGCGCCACGGCCCAGCGAATGAACGAATTCTTTTCGCGCAGATCGAGGATGTAGTACTTGTTGATCCACGGCGGAATGATCACCAGCGGCCGCTTGTGCACTTCTTTAGTGGTCGGCTGGTACTGGATGAGCTGCATCAGGGCGGTCTGGTGGACCACCTTGCCCGGCGTGGTGGCGACGTTGCGGCCGAGCTGGAACGCGCTCTCGTCGGTCATCGAGACGCGCAGTTGGCCGCCGCCCTTTTCGAGGTCGGCGAGCAGGTTGTTCATGCCGCGGATGAGGTTCTGGCCCCCGGTGCGCAGCGTCTCGCGCAGGACCTGCGGGTTCGTCATCAGGAAGTTGGACGGTGCCAGCGCATCGACGTACTGGCGGGTGAAGAACGCCACCTTCTTCTCCGATTCGGGCGGCAGTCCCTCCACGTTGGCGACGGCCTGCTGGATGTGCCGGGCAGCGATCAGGTAGGACTGCTTGATGTGGTCGAAGACGAAGTTCGAAGACCAGTCCTCGTCCTTGAAGCGGGCATCGCCGGCCGCTGGCTCGGCGACCGGCAGGGTTTGCAGCCCCAGCATCTTCAGCCAGGTCGACTGCCACAGCCGCATGTAGTCGGCCCACATGCTCATCGAGGTGTTCGCGAGTAGCGCCGGATCGGCGGCCATCTTCGCGTAGAGCTCCATGAAGGCACGGGCAATGCCCATCTCGTCGCGCACCGCCGACGAGAGGCTCGCGGCCTGCTTCTGCGCGAAGTCCGCGAGGAGCCGCGACGAGCGCTGGGCGACGCTGCCGCAGATTGTTGTGAGTTCTGGAGGATTCTGGGTCATGCGCTAGCGTAGCGCATGACGCCGTCCGCGCCGATACCCCGCTGCGCGCGGCCGGCATAGTACAGATAGTGCAGGTGGGCGATCGCCTCGCCCATCGCGAAGAAAGTCTGGTGCGTATCCAGCGGACGGCGGAACAGCACGCTCAGCAGGTCTCCCGCGCTCTTCGGCTCGCCCTGGAGGGCGTTCTTCAGCTCGGCGAAGCGCGCCTCGTGGTGCTCTTCGAGCTGGCGCACCCGCAGGTGCGCCCCGCGAAACGGCTTGCCATGGGACGGAAGTACCAGGACGTCCTGC